>Ga0181529_10002805_pt1 | contig 20395 bp, 11 predicted proteins | sample PEATcosm2014_Bin_36_FD_119763 | JGI IMG/M metagenome (GOLD analysis project Ga0181529, IMG submission 119763) | Peatland microbial communities from MTU Mesocosm Facility, Houghton, MI, USA - PEATcosm2014_Bin10_30_metaG | ecosystem: Environmental > Terrestrial > Soil > Wetlands > Peat | place... | reverse complement strand
GACGATCTCCGGCGGCAATCTCGACCACTCGAGCAGCCTGCTCATCAGAACCGGCACGCTGAACGGTGTGACGCTGGATGGCGGTCTCAACCTGACGAACATAGCCGGCGGTACAGCCTACATTGAGGGCGGAACTGTCTTCGGCGCGGGCGGAACGACCACCTTAGGGGCCAGCAGCGAACTCTACTTGGAACAGACAGGCACACTCTCCAACCAGACCGTGAACTTCACCGGTTGGCCAGGCTACGTCTACGTATCAGGCAGCAACACGCTCACGCTGGATACGAACACAACTCTGTCCGGAAACGGCCTTTACCTCTACGGCAACGCCATCGTCAACAACGGCAACATCAACGCAAGCTCCGGCGCCAACAACTACATAGCTCCGACCACCTTCACCAATGGCGGCACGGTCCAGGCAACCGGAGGAGCTTCGCTCAACATACAGCCGACAACATTCACCAACACCGGAACGCTCAAGGCAAGCGGCTCAGGATCCGCGATATCGGTATCTCAGACCGTATTCGCGAACGCCGGAACCGTAGACGCCGAGGCCGGAAGCACGATCACCTTCAATAACAACATCAGCCAGTCGGCCGGCAGCATGATCGCCAACGGAACCATCTCCGTTAGCCAGTCAAGCCCTACCATCACCATCAACGGCGGAAACGTGTCTGGATCAGGAAAGATCGAGGCGAGCCTCGAAAACGTCTCCGGAACCGTCTCGCCGGGAAGCCCGATCGGGACACTGACCCTCACCGGCACCTATACGCAGGACGCATCCGGAAAGCTCGTTGAGGATCTCGGCGGCTCTGCGCCCGGATCCGGCTATTCGGTCCTCACTACATCCGGAGCCGTGACTCTCGGCGGCACGCTCGACGTTCAGCTCGTCAACGGGTTCACGCCGACAAATGGCGAGACCTTCGACATCATTGACTACGGCAGCCGCACCGGGACCTTTGCGACCGTGACGTTCCCCACCAATGGAAGCTGGGCCATAAGCTACCTCGACTCCTCCGACGTGGTCCGGCTTACGGTGGATGGGCTGACGACCACGCCGGGACCGGACAGCCTGGCCGTCCTCGCAGTGGGCATGGCCGGGCTCGGAACGCTGATCCGTCGCCGCACGAGGAGATAGTGCTCTTCACGTGGGGCGTGCATCGAGCAGCCGGGGTCGCCATTGTGGCGACCCCGGCTGCGTTTTGAGCGCCGGACGCAGGTCCGCATGTTGCGCGGGTCGAAACCTCACGCGGAAGTTGTCATTCTTTGCGCCGCCGCCGGCTCGGCGGGAGCGGCGGATCCGGATGGTGGAATCTCATGCTGATCGGGCGACATCTCTCACGACGGGAATTGCTGGGCGGGGCTGCCATCGCTGCCGCCGGAATCGATCCGGTGCTGGGCCGGGCAGACCCATCGGCAACGCGCGCCGCTGCCGGCGCGCCGGGCCTCACGGACCTCATCGACGTATCCGCGCCAGGATCTGAACACGCGCACAACGTCGCGGAAAAGGGATTTGCGTCATCAATTCGCTACAGCGTCCGCGCCGGCGGGCATGTCATCGACCGACTGGTGAGACAACTCAACCGCCCGGGAGACGGTGTATCGTATCGGGTGCGGGTGCGGCCGAATGCGCCGGTCACGCTCGAAATCGAAGAGCTGGACGTGCTCGGGTGGAACGTATCGGGCTATCAGTTGCTCATCGACAATCGGCCCGTCTATTTCCGGACGTGGCAGGGCTGCGGCACCGGACCCGTGCACTACTTTGTCCAGGAGCCCGCCTCAACGCAACCCTTCATAACGCTCACCCTGATCAACCGGACGTGGGAACCCGTCCGCATCAGCCGCATCTGGGTTTGGAGCGATCTTCAGGCGCTTTCGTCCCAATTCGAAGTTCCGTTCTACATCGCCCCAACGCTTCCGCTCGCCTGGACGCTCCAGCCGGATCTCGCTAATCTCGCCCTCATCAAGAACTCGCTCGGCGATCATCCGCATGCGAGACCCGCCTTCACAACCTGGATCGCCTACGCCGATCTCTGCGACCGCGAGCTGGAGGCGAAAATCGACTATGTCCTCACGCTGGCGGAGAAAGCCGGCTTGCCCGTCCAGTTATGCTTCGATACCTGGTGGGCCAGCACGCCGGTCGGCTCCGACGGCAGAGGCGGAAGCTGGATGGACGTCGAACACCAGCAGGTTGTATACGACGCGACGACGCGCCGCTATCAGCTTTCGATTCCGAACCAGTGGAGCAGCACGCCCTGGCTCACCGTGAGCGATCCCTCTCTCAACGCATTCAAGCAGGAGCGGCTCTCCGCCGCCGCCAGCCTCCTCAAGAAACGGATGATGGAGCTGACGTCCGAGGGCAAGAGGAATCTCCTGCTTGCCGTCAACCTGGACAACGAGCCGATCTACTGGGCGAGCGGCAACGCCGGCATCGGCGGCGACCTTCTGCAGGCCGACTTCAATCCGCACGTCGTGGCTGCCGCGAAGCGCGACGGCATCAACCTCGATCCCGAGAAGGCACTCGGGCCCGTCGAGCGTCATTGGCTCCTGCGCAATCTGCTCCGCTACAACGAGGGCATCGCGGACGCGATATCCAGCGCTCTCGGCCGCGACGCCTCCATCGTCAACCGCTCCGGCTCGCGCGCCTCGTTCGATCTCATCGCGAACAACGTCTACACGCAGGCGATGATGATGGCCTCGCCCGAGTACTCCTATCCGACGCTCGATCGGTCCTATCCGCTCTGGGAATCGGCCGCGCCTGCCTCCGCGCGCGTTGGTGGCGAGTGGCTTGGCGAGTCGCTCGGCGTCGTTCAGGCCGTCCAGCGCCAGATCGCGCTTGGCCGCAACGCCGCCGTGAACGCCGAGTGCGGGCTCGATGCGAACGAGAACAGCTCCGTAAGGCCGGCCTATGCGCTCGGGCAGAGATACATTGCGCCCTATAACTACCCGCTCGAGCGCATGGATCTCGCCTCCAAACACATCCGCGACGTGAGCGCGCAATGGCCGGCGTTCGTTCACGAGCGCACGCTTTTTGAAGAGCGGTTCAGGCCCGGCGCCTGGTTCGATAAGGGATGGAAGGGCCACGCTCACGCCTGGGGCGGACTTCAGGACGCGCTGATCGGAAACACCGCCATCGTCGCCGTCGCCCCGGTCGCGTCGGATGTCGTCGGCTTTCTCACCTATCGCATCCAGGCGCCCGCCGGCGGATTCCGCTGCGGCCTCCGCCTGGAGCTGACCGGCCGCGCGTTCGTCTTCAAGAGGGAGGATCCTCGCGTATGCATCACCGTCCTGGCCGGCGCGAGCGACGATCCCTCGAAGATGGCCGTCGTCGCCGTGCTGCACGACAACGGAGCCATCGATCCGACGAACAAGATCGACCTGAGCGCCCACGTTCACGAATCCCGGCCTCTATTCGTCCGGCTGGAGCTCCGTGCGCCCGACCTCCCGCCCGGACTCCTGAGTTGGTGCGCGCTCTATCGCGTCCGCTTCACGCAGGGCTGGCCGGCGGACTACACACGGGCCATTCCGCGACAGGAGGAGTCCGTCAAGACCGTCCGCGCCCAGAATCTGGTCGTAAGCTGGCGCCGAGACGCGGAGCTGGCCATCGAGCAGCTCGCAGCCCGCATTCCGCATCAGCGCGGTAACCGCTATGCAGACCGATCGAAGTCGCCTGAGGAGCGCCTCGCAGCCGCCCGCGCGCATTACGCCCGCGGCCTCTACGCGGACGCCTACCGCGCCGCCAACGAGGGCCTCTGCGTCTGCCTGCCCGCCGCCTATCTCGTCGATGGCTCCGCCCGCCTCGACCCCTATCCGGTCCGCGTCGATTGCCGCTCGCGCCTCCAGTGCACGCTCTACCACTGCGGCGCCAACCAGACGCGCATAAGACTCGAAACGGCCAAGCCCGCAAACGCGACGGTCTGTATCGATGGGGTCAAACCGGGTGAGGGCTATATGGCCTATCGGTACGGCTCGCTCTGGGTCATCTCGTGCGGTCGCGTCCGCGAAGAGATCCCCGAGGTGGACTTTGCGGAGGGCGGACACCTGATCTCGGGCACCGCCGCCCCGGACGGGACGGCCGATCCTTCGGGAGCGCTCGAAGTCACCGCGCCCGCCGAGGGGCCCGCCCTTATAGAGGGAGCGGCGCTGGGAGCTTTCGGAGCGCCGCTTCGGGGCATTCGCGTTCGGCGGACGTTCGGTCCCGGCGCGGAACTGATTCCGATCGAATCGACCACTGTCATACGCCGCGGAGAAACCGGCAAGCCGCATTCGCCGGCAACGCTCGCCGATCTGCAATTCGGCGACCAGATAGAGGCCCGAATGGATCCGGCCGGGACGTGCAGGGAGGTCTCGATTACCTACGGCATCGTCGAAAGCGTGGTGCGCGAATTCAGGCAGACGACGCCTTACGCCATGCCGCACATAGTCACGGACCCGGACGGCGCATTCCGCGTGATCGATCTCGCCGCGCCTATCCATACGCCCCGCTTCAACGTGCGCGTTGCCGAAGTTCCGCTCGGCGCCATCGACGTGGCGGCGGGCGACCGTGTCCGCATCCGTTTCAATCCATCGACCGGTCGCGTCTACGAGCTCTGGAAACTGAACTGATGGGATTTCTCCGCAGATGAGGTCAGGGACGGTGGCCCATCGCCGCCGCTTCAGACGCCTGCGGTATACTTATCGAGAACCACTTCAAATCGAGAAGAAGTGGAATCCTGTTCCGAGGTGCGGGGCTTCACATGCAGACGGATTTTATTCGCGACGCTATTGCCGAGGATCTGCGCGAAGGCAGATTCGATCGTGTCCACACTCGATTCCCGCCGGAGCCGAACGCATACCTTCACATCGGGCATGCGAAGGCGGTCTGGATCGATTACGGCATCGCCGTCGACTTCAACGGCCTCTTCAACCTGCGCTTCGACGATACGAACCCCACGCGCGAGGAGCAGGAGTTCGTGGATAGCATCATCCACGACGTCCGCTGGGTCGGCGCAGACTGGGGCGACCGGCTCTGCTTCGCCTCCGACTACTTCGGGCAGATGGTCGATTGGGCCGTCCAGTTGATCCGCAAGGGCAGCGCCTACGTCTGCGACCTCACTGCCGAGGAGGTGAGCGAGACGCGCGGCACGCTGACCGCTCCCGGCAAGGAGAGCCCGTACCGCAACCGCAGCGTGGAGGAGAACCTGGATCTCTTCGCCCGGATGAGAGCCGGCGAGTTTCCCGATGGCGCAAGGACGCTGCGCGCCAAAATCGACATGGCTTCGCCGAACATCCTTCTGCGCGATCCGATCATGTATCGCATCCTGCACGAGGAGCATCACCGGCAGGGCGATAAGTGGTGCATCTATCCCATGTACGACTGGGCGCACGGTCTCGAGGATTCGATCGAGGGCGTCACTCACTCATTGTGCTCGCAGGAGTATGAGATCCATCGGCCGCTCTACGACTGGTTCCTGGACGAACTCGGCATCTACCATCCCCGCCAGATCGAGTTCGCCCGCCTCAACCTGACCTACACCGTGATGAGCAAACGCCGCTTCATCGACCTGGTGAACGACGGCCACGTGAGCGGCTACGACGACCCGCGCCTGCCGACGCTCGCCGGCCTCCGACGCCGGGGCTTCACGCCCGAGGCCATCCGAGAGTTCTGCCGCAGGATCGGCATCGCCAAAACGGACAGCCTGGTGGACGTGGCCGTCCTGGAGGATTGCGTGCGTGAGGATCTGAACCGCACCTCTCCACGCGCCATGGCCGTGCTGAATCCGCTGAAAGTCGTGCTGACGAACTATCCCGAGGGCCGGACGGAGGAGCTCGACGTCGTCAACAATCCCGAGGACCCGGCGGCGGGAACGCGGAAGGTTCCGTTTGCGCGCGATCTCTACATCGAGTCCGACGATTTTCGCGAGGATCCGCCGCCCAAGTTCTTCCGGCTCGCGCCCGGCCGCGAGGTGCGGCTGCGCAACGCCTACTTCATCAAGTGCGAAGAGGTGGTGAAGGATGCGAGCGGCGCCGTGAAGGAGCTTCGCTGCACGTACGATCCCGACACACGCGGCGGGGACGCGCCGGATGGGCGCAAGGTGAAGGCGACGCTGCACTGGGTTGCGGCGCCTACCGCCGTTTCGGCCGAGGTGCGGCTCTACGACCATCTCTTCCTGAAGCCGGATCCGGACGACGTGGAGCCCGGCAAGGACTACACTTCCAACCTGAATCCGGACGCGCTGAAGGCAGTTAACGGGTTCGTCGAGCCAGGCATCGCGAACGCGCCGGCCGGGGCGCGATACCAGTTCGAGCGGCTCGGCTACTTCTGCGTCGATCCCGACTCGACTCCGGGCAGGCCGGTCTTCAACCGCACGGTCACGCTTCGCGACACCTGGGCGAAGATCGAGAAGGCGTCGAAGCCAGGCGGATAGACCGACCCGGGAGGCCGCTGTGGGATTCTGGATGGGGACGGCCATGCTGGCGGCCGTGGCGCTCGCGAGCGGGACGAACGGCGCCGGTAAGGCCCTGCCGCGCATCGGCGTGCGGGCCGGGCATTTCGTCGAGATCCGCTCCGGGCACGCCTTCGAGCCGCGCGGCGTGAACTACATCAAGTGTCGCCTGCTGCATAAGGACGGTCAGACCGTCCCCTGGCACGACACGTTCAATCCGCAAAGCTATTCGGCCGACGAGGCCGAGAGGGCATTTTCGGACCTCGCCTCGCACGGCCTGACCGTCGTCCGGGTCTTTCTGGACCAGGAGGCCGGCCCCGGAATCGCCGACGCCCGGCATCAGGGGCTCTCTCGGCCCTACCTGGACAACCTCGCCGACTTCCTCCGCCGGGCGCGCAGCCATCGCGTCCGCGTCATCCTGTGCTGCTGCTGGCTTCCCGACACCGAGGAGTACAGGAAGCTCGCCTCAGGCTCCATTCCCAACGTCGAGAGCGAGAACGTTGCCTATCTGCTCCCGAGCTATGTCCGGGCGAAGGCGAAATACGTGGCGGAGGTCGCCGCCGAGATCAAGATCCGCGATCCGGGCCTGCTGTCGACCGTCTTCGCCTACGAGATGGAGAACGAGTCGTTCTACGTGGCGAACGCTGCCCCATTTTCGTTGACGAAAGGCAGCGTCGTCTTCGAAGGTAAAACGTACGATCTCGCTTCGGAAGAGGAGCAGCAGCGGCTCGCCGACGATGGCGTCGTGGCCGCAGCCAACGCGTGCGTCGAGGCCGTGCGCCGCGTGGATCCGCAGGCGATGGTGAGCGTGAGCGCCTTTACCTTCCATGCCGTGGGCCGCACAGGGCCCGGCAGGCTGCGCGAGGACCATACGCCGGACGTGCGATTTCCGGTGAGGCCGCTCGCCGTGGCTCGCTCGAAGGCATCCTACGTGGACGTCCATTTCTATCCGACGGAGGCCACCAGCACGGATCGGGACTTCGCAAGCATCGAGCTGGACGCGCTGAAGGCAGCCTGCGCGCGAGCGGGTAAGCCGATGCTCGTCGGCGAGGTGGGCGCGTTCAAATTCGCGTACAAGACGCTACCGGAAGCTGTAACGGCGATGAGGCGCGAGATCCGGCGCCTGCTGGACGCGGGCTTTGCCGGATTCCTCTTCTGGACGTACGACAATCTTGAGCAGGCGGACGTCCTCTGGCATACGAAGTCCGGCGACGGGCAGATGCTGGACGCGCTCTGCGCTATCCGGCGCTGAGGAGACCGGCCCGGCAAAAGGGCCTTCCGAACATGGCGGAGGACATTCAACTTCAAGTCCTGATGGAAGCATCGGCACAGCTCCGGGCCGAGTTGGCGCTGAATCCGGAACACGCTGCAGCGCGTCTGGCGCTGGGCAAAGCGCTGATGCAAATGCGGCGGGATTCCGAAGCGGAATCCGTGCTGGAGGAGTATGTAGCGCGCTGGCCGGAGTCCGAATCCGGGCAGCTTTTTCTTGCGCTGGCCCGAGTGCTGCGTGGACGGGTTGCCTTCGCCATCGAAGAGCTGAGATCGGCCGATGCTCGCTGCCGGCAATCGTCGTCACCTCAGGCGACCGACGGCGCCGGACTGACCGCGCAAAGCTACGCAAGCTTCCTGAGCAAGGCGGAGACCTCGCTGGCCGACGGCGCCCTGGACGACGCCGCAGCCGGATTTCTGCTCGCTGCGGCGTACGATCCCGAGCAAACGGGGGCGGTCGAGGGAATTGGCATGGTCTGCGCGCAGAAGGGCTGGACCGATGTCGCGGAGGCGTGCTTCCGCCACGCTCTGTCTCTTTCGCCGGATCGGGCGGAGACGCTGGCGAACCTGGGCGGCTTGCTCATCTTGAGCGGCCGGAACGCCGAGGCGCTTAATGTGCTGAAGCGAGCGGTGGATCTCGATCCTGCGCACGCCCACGCCTCGCGCAATCTGGTCCAGGTCGCCCTGGCTGTCGGAGACTTCCAGGAGGCAGTGAGGGGCTGCGAAGCTCTCCTGACGGTCGATCCCGACGACGCGATCATCCATTATGCGATGGGCGTGGGGCTTTTCGGCGTGGGCCGGATCGATGCGGCGATTTCAGCCTATCGCCGGTCCATCGAGCTCGCTCCCGCCTTCCCGAATGCTAATGCAAATCTCGCTGCGCTGCTTCACTCGCTGGACCGCTGGGACGAGGCAGTGACCGTGTGCAGCGCCGCGATGAGGCAGGACTTGCCGGCCCAGGCCTGGATCGGGATCCAGCGCCAGATGTCCGAGTCGCTGTTCGCGCGGATCGGCGCGCGCGCAGCACAGGCGGCGTCCGCCGCGCCGCCTACGCTGGAGGAGGATCCGGCGCTTCAGCCGCCGTCGCCCGAGATCGTCATACGCCGGTGCCGTCACGGCTCCTACATGATCCCGGTGCGGGATGAGGCCGTCGGACGCAGCCTGGCGATCTACGGCGAGTGGTCTGAGCACGAAGTCGCCCTGTTCCGCGAAATCGTGAAGCCCGGCATGACGGCGCTCGATATTGGCGCCAACATCGGAGCCATCACGCTGCCGCTCGCGCGGATGGTCGGTCCGGACGGTGTCGTAATCGCCGTCGAGCCGCAGCAGCAGCTCTGGTCGCTGCTCGCTGCGAACTGTCTGCGCAACAGCGCGAACAATGTCAAACTTCTGCAGTTGGCTCTTGGCCGCGCGGATGGGATGCTTGCCACTCCGGCGATCGATTTTTCCACACCGGGCAACTACGGAGGCCAGGCACTGGGGTCTGGAGAATCCGAAGTCCCGGTCCGAACGCTGGACAGTCTGGATCTCGGCGCCTGCGATTTCATCAAGATAGATGTCGAGGGAATGGAGCTGGACGTCCTGTTGGGCGCGACGAAGACAATCGAGAGGTTTCATCCCGTTCTCTACGTGGAGAACGATCGGCCGGCAAAGTCGTTCGAACTGATATCGCGGATCATGGAGCCCGGCTATCACTGCTGGTGGCACCTGCCTCCGCTGTATAATCCGAGGAATTGGGCAGGGGAGACGGAGAGCCTCTGGCTGGGCGCCTGCTCCTCGAACATGCTCTGCCTGCCGGCCGGCAGCACGGCGCCGTTACCGAGCGTGTACGAAGTGCTCGGTCCTAAAGACCGGCCTGAGCGCCTGTTGGAAGCGGGACAATGCACCATGCCGGTCTATGAATGAGCAGAAATTTGCCGCGCCGATCCGGCTCTGCGGTACTGTGAAAGATGGGTCTGTCCGCGGAAAAGGAGGGAAAGCCCGGCAGTTAGCCATTGACAATCTTGCCCCTACGTGCCAACATAATTCCACATTGCCGGATAGCTCAACTGGCAGAGCGGCTGACTCTGGATCAGCAGGTTTAAGGTTCAAGTCCTTATCCGGCAGTTTGATCGACCCGTACGCAGGCCCGTGATCCCGGAAGGGGAGGCGGGCCTTCTTTCTTGAGAGCCACTCCCTGCGCCCGCCGCAAGCCTCGGCGTCCTTACGCTGCCACTGCGACCGTCCGCGCCTGCGCCGTCGGCTCCGGAACCGTGATTCCCTCGGCGATCATCGCCCCGACATGACACTCGATCGCCTCGCGGATATTGCGTTCCGCGTCTTCCAGCGTCTCGCCGGAGGATATGCACCCGGGCAGGTCGGGAACGTAGGCGTTCCACGGCTCTTCGTTTTCGTCGCCACGTTCGAATATCACAGTGTACGTCTTCATCCTACCAACCCGCCTTTCGTTTGATGTCGGCCAGGGTTCCCGCGTGCAGGTCGCGGCTCGTATGAACCGGGACAGTCACGAGATTGGTCCTGAGCGGGTGTTTGAACGTCTTGTGGCTACCCAAATGCCGTACCTCAACCCAACCGTCGGCCTTCAGCCTCGCGATTACCTGTTTCGCAGTCAATGGCGCCGTCCTCCTCACCTGATACTTAGTTAATCCGGTGAGCGGACGAAAAGCGGAAACAGGCCGCGAACCAGTTTGCCGCGCGCACCGCGCGGGATGTTGCGCCAATCCGTTCCTACCGGCGGGCGCCCCCTTGACGCCGGCGGTGCGCGGATCGGGCCTTCCCGCCCATGCCCAGACCGACTAACAACCCACGTTGACAGCTTACAGTAGATCCCCCGAGTTCGTCAAGAAGGCCGCGTCTCCGCGATCCCCCAGCTAACCTGGCGGACGAGTATGCGCGCGCTCCTGAGGCCCCACACCGGCCTGCCCCATACGCAACCGGATGGCCTCGGTCGGGTCCACGGGCCGAGCCATCACTGTCGCGTTTTCGTAGGCCCGAGCAAGGTTCGCCAATTCGACGAGGTGGTCAGCGTCCGCGCTCCCCGCCTCCACGCCCGCTCGCATGAGTTCGGCTATCTCCCCCATTACGCTCCGATAGTCAAATTCGTTCGAGATCGTCTTCACGTGTCGCTCTCCCCGCGATCTTCTGCCGCGCGCCGGGCGACCGGCGGTTTACTCATCGCCCGCTCTATCACGACTATGCTAGCCGTAAACGGTCATACTTCGCGCGCTGGCCGGTTGTCAAGACCGGCTGCAACCACTGTATGCCGGGAAAACGCAGAGCGGGGTTGCGGTACGTCAAGGATTCCCGGACGGTGTTGCAGAAGTGGCCGCTTGGGCGGATGTTCCGTTCGCTCGCTCCGGAATTGTCCCGCAAGATGAATCCAATTCAGAGGCGCGCAATGAATCACACCAACCACAGACCCCGCTCACTCATCCCAACGAAACCCTCCAGGTCGCCAAGCTACTTCTGCACGTTCAACGGCCAGGGATACCACTATCCTCGGACGCTGCTCGCCGCCAACGCGGAAAAGTATGCGCGCATGGCCGCCCACAGGCTCGAAGCGACAATGCTCAACGAGGAAACCCTGCTGGGCGAGCGCGGGTTCGCGCGAACTCTCTTCCCGGAACTCCGCGGCGAGCTCTTCTTCCTCCTGGACGACGGCTGGGACGTTCCGATCGTCGGTCCGGACGAATACTACGGCTCCTGCATTCTCGACACAGACAAATTCCCGGGCTTCACGGGCGAGCCGGCGGAGAGGATCCGCAAGCTCAACATGGCGTTCAAAGCGCTCGGCTGGCGAGGAATCGGCCTCTGGATCGCGTGTCAGGAGGCGCCGGCCGTTCTGAGGCAGCAGCCCGAAGGCAGCGCCGACGGGCCCGAGCCGCAATACTGGGTCGAGCGGCTCAAGTGGATGGCGGCTGCAGGCGTCGAGTACTGGAAGGTCGATTGGGGCGCGCGGGCCTCGGACGCCTCCTACCGGCGGATGCTCACGGAGCTTGCCGCAAAGCACGCGCCAGGCCTGCTCATGGAGCACGCCAACGTCTGCGCGCCGTTCAATACGCCCTTCGAGCCCGACGAGGCCCGCAAGGCGAAGGCCGAAGGCGCGAGCTGGCTGTTTCACGACCTGGGCGAGCAGGGCCGAATCTCTCCGGATCGCCTCGACGAGTTCTGCAAGCTCGTTCCGATCTCGGACGTCCTTCGCCTGTACGACGTCACAGGTCAGCTCGCCATCCCCACAATGCTGGACCGCGCGGCCCAGGTCCTGACCGCATTCGGTCCGGACCAGCCGGAGCGATGCCTGCTCAACTGCGAGATCGTGCCGTACGTCGGCGCCGGATTGGGATGCTGCATCGGCATCATGACCCACCCGCGCAAGCAGTTCTCCTTCCATCCCGAGATTGTTCTGGGCGGCAGAGAGAGCGGCGAAAACATGCTGGCGGAGCTTCCCGGCGGCCGGATCGACGCGATGCGGCTTGGCCCTCTGTTCCTGGACAGGCGGATGCTGGAGATCGTGCGCACGCTGAGATGGCATCGCATCGCGCCGCCGTTCCCGGTCGGCGGGCACGAGACGCATCTATCCGACGCGATCCTCACCGATTCCTGGGATCTCCGCTCTCCGCCCGCATGGTACAGGGGCGGACTCAAGGGCGTCATGACGCAGCGCGCGCCGGCCGTCATCTGCCGCAATGTCCCGCCCGCGAGCGTCCAGCCCGGCGGCTGCGGGCCGGATCGGCCCTATGTCGTCGCGAGCCGCCACCCGAACGGCGCCCTGGCCGTCGCAACGCTCGAAAGGGTCTCGCCGGATCGGGGCGCCGTCACTCCACTCGCCGACATCGTGATCGGTGTGGATGACGTACAGGCACCCATCGGTCTCTTCGGCAGCTTTGAGCGTGTGACGATCCGGGCCGCCGGCATAACTTCTGCTTCGCGGATCTGGGCTCAGGATCTGGCCGGGGACACCCCTGTCGACGTGACCGCGCAAGTCACGCTCGAATCGGGAAGCGTCGCGATCCCTGGAGCGCTCGCAGGCCGGCTCTGCCCGCGGTTCAACGAATTCGACGACTCCCGGCCCGGGATCGTGCTCACGCTCGATGACCCAAAGAGATAGCGCCCGGAGGTTTCTCGGCTCTCCGGCGCAGCCTCCTCGTCCTATTCCGCATTCGGCTCCCGAATACGCCGATCGGCGGATGTTAGCAATTCTTCGGCCGTGTTACGGTACGGCGAGGGAGGACAATGAGATGATCGAGCAACCCCACGGAATCGCCGCAATCCGGCACTCCGCCCGGCGCCTCGCCCGTCCGGCGCAACGGCAGACGGCCGCACCAGTCAAATCCGTCCGGAGGACGGTTGGCCGCAGGCCGATTAGCGCGGGAATTCATTCCGGTGCCCCACCAGTTAGACGGCTTCTCAACTCGCTCTCACTCCTGTCTGCGACAGCGCTTATCCTCGCCTCTTCGCAACCGGCAGCCTGCGGATATCCGCTCGCCTCTTCGCGACAGGCATCCCTCTGGTGGTGCGAGGCCACCAACAAGGTAAGACCGGACTACACTCCGCCCGCTGCGTCCGACAAGAGCCCGGCGCGGCCTGCAGGCGCGCCGAAGAATCTCCGCGGCATGTGGATGGCGGCGGCGCAGCGCGAGCGCGTGGCGCTTCAGCTCGTCGTCCGTCCGACCGGCGACGCCGGCCCGCTGCGCGTGGCGGCGAGCGATCTCTCCGGTCCGAACGGCGCATCCATTCCAAAGGCCGACATCCTCATTCGCACCGTCTGCTACGTCAACGTCAGGCAGGCGACGGACAATGCCGGCGCCGTCGGAGAGTGGCCCGATCCGCTCGCGCCGATCGGCGCTGAATGGATTCCGCGCGCCGGCCGCAACAACCCCCTCTGGATCACCGTTACCGTTCCCGCCGGATCTCCTCCCGGCGACTATCGCGGAGCCATCTCCCTGCAGGGCAGGCTGAAGCGGCAGATTCCTCTTACCGTTCACGTCTGGGACTTCGCGCTGCCGGAGAAGACGTCCCTCCGCTCCGGATTCGGCCTCAACCCGGGCAATATCCGCCGCTACCAGAACCTCAAGACTGATGAGCAGATGGCGAAGGTCTGGGACCTCTATATGAGGGACTTCGCAGCGCACAGGCTCTGCACGTACGATCCCATGGCGCTCGCTCCCATCGGGGTTTCGGCCTCGGATTCCTCTCCGAATGAGGTAAAGCTGGACTGGACCGCCTTCGATCGAGAGGCGAAAAGGTACCTGGACGAGCTCGGCTTCAACGCGTTCGTCGTCAGCTTTCCCGGTCTGGGCGGCGGCCGATATCCGAGCTACGACAACGGCGCCATCCTCGGTCACGCAGGCGACACGCCCCAGTACAACGCGCTAATGGCCTCCTACGGCAGCCAGGTCGAGCAGCATCTTGCGAAACAGGGCTGGCTGAACAAGGCGTGGATCTACTGGTACGACGAGCCGGAGCCTAACGACTATCCCTTCGTCAACAAGGGCATGCGCCGCCTCGGCGCCTTCGCGCCGGGCCTCAAACGCATGATGACGGAGGGGTTCGCGAAAGATCTTCTGGGCAGCGTGGATCTCTGGTGTCCGATCACCCCCAAGTTCAACCTGCAGGCGGCGACCGCCCGGCAGAAGCTTGGCGAGGAGGTCTGGTGGTACATCTGCTGCGGTCCGAAAGAGCCGTGGGTCGGCGAGTTCATCGACCATCCGGCGATCGAGATGCGCATGTGGATGTGGCAGACGTGGAAGTACAGCGTTCAGGGAATCCTCATCTGGGAGACCAGCTACTGGACCACATCGTCGCGGTTCCCCAAAGAGCCGCAGGATCCGTGGGACGATCCTCAGAGCTATACGGACGGCTCGACGACCGACGTGTGGGGCAACGGGGACGGAAGGTTCCTATATCCTCCGCGCATCGCCGGATCGGACCGATCTGCGCCCTGCCTGGATGGTCCGGTCGACTCGCTTCGCTGGGAGCTTCTCGGCGAAGGCGTGCAGGACTGGGAGTATTTCCACATGCTTGCCGGCCTCGTCCGCGACGCCGAGCGGCGCGGCGACTCACCGGGCGCCCTCGCAAATGCGAAGGCTCTGCTCACCATCCCCGACTCGATCTGTGCGGACATGACCCACTACACGCGCGACCCGCAGGAGCTCTACCGGCGCCGCGTCGATCTGGCCCAGAGCATCGAGACGCTTCTTCATGGGAGCGGGCGACGGACGCCTCAGGCCAGCGAATCTTCTGGAGGATAATCGAGAATGCGGAGCAGGCCGGCTAATCTTCCTGCGGCCCACCGGCCGGTCCTATCGACCCTCGCGCCGGCAATCGCAATAGCCGTTATCGCCCTCGCACCCGTCGGAGCGCTCGCAGAACAGACGACTCCGCCGGCCGCCTACGGCTATCCCATCGCCTCGACGCCGGAGGCGGCATTCTGGTGGTGCGAGGCCACGAACAAGGTAAAGCCGGACTACGTGCCGCCCGCTCCGGACGCCGCGCACGCATCGCCTGCCGGAGCTCCAAAGCGCCTCCGCGGACTCTGGGCAGCGGCCGCGCAGCGCGAGCGCATAGCGCTTCAACTCGTCGTCCGTCCAACTGCCGACACCGGCCCGCTGCAGGTATCGGCCGACGATCTCTCCGGTCCGAACGGCGCGCGCATTCCAAGAGCCGACATCCTGATTCGCAGCGTCTGCTACGTCAACGTCCGGCAGGCGACGGATGGGGCAGGGGCAACGGGAGAATGGCCCGATCCGCTCGCGCCCATAGGCTCGCAGTGGACGCCGCGCCCCGGCCGCAACAATCCCCTCTGGATCACCGTCACCGTGCCCGCCGGATCTCCTGCCGGCGACTATCACGGAGCCATCTCGCTGCTGGGCAGGCTCAAGCGCCGGTTCCCTCTCACCCTCCACGTCTGGGACTTCGCGCTCCCGGAAAAGACGGCTCTGCGCACCTATCTAGGAATCGGCCCGGGAGACATCCGCCGCTACCAGAATCTCCGGACGGATGAGCAGATGGCGAAGGTCTGGGATCTCTACATGAGAGACTTTGCCGTCCACAGGATCTCGCCGAGCGATCCCACCGCGCTTGGACCCATCGGCATCTCGCCGTCGGACACCTCGCCGAACGACGTGAAGCTGGACTGGACCGCCTTCGACCGCGAGGCGAAAAGATACCTCGACGGGCACGACTTCAACGCCTTCCGAATTGACTTCCCTGGCCTGGGCGGAGGTCGCTATCCGCACTTTGACGGCGGCTCGTTTCTCGGCCACGCGGGCGATACTCCCGAGTACGACGCGCTCATGGCCTCCTACGGCCGGCAGGTCGAGCAGCATCTCGCCGAGCACGGCTGGCTGGATCGAGCCATCGTCTACTGGTACGACGAGCCGAATCCGGAGGACTACCCTATCGTCAACAAGGGCATGCACCGCCTCCACAGGTTCGCTCCGAGGCTCAAGCGCATCATTACCGAGGGATTCGCGCCGCAGCTCTTCGGCAACGTAGACCTCTGGTGTCCCATCACGCCCAAGTTCAATCTGACCTCTTCGATGGGCCGGCAGAAGCTTGGCGAGGAGGTCTGGTGGTATATCTGCACCGGTCCTCAAGCTCCGTGGGCCGGCGAGTTCATCGACCACCCCGCTATAGAACTGCGCATGTGGCTCTGGCAGACCTGGAAATACCGCGTCCAGGGAATCCTCATCTGGGACACGACCTGGTGGACCAACGATTCGGTCTATCCTCGGGCGCTGCAGGATCCCTGGGACGACGCGCAGAGTTACAGCGGTCCAAAGTCCACGGACGTCTGGGGCAACGGCGACGGAAGATTCATCTATCCGCCGAACTACGCTCCGGGCCGCGATCGCTCCAAGCCCTGCCTGGACGGTCCGGTCGATTCACTGCGCTTGGAGCTCCTGAGCGAGGGCGTGCAGGATTGGCTCTATTTCCACCTGCTCGACGGCCTGGTGCGCGATGCGCAGAGGCGCGGCCACGGATCGGCCGCCCTCGAACGGGCTAAGACACTGCTCGATATCCCCGAGTCGATCTGCCGAAATATGGGACACTATACGCGAGATCCTCAGGATCTCTATCGATACCGCGTCGAGCTGGCGCATGCCATAGAGTCGCTGCTGCACGCCGGCCGCGGCGCGCGGGTCCCGCGCAGCTCGCGGCGCGCCTCTGCAGGAGGATGAGAGCGATGCGGATCGGTCACTTGAGAGCCATTGTCTCCCTGACGCTTCTCATGGTCGCGCTTGCGGCGCGCGGCGGGCAGTACACGCCTCCCGCCGTCTACGGCTATCCGCTCATCTCCTCCCCGAGGGCGACCATCTGGTGGTGCGAGGCGACCTACAAGGTAAGGCCCGACTTCACGTCCGTTACGCCCACCGCGGCGCACGCCCGGCCGGCCGGAGCGCCCGCGCACGTCCGCGGGATGTGGATGGCGGCCGCGAGGCGCGAGCGCGTGGCGCTCCAGCTTGTTGTTCGTCCGATCTCCGACACAGGCGGGCTCCGCGTGACGGCGAGCGATCTCTCCGGTCCGATGGGCGCATCTATCCCGAAGGCGTGCGTCCTCATCCGCACCGTCGGCTACGTGAACGTCCGGGTGCGCACGGATGAGGCCGGCGCCGAGGGCGAGTGGCCCGATCCGCTGCTGCCGATGGGCCCCGGCTGGCGACCGCAAACCGGCCGCAACAACCCGCTCTGGATCACCGTCACAGTCCCTGCAGATGCTCCGGCAGGCGACTATCGCGGCTCCATCTCTCTTCAGGGCAGGCTGAGCGGACGCGTTCCTCTCACCGTTCACGTCTGGAACTTCGCCCTGCCGGAGAAGACCGACCTGCGCTCCGGGTTCGGCATCGAACTCGGAGACATCCGCAGCTACCACCACCTCAGCACAGATCGGCAGGCCGCCAAGGTCTGGGATCTCTACATGCGGGACTTCGCCGCCCACCGGCTCTGTCCGTACGAGCCCATGTCGCTCGCTTCCCTCGGCATGACCGCGGCGGATTCCTCTCCGAACGAGGTAAAGCTCGACTGGTCAGGCTTCGATCGCGAGGCAAAGCGCTACCTGGATGGCCTCGGTTTCAACGCCTTCCGCATCGGCTTTCCCGGCCTGGGCGGCGGGCGCTATCCGGACGTCGACTACGGCTCGATCCTCGGCCATGCGGCGGGCACGCCGGAGTACGACGCTCTCATGACCTCCTACGGCAGACAGTATCAGGAGCATCTCGCGGCGCATGGCTGGCTGAAGAAAGCCTACGTCTACTGGTACGACGAGCCGAGGCCGATCGACTATCCGATCGTAAACAGGGGGATGCACCGCCTGCACGTCTACGCCCCGCGGCTCACCAGGTTGATCACCGAGGGGTTCTCGGACGAGCTGATCGGCAACATCGATCTCTGGTGCCCACTCTCCATGAAGTTCGTTCCAAGAATCGCAGCCGAAAGGCAGCGGAAAGGCGAGCAGGTCTGGTGGTACATATGCACCGTACCAAAGGCTCCGTGGGTGGGCGAGTTCATAGACCATCCCGCGATCGAGATGCGGATGTGGATGTGGCAGACCTGGAAGTGGAACATCCAGGGGATTCTCATCTGGGCCACCAACTACTGGAACACTGGCGGGATCTACAAGGGCGAGCCCCAGGACCCATACGTCGATACCCAGAGCTACATGGGGCCGAAAACCACGGACGTCTACGGCAATGGGGACGGCAGGTTCTTCTATCCGCCATACTATCCGCCCGGATCGGATCGGACGAAGCCCTGCCTGGACGGTCCCGTCGATTCGCTGCGCTGGGAACTGCTGGGCGAGGGCGTTCAGGACTGGGAGTATCTCCATCTTCTGGATCGTCTCGTCCGCGAGGCCGCTCGGAGGGACGGAAGGGCTGCGTCCGTCGAAAAGGCCAGGGCGATGCTAAGGATTCCTGACTCGATCTGTAGAAACATGGCTCATTACACGCGCGACCCGCAAGATCTATACCGGCGACGCGTGGAGTTGGCGCAGAGCATCGAATCGCTTCTGCGTCGGGATCGCAGCGTCAGAGGCGTCTCTCTTCCCTGATGCGCAGGCAACAATCCGCCGTTTCGCGGATGGATGGCAACCATCCGTGGCTCAAAATGCGAGGATAGGTTTCGGCCGTCCGGCCGCCGCAATCTCATCCGGATCTGCCATTCCGGTAAGCGGCGGCGCGCGGGCCATGCCGTGGCATTCCACGGACCGTGATCGATGGAGGATCTCATTATGCCCGATCTGCAGCAGCTCTACACCGCTATCCTGGAGGGCGACGCACGCACCACGCGCGAGGTCGTGCAGCAGGCGCTGGACGAAAGTGTGGATCCACAGCGGCTTCTGGACGAATACATGGTCCCGGCAATGGATGAAGTCGGGCAGAAGTTCGAGGACGGCGAGTATTTCGTTCCCGAGCTGCTTATATCCGCACGTGCTATGAAGGCGGCCCTGGAGATGATCCGCCCGGGTCTGGTAGCCAAGGGCGCCGAGCCGGCCGGCCGCGTGCTTATCGGCACCGTGCGCGGCGACCTGCACGACATCGGCAAGAATCTCGTCGCGGCGATGCTCGAGGGAGGCGGATTCGAGGTCGTCGACCTGGGCGTGGACGTGTCGCCCGAGAAGTTCATCGAGAACATCAAGCCGGGCGGCCAGCAGATCATAGCGCTGTCGGCGCTGCTGACGACGACCATGCCGGGCATGAAGACCACGATCAGCGCGCTGGAGCAGGCGGGAATGCGCGGACAGGTCAAGGTCATGGTGGGCGGCGCGCCCGTCACCGAACGATGGGCGAAAGAGATCGGCGCGGACGGCTTCAGCGAGAGCGCCAGCGGCGCCGTTCGCATTGCCCGTGAGCTCGTCGGGGCCGGGAAGTGATGCTCGTCCTCGAGGAGTTGTGCGCCTCTGGTCCCATTCTGCTGGATGGCGCCACGGGCACCCAGCTCCAGGCGCGCGGCCTGCCCATAGGCGCCTGCCCTGAGGCCTGGAATCTGGAGCATCCGGACCTGGTTGCCGACGTAGTCCGTGCCTACGTCGAAGCGGGAAGCCAGGTCGTGCTCGCCAACTCGTTCGGCGGCAACCGAATCGCGCTGGCGCGGTACGACCTGGCTGACCAGACAGAAGCCATCAACCGGGCAGCGGTCGCCGCTGCACGTCAGGGAGCAGCGGGGCGGGCGCTCGTCTTCGGCAGCATGGGCCCCACCGGCCGGATGTTCCCCGTCGATCCCGAGGAGACGCGCAAGGCGTTCGAGGAGCAGGCTTCGGCGCTCGCCGCCGCCGGTGCAGACGGGCTCGCCGTCGAGACGATGTCCGACGTCGAGGAGGCCGCTATCTGCGTCCGAGCTGCAGCCGGCGTCGGGCTTCCCGTCGTGGCGTGCATGGTCTTCGATTCCGGCAAGGATCGGACCCGCACGATGACGGGCGTTACGCCCGAGAGAGCCGCGCAGGAGCTGGGCGAAGCCGGAGCAGCGGCCATCGGCGCGAACTGCGGATTGGGCGCGTCGCAGATGGCGCCGATCTGCAGCCGGCTGCGCGCCGCCACCTCTGTGCCGATCTGGGCAAAGCCGAACGCCGGCCTGCCCCAGCTCGCAGAGGGCGCAGCCGTCTACTCGCAGACGCCGCAGGAGTTCGTCGAAGAGGCGCTTGAGCTTATCCGCGCAGGCGCCAATTTTATTGGTGGATGCTGCGGCACCGGCCCGGAGTTTAT
>Ga0181529_10002802_pt1 | contig 20403 bp, 16 predicted proteins | sample PEATcosm2014_Bin_36_FD_119763 | JGI IMG/M metagenome (GOLD analysis project Ga0181529, IMG submission 119763) | Peatland microbial communities from MTU Mesocosm Facility, Houghton, MI, USA - PEATcosm2014_Bin10_30_metaG | ecosystem: Environmental > Terrestrial > Soil > Wetlands > Peat | place... | reverse complement strand
TCCGGCCACGGCATACAACAACATGTAGACCAGCGCGATCAGCGGCAACGCGCCGCCCAGCAGCAGCAGGCCGGTCTTGTTCATGAGGAACGCGCCGCCCGCCACCCGGTAGGTCAGCAGGAAAAGGCCGTAGGCGATCAGCACAAGGCTCCAGTCCACCGCCGCCGCCATGGCGCGATGCAACGGGGTGGCTACCGGCGCCTCGCAAAAGATCACCGCCTCCACCGTGGTGCCGAGCGTGCGCGGCTTCGGTGCTATCGGCGGCAGGAAGTCCAGTTTCCCCTGAGTGTCCGGTACCGGCGGTTTGCGGGAATACTGCCTGGACCCCGTACCGGTTCCGCTGGCGGTCGCGGACGCTTTGGGAGTGGTCGTTCGCGGACGCCGCTTCGCCGGCCGCTCGGGTGGAGGTGGAGAGAAAGCATCGAAGGGGATCACGTTGGGCGCCGGGCGATCGTAGAAAAGCTTCGGTTGAACGGCATTCGCCAGGCTGCGGGCACGCGGCTCGTCGAACGCATGCGAAACCGGCGCGGTTTGCACCTTGGCAGCCAGCGCGCCATCCACGCGCCACTCGCCCGTTTGCGAACCCGACGCCCGGCGGCCGCAACGCCGGCAACGCTCTTCGCCATCCGAATTGCGCGAACCACAATAATTGCAGGTCATTTCGCCCCTAAAAACTCCTCGACACCACAAGAACCCCGACGATACACCAAATGTGCTACGTTTTCTTCTTGGAGCCCTTCCCGCCGAGCCCTCTCAACTTAATTAACATAAGAGCCGAAGAATGTCACGAAAAATCTTCGAGTAATACGTATATTTCTGTCCTTACCTTGTTGGCTGCGCTCGCTTTAGCAGTTCAGCTCTCCGCGCAGGCGGATACCCCATCCCCCTCCCCGCAAAAGGAGGCCCCGCCGTCCACCTCAATTGCGGCTCCCCCAGCCATGCCCGCTCCCGCGACTTTGAAACCGAAAGAATGGCTTGCCTGGGCGGTCACCCAGGACGTTCGCAAAAACGCCCAGGGCGACTCCATCAAAGTGCTGGACGGCCACGCCGAAGCCGAAGACGACAAGATGCTGGTGCGCGCCGACCACATCGAGTACAACGAGGAAACTCAAGTTCTCAACGCCACCGGCAGCGTCTACTTCCACGGTTTCGAGAAGAACGAACAGATCTGGTGCGACCATATCGAGTACAACCGGGCCACGCAAAGAGGCGCGTTCTTCAATGTGCGCGGAGAATCGGCGCCACGCATCGTGGTGCGCAAAGGCATCCTCAGCGGCACCAGTCCCTATCACTTCGAAGGCCAGTGGGCCGAGCGGCTGGGCACGCGGTACATTCTGTACAACGGCTGGGTCACGAATTGCAGAATCCCGGAACACGGCCAGCCCTGGTGGGTCATGAAAGGCCCCAAGTTCGACATCGTCCCCCACGAGCGCGCCAAGGCCTATCGCAGTTGGTTCGTGCTGCGCAGGATTCCGCTATTCTACGCGCCCTACTTCTACCACTCGCTCGAGCGCGAGCCGCGCCACAGCGGTTTTCTGGCGCCTCACATCGCAGCCAATACGCGACGCGGCGCCATGGTGGCAGTCGGCTACTACTGGGCTATCAACCGCAGTTACGACCTGGCCTACGAGTTCCTCGACTACAACACCAACGCCTTCGCGCATCACGTGGATTTCCGCGGCAAACCGCGCGCCGGTACCGATTTCGACCTGATTTTCTCCGCTGTGCAGGATCGTAGCGGCGACCCCGGGAGCAGCAATCCGGTCCAGAAATTCAGCGGCTATAACCTCTATTTCGTAGGTGTGTCCGATTTAGGAAACGGCTGGCAGGCGCGCTCCTTGATCAACGACCTCTCCTCCTTCCGCTTCCGCCAGGAATGGTCCACGTCGTACTCGGAAGCCGTCGGCTCGGAGTTCCACTCTTCCGGCATCGTCGAGAAGAACTGGTCCACATATACCTTCGACACGCTGTTTTCCCGCCTGGAGAACTTCCAGACGGGCGAGGTGCAGACGCAGGAGCCGAATGGCAGTTACGACTACCTGCGCAACGCCGTCCTGATCCACAAGCTTCCCGAAGCGCAGTTCGGCAGCCGCGACCGTTCGCTCTTCGGCGATGCACCGGTCTGGTTTTCCTTCTATTCCGCCGCCGGCCTGCTCTATCGCAGCGAACCGTTTTTCGATAGTCCCACCAACCCGGCCAACCGCCTGGGAGTTTTCCAGACCAGTCAATTCACGCCGCGACTCACGTTTGCGCCGCACATCACCAGCGCCCTGCACCTTGGGCCCATCGACCTGGTGCCGAGCGTGGGGCTCGACGAGACTTTCTACGGTCAAAGCCAGCTACCCTCCTCCTCGCTCGGTCCCGGCTACTATCAGGCCGTCACCACTACGACCGTCCGCAGCGCCCGCGATTTTTCGCTCGATCTCATTTTGCCCTCGCTGGCCCGCGTCTACAACAAGAAGACCATTTTCGGGGAGAAGCTCAAGCACGTCATCGAACCGCGCGTCACATACAAATACGTCACGGGCCTGGGGACCGACGCCAAATGCCAGCAGGCCGCCGAAGCCGCCGGCGACGTGGAAGGGGCCGGCTGCAGCGATTTTAACCACTATATCCGCTTCGACGAAAACGATCTGCTGGCCAATACCAACGAGGTCACGCTTTCGCTCACCAACCGCATCTACGCCAAGCGGGCGGGCGGCAACGTGGACGAGATCTTCACCTGGGAGCTGATGCAGAAGCGCTACTTCGATCCGACCTTCGGCGGCGCGCTGGTCTCCGCACAGCCCAATATTTTCTCCGCTACCAGCGACCTCACGGCGTACGCGTTCCTGGTGGGCCCGCGGGGCTACTCTCCGGTGGTATCGCTGGTGCGCGCCAGTCCTATCCCCGGACTGGGCTTCCAATGGCAGGCGGATTACGACCCTCGCTCGCACTCCATCGTGGACAGCAGCTTTTCGGTGGACTATCGATGGAAGAAGATCTACTACGCTTCGGTGGCGAACAACGAGGTTCACTCCGACCCGATTCTGACGCCGTATGCCAACCAGTATTCGATGCGGGCCGGCGTGGGCGACCCGCAGCACCGCGGCTGGAATGCCGGCGTCCAGGGGTGGTACGACTATCGATTGCAGGAACTCCTCAACTACACCACGCAGGTCAATTACAATACCAACTGTTGCGGATTCAGCGTGCAGTATTACCGCATCAACATCGGCCAGCCGCACGGAGTCTGGTCGTTCGCATTCTCGCTTGCCAACATCGGAACGTTCGGTTCGCTGAAGAAGAACGATCGCTGGTTCTAGGTCCTCGACCGCTTGATTAATGTGCGATTGCCGGCAACCACTCCCTTAGAAGCCGTGAAGTAGTTGGCGCGCCGATGTGGCGCACGCACGCGTAACGACGCTTCTGAACCGACAGACCGTGCGCCCACGCGAGTTCACACACCGCATGCCACAAAGCGGTTCTGGAATTGTGTGGGGAAAAAGGAGCCCTAAAAGAGATTTGGCCCCGAGCTGGGTATCTCGGGGCCCTTGCACTCAGAGAAGTGGCGGTGGGAGGGGACTCACCGCCAGGGATGCTGTCTGTGTTGTTTTTATACTAGCAATTTAAGGTCTGCATGTCCAGTGTTTCGAAAAGATTTCTGAGACTTTTTTTGAAGGCCGGGGGCGGGATACGGCGAAGGGTTGGTACCAAAAAGTAAAGCCCCGAGCTGGGTATCTCGGGGCTCTTGCACTCAGAGAAGTGGCGGTGGGAGGGGACTCACCGCCTGGGATGCTGTCTGTATTGGTTCGATACTAGCAATTCAAGACCTCAATGTCCAGATATATTTTGCGTTCCGCTTGAAATTTCTTTTCAGGAGCGTTTCAGTCCATTTCAGGCCCTGGCCAGACCACCCCGCCGAGGCGTGATAGTAGAGGTAATCCTTACCCTATCCCCATTTCCTAAGCTCCTGAAAACAAACCCGATGCTCCTCCACAACCAAATATCTGCAGAAATCCGGTTAACAGGCGTGGATAACCAAAGAGGTATTGTACGCGGTGCCCCCCGGATGTCATTTTGAGCGTGGGAAGGCGGTGCGGCGTGATCGATACCCAGCAAGAGGATAAGGCTCTCAACAATGGCGAACGGGAGAGGCGCACGAAGCGGCGCTTCCAGATAGAACAGGACGTCCGCTACAAGATGCTCTACGGTCAGCGCATCGCGGAGACGGGCTCCGGCAAGACCACCAACATCTCGAGCGGCGGCGTGTGGTTCACCACCGAAAACATGCTCACCACCGGAATGCCGGTTGAAGTCTCCATGAATTGGCCTGTTCTGCTCAACGATTCCTGCCCCATGAAGCTCATGATTTACGGTTGCGTAGTCCGCAGCAACGAAAAGGGCGCTGCTGTGGCTATCGAACGATACGAATTCCGCACCCAGGGAAGGGCTTTCCAACAGCCGTCGATTCCCGCGCCGGTCGAATTCCGGTTTCCCGGATAGTCACGCTAGTCGTCGTACTCAACTCTCACCTTCTCACCGCGCCGGATGTCGCACCCGGCGCGGCTTTTTCCATTTGCGCCACGCCGGTGTCAGGCGATTCCGCGCAGAATCCGCGCCGGCAGCGTGATCAGCGCCCAGACCAGTTCCAGAACTCCTTCCACCGCGATCCCTACCACCCGGAACGGCAGCATTAAGAGCCACACCAGCGGGTATAGGATCAGCGCCACCAGCGCCAGCGGCCAGCACAGAAACAGCAGAATACACCACAGCAAAAGTTTCACCACGGTTCCTCCATCGCGCTACTCTTCTCGATACGAGCGGCCCAGGGTGTAAGTTCCAACCCGCGCCGCGCCGCGGTCCGGCGACGCGCACAGCAGCACCAGCGCGATCCACAGCAGATCGGCCAGCAGCAGGTGCACCATCTGCATCCACACCGGCGCCAGCAGCACCAGGTTCAAGAGCCCCGCGCCCACCTGCGCCGCCACCACCAGCGCCACGCCGTACCCCAGTTTCTTCACCCGTGGATTCTCCACCGCCCGTGTGATTGCGTACAACAGCACACATGCCCCCACCAGGCCCGCCAGTGCCGGATGCAACCCGCGCAGCCGCAGAATCACGTTGGAAGCCGGATCGAAATCCTGTGCCAGTCCGGCCCCCAGCGACGCGGCGGGGAAAAGCGTGTCCCCCAGCGCCGCGATGGCCCCGGTGATGCCTACTACGACTACCGTCAGCAACGCCGCCGCAGCCGTCCAGAGTGCCTGGCCGCGCTGCCGCACGGGCGCGTGGCCCCCCGCCCACCACGCCGTCAGCGTCAAAAACGCCAACAGAGCCAGGGTATTTACCAGGTGTGCGGAAAGCGAATACACGCGCGATACCGAGGCATTGTCGGCGACGTGTTTGAGCAGGACCAGGGCCGCGCCAAGCAGCGCCTCGGTCAGCAGGAACACCGCCGACAGCACCGCACCGCGGCGTACGGCATGTTTGCGGGGAAATGCGTGAAACGCCCACAGAACCAGCCCTGCAACCAGCAGCAGGTCGATGGCGCTCGACGCCCGATGAGTGAATTCGATGACCGTCTTCAGCGTCGGGCCGTGCGGCGTCACCTCTCCATTGCACAGCGGCCAGTGATTCCCGCAGCCCGCGCCCGACCCCGTGGCACGCACAAATGCGCCCCACAGCACCACCGCCAGATTGTAGACCAGGACACCCCAGGCATATCGCGCGAATCGCACCATGACGACTTATTGTAATGCCGCCGCTCGTCCGGCCCCCCCACCTCCGTCATGCAAGATTTCCTCGATTTGTCGCAAAACACAACACCAAACCGCTTGCGCGCGTCGATTGAATACGATTAACTTGAATTATTCCGCTATGCCCACCAAAACTCCCATCACCGTTGCCCATGGAGATGGCATCGGTCCCGAAATTATGAACGCCACGCTGCAGATCCTGGAAGCTGCCGGCGCGGCGCTCGAGATCGAAACAATTGAGATCGGCGAAAAAGTGTACCTGCGCGGCAATTCCGCGGGCATTGAGCCGAGTTCCTGGGAATCCCTGCTGCGCACCCACGTCTTCCTGAAGGCTCCCATCACCACCCCGCAAGGCGGCGGTTTCAAGAGCCTCAACGTCACCACCCGCAAGACCCTCGGGCAGTACGCCAACGTGCGCCCGTGCGTCTCCTACTTCCCCTTCGTGGACACCAAGCATCCCAACATGGACCTGGTGATTGTGCGCGAGAACGAAGAGGATCTCTACGCCGGCATCGAATACCAGCTCAGCCCCGAAGTTACCTCGTGCATCAAGCTGATCTCCCGTCCCGGCAGCGAGAAGATTGTGCGCTACGCGTTCGAATACGCGCGCCGCCACAACCGCAAGAAGGTCACCGTCTTCATGAAGGACAACATTATGAAGATGACCGACGGCCTGTTCCACAAGGTCTTCGACGAAATCGCCGCCGGCTATCCCGAAATTCAGAAAGAAGCCTGGATCGTGGACATCGGCGCCGCCAAGATGGCCGACACGCCCGAAGCGTTCGACGTGATCGTCATGCCCAATCTATACGGCGACATTCTCTCCGACGTCGCGGCGCAGATTGCCGGCTCGGTCGGCCTGGCCGGATCGGCCAACATCGGCGAGAAGTGCGCCATGTTCGAAGCCATCCACGGGTCGGCTCCGCGGCGCGCCAATCAGAACCTGGCGAATCCCTCGGGCCTGCTCATGGGCGCCGTGCTCATGCTGGTGCACATCGACCAGCCGGAAGTCGCCGAGCGGGTCCACAACGCCTGGCTGCGTACCCTCGAGGACGGTATCCATACCTACGACATTTTCACCGAGGGCGTGAGCACCCAGAAGGTCGGCACCAGGGAGTTTGCCCAGGCTGTCATCGCCCGTGTGGGGCAGAAGCCCAATCGCCTCAAACCGGTGGAATACGCCAAACGTATAGGTTCCGCCAGCCCGGCTGCCGCGGTGGTCAAGCCGAGCCGTTCCTACGTGGAACTTCAGGGCATCGACGTCTTCGTGTATTGGCCATCGCGCGATCCCGAGGCGCTGGCTGAAGCTATCGGCACGGTAGCGGGCGAGGGCCTCGATCTGCAGATGATCGACAACCGCGGCGTAAAAGTCTGGCCCGCCGGCCGCGCCGAAACCTTCTGCACCGACAGCTTCCGCTGCCGCTTCATGTCCGAGTCCGGAACCGACATGGGCAAGTGCCTGGCGCTGCTGGGCCGCGTGGCGATGGCCGGCATCGACATCGCCATGACCGAGTCGCTTTGTACCTTCGACGGCCAGCCGGGATATACACTAGCTCAAGGACAGTAGAACTCTCGACAGATTAGCCATGGACGCCGCACCTCTTGTATCGGTGATCATGGGCAGCAAGTCGGATTGGGACGCCATGCGCCAGGCCGATGAACTGCTCACGCGTTTCGAAATACCGCACGAGTGCCGCGTGCTGTCGGCCCACCGCACGCCCGCGGAGACCGCCCAGTACGTGGGCGACGCCGAAGCACGCGGCATCGAGGTGATCGTCGCCGCCGCCGGGGGCGCCGCGCATCTCGCCGGAGTGTGCGCCGCTCACACCCTGCTGCCGGTGCTGGGCGTGCCCATGGAAAGCGCTTCCCTGAAAGGGATGGACTCGCTGCTTTCCACGGTCCAGATGCCCGCCGGGATTCCCGTGGGTACGCTCGGAATCGGCTCCCCCGGCGCGCGCAACGCCGCCCTGCTGGCCATCGCCATCCTGGCCAACAGCCGGCCGGAACTGCGCCGGAAGCTCCGCAGTTACCGCGAGGAGCAGCGAGCCAAGGTGCTGGCGGAAGTGCTGTAAAGCAGGTGGCAGGTGGCCGGCGGCCGCCAATGGGACTTTCCGCGTTTCCGGCGGTGCGGCAACCTCGCAACCCGGAAGCGGGAGCGCAGAGTTCGCATGCTATCATGAGGACGAACACCATGATGGGGGACCGCTAAATGTTCGGCACAATCGGAACACAAGAGCTGGTCTTCATCTTCATACTGGCGCTGGTTCTGTTCGGTCCCAAGAAACTGCCGGAGATCGGACGGACGGTGGGCAGGGCATTGAGCGAATTCCGCCGCGCGTCGAGCGAACTGAAGGCCACATTCGATCGGGAATTAAACAACCTGGAAGCGGAAACCAAAGAGTTGAAGGAAATTGGGACCTCGATTCAGCAGGAACCCTACAATTACAATTACGACTATTCTTCCTATGAGTCCACGTACGAGGGCTCGAATCATGCGGAAGAACACGATTCCCAGGCTGCTATTACAACCACTGCAAGCGTATCCGCACCTCAGGACGCTGAATCGACGTCGGCCGCTCCGCTGGAAGGCACCGTCGCCCAGGGCACTGAAGTATCCGCCCTGGAGCCGGGCTCCGGAAGTCCTTTGGGACTCTCCGCCGCGGAACCCGTTCCGGATCTCCATCCGGCTTCGGTCCCAACATCGGCCGCCGAGCAACACACCTAGACAAAATGGAATCTTCGAAGTGGAACCGGGGCGCTTCGGCCTCGGGAACGGAGCGTGCCTGTGGACGCAATCGATAGACTCCGGCGCCGCCTGGGGGGGGCTGCCGGAGCCCTCTCCAAGCCGCCCGGGGACGAACATTCGGAAGAAGAAGAGGGCATGCTGCGCATGTCGTTCCTCGAACACCTGGAGGAACTTCGCTCGCGCATCATCAAGTCTCTATGGGGCGCTGGCGTAGCCTTTGCCGTCAGCCTCATCTTCTGCGACAAACTGTGGACCGCCGTCTGCCAGCCGGCCGCCGCCGCCCTTAAAACCCTCGGCTACGAACCCACTCTGTACGCCACCGACCCCATGGAAGGGTTCATGATCATCTGGTTCAAGCTGCCGGTGGTCGTCTCCATTTTTATTGCGTCCCCGTGGGTCTTGTACCAGGTATGGGCCTTCATCTCGCCCGGGCTATACCGCCGGGAACGGCGCTGGGCTGTCCCCTTCATCCTGACTTCAGCCGGCCTGTTCATTTTGGGGGGCCTGTTTGCCTATTTCGTAATCTTTCGCTTCGGCCTCACCTTCCTGTTGGGCATCGGCCAGAACAATTACGTTAAGTCCATCTGTACCGTTACGCATTACTTCGATCTGTTCGTCAATGTCATCCTCGGCGTCGGGCTGGTATTCGAACTGCCGGTCCTGATTTTTTTCCTCACTCTGTTAAGAATTGTGACGCCGTCGTTCCTCATGCGGCACAGCCGCTACGCGATCCTCATCATTTTTATCCTGGCGGCAGTACTCACCCCCACTCCCGACGCGTTCAACATGATGTTGTTCGCTCTGCCCATGTGCCTGTTGTATTATGTGGGTATCTTTGCGGGCTATTTGTTGGTATTGAATCGCGAGAACCGGCGGTTCCCGTGGCGCTGGACTCTTCTGATCCTGTTCATCGTACTGCTCTTACTGGCAGTTGCGGGATATTTCGTACTTCCGCGATACGGCATAAATCTGGTACCGCATTGGCCTTTTCTCAGGCATTAGTGTTAATTCTTGTAGAAATTGGGAGCCCGTTCGATGTAACATCATGGTGTCCGCCTGGGATTGACGGACATCTGAAGTACTTTTAATGCGATGGACCTCTACAAGACAATTCAAGACCTGTACGCCGAGAAAGAGAAACTGGAGCGGGTGATCGCTTCCCTCGAAGAGTTGCACCGGACCTCCGGTTCTCTACCCTCGTTTCCCGCAGGCGCAAAGCGGCGCGGAAGAAAATCGATGGGGTCTCAGGAGCGGGAAGAAGTTTCCCTGCGAATGAAGCGGTACTGGGCCAGCCGGCGAAAGAGCCAGTCCGACGCCCCGCACCAGGAGGTCGTCTCCAGCCAGATTCCATAAGCCTCCGGGCCTTGCGATCTGCTATATTGAGAATCGGAGTACAGGATTCGGGCGAGTAGCTCAGTTGGGAGAGCGCCGCACTCGCACTGCGGAGGTCGTGGGTTCGACTCCCATCTCGTCCACCATCCCGAATTGCCCGCTGCGGCATAGAGCGATAGCGGTTCTATGCCAGAAGCATCCTCTCATTCTCCTGGATCCGGTAAATCCCCTATTAACTAAGTTCAATTCTGGTAGTTCTAGATCGTTCGTGCTATTCTCTGGACGGCGATACCTAGAATTGAGGCAAAAATGATAGCCTTCTGCTGGCAGTTTCTCCAGGATGAACAGGGGCAGGATCTTGTCGAGTATACGTTACTCCTTTCATTCGTGATTTTTACGGTGATCGGATTAGCCCGGGGGTACCACGATTCAATTGCCGGGGTCACCTCCACGACGAATTCCAACCTCTCCCTCGCGAGCAGCGCCGCCCACTAATCCGGTGCCGCGCTTTCGAATGCCCTCACTCTCCGCGCCCTGCCACGGGGCGGCGGAGGGCTGGCTTGCGCCTCGAAAACATTTCTGCCGGTTCGTGTTTCAGTAGTGATACCATTGGCTTTCCGGAGCGACGTTCGGGCTTCGTCTGTGGCGGACCGTTCATGAAACTCACATTTTGGGGCGCGGCCGGCGCCGTCACCGGCTCCATGCATATGGTTGAATCCGGTGGAAAGCGTTTTCTACTGGATTGCGGCTTGAACCAGGGCCGCCGTAAGGAATCGGACCAGAAGAATCGCAATCTGCCGTTTTCCGCTTCCTCCATCGATGCCGTGGTGCTTTCCCACGCTCACATCGACCATGCCGGCAACCTGCCGACCCTCGTCAAAAACGGCTTTTCCGGCCCCATCTACGCCACCCCAGCCACCGTCGATCTGTGCAACTGGATGCTCCGCGACACCGCCCACATCCAGGAACACGATGCCGAGTTTCTCAACAAACGGCGCGATCACCGCAAACAGGCCGGTCTGGAAAACGGTCATGTGATTCCCCTGTACACTACCCCCGATGCCGAGGCGACACTACCCCTGTTTCAGCCGGTTCCCTACCACACGCCGCACCTTCTCGCGCCCGGCCTGACTTATGAGAGCCACGACGCCGGCCACATCCTGGGCTCCTCCTGGGTCGTTCTGCGCGAGAAGTCGGGGGACTCGACGCTGCGCCTGGGCTTCTCCGGCGATCTCGGCCGTCCCGGCCTGCCCATCATCCGCGACCCGGAACCGCTCCAGCCGATCGACTATCTCATTCTGGAAAGCACTTACGGCGGCCGCCTGCACAAGGATGTCCACCACGTCATCAACAAGCTGGCCGACGTCATCAACCGGACAGCGCGCCGCGGCGGACGCGTCATCGTACCGGCATTCGCCGTGGGCCGCACCCAGCAACTCGTGCTCATGCTGCACGAACTGACCGACAGCAAACGCATCCCCAACATTCCCATCTTCGCCGATAGCCCGCTGGCGTTGAACGTCACCCAGGTGCATCGCGACCATCCCGAGTGTTTCGACGACGAAGCCCGGGAGTTCCTCTTCCACCACGAAGACCCCTTTGGATTCGCCCGGCTCAAGTACATCCGCGAGGCGGAAGATTCCAAAAAATTGAACGACTTACACGGGCCGTTCGTGGTCATCTCGGCCTCCGGAATGTGCGAGCAGGGGCGCATCCTCCACCACCTGCGCAACAGTATCGAGGACCCGCGCAACACCGTGCTCATCACCGGTTTTCAGGCCAGGGACACGCTCGGCCGCAAATTGATCGAAAAGTGGCCCGAGGTCCTCATCTTCGGCGAGCCCATGCGCGTACGCGCCGAAATTTCCAGCCTGGACGAGTTGAGTGGCCATGCCGATCAGAAAGAGCTGCTCGAGTGGGTCGCGCCCCTCGCCAAGTCCATCAAGAAGGTCTTCCTGGTCCACGGCGAGCCCGAGCAATCCGCGACTCTGGCCGGGCTCTTGCGCTCCGAACATGGATTGGACGCCGAGCCGGTTCACCCCGGCCAGTCTTTCGATCTGGGTTGAATGTAACCGAACCGCCTCCGCAAGCGATCTATACTATTGAGTTAGAGAGATTTTCGAAGGAGCATCCTTTTCCCGTGAGTCCTACACCCAACTATTCCGAACCTCAGCAGCGCTCGGGCCTGGCGACGGCGCTCGTCGCTGGCGCCATCATCGCCCTGGTGGCCGCCAACATCTACCTCTATGTTCAGATCGACCACCTGCGCGGCGACTTGGCCAAGACCAACGACACCATCGCCGCCGGATTGACCAACATCAAGGACGCATCCTCGGTGACGGTGGCCGCTCAGCAGCGCCACATCGACAGTTTGAAGGCGGACCTGGAAGCCACGCACCGCGCGGCGGAGACCATGTCCAGCGAAGCCAAGGCCGCGGCCGAAGCCCACGCCGACCAGATCAGCAGGCAAATTCAGGCGGAACAAGCTAAAATGCAGGCCGCGCTCGGCAGCGAAATCGCCGACGCGAAGCAGACCTCCGCCGCCGGCGTGGCCGCCGCCAATTCCAAGATCGCCGACGTCGCCACCGACGTTGGCAGCGTGCGCAGCCAGGCTTCGCAGACCCAGGATCAGCTCAATAAGACCATCGCCGAGCTGAAGTCCGCCACCGGCGATCTGGGAGTACAGAGCGGCCTGATCGCCACCAATAGCAAGGAACTGGCGGCCCTGCGTCTCAAGGGCGAGCGCAATTACACCGACATCAAGCTGGGCAAGACCAAAGTGCCGCAGCGCTATGGCAGTATCGCCATCCGCCTGGACAGCGTCAACCCCAAGAAGAACATGTATTCGGTGTATATCACAGGCGACGACGAGAAGGTCACCTACAAGCAGAACAAGACCATCAACGAGCCGGTCCAGTTCTACTCGAAGGGCAGCCACACGCCTTGCGAGTTGGTCGTCAACCAGGTCACCAAGGACGGCATCGTCGGCTACCTATCGATGCCCAAGGACACCGCGGCGCGGTAATCGGAACTGGCCGACCCTAGCTACTTAGTCACCGGATCGGGCGCGGTCTTTTCCACCAGCTTATCGATGTGCATCGAGTAAATAGCCGGCTTGCCTTCGCGGTCGCTTTGAAAATAGACATGTTGGCTATCGGGCGAGAATATCGGGCACACCGCCGCCGGGTCGCTCGCCCGGTGCTCGCACAGCGTCCTTTCGTTCCCGGTCGCGCGCAACAGCAGCAGCACATACGGCGACCCCTTGTTTTCGCTCGCTCCGGCGAACACCGAGGCGTCGCGGTTGGCCGAGAAACTGGCGAACTGGCTGGTCTTGGCCACCAACTTGTCGATGCCGGTATCCGGGGTGTGCTCGCGGATGGCGTGCAATTGCTTGCGGTCTTCCGGGTACACCAGGTACAGCAGCGTCCGCCCATCCGGCGCCCAATTGGCCGCGCCAATCGCTCCCACCGCCAGTTTGAGCTGCCGGTTCTGCTGCCCGTCCTGGTTGACCAGCCACAGTCCCTGCCCTCCGGCGCGGTATAGCACCTGGGCACGATATGGCCGCGGCAGCGGGTCCGCCATCGCCGCCGCCGACTCGATCACCGTACGCGCCGCCCCCGTCCCGAGCGAGACCATGCGCAACCGCGAGCCATCCGCGCGGCTTTCGATTAAGGTCGCGTGCGTACCGTCCGGCCCCACCGTCATGCCGTGCCCGCGCTCCCATCCATCCGGCACGCGGTAGATCTCCCGTTCCTTCAATCCGAACGTCGCCATCCACAGCCGCCGCCCCGCCGCGTAGCAGAACGCGCGATTGTCGGGCGTCAGCGTGACTGTCGGTCCGTCCAGTTCCTCGACATCGGTAAGCTGCCGCGTTTCGCCGGTCTTCAGATCCATGCGGAAAACTTGCGGCGACCCGGTGCGGTCGCACGTAAACAGCAGGTATCCGCTGTGATTGGCGATAGCCCGGCCATAATATGCCGGCAGCGCGCTGGAGTATGCGGGACTGGTCAAGCGGTAGACGTCGAGCTCGGTGCTGGGGTCGGGAAAGCGGTGCGCCTCGGAAGGAAACACGGGCAGCTTCCGGCTCTCGGCCGCCACGCCCGCCGCCGCGAGCCCCGTAAAGAGGAAACCTCGGCGCGTCCAGCGGCGCCCCTGGTGGGCCATGCTTCGATGATACGCCAGGCCCGCTTCCACCGGCGTGGCGCGTGCGATACTCATGGGTAATGCCGCTGACGACAGACGAGTTCGAGCTCCTGAAGCAGGTTTACCAGAACCTGCAGGACGGGCCGCTCAAACCCGGAGATCCGCGCTACGAGGCGGTATACGGCCATCCGGGCTGCGAGGATCCAGTCGATCTCCTCCAGCGGAGCATCGTGTTTTCCCCGACCGAAAGCGTCTGTCTGTTTTCCGGATTTCGGGGATCGGGGAAGACAACCGAACTGTACCGTCTGCGCAAGCGCATGGAGGACCGCGGAGACACAGTTTTATACGCCGACGCGCTGGACTACGTCAACCCCTCGGCGCCCATCGATATCTCGGTCCTGCTCATTGCCCTTGCCGGGGCCTTTGGGGACGCCCTGTGCGGCGAGGGCATCGACATCGGCAGCGAGAGTTATTCAACCCGCTTGTGGAATTGGCTCACTAGAACGAATGTCGATGTTACGGAGTTTAGTCTCAAGGCCGGCTTCGATTTGAAAGCGGTTCTGCGCAATACGCCCTCCTTCCGGGAGAGGTTGAAACAGGAATTGAGCGGCCGGATCGCCGAGCTCCACCAGGAAGTCACGAACTTCTTCGAGGACGGCGTGAAAGCGATTCGCAAGACCCGAGGAGAGGACACGCGGATTGTTTTCCTGTTCGACTCCTTGGAGCAGCTTCGCGGGTCGCTGACGGACGAAGCGGCTGTGATGCACAGCGTCGAGCGCATCTTTTCAGACCACATGAAATTTCTCAGGATGCCCTACGTGCACGTGGTCTACACGGTCCCACCGTGGCTGAAGTTCAAACTGCCGGGGACGGAAGTCCGACTCCTGCCGTGCCTGCGTTTGTGGGACCGGAATCTCCAACGTTCTCTTTTCTCCCCGGGTATCGACGCGCTGCGGTCCTTGGTTCTTAAGAGGTTTCCGGATGGGCGGCTCGAACGGCTGTTTGGTCCCGACCCGTTTCGGCGCGTCGATCGGTTGATCGAATTGAGCGGCGGCCATTTCCGCGATCTGCTGCGGCTGCTGTCGGAGACGGTGCTGCGCGCCCGGTCGCTGCCGGCGACTGACGAGGCGATCGAGGGCGCGATCGTGAGCGTGCGCAGCAGTTATCTCCCCATTGCGCTCGACGATGCCCCGTGGCTGGCGGAAATCGAGCGCGAACGCGCCAGTCCGCTAAAGAGCCGCGCCACCGAGGACATCAACCGCCTCTCGTTCTTTATCGACATCCACGTCGTGCTGTATCTGCGCAACGGTGAGGACTGGTACGACATTCACCCGTTAATCCGCGACGAAGTGCTGAGGATTGCCAAGGCCGCGGAATCCGCCAAGCCCGCATGAAAGATCTAGCCGACCGAGCAAGCCGCTACAACCTATCCGCGTCGGCGGACTGGCAGGCTGTGCTCACTAGCTTCGAATTGGGCACGGGGTTCCAGTTCATCGTGCTGCTGGTAATCGATGAAGACGGCGCTGAAGCCTGCCGCACCGAGCTTTCCCGGCGGTTGGAAAGCACGGGCAAGCGGTTGCTCGAAATCCCTACAGGTAGCCGGGACGAACTGGAAAACATCGCCGATCCACTTCTTCACACCAGCCCGCCGCCCGATACGGGCGCTGTTTGGGTTTCCCGCGTAGTCCACGAAGCCGATCCGGAGGTTGCGGCATGGCGGAAATCGTGGACTAAGGCGGTCGCCCATCTGAATCAGTATCGCAACCCGTTCCGCCGCGCCTGGAAGGTGCCGGTGGTTTTCGTGGGTGCCCCGTGGCTGCAGGTGGTTCTGCGGGAAAACGCGCCGGACGTGTGGTCGGTGAGAACCACGGTAGCTGTGGTGGAACCTGTCCCGCAGGCTGTGCTGGCCGAACCGCCCCGGATGATGGCTACCGCTCCGGCGGGCCGCGGCCCCGATCCGGAGATGGCGCTCGCGGAGGTCGAAAAGCTGCGCGCGAGCGGGGCTCCCGAGTTGGCGATAGCCCGCATGCTGTACCGCGCGGGCCTGGGCTTTGCCGCCCGGTACCAGTGGCACGAGGCGCAGCGGGCGTTCGCGGAGTGTCTGGAGATTCGCCTCCGCTCCGGGCCGGGCGCCGAGGATCTGGCTGACGTCCATGCCGAGTTGGGCTATACGCTCGCTTGGCTTTCCGATTACGAAGCGGCCCACGTCGAGTACCAGGAGGCCCTGCGGTTGTGCCATCAACTGAACAATGCGGCCGGTGAGGCCCGCTGCCTATTTGGCCTCGGCGAGGTTGCGCTGTGGCGTTCGTGCCACGAGGAGGCTGGGCAGCGCTTTGAGTCTGCTCTTGCACTATACCGCCAGACCGGCGACGCACTCGGCGAAGCTACCTGCATAAAGAGCCTGGGGGATATTGCGACAGAGCGCTCTAGTTACTCTGAGGCCCGAACCAGATATGAGGTCGCACTCGCCCTTTACCGCCGGGCCGGCTCCGTGCTGGGCCAAGCCAACTGCATCGCGAGCCTGGGGGATATCGCGCTTGATCGTTCCGACCACGCTGAAGCTCGGCAGCGTTATGAGACCGCGCTCCCGCTCTTTCGACAGGTGGGCAGCGTGCTGGGCGAAGCCCACTGCGTCAAGGGCTTGGGGGAGATTGCACTGCGGTGCTCCGACCACTCCGAAGCTCAACAGCGTTTTGAGGCCGCACTCGCCCTCTACCGCCTGGTCGGCGATGTGTTGGGCCAGGCCAACTGCGTCCGGAGCCTGGGGGATATTGCGTTCGCGCGGAGTGGCCATGACCAAGCCGAGCAACTCTATGCGGCTGCGCTGGCGCTATTCGGCCAGGTCGGCAACGTGCTGGGCGAGGCCAACTGCTTCCGGAGTCTGGGGGATATTGCGCTCCCGCGTTCGGTCAGGGAGGCCCGCAGCGCATACGAAAAGGCACTCGCTGTGTACCAGAGATTCGGCGATCCGTCTTCCATCGGGGGAACCCACCGCCGTCTGGCTCACATCGCCGACGATCCCAGCGACCGCGCCCGCCACATCCAAGCCGCGCGCGAAGCGTGGCTCTCAATCAACCGCTCCGACCTTATCAAACAACTAGACGACGAATTCGGCGCCCCCGCCGAACCCGCGTCCGCCTCACGGGATGGCCTGTCAGGAAATAGCCACTCCAATATTGGCCGCTGATGAACGCCGATCAACGCGGATAAACCAATTCCTTTCTTATCGGCGTTGATCCGCGATCATCAGCGGCCAATGATTGTTTTGGCCTTCTTCAGAACCCCAGGCATCACCTGTTTATCTCTCGTCCCCGGCGATCTGTTTCGCCGTTTCGTAGATCCAGTCCACACCGAAACGCGTCTGCTTCACCAGCTTGCGCCGATCCGCCGCGGACAGGATGGTCCGCAGACGCCGAATGTCGGCCTTGCGGACCCCCTCTTTGCCCAGATACCGCAGCGCCTGCACAACGAGTGCGGCGGGACCATCCGTGCCTGCGAGCGCTTGGGGACGGGCATGCTGGAAGCGGATCGCCCGCTTTCCAATTTGGACCGTCTTACTGGGACCGTCGGTCAGGTACACGATCTTGGCCGGGACTTGCGTGGAAAGCGTCAGCAGATTCGCCGCCCATGCCCCCGCCGGGACGATCTTCCAACGCAGCCGCCGTGCGATGGCGCGCGCCGCCTCATCGACATCCGGACTGAGCGTCCCCCCCAGCGACGGGTTGGCTTTGGGCTTATCGTACAGTCCCCGGCGCACGCGCCGGATGGTTCCTTCACGAACCAGGGCTGCCAGCGCTACATCGATAGTTCCGCGGGTGGCGACGTCCAGAAAATCCTTCGCCACGAAGGCCTTGCCAGGGCGCATCCGCCGGATTCGATGAAGCACCTCTTTCTTCATGGTTTGCATGGCCTATAGCCTATCGGAGATTTAGAAAACTTATACTACTTTTTCTAAATTCCCGGCGCCTCTCGTCGCGCGGCCCGCGCTAATCGCCGCGCTCTCTCCGCGTCTCCTTCAGCGGAGGAAGCCGCGGACTGTTAACTGTCCCCGGCTCGTTCCGCGCTAAAATGAAAACTGCGGACTTCCCCCCGTAACGAGACCCTATTCATGATTGTCGATACCCTACTGGCGAAAGTCTTCGGCACCAAGACAGAGCGCGAAATCAAGGGCATGCTGCCCACCGTGGCGGCCATCACCGATCTCGAGCCCGCCATGCGCCAGCTCTCCGATATCGATCTGGCCGCCAAAACCATCGAGTTCAAGGAGAAACTGGCCCAGGGCGCCACCCTCGACGATATCCTCATCGAAGCCTTCGCCGTCGTCCGCGAAGCCGGCCGCCGCGTTCTCAACATGCGCCATTTCGACGTCCAGTTGATCGGCGGCATGGTCCTGCATAGCGGCAAAATCGCCGAAATGAAGACCGGTGAAGGAAAAACGCTGGTCGCCACCCTGCCGGCGTATTTGAACGCCCTCGAAGGCAAAGGCGTTCACCTGGTCACCGTCAACGACTATCTGGCCAAACGCGACTCCGAATGGATGGGCCGCATCTACAAAGCCCTGGGATTGCGCGTCGGCGTGATCGTCCACGATCTGGACGACGACCAGCGCAAGGAATCCTACGCCGCCGACATCACCTACGGCACCAACAACGAATTCGGCTTCGACTACCTGCGCGACAACATGAAGTTCCGCATCGAGGATTGCACGCAGCGCGGCCACAACTACGCCATCGTCGATGAAGTGGATTCCATCCTCATCGACGAAGCCCGCACCCCGCTCATCATTTCCGGCCCGTCGGAAGAGTCCACCGACAAGTACTACAAGGCCAACCGCATCATCCCCAAGCTGGTCCGCGGCGAGGTCATCGAAGGCAAGGAGCCGGGTGAAAAGTACACCACCGGCGACTATACGCTGGAAGAGAAGCACCGCAGCGTGGCGCTCACCGAAGAGGGCTTCGACAAGGCCGCGCGGCTGCTGGGCCTGGCCGATATCTACAGCCTCGATACCATCGAATGGAAGCACCATGTGGAGGCGGCGCTCAAGGCCCACGTACTGTATCAGCGCGATCGCGAATACGTCATTAAGGATGGCGACGAGGGCCCCGAAGTCATCATCGTGGACGAGTTCACCGGCCGCCTCATGCCCGGCCGCCGCTGGTCCGACGGCCTCCACCAGGCTGTCGAAGCCAAGGAAGGCGTCAAGATCCAGCGCGAAAACCAGACCCTCGCCACCATCACCTTCCAGAATTACTTCCGCATGTACAAGAAGCTCTCCGGCATGACCGGAACGGCGGAAACCGAAGCGGCCGAGTTCCAGAAAATATACAAGCTCGATGTCACCGTAGTTCCCACCAACCAGCCCATGATCCGCATCGAGAACCCGGACGTGGTCTACCGCACCGAGGTGGAGAAGTTCCGCAACGCCGCCGTCGAAATCAAGAAGTCCAACGAAACCGGACAGCCCGTGCTGGTCGGCACCATCTCCGTCGAGAAGTCCGAAAGGCTATCCGCCATTCTCAAGCGCATGGGGGTGCGGCACGAAGTCCTCAACGCCAAGAATCATGAGCGGGAAGCCTCCATCGTGGCCCAGGCCGGACGCAAGGGCGCCGTCACGGTCTCCACCAATATGGCCGGCCGCGGCACCGATATTCTGCTGGGCGGCAACGCCGAGTTCATGACCAAGGACGCCTGCCTCAAGGAGAAAGTGGCCGAGCGTCTCAGCGAATCCGAAGCCCAGTACGTGGCCGACGAGCATTTCTACTATTTCACCCACCACGACCAGTTCTATCGCGTCCGCCGCGATAAGTGGGACGAGCTGTACGCCGGCTTCAAAGCCGGGACCGACGTGGAACACGATGAGGTGGTCAAGCTCGGCGGCCTGTATATCGTGGCCACCGAACGCCACGAATCCCGCCGCATCGACAACCAACTCCGTGGACGCGCCGGCCGCCAGGGCGATCCCGGCAGTTCGCGTTTCTTCCTCTCCCTGCAGGACGATCTGCTGCGCATTTTCGGCGGCGAGCGCATGCAGAATCTCATGCTCCGCCTGGGCATGGAAGAAGATGTGCCCATCGAAAGCAAGATGATCACCAAGCGCATCCTCAAGGCCCAGGAAGCCGTCGAGGCGCAGAACTTCGAAGCCCGCAAACACCTGATCGAGTACGACGACGTCAACAACAAGCAGCGCCAGGCGGTCTACGGCATGCGCCGCCAGTTGCTCGAAGGCATCGATCAGAAAGAACATGTGATGGACATGGTGCGCGGCATCGTGGACCAGTTCGTCGATCTGCGCTGCCCCGACAACAAGCACCCCGACACCTGGGATCTCGGCAGCCTGCGCAACGACATCCTGACGCGCTTCGGCGCCAGGATCGACCTGCACGAAATCTCCGTCCTGGGCGCGGACGAGGTGTCCGACGCCATCGTCGAGCGGCTGCAGCGGAAGTA
>Ga0181529_10002801_pt1 | contig 20406 bp, 22 predicted proteins | sample PEATcosm2014_Bin_36_FD_119763 | JGI IMG/M metagenome (GOLD analysis project Ga0181529, IMG submission 119763) | Peatland microbial communities from MTU Mesocosm Facility, Houghton, MI, USA - PEATcosm2014_Bin10_30_metaG | ecosystem: Environmental > Terrestrial > Soil > Wetlands > Peat | place... | reverse complement strand
GTCAGGATTATCTGCGACCGGCAGGAACTGGACCTCCGCGGGATCTCGATCGAACAGATCAAGATGAAAAATCCCAACCAGATTATCGATCAGAACCGTCTTGCGTCAAACAACCAGCCGTCATTCTGGAACGATGTGGCAACGCTGGTCCGGCAGAACAGGTCACCACTCTCATCGGACTCGACAGGCTGGCTCCAGATTGAATCCCCATACATGCACCGGTCAGCATGGCACGGACTGAGGTTCCTTTTCTCTGCACTGGAAAGCCGGTTTTCAGTCGAATTATACGCATATCTCGACGGCATCCACATGGGGCATACTGGAAAGAGCCCGATCGAGTCAGAGAATATCGGCCAGGGCCTCGAAGATCTCTATGATCTGGCGGGAAAACAAGGCCTCACATGCCTGATCCTTGCCTGTAACCGCAGTGCCACCGTACGGGGTTACAGCACGTGGGATGACGGAAAAGGCGTGGTCGTCTCGACATGTGCCATCAAACCGTTCAGGATCCGGGACTTAAACTCCATGGTTGACCGGTTCGAGCACAGTCACATCATCCTCTCGGAAAACGCAGGATCCCTCCAGTTCCCGTGGAAGGGGTCCGCTCCCTCCTATGACCGGTCAGAGCAGAACAGCACCTCCCCGCCGATCACGATCCTCATCACAAAAAGCCCGTACAGCACCGGGCATACGTATGGTGCGATTGCATTCGCGGTGGCATGCGCACACCAGGGGATCCTTACAAGGGTAGTCTTTCTGGAAGACGGGATTTACACACTGAAGGGGGATCCGAAGGTCTGCCCGGATTCTGTCGGGTTTAATATCCAGGACTTTATAAACGCAGCCGCCGGTTACGAAAACCTTCACCTGTTTGCACTCACACCTTCATTTCAGAAACGGGGCACGACCAAAAACAAGGACATGAAAGCCGTGCTGGATATCGGCTACCCGGGCCTCGCAAAAATCTTGTTTTACCTTCCGGGAAATGTCCTCGCGGATCACCAGCGTCTGCTGATATTTTAGGAACATGTTGAGGATGCAGGGTTACAGGACGGTACTACGTGTAGTATCCGGCAAAACATAGATCGTCGGTTCCCGTTGGAACAATGGGGAAAACGATGGATACTAAAAACAGCGTGGCATCTCCTCATTACACGAAGTGATCCAATACGGCCCTGTTGCGGACAAGGGGGTAGAGGGTCCCCCCTCCTTCTTTTTTCCTGGAGGGGATCACCCCCCTTGCCGCTTTTGCGGGCCGGGCGATCCTGATTGGCTGTGATGCCCCCCTACCCGATAACGCGCGAGAGGAGTGCCGCCGCGCCCGGCAGGAAGCCCCCTCGGCGGATCTGAAAATGCCAAAAAACACCATTGCCCCGCAATGCCCCGGTGGGGCCATGAGGCGGTTTTCTTCGTAAAAATTGAGAGTTCCCCTGATTTTATTCCTGAAATTCTGTCAATGTTGCGGATCCGCGAACCGTACATTTAACTATTGTTAATGTAATCTGTCAATATTAGGGTGAAAATTAATGAAAGAGGGTCTGCTCACGGACCGGCAAAAGGAAGTATTGAGGTACCGGAAGAGTGGGATGACACAGCAGCAGGTAGCGGATATTATCCATACTTCAAAAGCAAACGTCTGCACCATTGAAAAATCTGCAATGGAGAATATACAGCATGCAAAAGACACGCTGTATTTTTTTCACACGCTTGATGCCCGCCACCTCTGTACCCTGAAGGCGGGATCTGATCTCTTCGATTCAGAGTCCCTCATTTTTAAGGAGGCCGGGGAGATCGACATAATCGTGGCCACAGACTGGATGAATCTTATCAACCGACTGCGTGTCGAGCTCCCGAGACGCATCCATGGCCGGCTCATCAGGCAGGATATTGAAGTATTTTTAAGAAACGATGGGAAAATTGAGTTCGGATGATGCTTCCCCGGGCACTGGCAGTCTGCACCGCGCAGGAAGTTAAAAAATGTATCCCGAAACCGACCCCCTGTAACAGAAATAAAATGTTTAATGAGATACGGCACCAAGTGATATTCATGGAAAAAGGACACCATCATCATCACGATAGTGAGGATTTTGACGCCCGCATCAGGGCCTGCGGGGTTTCTGAACCGGTGAGTACGTACCTTTCCCGATGCGCAAAATTCCACTCGTCGCCGGCACCGGGCCTTTTGATCGGCGCATTTATGATGGATTATGCCCTTGAACTTCTCGGCGCAAATCCCAACGAGAAACTTTTTGCAGTCTGTGAAACGCCCAAATGCCTTCCTGACGCCCCCCAGGTGATCGCCCACATAACGACCGGCAACGGCCGTCTCAAGGTTCTTCCCATCGGAAGATTTGCCATTACCGTAAACCGGGCCTCTGACAAACCGACCGCCGATGCGGTCAGGGTCTATGTCGATCTGGAAAAGATAAAGCAGGTTCCGGTCATCGAGTCATGGTTCTCGAACAGTCCATCGTTCAACAAGCACACCATGGGTATTGCCCTCCAGGAAGAAATTTTACGGAACGGGAGAAAAATGCTCTCGTACGAGCACGTAAGGGTGCCAGTAAAGTTCAAGGAGTCCTGGAAGCCGGTGACCTGCCCGTCGTGCGGCGAGACTGTGCCTGACCATATGGTCGTCGACGGCAAGTGCGGGGCCTGCGGGCCGATGAAATATTATGAAAAACTCCTGTAGAGAAAAAAATCTGATAACCATCCCGGAGTCAGATCGAACAATCATCTGAAGGAAGACCGGCTGATTTCATCGATGCTGATCCACTCCTCCTCATTTTTATTGTCAGGTACGGCACGAGGGGAAACGTGCAACCCGGCCGATTGCAATTCTCATGAATACTCCCACTTCAGGATCAGGCGCTCGGGGTCTGTCGTTGAAAATCGTAGTATGCATTGATATACTTCCGGATGAATGCACACAACGGGAGAATGTGAAGTCCGGAAGAACATGAGTTACGCGGAGATTACGGACTGATCCCGGTGGTCCTACTCCTGAAAGGCGCTGAAAAAAACGCCGATAAAACCGTTTGTTTTGATCTGTCCAATTAATACGCCATATATTTGCTTTGTTTATCGAAATAAGCCCAAATTGAGGCCCATACAATGCCTTTTACCGCCCCGTATTCGCGTTCTGGCGGCTGACATTTTCCTCATCAACAGAAACCACGTTCGAGCCGGGGAAATGCCCTCAAAACGTGTCTATGAGACCGTTTTATTTCGTCCGATTGGAAAAATACGGTCTATTTGGGGTTATTTAAAATCGGAGCCCGATACGGGCTTCTTTTAGTGTGATCAAGAGGCAATCGGGGCTCAAATTGAGCCTGGATTGGATGATGTCTGTAATGGGGCTCATGGGAAAAACGGCTGGAAATGACGTGGATTTCCCCGCCCCGTACGCACCAAAAACAACTATCTTGTACTTTTTGTCTGCCATTACTGTACGACAGAAGTGAGGGGTGTTTACTGTTTTGGTCTGGCGAGGTGAATCTGTGAGAGTCTCGAAATTTCCCTTCGTTACGATCACAGAATAGTGCCATTCTGTATTTCGTGCGGGATATCCCGGCTCCGGAGAAATCGCAGGGGCTTTCATCCGGCACAACAAAAACCACCCCGGTTCCGGGTCGGGTAAAAATCATTGCACAATAAATCCTGCAGGATTAATAAATTTTATTAACACTCACTCCAAATCAAAGTGAGGGGTTAACTTATGAGTATCAACAACATCGACACCAAGCAGGTGATTGAGTACAAAAAGGAGATCCAGAAGAACCCGGCGGATGCAAAGTTCACCGCGAAGATCGAAGGCGACTGGCTCTTTACAGAAGGCGGACCGCAGTTCCGGTCGATGGTCAAGGTAAAGGACGGCACCTACACGATGGAATCAAGCCACCCGAACTTTGCCGGGCCTGCAAGCCGTCCCGGCCCGATGGCATTTGGCCTCTTCTGGTTTGCCGCCTGTTTCTCAAGCACCCTTGTAACCGAGGCCTCGATAAGAAACATCAAGCTTACCAGCGTGAAGACCCGGGTCGAGGCCGATCTCGATTATACCGCCCAGTTCGATCTCGGCAAGAATCCTCTTGTAAATGCATTCCGCGTCTTTATGGACGTGAAGGGCGATGTAACCGAAGCCCAGCTCAAGGACCTCAAGGAATATTCCCTGACGCACTGCATGGGCATGTTCACCATCCAGTATGCCATCGCGTTAAAAGCAGAAGTCAAAAAAATCTGATATTATCGACAAGGCAGGTTGTACAACAATGACAGATTACACGGAAATGTGGACGTCACTCGGTCTTGATGTGGACGGCCATAACGCACTGCTCGCAGGTCTCGGGAAAGCCTACACCGACATTTTCCTTTCCCAGAAAGATCGCCCCGAGGGAATGAAGTACTTTGATTTTGTGATGAGCGAGGTCCACGGGCTGCGCATCAAGGAACTGGTGGATGCAAAAGCTGAGGGCCGGAAAGTTATCGGCTCGTACTGCGTTTTTGTTCCCGAAGAACTTGTCCTTGCCGTAGACGGCGTGGCAGTCGGGTTATGCGCCGGTGCCGAGTTAAATTTTGAAGCCGCCGAAACGCTGCTTCCCAGGAATACATGCTCACTTATCAAATCCGCGTTCGGGTTCAAACTGGGGAAGCTCTGCCCCTATGTGGAGTCCTGCGATGTCATTGTCGGGGAGAATACCTGCGATGGCAAGAAGAAGGCCTATGAGATCCTTGGCCCGCTTGTTAAGGACCTCTATGTCATGGATCTTCCCCAGACAAAATCCGAGATGGGTAAGAAATTACTCAAGGAGGAATACCGCAAATTTATTGCAAAACTTGAGCACGTCAGCGGGAAAAAGGTAACCCCGGCATCGCTCAAAAAGGGAATTGAGATCGTCAATGCAAAGAGAAAGGCGGTCATACGGCTTGCCACGATTCGTGCTGCCGATCCGGCCCCGATCTCGGGACTTGACTCTTTGCTTGTAAACCAGGTCTTTTTCCACGACGACCCGGTCCGGTTTACCGATGCAGTCAACAAGCTCTGCGACGAGCTTGAAGAGCGTGTGAAACACCACAAGGGCGTGTTTCCCAAGGGAACAACGCGGGTCATTGTTTCAGGCTGCCCCATGGCCGTCCCGAACTGGAAACTGCCGATGCTTATTGAATCAGGCAATGCTGTTATCGTCGGCGAGGAATCCTGCGTGGGCGAACGGGGGACACGGTGGCTGACCGAGGTAAAGGGCAACACCGTGGATGCAATCCTCGATGCCATCACGGACCGGTATTTCAATATCGACTGCGCGGTCTTTACCCCGAACCCCTCACGGGTAAACTACGTAAAAGAGATGACAAAAAAACTCCACGCAGATGGTGTCATCCATTACAGCCTGCAGTTCTGCCAGCCCTATATCATGGAAAGCGGCCCGGTTGAGAAAGAACTGGAAAAGTCGGGCATACCGACCCTGCGCCTGGAAACTGATTACAGTCTTGAAGACGCCGGGCAGCTCAAGACAAGGCTTGAGGCATTCAACGAGCGCCTGAAGAGAAAATGAGATACGCAGGAATCGACATCGGATCGCGTACCATCAAGTTTGCCGTGCTGGAAAACGGCAAACTCGTTTTTTCCCGCAAGTCAATTACCTCCCACGACCCGCTGGGGACTGCACGGGAGCTCATGGCCGGCGTGGCGTTTGATCGCGTCACCGCGACCGGGTACGGGCGGCACCTGATCAAAGGGCACCTTGCCTGCCCGGTGATCAGTGAGATAACCGCCTTTGTCCTGGGGGCCCATTTTTTTTCAGACGACTGCAGATCAATCCTTGACATCGGCGGACAGGATACCAAGGCCATTTCGCTGGACGAGAAAGGCAATTTGTGTAAATTCGAGATGAACGACCGGTGTGCCGCGGGTACCGGCCGTTTCCTTGAGGTCATGGCGACCGCGCTCGGTTTTACACTGGAAGAATTCTCTGCCGCAGCGCTCACGGCAAAGAGGGCGGAAAAGATCAACAGCATGTGTACCGTCTTTGCAGAATCCGAGGTCGTATCCCTCATCTCCCAGGGTGCGGACCGCAACGAAGTGGCCCTTGGGATTCACAAAGCCATCGTGAGCCGGTCCGCGGGCCTCTTAAAACGGGTTGCACCAACGGGAAAAATATTTTTTGCCGGCGGTGTCGCGCTGAACCGCTGCGCACGGACCCTTCTCGAAAGCGAGATGGGTGTACCTGTTTTTGTACCACCCGATCCCGAGATTGTCGGTGCGATTGGGGCTGCGCTCTGCGCATCAGAAAATGTATAGGTTCATATCCGGTGTATCAACAGGATACCTGGATCCCCACAAGACCCGGATCAGGCTCACCAGGTAGGTATCAGGAGAGACCCGTAGTATGGCAAAACCCGACAGACAGCCGGATCCAGCGCGGATCCGTGAGATCGCAGAGGAGTACTATCGCTCCGGTCAGTATTATTGCTCGGAGGCGATCGTTAGGACAATCAACGACGAATTCGGGCTCGGCCACCCGGACAATATTGTAAAAGTGGCATCCGGGTTCCCGATTGGCATCGGCAGCGCGGGGTGTGCCTGCGGTGCCGTAACCGGGGGGGTAATGGCGCTCGGGATGATCTTTGGGCGTAACGTGCCCGGGGACCCCTGCATCGACCGGTGCCTCGCCCTCTCCCGTGAGCTGCATGCATTTTTCATGCACCGCCATGGCTGCGTCTGCTGCCGTACCCTTATTCATGGCATGACACTGAAATCACCCGAACACCTCAGGCAATGCATCGGGTTGACCGGTGAGGTTGCAGAGGAGACGGCGAAAATCATCCTGCGGGAGCGGGACTCTTCCCTGACCACACCTCTCCTGTAGCCGGTCGTAAAAATGAGCCCCGGTGGGTTCCGCAAGGCAGGCATCTTCCGTTGCGACCGGTGCCAACTACGAGAGAGACAGTCCCTGTCGGCTGCACACCCTTTGAGTTTTTTAAAAAAACAGGACCCGCTGGTGACCGGCTTGCACGCCTTTTGAGGGGGAGAAAATCAAGTTCCCCAGTTCCGGCATGCCGATGTCGAGCACGGCATTCAGTTTTGGGTTCTTTGTTACCTCCCGCCGGTGCAGTGATGGCTGGAAAACAAAGAACTGGAGGTTATCACTGCCGGCGACGAGATTAACCATCTCCTGCAGGTTGAACAAGGGTGTCCCCTTCTCCAGCTGGTGGCTGCCGGCCAGTCCATACACACCGTCCTCGATAAAGATCACCCGGGTCACGATACCCTGTGCAGCAGCGGCGACGCCAAGCGAGATCGCGCCGAGAGCCTTTTCGGTGCCATACGGGGTACTGGTGACGAGGATCGAGAGAGGCGGGGCAAAACCCGTCTCGTCTGATGGGAACAAGGACGGGGCATCCTTTTTCAGGTGAATGGACGCAACATTGTCCCCGAGGATGATATGGTTGCGACGGAACCGGTGGATCATATCCGTGAGGCTGCGGATCCTAAACGGCCTGATCGTGCAGGCCGAGACCACCTGCCCTTTCCCATCATCCCACGTGCTGTATCCCCGTGATGCGGCGTACTTCGAACAGGCGATCATCTGGCATTGCAGCCCGCGTTTTGCTGCCTTCTCGCTGATTGCCTCAAGTCCGCTGCCGATATTCTCAGATTCCGTCGGGTTCTGGCCACTGTGGCTCACGTGGACACCGTCAAGATATGCATACAGGTCAACTGCCGCGTGGACATCGAGAGCTGCCGCAAGGCATCGTACCGCGGAGACTGCTGACCGGTGCATGTACGGCGACTCAATCTGGAGATATCCAATCGTGCTCGGCATCGGCTGTTCGTGCTGCCGTGCGACCTGTGCCACATCGTTCCAGAATGACTGCTGGCCGCTGACCCCGAGGCGGTTGTGATCGATCACCTGCTCGTAGTGTTTCATCTTCAGGCCTTCGATCGAGATGCCCCGGAGGTCAAGTTCCTCCCGGTCACAGATGAGCCTGACGGACGGCAGGGAAAGGATAATCTCCCAGATCCGCAGGGTCTCGGGTTCGTGAAGGCTGTAGAGAGCGTCTCCGGTCAGCAGGAAAACAAAAATCCCTTCCCCGCTGTCCCGGGTATGGTGCAGGAGGTTCTCGGGGTTGAGGGTTACAAAGAAAAATTTCAGGCATCCCTCAACCCAGGATAGCCGCTCCTGCGTGATGGCCCCTCCAAAAAGAAAAAAATGTGAGGTCATGGCGTGCGTGTCTCTTACATAACGTTATACGAACCTGATTATTATGAGTTTTGTTCGCGATTTGTCAGAAGAAGAGGATGGTTATTTTCCGGGAGAGATGCTTCCTCGCCTGCCGGAGGAGATCAACGGAATCCCGGTCGGCATCGCTGTTCTCCAGTAAGGGACCGGGCAGCGGATACTGCAAGAAGCGGAGGGTTTAAAAAAAATGTTCTGTTAACGTGATATAGGATGAATCGTTTTCTTCTTCAGTGAAAAGTTGCTATCCCACGATAACTTAACAGAACAAAAAAAATATTACGAGGAATTGTTCTCTTCCATCTTTTCCCGGACTTCATCGATATGCATCACCATGTCAAACGCCGGCCCGGTGAGGCAATAGCCCTGCTTGTCGAGGGCATACACCGGGAACTTTGCGAGTTCGTCCGGTACCGGCTGGGCGGTGAGCTTCTTGAAATTGATCAGATCGCGGGGATTGAGACCGATTTTGTCACAGAGCTCTTTGAGTTCTTTTATCCAGCGTTTTAAGTCCCGCACATCCGCCCCGTCCCATTTGAAGATCTGGTAGATCTTCATGTAGGCATCCCGTTCGAGAATGATATGGGTTGAGGTCTTGTCGGATTTGAGGTAGAAATCAAGGAAGGTCCGGACATCCTTGATCTGCTGGGCATTCTCGTAGGCAACTGCCCGGCACTCCTTGATGAGTCCCTTGAACTCTTCCGGGTCAAGATTCTGGGTCAGTGTACCGATCTCTGTGGAGAGTTCCTTGAGATTCTCCTCGGCATCCTTGAGCTCACTGATCATATCCTCAAATTTGGTGTTGAGCTCCACCCCGAAGAACGCCTCCATGTATTCGGACTGCTTTGGCATAGGTGTACAATACTTGGTAATCGCATAGTATAATCGTTAGTACATTGACAATGTCTATCCACTCGTACGACCAACACTTCTAGAGTACTAATGCCACGCCGAAGCCAATCGGTCAACCAGGACCTCTATACTAGGGGCGGGATCATTACCGAACGCGACCCCGACTTCTGTATCGTCCGGCTCCGCATGCCTGCCGGCATGCTCACACCTGCCCAGATGAAAGGGGTAGGGGAGATCGCAGCCCGGCACGGGATCAATAACATCCACCTCACTACCCGCCAGACCATGGAGTTCCCGCATGTGGACCCTTCAATACTCGAAGCACTCGTCGATGATCTTGAGGCGAATGGCACGCCGCTCGGTGCCGAGCGGGAAGAGATCGTGAATGTGACCGCATGCCTCGGGAACCGGCACTGCAAGTTCGGCATCATCGACAGCGTGGGTCTTGCAGAAGAGATCGATAAGAAATTCTTCGGGAAGGAGCTGCCGGTGAAAGTGCGGATTGCAATCTCCTCCTGCCCGAATGGCTGCGAGAGCGAGCGGCTCAACGAGATCGGGATCACCGGCATACAGAAGCCGATTCGTGATCCCGGGCTCTGCACCGGTTGCGGCACCTGCACCCACTACTGCCGGGAGAAGGCGATCGATGTTCAGGACGGCATCGTCGTCCTCCAGACTACAAAATGCATGGAGTGCGGTTTCTGTATCATGCCCTGCCCGTTCCACCTTATCCGGGGTGCCCCGCCGGAGTACCGCATTACCGTGGGAGGCCACCGTGGCCGGCACCCGTTAATCGGCCGGCACCTTGTCGATGTGAAGTCGCAGGAGGACGTGATCCGGGTCGTGGACAAGATTGTCTACTGGATTTACCGGCAGGCCTCAACCGGGTCGCTCCTCCCGGAACAGCTGGAAGAACTCGATTTTGATAAGTTCAAGAAAGAGATCAGTTCGATAGTACAGTGATACAGCGAATCATGTCCGGTCTTTGTGGTTCGGAACTTTTGCGAAAGGAAGAATCCGGTTGAAGGCGGGCAGACGGTATCCGCAGACATTTTTGCCAGGGCTTGTCTGGTCCGGATCGTTCTTTTAATCAGGATCATAATCGCAATGGAAAAAAATAGTCAGCGTCTGCCCGAAAATAGGTCACCCCATTTTTATGGTGAACACCATGCACTCCCAAGTCTTATCCTCTTCACTATCCATTATACCATGTGGCATTCTCATTTGTGCCGTGGAGAGTAAACTATGACGATGGTCTGGAGCAGGCACCTATCCAATAAGATTCGAGAGATTGGATATGATATCGCAGGAGAAACAATGGCAGTTGTCTTTAAGGATACGACCCTCAGGTATCATGCACCGGTATCGTATTCGCTCTATACCACAATTGCCCACGCAACCTTCCCTGAGCGGCTTTACAAAGGGATCGTTGAAGGGAAGATTCCCCTAGTAAGCGGGCCGGCCCTGAAGCGTACGTAACAACGAAACCCGGGAGGGTCCTGCGGACTCATATACGCCGGATTTTTTTATAGGGTTTCGGGTGTTTTCGAGTCAATCCCTTTTTGATCCTTTAACTAAGTTCTCCTTGGGTCTTGTGCAGGCACAATCCTTATCTTCTTCTCCGGCTCATTGCCGCGTAAGGCTCCCATACGGGTGCCCCGGGAGAACAGTATGAACATGGTCTGGGACAGGCACGTATCCAACCGGATCCACGAGATCGGATACGATATCAAAACACGGACAATGGCAGTCGTATTTGCGGACGAGACCACAAAGATGCATGCGCCGGTACCTTACCCGCTCTATGCCTCGATCTTTCACGCAACCTTCCCTGATCGGCTCTACCGACAGGTCATTGAGGGGCAGATTCCCATAGTCAGCAGGTCCTGAAAGCACGGATAAAAGGAAAATCCAAAAAAAAAGAGAACTAGCCCGTACGTCCGGATCCGTTTTTTCGCGGTAGTTTTGTGACTATTCTTCACGCGGCAGAGCGGACGCTGATGATGAAAACCGGATTTAAAAAAAATGTGAACGAACTGATTTTACATCAGTAGCTGATCGTCCGCATGGCGCGGAGCGTATCAGGTTCCATCTTGCGGAAGTATGACTTGGGGTGGCCGCAGGAGGGGCACTTCCAGTCAGCGGGAAGATCGGCGAAAGCCGTGCCGGCCTTGATCGGCTCTTTTGCCATGACCTTGCCCTCGTACTCTTCCAGTCTGTCCGTGTTTACCAGAATCGTGTTGTTAAACGCCTTGGTCTCTCCGATAGCCGAGTCATAGATATGACCGCACATCATGCACACATACTTGTCCATTGTGATAACCTCGTGTTATTCGCCTGCACTCAGGTATGTAACCTATTATCATTCGCTCCATATTAGCGTATTGAATTATTACAGAGCACGACCTGTCCAGCCTCTTTTTTTTGTGTATCCGGACCCCCGGAGTGTTGTCAAAAGAACCAAATCAGACTATGACCTAACCTCTCACAATGGCAGAGCACAGGGAAGCGGGCGAACTCCCGCTCATCTACCTCAACAATGCGGCAACGAGCTGGCCAAAACCACCGGAAGTCCTTACGGAAGTTGCCCGGTGCCTGCAGACGCCCTTTTTCGAGCGTGGGCGTTCAACGACCGCAGGAGCAACGGATTATCCCTCTGCGGCCCGGGATGCCCTTGCCGATCTTCTCCATGCAGAGGAGCCGGGCCATTTCATTTTCACGGGGAGCGCAACGGATTCCTTAAACCTGCTCATCCATGGATTTGTGAAAAAAGAGAAAGCCCCATTCCACGCGATCACGACAGAACTGGAGCACAACTCCGTACTTCGCCCCCTGCATACTCTTGAAGGGGAAGGGCGCCTCTCACTTTCCATGGTGCCGTTCCAGGATGGCTATGTCACGCTTCATGAGATCAAAAAGGCAATTCGGCCCGAGACACGGCTCGTGGTGATGACGCATGGGAGCAATGTGCTCGGCTCCTTACAAAACGTGCGGCCCGTTGCGGAATACTGTGCGTCAAACGAGATCTTCCTCATAGTTGACGGGGCCCAGACCGCAGGGCAGATTCCAATCAACCTGTCAGAAATCCCGGCAGGTGCGTTTGTATTTACCGGGCACAAGGCACTTTTCGGGCTCCCCGGCATCGGGGGGTTCTACCTCCAGGATCCGGAGACCGTCGCCTCCACCCGGCAGGGAGGTACCGGCACGGATTCCCACACACCTGCCCACCCGCAGGATATGCCGCAGAAGTTCGAGGCCGGGACCCCGAACTATCCTGGCATTGCCTCGCTCCTTGCCGGCATCCGCTTCATCGAACATCAGGGACAGGACGCAATCACCAATAAATGCAGGAGCCTTGCCGCGCTCTTCACAAGCGAACTCAAAAAAAGCCCGGAGATCATCCTCTACACCCCGGCTCCCGATCTTCCGGTCATATCCTTCAACATCGGGGGACTTGACAACGACGAGGCCGGGTACATCCTTGCAAATGCGTACAATATCGTGACAAGAACCGGCCTCCACTGTGCGCCGCTCGTCCACGACCGGATCGATGGCGGAAAAGGCTGCGTGCGGGTGAGTTTCTCTCACTTCACAACGCCCACTGAGTGCCGGACGGCAGCAGAAGCAGTAAGGGAGGTGGCCGAAGGTGCGGGTCGTTAAATCCGTCCAGAGCAAGGTCTGTGTCGATGGCTCCCTGATGAAAGAATATATGCTCGACGAACCGCTCACGCCTGCCTTCCTCTTGTTTCTCCGGTTATTCGGGACCGTCAGGGAATATCCCCACATGAAGCGCCCGTACTTCTCCTTTGAGCAAGAGTATTTTATCTCCATAAAAGGGTTCTCCGGCGATACGAGTGTCGAGGTGCGGTACAAAAAAGAATTTGCTGATCTGACTGCGGACTACTTTTACCTCCTGCTCTATTACTATCGCGAGGGCGGCACAGCAAAGATGCAGGAGATTGTATCCTCGATCCGGGAAAAGATGAAGACCCGGTTGCCGGCACCGGAACGACCGGTTCACTAATTTGAGCGGGAGATCATGACATACGCGGGAAAAAAACCCGGTTACAGGCATTTTATTCTGAAGATTGCGATATTCTGGCCGGGGTTTTTTGTGCGGAGTAGCCGCACTCCTGGCAAAAACCCAAACCCCCGTGAATAACACGAACCGGATGCCGGCGGAATTTATTTTCTCACCACGATCCTCGCAAGCACCCTGCCGGTCAGGCTCCGTTCAAGGGTAATCGCATGGCTGTCACACATCTCGTGGCAGCAGTAGCACCGGATACATTTTTTATAGCCGATCCGGGGCTTTTTACCGGCGACCGTGATGGTCTTTACCGGGCAGCTCCGGACGCACTTCATGCAGCTCGTGCATCGCTCGGCATGAATCACCGGCCTTGGCGTGTATTCATTGAGGAGCCCGAACGCGAGGCGCATAAGCCGGCGTGACACGCCGCTGCCGCCGCTGCCGCCCGGCCCGAGCTGCGTGGACGGGGCCCGGTAGTCCCTGACGATAAGGTGTTCCATATCGTCCCCGACAAGGGCGACGTCTCCCATATCCTCCCGCAGGTACCCCCGTTCTACCGCAGCGGCGATGGTCGGCACACGCCGGGGGTCAATGGATATGAGCCGGCAGGTGGCGACGTCAATTGCATTGTAATCGCCGGATGCCAGTATTGCCCCGATCTTCCGGGGCGTGCCGGTATGCGGACCGTCTCCTTCCATGCCCATAACCGCGTCCATGACCTGGAGCTTCGGCTTAACAATATCATTGAGATCGATGATCATGCGCCCGAAGGCAGCAGGGTCCGGCAGCCTCGCATGGTACGTGGGCTTGTCCAGTCCCGGGATGACCCCGAAAATGTTTTTTGCCCCACCAGAAAGGTACGTCAGCGAGTGGGTCTTTGCCTTTGAGACGACGACCGTGGCGTCACAGTCCAGCGCCGGGGCGATGATCGGGAATCGCTTGATCGTCCGGCTCTCCGGGGCCGGTATCTCCCGGAACCCTGTGTCATAATTCAGCCGGACGCCGAGATCTTGTGCAATTTTGTCGTAACCGGACACCTCGTACGCCTTTTTCAGGTTGCCCGCGGTGTAGATCGAGCCGGAACCGGGGCTGTCACCCAGAAGGACGTCGCAGCCATGGTCTCTAATCAGTTTCGCCACGGCGTAGACGACTCCGGGATGGGTAGTCACGCACGTTTCGGGCACCGACCCCTGCAGGAGGTTGAACTTCACAAAGACCTTCTGTCCGGGAGAGACAAATGCGCCCAGGCCCCCGACAAGGTCGATCGCCCGCCGGACTGCAGCGCATGTTTTCTCACGGTCGTAGTCGTCACACCGGACCACCGATACTGTTTTTGTGCGTACGCCATCGCTCATTGCATCACCCTTGTCCACTGACAATTTGCCGATGCGATCATATAACTATTTTCGACGGTCCCCGCTATGCAGGAAATACCAGGATTCTGCACATGAAGCCGGACAGAATAACCCCTGTTCAGGTGCAACACCATGAAAAACACCGGAAAAGAGATTTAATTAAAAAAGGGTTGTGGGGAAAAATATTCCCCGATGCGTGTGTGCAGTCTTCAAAAAAAATTATTTTTTCATGTACAGGTTACCATAGACCGTTTCGCCCTTCCGCTTGGGGTGGCGCTCGCCGAGGTCTCCGATAAACTGGGTGAATTTTGCCTTGGTCCCGTCGATTTCAAGGTCGACGTCGGCAACCGCCTTGTAACCGGGCATCATCACATTGATGGTGCCAAAGACATAGATATCGCCTTTGACCATCTGCCCGCCAACACGGCGGTTGGCATTGCCCTTAAGGATGATTGTGCCGCCCTCCATGTGGGTACCGAGATGGATGTCAACATCGCCCTCAACGATCAGCGTGCCACCTATCATGAAGGTTGCGACATCGGAGCCGGCATTCCCCTTCACGCGGAGGACACCGCCACTCATGCCTCTCCAGTCGCCACGGTATGCAGCGCCGAGATAGTTACCAGCATTTCCATTGATGGTAAATTCGCCGCCTTTCATGGCAAGACCACAGAAGGAGTGGACATCACCGTTTACGGTGAGTTTGCCGCCGGTCATCCAGCTGCCGGTGTACATGTCGCAGGCCGAGTTGACGACCACTTCGCCGGCCGTCATCTTGGCGCCGATGTACTTCATCTTCGTGCAATCGCCGTTGATAACGATCTTTGTGTCTGCTGCCGTTGCTCCTGCATCCCCGGTAACGGTGAAGAAGTCGCCCAGCGTCAGGATCTCCTTTCCCTGGTAAACGGGAAGCTTTGCAATCTCGTCTGCCTTCTTGCCGGCAAATGTGTCAGGGTTGACCTTCTCCAGTTCCAGATAGAGTTCCGGTTGCTTTTTTATTGTTAGTGTAACCGTGTTCATTCTTTTCACCTCATGCCTGGGTCGCATCCACGGAGATGATATGCTGGTGCGGTGCATAACTCTCGGGGACCGGGTAATTTTTCTCGTTCAGACTGTAGTAGCGGAGGAACTTCTCCTTGATATCATGCATGACCTGCTTGTTCTCCGGAACCTTTGCATCAACCCAGAAGGTCTGCTTGTGACCCATATCAACAACCTTGCCGTCCTCGACACATATCTTACCGTCCTTGAAGAGGTAGGCGACCTGGGCGAATGCCTTCTCGATCTCGGGGCCGCTTGACGGGAACTTGTCAGGGTTGATGTTGTAGATGGCGATGTCGGCGTTCATGCCGGGTTTTAAGCCGCCGTAGTCCTTTGAAAGGCCAAGGCACTTAGCCGGGCCTGCACGGGTCATAGCTGCCAGTTCGTAGAGCGTGATCTCCCGGTCGATGTTTGCAAGGGTGGTTGCACTGATGACCTTGTCGGCTTTCTTAAAGGTGTTGAGGCGTTCGTCACGGACCTTCTTACTCATCAGCCACGAGTAGACCCGCGGGTAGCGGGTGAACGGTCCCGCGTTCGGGTGGTCGGTGGTGATGAAGCAGCGCATCGGGTCCTTTGCATAGAGTGCAATTTCAAGCCCGACTGCCCACTGGCTGGCGAAGACGGCGTTGTTCGGATCATAGATGAATGGTACGACACCCGCTGCGGTCTCGAGTTCAACGTCAACGTTGAACCACTTGAGGTGGTTGAGGGACTGGAGGTGGTGTTCGAACGGGCCGTCCGCCGTCATCGTAGTGGTCTCGTCAAGGGTGACGTTACCGGTATCGATCGTGAGGTTCTTCTGCCGGTTAACGTAGTCCATGACTTCCTTTGCACCGGACTCGAAATCTCCCCAGTTCGTTCCCTTGTATGAGTGGAACTGGATGTGGGTGGAGTGCAGGACCTGTTCGCGGCCGAAGTTGTTCTTTGGCTTGATGCCCTCGGCGAGCTTTAAGGATTCGAGCGTTGTCGTGTAGTTGCCGGGGTTCCCCAGGTTGTTCTGGTGGAGGTGCATCGAGTGCGGCAGGCCGAGGTACTCGTTTGCCTCCATCAGGCCGGTGATGATCTCTGCCGGAGTTATATCGAAATAGGGAACCTTGTCGTGAATGGAAAGACAGTTCAGTCCCCATGCCCAGGCTTCGGTGCCACCGGGGTTAACGCACTTGACACCGTATCCCTTGGTCTGGCGGAGGATCCAAGCAATGTAGGCAGCGGTGTTCTCGACTTCATGGTTCTTGAGGTATTCGAGGATGAACCAGTTGTTGCCGAAGACGGGGAGCGCGGCCTCATCGATGATGGGGGTGTCGTGGATCTCCTCGTGCACGTGTCGGGCATACAGCGGGGGCATCGCGGCTTCCATCGCGAACGTGAACCCCATGCGGGCGTACTCGTAGCCGGTTTTAAAGACGGTCGGGATCGACTTCCCGCCTTCGATACGGGTGATGCCTGCGGTCTTGTGGGAGTCGAAATGTTTGTCTTCAGGCCGGTACCAGCGGCCGGCATTGACCTTGGGGCCGGCAACGTGGGCGTGAACCTCGAGTGCACCAGCCATAACGGTCTTACCCTTTGCATCGATGACCTTTGCGCCGGATCCGACCTTGTCGACAATCTTGCCGTCCTTGACGGCGATTTCTGCCTTGTCGCCCTTGATGCCCTGAACCGGGTCAAAGACGTGGCCGTTCTTGATGATGTATTCAGACATTTACTGTCCCCCCGTAGCAAGGAGTTCATCAACACGGTTATTGATCTTGGTTAAGAGTTCCTCATCCGTAAGTACACCCTCTGGCGGGTCGACAACCTTACGGGTCTCGATTGGGACGTTGTCCATACGATATGCACAGCCGCCGACTTCGACACCGACAAGGGCGACCGGGATGTGGATATCCGAAATCTCGGTGGTGCAGTTGATATGCGGGTCGATGGTGACGGTGGGCTTCCTAGAACTGCTGATCATCGCGTTTACCGGGAAGTGTGCCCCGGGATCGGTGGCGATGTAGAAACATGCCTCGACTTCGTTGCGGTTTAAGAGGTCGACTGAGGTCGTCTCACCGGTCTGGTGGCGGGCCTGGTCCCCCCTTGATAAGTCGACTGCGTACGGGAACCCGTACTGCCAGCCGAGCACCTGACCGGAACCGGTAACGTTCCAGTGACCCCGCATTGCCATGATCGCGAATTTCGTGTAGTCGTTCATGTCGCGGGTGAAGTTGATCGCTTCATCGATATTGTGGTTCCTTCCCATGGTGTGAGTGAGGCCCATGCCGAAGAAGATGACACAGAAGCGGCCGCGTTTTAAGTCCTCGACAACCTCAATGATCTTCTCTTTTGGGACACCGCCAACAACGTCGGGAATCACTTCGCCGCGGGCTGCGGCCCTGAATGCGTCTAATACCTCGTAGTCAAAGCCCTGTTGAATCTGGATGAACCCGTCAGCGCACTTGGCGGTATCGGTGTACCGGCAGTCAACGCAGTATATCTTCCGGCCCTTATGCCCCTTGGTGGTAAAGAAACCACGCGGGAAGATCGAGTACCGGGACATGTGGCGCGGGTGGGCATGTGCCGGGTTGCAGCCCCAGAAGATGACACGGTCGGCACGGTTCTTGACCTCCCCGAGCGTACAGCTCGGGACACCGACATCCTCGATGGCTATGAGAGATGAGCCGTGGCAGACCGTAGCGCAGTTGTCGACAACACCCCCGACTTTCTCGGCGATCTCGTGGCCGATAGACATGGCCTGGCAGCTCGTTGATGCCCAGCCGTACATCAGGGTTTTCCTTGACTTGACAAGCATCTTTGCCGTCCAGTCGATCGCCTCATCGTAGGTGATCTCCTTGTAGGTGCCGTCAGCCTGTCTCATTCTCGGGCGCTTGACCCGGCCCGGGAGCCGCTGGTGGTTGAACTTCTCGGCCCCAATAGCGCACGCATTCTTTACACCAAGGATCGTCTTGTTGTCATCAGATACGGTGATGATCAGATCATCGCACAGAGTACCGCAGAACGGGCAGATAACATCAGTTACTTCTTTTGGCATTGATCGTCACTTCCTTATGAGGCCGCAGGCGTCCTGCAATACCTCGACTGCTCCCATAATGCGTTCATTCGCAGCGATCTCGATATCGGCCGGGAATCCTTTGAAGCACGGCTCACCGGTTGAGAAGGTATAGGCCGGGACGATCCGGTTCGCCCAGGGTCCCATAGGAATGTGGGCAAGGCCGGGGACAAGGTCTTCGCTGGTCTCGACAGCTTTTACAATCACGCTGCCGACAGAACTCGTGACCTTGACATTGGTATTCTTCCATAACCCGAGTCTCTTCATGTCATCGGGATGCATATGAATGATCGTGCAGGCATCAAAATATTTCTGCGACGTCTTACCTGCCTCCATGCCGACACCCTGCTGAATCGTCCGGCACGTGATCATGTTGAGGGTAATTTTCTTTTCTGGCATTCCTGTCTCCTCAAGCGTTTAATGTCAGGTCCTGACCGGGATCCCGGTTGCGCCTTTTCCGGAGAGGCTGATCACACCATACGGGCATGCCTCCACGCATACGCCGCATCCCGCACAAAGTTCGGCCTTGACATCAAGGCTGACAGCATTACCGTCCTGCACCTGGTATATCTTCTCCAGGGTGACAGGATCGAGCGTAAAAAGCTCGAGTGCATTGACCGGACAGGCAGCTACACAATTGCCGCAGCCGGTACAACGTTCTATGTTTACATGTACTGCAAAAGCCATGCACATCACACACACAAATTCAGACAAAATTTCTTCGATTAAATTTGCCTAATTCCAGAGTTGATCAAGAGCAGTAATTAAAGATTGCTTCGTTTACAGAGGGTACAATATAACAGATTAATCAAAGGTTTTGATTTTTACTAGTAATTAACCTACGAACTGGTTTTTTTTTGTATATTGACAACCGGCGAGAGAAAAATAACATTTAGGTCCGCTGGCAATACCGCGATAATTTCTATAAACAAAATAAAATATCCATTGTTTTTTTTAATTGCCCTGATTGTTTCGGACGCGCAAAAAATGGTAGGCTGTACCGGTCCGGACATGCTGCTGCACCACACCATATCCCTTGGCGCCCCGTTCACTCCTTTGTCACCGCCGGTTTCCTTCGGAGTCTAAGAAGGCCCACTCCCTGCGGGAACAGATGTATTTTCCGATTCTCTGGTTGAGAGGGTTTTCCATAACCTGATCGACAATGCTCTCGGATATGGTGGCGGGAAGATGACACAAATCCAATTCTTTTCCCATGAAACGGATCCCGGGTTCATCCTTGTCTGCGAGGATGAGGGTATCGAAATCACGGAAGAGAATAAAAAGCACCTCTTCGAGCGGGGATTTGGGAAAAATATTGGCTCCTTATCATTAAATCCAGTATAATCCGTTTATTCTCGAAACAAAGCCTAAATTGAGGCCCATATAATGCCTTTTGCCGCCCCGTATTCGCGTTCTGGCAGCGGTCATTTTCCTCATCAACAGAAAACCATACGGGTCGGGAAAATGGTCTCAAAACGTATCTATGAGACCGTTTTATTTCGTCCGATTGGAAAAATACGGTCTATTTGGGGTTATTTAAAATCGGAGCCCGATACGGGCTTTTTTTAGTGTGATCAAGAGGCAATCGGGGCTCAAATTGAGCCCGGATTGGATGCGGGGTAGTGATGAGTCCAAGGGGAAAAACGCTGGAACTGACAGGACTACCTAAAAAGGGGTGTGAACAAAAAGCAGGGAGAACGTCGGCCCCTTTCATCTTTTTAGATTTTATTAAAAGAATACGTGAGTGGGAGGAGTAAGCCTCCTTCTGTTCATGCGGCATTCAGCTCTGCGCCATACCCGGGCGGATACCGAGCGATCCATTGCCCTGTTCTGGCTTGCACCCGCAGGGTT
>Ga0181529_10002800_pt1 | contig 20409 bp, 17 predicted proteins | sample PEATcosm2014_Bin_36_FD_119763 | JGI IMG/M metagenome (GOLD analysis project Ga0181529, IMG submission 119763) | Peatland microbial communities from MTU Mesocosm Facility, Houghton, MI, USA - PEATcosm2014_Bin10_30_metaG | ecosystem: Environmental > Terrestrial > Soil > Wetlands > Peat | place... | reverse complement strand
GGCGGGCTTGCCCGCCACGTTGGGACGCCGAACGACGCGGCGGGCAAGCCCGCCGACTAAACGTCGTGTGGCCCCGCCGCCATTTTTTGCTTGCACCAAAAGCAGGCCGAGTGTTATACTGCCCCTGGAATGGAGAGGTGGGTATGCCCCAGCCTATGACGGTACGCTTACACGAGGAGCTTGCCGGCCTCGATCCGGGCGCTCCCGAATATGCCACCCGCAGCGTCGATGCGGTACTGGCGGCGGCCCATGCGGCCGGCGCTAGCGATATCCATTTTCAGCCGACCGGCAACGGTTTGGAGCTGAAGTTCCGCCTCGACGGGGTGCTCGTGCCGGTGGCCATGTTCCCCGTCCCGTTGGCCGGCAATCTCATCGCCCGGCTGAAAGTTTTGGCCGGGCTGCTCACCTATCACACGGATCGTCCCCAAGAAGGTCGCATCCGTTTGCCAAAAGAAGACGTGGAAATGCGGGTCTGTACGTTTCCGACCCTTTGCGGCGAGCGCGCCGTGGTGCGGCTGTTTGGCGGCATGAGTCGCTACCAACACGTGGATGATCTCGGCTTGCCGGACGACGTGCTCGGGAGCTTGCGCCGATTGTTGTCGGAGACATCCGGCGTGATTCTCGTTTCGGGGCCGGCGGGCAGCGGCAAGACCACCACCGTCTACGCCTGCTTGCGCGAGATTGCCCGGCGAGACCGCAGCGCGCGGAGCCTGGTTTCGATCGAGGATCCGATCGAAGTGGCCGTCGAAGGCGTGGCCCAGGCGCAGGTCAATCCGGTGGTGGGGTTGGATCTGGCCGCCGGCTTGCGTTTTCTGATGCGTCAGGATCCTGAGGTCATCATGGTCGGTGAGATCCGCGACCGTCCTACGGCCGAAGCGGCGCTCCAGGCTTCGCTGACCGGGCATCTCTTGCTGAGCACCTTCCATGCCGGAAGCGCCGCCGAGACGATCGGCCGGCTGCTGGACATGGGCATCGAGCCCTATGTGGCGCGGAGCGGACTGCTCGCCATCGTGCATCAGCGGCTGCTCAGGCGGCTCTGCTCGTGCGCCGAAGCGACCGACGATCAGGACGCCCGGCTCGGCCTGGACGTCCAGCGCGTCTTGGTTCCGCGCGGCTGTGATGCGTGCGGCGGCACCGGCTACCAGGGCCGTTTCCTCTTGGTGGAAATGCTCGCGCCATCGCGCAATGAGCTGGCTCGGGCCATCCTCGCCCACTCGGAAACAGCCGTAATCGAACGGTTGGCTGCCGAGGCGGGGATGTCGAGCCGCTGGCAGCGTGCGTGCCGTGCGGTCGATGAGGGGTTGACCAGCCCGGCGGAGGTGCGGCGGGTGTTGGGGTTTTCGGGGGATTTGGGCGAGCAACCATGCCCGTCCCCGTTACGGAAAGACAGGGCGGGAAAGGAAATTTCGAAAAGCGAAGGGATTTGCAAGTAAAACCTCGGGCAACTCGGCTCTTACTTTCTAGGAGCATGGAGTGGATGGCCCCCGCACCGACCCGCTGCTGCTTAGCCTCGCCGCCGGTGATGAGCGGGCGTTCGCGGCTCTGTATGATCGTTTTGCCGGTCGGATGTATCGAGTGGCATTGCGGTTGCTGGGATGTCGTGAGGATGCAGAGGACGTAGTACAGGACGTGTTTTTGGCTGCGGTACGCTCTCGCGAAAGGCTGGGCGACGTGCGCGACCTGACCGCTTACTTATTTGCGGCATTGTATCGGGCGGCAGGCCGCTGCGCTTTGCGCCGGTTGCGGGCACTTCAGGTATCGCCCGCGGCAGTCAGCGAAGCGATAGCTCCGGTTGAGCGGGTTGCTGCCTACGACGCGGAGTCGCCTCGGCTACAACAAGCGATTCGTTCGCTGCCCGACGAACAACGTGAAGTCCTTACTTTGAAGATCGACGGCGAGTTGACGTTTGCTCAGATTGCGCAGGTGACGGGAGTCAGCCTGAGCACGGCGGCCAGCCGTTACCATTACGCCCTGGAGAAGTTGAAGACTTCGCTAGTCGGCGCGAGGACTTCGCTGGAGCGGAGTTGCTAGTGGAAGAGTTGAACTTACCTCCTGAACTGGAACGATTGGAACGCCTTCTGGCACGTGGCCCGCGGATCGAGCCTCCGGCAGCCCTGCGCCGGCGCGTGCTGGGCGGCGTGCGGTCCGAACTGCGTAGCGAGCGTGTTTTGCCCACCTGGCGGTTTGCCGCGGCATTTGCCGCAACAATTTTGGTGGGACTAAGCCTTTCGCTCGGTGTTCTGCAAGCGACCGGCTCGGCCCGGCAACAACCAGAAGAACCTCTTTCGGTAGATGAGATTGCCTGGCGGCTGCAACAGATTTCACCAGGTCTCTCCCGAGGGGAGTCGCGGCGTCAGGCCGTGCTGAGACATATCGGGACCGAAGCCAATGGTCAGACATCCTTGGGCGACATCCTCTCAGGACAGGAATCCCATGACTCTTGATGATCTGACCGCCCTGAACGATGAGATTGCGGCCCTGGTGCGGGCGGGGGTTCCCTTGGAATCCGGCTTGGCGGCGCTGGGCGGCGACATGCCCGGCCGGCTGGGACAATTTGCCGCCACCCTGGCCGAGCGGACCGCCCGCGGCGAGTCCTTGGCCCAGGCGATCGGGGGCGATGCGGGCCAGTTGCCGCCGGCCTATCGGGCGGTGGTCGAGGCCGGTGTTCGGGCCGGCCGGCTGCCCGCGGCGCTGGAGGCCGTGGCCGCCTCGGTTCGGCGACTGTCCGAAACGCAGCGCACGGCGGTGATCGCGGCCACGTACCCCTTACTGGTCGTCCTGACGGCGTGGTGCGCGCTGCTGTTCTTCGTGTGCAAGCTGGCGCCGTCGCTGGCGTTAGCATTTCTCGCCTTTGGCGTGCCGGCTCAACGGTTCTTTGCCGTACTGGCTTGGGCCGGCCAGGGCGCCTGGTTTTGGGGACCGATCGTGCCGCTGGCCATTATCGTGTTGCTGACGGCCTGGTGGTGGGCTTGCACCCGCACAACCACGAGCGAGGGCCGCTGGGCCCATGGGTTCTTTGGCCGGGTGCCGTGGATGGGCCGCATGCTCCGCTACTCGCGGACCGCCACGTTCCTGGAAATCCTGACCCTGCTGGTCGAGAACCAGACGCCGCTGCCCGAGGCCGTAACCTTGGCGGCCGAGGCGTCGGGTGATCCGCCCACGTTGCAAGCCGGCCGGCAATGGGCCGCCGCGCTCACCAGCGGCCAGACGCTGCCGGTGAGCGGTGAGCGGGTCTTTCCGCCGCTGATCCACTGGCTGCTCGCGGCCGCCGGTCGCGACGGCGCCCTGCTGCCCGCCTTGCGCCATGCAGCGGCCGCTTACCATCGCCGCGCCCAGCAGCAGTCCGATTTGCTTCGCATGTTTCTGCCGACCATCCTCATCGTAACGGTCGCCGGCGGCGCCACGGTGTTGTATGCCCTGGCCCTGTTTCTTCCCTATGTGTCGATGCTTTACACGTTGTCGAGGTGAACTCCGATGGTAGGCTGGTCCCCTTTCGACGCGCTGCGGAAGCTTTCGGCCGAGGAGGCGACCGAGTTGGCCGCGCGCGTGGCCGAATTGACCAAGGCCGGATTGCCGCTGGGCGACGGCTTGCGCGCCCTGGCCGACGAGTTGTCGGGCCGGCGGCTGCCGCGCGTGCTGCGGAATCTGGCCCAGCGGCTGGACGCTGGCGACGATCTGGTCGTCGCCTTGGAGTCGCAGGGCCGGAGTCTTCCTGCGCATCTCCGCGGGCTGGTGGTGGCCGGCGTGCGCAGCGGGCGGCTATCCGAAGTGCTGGAAGAGTTCGTCGACCTCCAGCGCAGCCAATTGGAGCTGCGCCACCGCGTCTGGCTCACCCTGGCCTACCCCTTCGTTCTGCTGCTGTTCATGAGCCTGCTGGCGATTGTCTCGGTCTACATCACGGATTCGTTCGCGAAAATATTTAAGGACTTTGGAACCAATTTGCCCACCATGACCATCGTTGCCATCCACAGCGCCCGGCCAATGGCTTGGTTTTCGGTAGCTCTGGTCGGTCTGTTCATGGCGATCCCGATCCTGCTCTGGCTGGCGCCGGGAGCAAGCAGCATCTGGCCGCTGCTGTACCGGGTGCCGATGCTCGGGCCGTTGCTGCGATGGAACCACTTGGCGCAGTTTGCGCGCTTGATGGGCCTGCTGTTGGAGCAGAAGGTGGCGATGCCGGACGCCCTGCGCCTGAGCGCGGCCGGAGTACACGACGGCAGCCTTGCCCGCGGATGCCGGCGCGCGGCCGACGACGTGGAACGCGGCCGAGTGCTGGGCGAGAGCTTGGCGGCGCAGCGGCAGTTCCCGGCCAGTCTGATTCCGCTCGTGGAGTGGGGGCAGCAGACGCCGGTGCTGGCCGATGCCTTCCGTGCGGCCGCCGAGATGTTCGAGGGCCGCGTGCGCACGCAGGGCACTTTGCTGGATGCCATGCTGCTGCCGGTCATGTTTCTGGGAATTATCACCTTTGCCGGGGCGTTCATTACCGCCATGTTTCTGCCACTCATCGCGTTGATTCAAAGGCTATCGTGACTCTCAGGCATCAGGTGCGCGAGTGAACCATGGGACTACCTGAAATCATTATCGTTGTCGCTATCCTCGTGCTGGGGCTGGTGCTTTTGGCGGTCGCCATCTCGGCCTCAATACGCTTCTACTCCCGGTCGGAAGGTTCCTTGCTCGGCGGAGTACTGGCATATTTCGGGCTGTTGGGCCGCGTAGTGATCGCCATGTTGCTCCTCTTTGGGCTGATCGCACTGACGGGGCCGTTCGGGATCATCTGGTGGATGATCGCCCTCTACGTGGTCGTCGAAGGGGTGCGGAGCTATCGGGCGACGCAGCAGTATGGGCTGTTGTGGCTGTTGACCGTTTCCGCCGAACGCTCCATGCCCTTGACGACGGCCATTGAAGCCTTTGCCCGCGAACGCCGCGGCGCGTACAGCCGGCGGGCCAAGCGACTAGCCGCATTGCTCAACTCCGGCGTACCGCTGCCCGATGCCTTGGATGGTTGTTCCGGCCTGCTGCCGGCGCAGGCCGTGCCGATGGTTCGCGTCGGCTACGAGACGGGCACGTTGGCCGCCGCGCTCCGGCAAGCGGCCACGCGCGGCGACGTGCAGAAGCCGGTATGGGCGGCCCTGACCGGCAAGATCAGTTACCTGCTGCTGGTGCCCATTTTTGGGATGGGGATCCTCTTCTTTATCATGATTAAGATCATCCCTTCCTTTGAAAAAATCTTCAAGGATTTTAACGCTCGGCTACCAATCATGACGGAGTTGCTCATAGACGTGAGTAGCGGTTTCGTTAGGTATTGGTACGTACTCCTGCCTGTTTACGTTTTGGTGCTATGGCTGCTGGTCCACGCCGTGGCGCGTTACTTCGGCTGGAGTCAATGGGACCCGCCGGGAATTGCCCGGCTCACGCGGCGGCTCGACTCGGCGCAGATCCTGGACACGCTGGCCTTGGTGGCTCACCAGCAGCGGCCGCTGTCGGAGGGCATCGCGGCGCTGGCCCAATCGTATCCCAAGCCCGACATCCGCCGGCGACTGCGCCAGGCGATGGGCGACATTCAGGCGGGCGGCGACTGGTGCGAAAGCTTCCGCCGGCACGACTTGATTCGTCAGCCCGAGTTGGCCATCTTGCAAGCGGCCCAGCGGGTGGGCAACCTTCCCTGGGCCTTGCACGAAATGGCCGATAGCGCCCGCCGCCGCCTGGCCCATCGCGTGCAGGCGATTGTCCAGTTCCTGTTTCCGCCGATCGTGATCTGCATGGGACTGATTGTAATGTTCATCGTGGTGGCACTGTTCCTACCACTCGTTGCACTGATTCAAAGGTTGGCATGAAAACGACTCGACGCGGCGCAACGATACTCGAAATGATTGTGGCCGGCGCCTTGCTGGGCACGCTGCTGGTGATCTGTCTCCAATTATTTGCCGCGACGGCCGCACAGCACCAGGCAGCCGTCCGGCGGCAATGTGCGAGCCTCGAACTGGCCAATGTCATGGAACGCGTCACTGTCCGGCCGTGGGGCCAACTGACAAACGCCGTTTTGGCCGAGGAACATCTTTCTCCCTCGGCCACTGCCCAATTGCCCGGTGCCGAGTTGAAAATCGAGGTTTTCGTCCCGGCGGGCGCGCCGGAGGCAAAACGCCTCGCCGCCACGATTCGCTGGCAAGACCGCGACGGCCGGCCGCCGCAACCGCTGACATTAACGACGTGGAGGTATCGCCATGGCGATCGGTGATCGTTCCTTGCGTCGTGGATTTACCTTGCTGGAAATGATCGTTGCGATGACGATTGGCGCGGTGCTGCTGGGCATCGCCGTGAGCGTCATCGCCTTGCTGATGGGCGTCGAGCACAGCGGACGAGAGCAGCTCCATCAGGACGCCGTCACGGCCCGATTGGCCCAGCAGTTTCGCGACGACGTCCACGCGGCCACGCGGCTGGCGCCCGCTGAGGCGGGCAAGAAAGGCTTGTGGCAGTTGGTCCTCGCCCCCGATCGGACGGTAACTTATCATCTGCTGCCGGAAGTGGTCAAACGGGACGAAGCGGTGGCCGGCAAGCCGGCGCGGCACGAGTCTTACACGCTGCCGGCCGGGTGGTCGGCACGCCTGATCGCGCCGGCCAAGGATCAACCGCCACTGGCCAGCTTGATCGTTGTGCCGCTGGGAGCGCTCAAAGACCGTGATGTGAGGATCGATGCCGTGGTGGGCCGGGATCATCGGTTTACCACGTCACCGCGGGGGAGCCGTTAACATGGGTTACAACCATCGTCATGGGGCGATCCTGGTGGTGGTGCTCGTTTGCCTGATGGTGGCCGCCGCCATTTTCGTCTGTGTCGTCAGGCAAGTGGGCATGAGCCGCCAGGCGGGGCAGACCAGCCATCGAAGCGTGCAAGCCGGCTGGCTGGCCGAAGCGGGCGCGGAACGCGCCGCCGCGCGGCTGGCCGCCAGTGCCGCCTATGCCGGAGAAATCTGGCACATCCCGGCCGCAGAGTTGCGCGGCACCGACACGGCCGAAGTCCGCATCAAGGCAGAGCGGCTGGCCGGCCGCGCGGGCCGGTGGAGAATTCGCGTAGAAGCCGACTATCCTACCGCGCCGGAGCTTCGTTGTCGGCGCGTCAAAGAGATCGTGATCGACCGCGAACAAATAGCCACGCCGAAAGCGGCGGCGGCCTCAAGTTGAAACATCGAACCTAGGGGAGCAACGTTATGAACATCGCCACTCAGAATGTGCGGAAACACGGGGATGGTATCCCTGCTCGCGAAGGTGCTAAAGTTTTGTCCGGCGGATTCACGCTGGTGGAGTTGCTGGTGGTGATTACTATCATCGGCATCCTGATCGCCCTGCTCTTGCCGGCGGTTCAGGCGGCGAGGGAAGCAGCCCGGCGGGCCTCCTGCCTCAACAATCTGACCCAAATCGGCCTTGCCTTGCAGAGTTATGAGGCGGCCAATGGCGTGCTTCCGCCCGGCACGGTCGACAAGCAAGGTCCCATCCACAATGTGCCCAAGGGTTACCACATGGGATGGCTCGTGCAGATTCTGCCGTATCTCGGCGAAGAGGCGATCTTCAAACACGTCGACTTTACCGTGGGCGTTTACGATCCGAAGAACGCGCCCGTGCGGGCGATCGGCATCGCGACTTTCATCTGCCCGAGTTACGGTCCGCATCGCAACCAATCTGGCAATCGACCGGGCGAGATGATCGCCGGCGGTGGGTATGTAGCCGGGACCTGCAGCATGAGCGACTATGCCGGCTGTCAAAACGACGTTGAAGCACCCATCGATAGCACGAACCACGGCGTGTTGTTTCTCAATAGCCACATCAGCCAAAGGGACGTCACCGACGGGACCACGCACACGATCTACGTGGGCGAGAAACTGAGCGATGATCGCGACTTGGGGTGGATGTCAGGCACCCGGGCCAGCCTTCGCAACGCCGGCACGAACATCAACACGGAGGAAAACGCGTCGCGAAAACTGCCTGCCGAAGCAGCCGCCAAACGGGCGGGCGATCTTTACGTCGGCGGCTTTGACTCGGCCCATGCCGGCGGCGCAAACTTCCTTTTCGGCGACGGCGCGGTGCGGTTCGTCTCCAGCAGCATCGATCTCGGCATCCTCCAGCAGTTGGCGAATCGCGCCGACGGAAAACTGTTGACCGGAGGGCCGACGCGCGGCGAGTGACAGAAAACCCCCGGCGCGGCTTGTTCTCTCACCAGCGGTTTTGCCGCACGCGCTCCGGCCGGTAACGGTCCTGGGGCGGCACGTGCTCGGCCGCGTAGCCCACCACAATCAGGCTATGCGGGATCACGTGCTGCGGCACGCCGAGCAACTGGCTCAAGCCGGCCATGCGTTCCTCCCGCGGATAAACGCCGGTCCAGACGGCGCCCAGCCCGAGGGCATGCGCCGCCAGCAACATGTTCTCGGCGGCGGCCGCACAGTCGACCACCCAGTAGCCCGGCGACGTCTCCTCGTGCAGGTCGCCGCAGATGAGGATCGCTACCGGCGCCTGCTGGGCCATCCGGGCGTTGGAAAGCATCTGACCGATTTGCACCAGCAACGGCCGCTCGTCGATCACCAGGAACTGCCAGGGCTGCTGGTTCCTGGCGCTCGGCGCTTGCATGGCCGCCGCCAAGAGCTTTTGCACCACCTCGGCCGCTACCGGTCGGTCTTCATATTTGCGGACGCTGCGGCGGGTATGGATAGCTTCAAGCGTGTTCATTTCCATGGTTGTTCAGGCCGAGGCCCTCCTACTTTCTGCTTGGTCGGGCAATGTCGTTGCTGTGTTCGGCGATCCACTGCTCCAACTCCCGCCAATCGACGGGCGGGAGCTGCGAGCGGTCGGGACGCAGATGGGCGGCCCCCTTGACGTAGATATGGACGATCTCGTCGGCCGCCTTATCGGTGTTCCAGTGCAAGAGTACGCGGATGCAACGCCGCAACGAGCCGGGCACGTCCAACTCGTGAACGCACATCAGCGCCACGTCCCACCAGCCCAACTGCCGCGCCGCCAGGGCCGGAAACTCCGCGTCCAGATCGACCGTCGTGGAAAAAATCGCGCTGGCGACGTCTTCCGGCTTGATCCCGTTCTGGCGGATCATCAGCGCCAGCAATTGCCGTGTCGCCTCGAGAATCTCGTCCGGACTGTTCGCTTCCGCGGTCGTGGCGCCGCGAACTCCTCGGCAAAACATCACTCGTTTCCTATCGTGGTGAAAGGCACGCGGTCAGCCACCCGGCAACGTTCTCCCGCCGCTAGCCACCGACCACTATTCTATTCTAGTTATTTCTTTGGCCCGAACAACCGCTCGAACTGCTTATTCAGCCCCCCTTGGATCATGTTGCCCGCCGCCTTTTGCAGAAATTGGCGGCTGAGATCGGCCATCACCCTCTGATCGAGCCGTGGCTGGCTGAGCGTGCCGGCGATGGGCACGCTGATGGTCTGGTTGCGGAAACTCTCGGCCAGCATCGGCGCGTTGGCCAGCCATTTCGGCGGCACGGGCATTTCCGCCATGAGGTTCATCGTCTGATCCAGCCCCACCGACCCATGCGTGCGGACGGAAAACTCCGGGAAGATCAGCTCCAAACCCTGGTGATACACGCGGCCGTTGACCATGCGAAACAGCACGGTCGACTCCGGCCGCAGCTTGGCGGGCGTTTCGCGGCCCAAAAACACGGCGAACTGGCGGACCAGCGGACCAGGGCCGACCTCCATCGAATGGATCGTGAACCGGCCGGCCACTTCGGCTTTGGCCAAGTCGCCCAGCGGAATGCGGCAGCCCGCCAAGTCGACGGAAAACTGGCCTTGGCTCGCCGTTACGTCGGCCAGCACCGGGGCAATGTACTTCAACAGCACCGCGCACAACTCCGGAGTAACCTGAATCCGTTCGGCCAGCGGCCCCTTGGGCAAGGTGATTTCGATCGGGTCGGGGACCAGTCGCACTGCCGGGGCCAGGTGCATCCGTCCTTGGCCCACGGTCAGATCGAGCGGCTCGATCCGCACCGCCCCCTCGGCCATGGCGGCCTTCAACGCGCCCCGCCCCAGTTGCAACCCAAACGCGTCGGCCGAGTCCCACTTCAGCGCCGCGGCAGCCGATCCGCCGCCCAGGGTGAACGGCCCGCGATACCAAACCGGAGACGAACCTCGCCCGGTAACGTGGACACCCGGGCCGAGCCATGGCCGCATGAGTCCGGCCAGGCGTTCCAAATCATAATTGATTTGCCCTTTCACGTCCGCGTTGTTGACGCCGCTGACGGGCCCGATACGGCCGCTGGCATTGGTCGTCAACATGCTCGAAGTAAGCTCCAATTGCTCCAGTTGCATGATATGGGCCTGCGGCTGATAGTTGCCGCGCGCGAGCAACTGGATGCGCGGCTCCTGAAATTGCTGGCCCGACGCATCGACGACCGCCAGGTTCGACACCTCGGCGGTCGTTTCGCCGTGGAGCATGCCGGCCACCGGGTGCAGTTCCGCCGTACCGTGAAATTGCGCGGCGAATTGCCAGAGCGGCTGTTTGCCGGGGTCGGCGAACCAGCGCCGAATCCGTGCCGCGTCACCGGAATACTTGAGCGTGCCGCGGAGCTCCCCGGGCTGGTTATCGGGCAGGGCCAGAATCAAATGGTTTGCCTGCAACTCCATCGTGGCACAGGCCAGGCTGGCCGACTCGATTTGCAGACGCCGCTGGGACTGGTTCCACGAGCCGGCCATGGCGGCCTCGAGCCGTGGCTCATTGATGTTCCACCGTGGCGAGGCCACGATCAAGGGGTCTGCGGTAAGTGTTGCCTGGCGGAGTTCGACATGATCGCCGGACAGCGTGCCATCGGCTTTCAGCGTGTAGGCGCCGGTGAGCCGGCAGTCTTTCATGGGCAACCAGGCGGCCAGCCGGCCCGGCCAATCTTGCAACTGGCCCTGGGCCCCGACGTGGATCGGCCACGCGTCGCCGGCGCGGAGATTTTGCACTGGTTCGACGAGCCTCACGTCGAGTTCCTCGGTCCCGGCCTTGACCTTCACCGAGGCCGAGTCGAGCCGCGCGAGCGTGGCGTGGTCGGTTTGCCCTTTGGCCGAGAACAGGGCCAGCAGGTCGTCTTCGTGCCACGGCGGCTGATTCGGTACCGCGATCTGGAAGTTGTGCAGCCGGATTTCGGCATCGGCGTCGAACGGTTGTCGTGGCGCGTGTTTCCAGTTGAGGTTGCCCCATCCTTCCCCGGACCATTGGACCGCGCCGAGATCGGCGAACTGGCCCAGTTGGTCGGACATCTGCTTAAGGTTGAAGCTCCACTGGGCGGCCAGCGCCTCGGGCGTGCCGTTGGCGTGAATCTTCAAGAATTCCGACTCGCATTGCACCGAGTCGACGACCGGCCCGCCGGCCGTTTCGTGGGCATCGACTACCAACGACATCGGCAGTTCCCAGGCGATCTGGCGCCCCGCGGCGGTCGCCGTGAGATGGGCGGCCTCGAACTGCGCGTGCCACTGCATGCCTTGTGCGGCCGGGCGGCTGCTGAGGCCCACCTGCACCTGGCCCGAGTTGATCTCCACGTGTTGCCGCAGCCGGAGCGTGGCAGGCAGGAACCGGGCCAGCCGGGCCACGTCGATCCGGCCGCTCAACTCCTGCCGCTGGTGCATGAACGCGGGGAGCGACCAGTCGCCCTTCTCGTCCCGCTCGAGCGTGCCCGACCACGATGCGGTGCCCAGATCGCAATCGATCGCTGCCCGCTCGACTTCCAGGCGATTGGGCCGCCACGCCGCCTGCCAGGCAGCGTGGAGTCGCTCGATCTGGGCGACGTCGGTTTGCAAGGCAGGCGTACCGAGCGAGAAGGCCTCCAGGTTTACGTCGCCCTGCACGCGGTTCTGAGCGGCATCGTGGCTGCCCCAGGAAGCTCGAATATCGGACGAAAGCTGTCCGGTGAGCGTCGTTCCCGGGGCGAAGCGCGCCGCGATCGCGCGGAACATGGCCAGCGGAACGTTCGCCGTACGCAGCTTGGCCTCGCCCCCGCCAGCCGTCCGCTTCACGCTAGCCGCGAGGTTGCCGGGCCGCCGGGCGTCGGGCAGATCGGCGGAAACTTCAGCCGACAGCGGCCCGTCGAGGCCGGCTAAGATATCGACCGTTGCCATCAGCTTCTGCACTTGCCAGTTCTGGCCGCTGCGCTGGTCGGTCACGGCAAGGGTGCCGTCGACGATCTCCACGGCGAGGCCGATCTTGGGCGACGATTTCGCTTCCGCCGGCTGCGGTACGAGATATTTTGCCAGCAGGTCTTCCACATTGCTGCCGTTGTCGCGGAGCACGAGCGACAGTTTGGGGCCATCGAGGCGGAGGTGGCCGAGGTTCGAAGAGTCCCACAGGAGGCTCGCCAAAGAACGATCGCCGCTGGCCGCCGCCAGGGTGAGCAGCGGCTTGCCCTCGGCATCTTTCAGTTCCACGCCGTGGACGGCGATTGGCGAGAACCAGCCGAGGGAAGCCGACTCGATCGTCAAAGTCCCGCTGAGATCGGTGGTAGCCCGTTTCAGGCCCCACTGCAGCAGCAGGGTGTGAGCGGCGATGCCCGGCAGCAACCAGACGACGCCTGCCAGCATTGCCAGCGCTGCCAGCACCGCCAACAACCGCAGCGACCGTGGTTTCTTTGGCGACGGGGCGGGGGAGACTTTTTCCGGTTCCGCCGACCGCTTTGGATGTTCACGGTTCTTAGCGGCGGCCATGATCTGCCTTAGGAAGAGAACGAGAGACACCAAATTGTAGCCGCACGGGGGGAACCGTGCCAGAGCAAGGGCGCAGTAGGGTACACTAACGGAGGGTAGCGATTGGGGACTAGGACGTTTAGCCGGCAGGTTTGCCCGCCGTGCTGTTCGGCGACGATGAGCGCCAAGAAATCCGCGGACAACATGTCAACGCGCCGAATTCGGGGCCGCGAACGCTATTGGTACGTTCGCCCCAAGTAACCGACGATGGCCTTCTTGATCTCCAGCGGCTCGCACGGCCCCGATTTACGATAGAGAACTTTTCCGCCCGGCGCGATCAGAATGGTGTGTGGCACGGCGCCGGCGCACTTTTCATCCACGGCATCCATCAGCTTGTACTTGTTGTTGCCGGCGAACAAGTAGTTCGCCGCGGCAACCTGCTTCCGCGTGAGGACCTGCCGGGCCTTTTCCTTCTCTGCCGGGGCATCGGCCGAGATGGTAACCAACTCGAAGTCGCGGTGCCGGTACATGCGATTGATCGTCACGAACTCGGGCAGTTCGGCAACGCATGGGCCGCACCAGGTGGCCCAGACATTGATCAGCCGCAGCTTCTGGCCTTCGTTCCTCACCAGCGCCTTGATCTGCTGCTCGTCGATCAGCTTCAGATCAATCTCTTCCTTGGCCCAGGCTTCCAAGGAGTTCTTTACCGATTGCCGCTTGTCCATCCATTTGATCGAGCAGCCGAAGGTCTTGGTCCTCTCGACCGGGACCGGATTGCCGGCCAGCAAGGCCTCGATGGCGTTGCGCGTGTCATGCGAGATCACCTGCTCTGGTTTGTCCGAATCGTCGATGCGGCCGACGAATCGCAGCCGCCGCGCACGATCGAAGACAAAGACGTGCGGCGTGGCGACGGGGCCATAAGCCCGCGACACCTTTTGCGTCTCTCCGTCATAGAGATACGGAAAGTTGAAGGCGTGGTCCTGGGCGCGGATCTTCATTTCCTCCAGGGAATCGCCCACGTCGCTGTAGCCCAGCTCATCCAGTCGGAGCGCTCGGGGGTCATTGCCAGAGATAGCCACGACGGCCACCTTTTTCTGCCGGTAGTCCGCCGCCAACTGCTTGATCCGCTCTTCGTACGCCTGGGCCGTGGGGCAGTGGTTGCAGGTGAAGATGATCACCAGGATGTCCGCGGCGCAGAAGCTTTCCAGGCTGTGCCGCTTGCCGTCAACCCCGGGCAAGTTGAAATCGGGCGCCGCGCTGCCGATCGCCAGGGTTCCCGCGGCACAGGGCAAGACGCCATCTGCCCCAGCGCAAAGAAGTCCGATCGTGGTCAGAACCAGCAGATGGTACTCGTGGCGACGCATGGCAAGGCTCCTGGGATGGCAGAGCAGACACGCCTCGTGTCGGCCCCCTTCATTTCGGCTGCAATAGCCGCGCCGGATCGGTACTCACGTAGGACGCGGTGCGAGGCGAGAGATGAATCGTCAGATCGTTGGTCAAATCCTCAGCGGTCAAAGCCCACGCGCGGTTTTGCATTGAAGGCGAAATGCTCACGGGGACCTCGATGAGCGAACCGAGGTCGCCGGCAATCCGTGCGGCCGTGTGACCATCCGGCGTGATAACCGCCAGCTTGCCGCCGCGTCCGGAGATTTGGCCCTCCGCCTTGACGGACACGGTCAGCTTCTCCACACCTTTCGGGACGTGGAAATACACCCGGCCGAGATAACCATGGACCCTGAAGGGCCGCTCGGCCGCCGCGCGGTAGCCGAACGGCTGCTTGGTGAGCACCTGCAACCATTGCCCATTCGGATAGGAATCGGCCAGCACGACGTAGACGCCATCCCGCGCGGGCGTCCATTTTGCCGTGGCGCTCTGGCCAACTTTTGCGGCGCCTTCGAGGATTTGGGTGCCGTCGGACGCGAGCACGGCGTATTGCGTGCCGGAACGGTAGTGGGAATTGAATTGACGGTTTGTGACTTTCACGGCCACTGGTTCGCCCGCGCGGGCCAGGAGGTAGAGAGGATTGAGGCGGCGAAGCGTCGGGATGGTCTCCGTCCCGAGACAGAACGGCTTCTCGTCAACGACCCGGGCAAGCGCCTCGGATTTCGCACTGCCCAAGACCAGCACGGGGAGCGGTGGGTCGAAAGGCCGCACTTTCAAGGCCGACTGGTAGTGGCCACCCGAGGCCGCAAGCCGGTCTAATTCAGTGTCGGCCGTCCGCATGGCCGCCCAGTAACGTTGGTGGGACTCGCGCAAGGCATAGCCGGGCTGGGGCGGGCCACGCTCGACCAGGCTTTGCAACGTGTAAACCCAATAGCCGGCCGAATGCCCCGCGCATGCGTAGAACTGCTCGGCCAAGTTGTCGCTGGGCAACTGAGTAAGCCACAAGCCAGGGACGAAGAGCACGTGCGCCGGAAAACTGGCGAAGGTTTTCTGCTGTTTTTCCACGTAGGGAGTGTACCCGCTGCCATAGGTGGTTTCGGAGAATCCCAGCACGGGATGCTGCTCGGTCCCCAGACCCTCAGCCAAGCCGCGCATGAAAAGGCAAGGGATGTCAAGATGAAAGACACCCAGCAGGAAATCGGGATCGCGATCATGCACTGCCCGTTCGAGTTGGCTGCTGAAGTTGCGCACACGTGCGAGGAAGTGCTGCTGAAAACGGCTCGCCAACTTCTGCTTCGTCAACCACTTGGCGCGAGCGGCGGCCGTCGGCAGCGGGCCGGAACTCGGGCGACCCGCCGCCTGGAGAAACTCCCGCAGGCAATCGTCGCAATAGCAGGGTGTGTCGAACATGGTGTGATCGGCGCCATACATCTCCGCGTCGATGATCGCTCCGGCGATGTGCAACTCTTTCGCCCGCGACGCAAGATCCACGGCCCGGCCGAGGATATAGGTGCGCCAGAACGCCGCATCCAGCGGACAGGGCGTTTTGGCCATGCGTTGGCCCGTTTCGACTACTTCACGGCGCGAGCTGAGCAATCTTTCCGTGCCGCCGCCGCGAAGATTAAACACCGGCAGGAAGTGCATCCCGGATTGCCGGGCGGCCTCGCCCCATTGGCGCAAGAGGGAAAGATTTGCCCGATCGGGAGGAGCGGTCAGACCGCCGAACTTCGGCATGACGGCGTTCAGGCCGGTGGCTTTCATCTGCGCAAGCGCGCGGAATTCACTAGCCGCCAGGTAGCCTCCGCGCAGCTTGTCCCGCAGGATCCAGTCGTAACATCTGGCCGTTCCGGTTGTGGCCGCGGCTGCGGCCGAGGTCTCTAACACGACCACCGAGGCCACCGGATCGGGGGCCCGGGCTGGCAGCGCCAGCGCAACACGGTCCTCGGCGGCCGTGACCGCCAGCGGCGTGCGATCCACATCGGCTAACAAGTAGGCGGCGGTGATTTTCTTGCCTTTTACTTCGGGCAAGACCAGAGGGCCGTTCTTCGGCCAAGTGAAGACGTGAAGATAGAGCTTGCCGGGCTTTTGGGTGACGCGGCCCCAAGCGGGAGCCTTGGGCCAGGGCCCCGGCGTGGCGCCGTAGATCGACTGGCCGTTCTGTTTCATCCAACGGCCCATTTCGCGGAGCCGCTCGACGCTCGGTTCGGGAATCAAGCCCTCGGAGGTCGGCCCCACGTTCAACAGGTAGTTGCCGCCCTTGCTGACGATGTCGATGAGCATGCGGATCATCTCGGCCGAGGATTTCCAGTGCTGATCGTGTTTGTTGTAGCCCCAATGATTGTTCATCGTCATGCACGATTCCCAATCGACGCCGGGCAGTCCGCCGGCGGGAATCTCTTGCTCGGGCGTGCCGTAGTCGCCGACGATTTCGTTGCCTTTGCTCAAGCCCTGCATGCCGGCCCGATTCTTGCCCACGCGGTTGTTGACGATGATGTCTGGCTGCAAGCCACGGACATAATCGTAAAGGTCCTTGCCGCGATCATGGGTCCAGGTCTTTTCCCATTCGCCATCGAACCAGAGAATGCCCAGTGGTCCGTACAGGGTCGTCAGCTCCTTGAGCTGCCCCTTCATGAATTGCACATAGCGGTCGAAATCGGGATCGCCGTGGGCCGCGGCCACGTCGTTCCAGAGACGGCGGGGCGTGTAGTCGGGATGGTGCCAATCCATGATCGAATGGTAGAAGCAGAACTTCAGGCCGGCCTCTTTGCACGCCGCGGCCAGTTCCTTCATCGGATCGCGATGGAAGGGCGTCGACATGATGCCCCACTTCGTCAGCTTCGTGTCGAACATGGCGAAGCCGTCGTGGTGCTTGCTGGTAATGACCAGATACTTCATGCCGGCATCTTTGGCGATGGCCACCCAGCGTTTGGCGTCGAACTTGACGGGGTTGAATTGGTCGCGGAATTTTTCGTATTGCGAGACGGGCATTTTCGTCTGTTCCAGGAACCACTCCCCGTAGTCTTTCTTGCCCTTCCACTCGCCCGCCGGGACGCAGTACACGCCCCAGTGGATAAACAGGCCGAACTTCGCCTCGCGGAACCAGGCCATGCGGGCATCGCGCTGGGCCTTGCTCTCGGGGATCGCCGAATACGGCGCCGCATCGGCGCCGAAGACGGACACTCCACAACCGAGCAACACCATGAAGGCGAAAAAACGCACGATCGAGCGTCGGAACATGAGGATGGGCTCCTATATCGGTGCGCGGATAACCAAGACAACTTGGTGCAGCGGGCGGGCTTGCCCGCCGTGTCGTTCGGCGTCCCAACACGGCGGGCGAGCCCGCCCGCGACACCACGCCCCCCGATTTTATCCGCAGGCCAGGCAGCCAACAAGCATTCCAGCCACCCAAAAGATTGGCCGGCGCGAGTGTGATCTGCTGCCAACCCTAGCTCATGGCAAAGGTCTGCTGCATGTCCTTGTCCCAGCCTTCCCAGAGATAGTCGTCGATCTTTTCGTCGGCGATCAGGCGGAAGGCGTAGCGGACTTGTTCTTCGTAGAACTCGCAGAAGGCGCCCACCTGCTGCATGCCGCCGTTCATCTCGTGGGCCTCGGCCGGACAAGGCGAGCCGCAAAAATGCCGGATCGCACAGCGGCCACAGGGTTCGATCTGCTCGATCTTGCGGTCGGTGACCAGGCGGAACGGTTCGCTATCGAGCACGGCCGGCAGCTCGTCGCGAAACAGGTTGCCGCCGCAGAACGCCGGCAGACCGATGAACTCGCTGCACGGAAACAGGTCGCCGTTGGGGGCCAGGGCGAAGAAACACCGGCCGCCGCCACAGGGGGAAATGTCGCACATTAGCCGCCGCGCCGCCGGGGCCACGATGGCCAACAGGATGTTGGCAAAATTGCCCACGATCAGCTTGCGTCCCGTCTTCTGATACAGCTCGTGGGTGCGATCGAGCGCTTGCAAGAAGTATTTCGCGGCCGACGCGTCGTCCGGTTTCACGCTCCGCGACTTCGGCAGCGTGCAGCGGAGAATATTCATCAAACAGGTGGGAACTTCGTGCTCGTGCAGAAAATCGACGAGCTTCGTCAGGTGCCGCAGATTTTCTTGCGACACGGTGCAAATGACGCTCCAGCCCGGATAATCCTTGAGCCGGCTCATCGCGTCGATGACTTGCTGATAGACGCCGCGACCTTCCCAATTGGCGCGGGTGCGGTCGGCAATCGCCGAGGTCGGCGCATCGAGCGAGATGCCAACGCTCACGTCATGCTCGCGGAGAAAGTCGATGGCCGAATCGTCCAAGAGCGTGGCGTTGGTCTGAATGCCGAAGCGGAAGTCATCGGCGAACTGCTCGATGCCGGCAAACACGGCCTCCCGGTTCAGCAGGGGCTCGGCCCCGTGGAAGATGATCTGCGGCTGCGAACCCTTGGGAACCGTCGTGCGGAAATATCGCTTGAGAACCGCCAACGCTTCCACGATCTGCTCTTGGGACATGTGCTGTCCCTTGCGGCGCATCTTCTCCGGAATATAGCAGTAGACGCAGTTCAGATTGCACCGCTCGGTCGGATTGAAATAGACGGCCGACGGTTTCAGCCCAAACCGCAGCATGTCCATCTCTTTGGCGAACTGGGCGGCCTTCTTGCGATAAGCCTTCAACAGATCGCCGCCGAGGGCCACGTCGGCCAGCTTCGCGCGCTCGACCAGGGCCCAAAAAGCCGTATCCGGCTCGATCAGCGCCACGTAGTCTGGGTGTCCGATGTCGATCGGTTGAAACGTTGGTCCATTTCCCGTGCCGACGTAGCGGCCCCGCGAGGGGGCCGCCACGCCGACCAGGTTTTTCTTCGGTGCCCGCGCCATTACTTGGCTTTCTTGTCCATCAAGATGTAATGGGAAAGCCCCGTGCCCTTAGCCGGGCACGTCTTGCGATAGGCGATCACCGTTTTCTTCGTTTGCTTCATAGTGTTCTCCTTTTTTTAGAGTGCAGAAACCAACAAAAAAGGGTCACGACAGACGCCGAGCGTCTGCCGGAACCCTTTACCATCAGATTCACGACCGTATTTGCGTCTCAGCAGGTCTACTGGCTTGCGGGTCGTAAGCTTCTCAGGGCCTTCCCACCGCGATAAGTCGCGGCAGTGGCCGGCACGAGCCAAACTGAGATCGCCTCGCCGTTTACAGTTGCGGGACAGCCACGGACTCTCACCGTGTTCCGAGATGCTGAAACCGGTTGTAGTGTAGCATGTGGCAGGCTGCCGTCAAGCAGGAAACCTGTGGTTGCCCCACCAATCAGGGGTTGAAGGCACGGTCCGATGCGGTGGAATCCGCTTAATCGGCAGTGTCTATTACCATTCTCCCTTGCGGCCGAAGCGTTTGACCGCGTTGTCGGCGAATTGGGCGACCGAGGCGTCGATCGCGGCTAGGATTTCGGCTGCCGACTTTCCAGTCGAGCCACGAGCGGCCGGGATCACCGTCCGGCACTCATTGTCATCCATGAATCGGGCGGCCTCCAACAGGCGTGCTTCGTCCTCCGGTGGCACGGCCAGGAACCCGTGCTTGTCGGCATGGATTAACTGGCCGGGCTGGATCTTGCAGCCGAACACTTCGACTTCGCCACCCCAGGACACGGGTGTTACATAGGCGTGGCCTACGCACAACCGCCGGGCGAGCGCTTTGAAGCCCACGCTGTTCATCTCGTCGAGGTCGCGGATGCCGCCGTCGGTAATGGTGCCGACGCAGCCCAGCGCCCGATGGATGCTACTGTTGACCTCGCCCCACAACGATCCGATTACGCGCGGCTTGTCGAGGTCTTGCACGACAACGATCTTCGGCCCCGGCTGGCTGGCGACGTAGGCGCGATACGCGCTGCCGGCGTTGGGATTTTTGCGGCGGCGCTGCGGGTCGCTCGCTTCGATCACCACCGTCACGGCATGGCCGACCATAGGGCCCATTTGCGGCATGAAGTCGCAGGCCTCCTCGATGTTGAAGCCGTCGCGGCTCACGTCGTGCCGGGTGATTTGCTCCCAACCGTTATAGATTGTGGGCGTGTTCCAGCGTTTCAGTTGCAGTAGTTCCGCATCGGTCAGTCGCGGCCGGTCGCCGGGTACGGGTTGCATCGGTCCACTCCTGGTCAACGGACTTCGCACGAATACGCTCTGAGGGGCGACAGTTTCCTCATAGTAGCAAAGTGGCGTGCGACCTTCCAGCCGACGCGCACTGGGGTAGTGTCCCGCAATTGACGCGACTTGTGAAACGAATCAAACCTTTGCCCGGGAGGGGTACTCGACAATAGCCCAGCGGTTGAATTGCTGGGCTCTTGTCAGTTGTCCCGGGACAAGGGCGCAAAACGGGACACTGATTTTGGTGGAATG
>Ga0181529_10002798_pt1 | contig 20411 bp, 15 predicted proteins | sample PEATcosm2014_Bin_36_FD_119763 | JGI IMG/M metagenome (GOLD analysis project Ga0181529, IMG submission 119763) | Peatland microbial communities from MTU Mesocosm Facility, Houghton, MI, USA - PEATcosm2014_Bin10_30_metaG | ecosystem: Environmental > Terrestrial > Soil > Wetlands > Peat | place... | reverse complement strand
CGATGACTTTGGCGGTGAACTCGCGCCCGTCCGTCAGCGTGACTTTCACTTCTTTGGCCCCGTCCACGACGTGGTTGTTGGTGAGGATATAACCGTCCTTGGTGATGACCACGCCGGAGCCGAGGCCGTGTTCAACTCGCGGGCCCATGGATTGCGGCGGCAACATCCCGCCAAACTGGTTGCCAAAAAACTGCCGCAGGGAGTCTGGCAGCCCATTCATGGCTGTGTTTCTGGTGACAGCGGTGATCTCGATTTTGACGACGGCGGGCGCGACCTTGTCCACAATGGGCGCGAAGCTGCCGTGCGGCAGGCCATCCCGCGGCACGGCCGTCTGGTCCACGGGCACATTCAAGTCCGTCGGACTGGTTTTGGTTTTCGAAGGTTGCGCCAGGGCAAACACGGCTCCGGCCAGCACCAGGCCGCCGGTCAGGCCGAGAAGCGTCAGGCGGACACGCAGGGGATTCAAGAAGGTTTTCATATTCAATTAATTTGATTTGTGTTTTTAAGATATTTGAGCCGTTCACGATGACAGGAAGCTGTCTGCCAGATTACAAATTTGTAAGCCAGTGGCCGGGCCATAAACCGCTTCGCAGCTCGCGTCTTGTCCGGCGACGAGCGCGCGGCCCCGTCACGGCGTTTGCACGCGATAAAACCGCGGCGCGGAATTGTTGGTGGCGGCGAACCGGTAGGAACTGTTCAGGATATTCGTCGTGAAAACTGCGGCGGTGTTGGTCGTCCATGACACATTATTTAGCTGCGTCGCCTGAAGCAGATGGTAAGTGACGTTGGTGAGGTTGATGACCGTGAAGTTGAGCAGCGCCTGTTTGTTCGTCAGCACTGGCTGGTTCATCAGGATGACCGGATTGGTGCTGGCCGTCACGCTGATCAGTTCGGACGGCCCGAAGTTCAGCGGAAACTGGGAGAAAAGCACCGGCGCGGCTTGCAAAAGATAATTGCCGGGCTGCGTCGGGGTAAAGGTGAGATTGGTGGTCGCGGTGGCATTGGTGGTCAGGCCGACGATTTGCTGGGTGTTGGTTACGACGATGTTTTCAACGGACCAGCCAAAATAATTGTTGGCACCAATGAAATAATTGTAAGGTTGAAGAAAATCGTAATCAAAGCGGAGCAGGACGGATTGGCCGGCGTAATTGGAAAGCGACAGCGAATTGGCGGTGAACGAACTTTCGCAAAATGAGAAGCTTGAGGCGCTGGGAAGATTGCAGCCGGCGTCCAGAAACAGGTCGTGCCAGTTCGCGCCGCCATCGGTGGAAACCTGCACCCGCGCGACCTCGTTGGTGAACGCGTAACCGATCTGACTCTTGAACGAAACGATGGTGTTGGTCGCGGGAAACAAAATTTCATTGCACTGAATGATCTGCGGTGTCGTGTTCATGTCGTTATGGACAAAATGAATGCAACGGCTTGAATCAATAGATGAATTGGTAATTACCGGATAATTGGGACTGGACAGCGCCGTGAAATTGGAAAGCGTATCGCTGACGCCGTCGTTGGCTGCGTTTTCGACAAAGTTGCCAGCGACCCGCGACGCCACCAGCCACTGGTAACCGGTGGTATTGGTGTTGTTCAGCGGCGTGCAGTTGTAGCTGTTGCCCGCGTTGACGACGGCCTGCGCCGGGCCGTTGATGGTGGTCGGCACATAGTCCGCGCCCGGCACGCTCGGATCAAAAACCGTCACGTTGTAGGTGAAACTCACGCTGGAAGCGCCGACGGCAATATTGCTGACCGTGATGCCATAAACCGTGTCGGTGCCGCTGAACGGGAAAGTCGTGCATTCGCAGGTCGCATCGAGTCCCATCGGCACCCACACCAAAGTATCTTCGCCGGCCCCGCTTTGATTGTTTTCGTCGCCGCTTTGATATGGCTGGATTACCACCGCCACCGGCGCGCCGTTGCTTGTCATGGTGACGGTGGCCATGCTCAAATCCGCGTTCGACAACGCAAACGACCAATATGGAAAAACCACTTGATACGGGACAAATCCTTCGGGCGGCCACGCCACATAAGGCTGGCGCGTGGCCGGGCGCGGGCTGTTGATGCTGGAATCAAAAACATAAGTGCTGTTGCCCGCGATGTAGCCGTTTGTCGCCGGCACGTCGCCCGTGCCCATGATTTGTTCCTGCGGAAAAAGAATCCAGCGGCGATGGCCGACCTCGGAATTGCCGCCGCCAAAATCCCAGATGTAACCCGTGATGGCATCGGCGCCATTGAATCCGCCGGCCTGATTTCCGCCTGCGCCCGCCGCGCCCGCCGCGGAATAACACGGCCACGTCGGCGGCGGATTGTGATTGAGCATGCCGCTGGACGAAATCATCACCGCGACCGCCTGCGCGTTGGAATTGTAAACGGAATTGAAGACAACATTGGCAGGTTCGCCGGCCATGGCGCGAAACCAGTTGATGCGCCGCAGCACGGCTGCCACAAACGCCGGGGAATTCGTGCCCGGATAACAATCTGCCACGTCCGCCGTCGAATTGATCGGCACATTTTCCGAGGTCGGATAAATGGCGTTGTAAAAATCACGCACCTGCTCGCGCGAATCCGTGTTGACCGCAAAACCGCCGGTGACCGTCTGAAATGCCGGTGTCGGGCCGCCGGGCAGGATGGTGAGTTTGGCCGGCCATTGCGGCGCCTCGCCGAGTGTGTGTTGCGCCTGGGCCCGCGGGTGAAGCCAGAACAATGTCAGGCCAAAAACCGTGCCGATGAGTAAGTTTTTATTCGCGCATGGATTCACCTCAAACATTGAGCGAGCTTACTTTGATAAGTAGTAATTGTCAATGTTGTCCGCGCATTTCCCGGCGGTCATGAATGGGCAAATCCGGATTCACGAATTGCGGTCGGCAAAATGCAGCCTCGGCAAAACTGCGGGGCCTGGGCTGATGCGCTTCGACTAACGAGTTGATTTGACTTTGCCGGCCTTCGCGGCGCGCGACAGGACCAGATCTACGGCTTGGGCGAGCAATTCGGGGTTGACCGGTTTGACGAGAACTTCGCCGATCCCCATCATTTTTGCTGTTTCTTCCACCAAGGCGCCCACAAAGCCCGACATGAGCAGCATGGGAATGTCCGGTCTTACTTCTTTCATCGCGGAAACCAGCTCCGTCCCCGACATGCCGGGCATCGCCCAATCGGTGATGATTAAGTCAAAATCCTGCGGAGCCTGTCGAAACCGGGCCAAAGCCTCCTCCGATTGCCCGCAGCGGGTGACAGCGTAGCCGAGCCGCTTCAATAATTCCTCCGTGGACCGGCCGACAATCGGCTCGTCATCCACAAATAAAATCCGTTCGCCATGCCCGTGCGGAATGGCCGGGGCCGGCTGCGAGGATTCTTTCCGGGCCGCCGGGCGGGCGGCGGGCAGATAAATTTGGAAGGTCGTTCCCCTGCCCGGCTCGCTTTCCACCAAAATTGCGCCGCTGTGCGATTTGATGATGCCATGCACCACCGACAGCCCCAAGCCGGAGCCTTTGGTGGCGGGCTTGGTGGTGAAGAAAGGCTCAAAAATCCGCTCCCGCGTTGCCGCGTCCATGCCGTGTCCGTTGTCGGTGACGACCAGGCGCGCGTAAAGACCCGGACGCAATTGGCCGTGCCGCGCCGCCATCACCGCATCCACCTCCGCCGACCGCAGGGTGAAGTCTATGTGCCCGCCGGTTTCGGGCAGGGCGTGCCAGGCGTTGGTGCAGATGTTCATGATGACCTGGTGAATTTGCGTGGGATCCGCCAGCACCGGCGGACAATGCGGCTCGATATAATGCGTGATTTTGACCATTGCCGGGATCGTTGAGCGCAGGAGTTTGATGCACTCGCCCACAATGGGTTGCAGCGGCAGCACGCGCTTCTCGCTTTCGCGCCGCCGGCTGAAGGACAAAATTTGCTGAACCAATTCTCTGGCGCGATGAGCGGCGGTCATGATGGACTGCACATATTCCTGGGATGGATGGTTGGGGCCTAAATCTTCGCGCACGAGTTCGGCGCTGCCCAAAATTCCAGCCAGCATGTTGTTGAAATCGTGCGCGATGCCGCCCGCCAGGGTTCCAATCGCCTCCATTTTTTGCGCCTGGAGAAGCTGCTCCTCCAGATTGCGCGCGGCGGTGATGTCGTGGGAATTGAAAACCACGCGTATTTTTTGTTCAGGGTTCAGGGTTTGCGGTTCAGAATTTTGTTTTTCTACGTTGAACCCTGAACTATGAACCATGAACTTTCCCACGGAAGCGAACAAGTGCCATCCGCCGTCGTGATGTCGGAGGCGGCATTCGATGGCAACGGGTGAATCGGGATGGGCGAGCGCCCGGCGGATCAAAGTCAAGACCCGCGGCCAATCCTCCGGGTGGATAAATTCCGAAAGGTTGCGGCCCGCCACCTTTTCCGCTTTCAAATTGAGGACGCGTTCGATGGAGGGGCTTTGGAAATGGATGAGGCCATCTCCATCCACGAGCGTAATCAAGTCCGAGGCGTAGGCGATGAGCGAGCCGAAGTATTCCTCGCGGTGGCGCAGTTCCCTTTCGGCGCGCTGGCGTTCGGTGATGTCGCGCGCCACCTGGGACGCGCCCACCACCCGGCCCGCCGCGTCCTTGATGGGCGAAACCGTGACAGAAACCTCGATGGATTGCCCGTTCTTGCATTGCCGCACGGTGTCGAAACGGTTCACGCGCTCGCCCTGGCGGATCTGGCTTAAAATCCTTTCTTCCTCGTGCAGCCGGTCGGGCGGAATCAACCTCGCCAAAGACTGGCCGACCATTTCCTCCGGAGAATAACCGAAAATGCTTTCCGCGCCGTGATTCCAACTGGTCACGATGCCGTCCAGATTTTTGCCAATGATGGCGTCGGAGGAGGATTCGACGATGGCCGCCAGCCGCGAAGGCAATTCCCCGGCTGCGAGTTGCCCGGTCACGTCCCGCAAAATGGCCGTGAATATTTTTTGGCCGCCGGCTTCCACCTGGGAAATGGACGCCTCGATTGGGAATTCCTCGCCATTGGCGCGCAGTCCGCAGAGCGTGCCAAGCCGGCCCACCGACCGCGTCGTTTTGCCGCTGCTGCCGAAATCTTCGACGTGATGCCGGTGGGCGGTTCGGTGGCGTTCAGGAATGAACCGGTCGAGTTTCCGGCCCAGCGCCTCCTTCCGGGAGCACTGAAACATCTCCTCGGCGGCGGCGTTGAACAGGATGATGTCCTGGCTTTCGTCCACCGAAATGATGGCGTCCATGGCCGAGTCCACCACTGCGGACATCAGGGATTTCAACAGCGGGCCTTCTCCGCGCCGGAGTTTTCGCACTCCAACTTTGGGATTGTTTGGCGCCTGACTCGGGGATGCCGGCCTTGCCTCGGGCTTCGGCCACGCGGGCGGGGCGGAAATAGATTTGGTTTTGGCCCGGCTCATAAACGTCATAGTCCGCTACCGCAAAACAGCTTGGCCTTTTAGTCTGCGAATTCTTGCGCCCATTTACAATCTCTAAATCTTGGAACTTTTTTTCATCGCGCGCGGTTTTTGCTCAAGTTTGCCGCCATTTTGCCGAAAAGGAATCGGGCCCGCCGGCTTGCCGCCGGAAGTGGCTCATATTGCCCGCGCATCGGGAAATACTTATGACGCCAAATGAAGTCATCGCCAAAGTCAAAAACCTGCCGGCCGTTTCACAGGCCGCGCTCAAGCTGGTCACACTGTTGGATCAGCCCGCCGTAAGCAACGAGGACGTCGTCACCGTGCTCAAATACGACGACGTGCTGACGGCCAAACTGCTGCGCGCCTGCAACTCGCCGTATTTCGGGTTTGACGAACAAGTTTCCTCGGTGGAACAAGCCGTCATGATTCTGGGGCACCAGCAAATTTTACACATGGTTTTGAGCCTGGCCTTTGGCGGCGCCATGAGCACGCGCCTGCCGGGCTACGCCATCGAAGCCAAAGAACTTTGGTTCCACTCCCTCTCCACCGCCGTGGCCGCCGAACACCTGGCAAGGAGCGGCCTGCCGATGGAAGTCGAACCGCCCGTGGCGTTCACCGCCGGTCTGCTGCACGACATCGGCAAACTCGCGTTGCATCAAGTGCTCGACACCGGCACGCAAACCGCCATCCGCGATTGCATCATTCAACAGCGCCTGCCCCGGAACGTCGCGGAAAGGGAAATTCTTGGAACCGACCACTGCGAAGTCGGCGCCCGCCTTTTGGAGACCTGGCGGCTGCCCGTCGAAATTGTCGAGGCCGTCGCCCACCACCATAGTCCCGTCGGGACGCCGCAACCAAAATTATCCGCCGTCATTCATGTGTCGAATTGCCTCGTGCATTTGATCGGCTCCACCCTGGGCTGGGAATGTTACGCGGTCATCGCGGATGCCGGGGCCAATGAAGCGCTGGGCATCACGCCCGAAAAACTCGAATGCCTGATGATCAGCGTTCACGATTCCGCGCAGCAGGTTGAACATTTCATGAAACTCGCATGAACCCGAAGAAAATCCGCGTGCTGGTCGTGGACGATTCCTCCGTCGTGCGCCGCGCCATCAGCGATGCCTTGAACCGCGACCCCGCAATCGAGGTCGTCGGCGCCGCCGCCGATCCTTACGCGGCGCGCGACCTGATTCTCTCGCTCAACCCGGATGTGCTGACGATGGACATCGAAATGCCGCGCATGGACGGCCTGACGTTCATGGGGATATTGCAAAAGCACCGCCCCATGCCCGTCGTCGTCGTGAGTTCCCTGACGCAAACCGGTTCGCGCGCCGCGCTCGACGCGCTGGCCGCCGGAGCGGTGGACGTGATGGGCAAGCCCTCTTCGGCGTGGGGCATCGGCGACCTGGGCGCCCAGCTTTGCGAACGTGTAAAAGGCGCGGCGATCGCGTCGTTGCGCCGGCCATTTGTCGGAGACGCCGCGATGCAACCGCCCAGCCTGCTGGATTCCGCCCGGTTCCATCCGCGCCAAATCATCCTGCTCGGCGCTTCGACCGGCGGCACCGAGGCATTGAAATTTCTGCTCACGCAACTGCCGGACGGATTGCCGGGCATTTGCGTCGTCCAGCATATTCCGCCGGTTTTTTCGCGCGCGTTTGCCGAACGCTTGAACGAGTCGTGCGCGTTCGAAGTGCGCGAGGCCGTTTCCGGCGACAAAATCCGTCCCGGGCTGGCGCTGATTGCGCCGGGCGATTACCACATGATGATCGCCTGGGACAACGATCATTACCGCGTCATTTTGAACCAAAGCCCGGCGGTGCATTACACCCGCCCCGCCGTGGATATGCTGTTCAACTCGGCGGTGACCTGCGCCGGGCGTCATGCGGTGGCCGCGCTGCTTACCGGAATGGGTTCGGACGGCGCGCAGGCCATGAAAAAACTCCAGTCAGCGGGCGCGGCGACCTTCGCGCAGGACGAGGCGACGTGCGTCGTTTATGGCATGCCGCGCGCGGCAGTGGAATTGGGCGCGGTGGACCAAGTTCTGCCGCTGGATGAAATTCCCGACGCGCTGGTGCGTTCGGTTTTGTCGCACAGCGGCAACGGCGATTCAGCCGGCAACCGCCTGCATTTCCATCACAATGAAAATACACACATTCGATAAAAATAAGTTATGAGCCTGACAACCGCACCTGCCTTGGACATCCGCCATTTCCTGAACGGTCATCTGGTGGATGTGTTTGACACCATGCTTTCGATGAAAGCGATCCCCGTGCCCGACGGCCAGTTGCCGGCATTCGCCGAACGCATGACCGGCTCGGTCGGCTTCGGTGGCAGCGCCGTGACCGGTGCGGTCTACCTCCACCTGTCGGCGGATTTTGCGAATCAAATCGCCGCCAAGATGCTCGGATTGCCGCCGGAGGAAAAACTGGGCGAAAACGATGTGAACGACGTTGTCGGTGAATGCGCCAACATGCTCGCCGGCGGATTGAAATCGGCGTTTTGCGACAAAGGCTACGAATGCGCCGTCAGCACTCCCGCCATCATCCGTGGAACTTCTTTCAACATCGAGTCGCTGCCCGATGTGCGGCAGGAACTGATGATTTTTGAATCTGACGGCGGCCGTTTCGCCGTCGAAGTCCACACCAAATTCAATTGAAACTAGCATTTTTTATGCCACTGAAAATTCTAAGCGTTGACGACAGCCGGACCATCCGCCTCATTGTGGGCCGTGCGCTCCGGGCTTACGATTGCGTCCTGTGCGAAGCCGCAAACGGCGAGGAGGGCCTCGCCGCCGCCACGCGCGAAAAACCAGACCTCATTCTGCTGGACGTCACCATGCCGGTGATGGACGGCGTGACGATGCTGACCAAATTAAAGGAAGACCCGGAGTTGAAAACGATTCCCGTCATCATGCTCACCGCCGAATCCGGGCGCGACAACGTGATTCACATCGCGCGGCTCGGCGTGCGCGATTATCTGGTGAAGCCGTTCAAGGAGGAGCAATTGATTGAAAAAATAAGCCGCAACGTGACGCTGCAAAAAAAGGAAGCGGCCCACGCCACAGCCGCCGCGCCGCTGGCTTGATTTGAATTATGCAAGACGGCGCCAGTTACCAGGAATTGTCCCGACGCTACGGATTTGCCCCCAAGCCGGTAAGCGCGTCGCGCCTGACCCAGCTTGTATCGCGGCAGGATTCCGATCTGGATGAGCTCGCCAAGGTCATTGACAAGGACCCCTCGCTGCGCAAACGGCTGCTCCGCGTCGCCAATCCCGACGCCGAGAACGAGGCCGAATACGCCATCGAAACGGTTGAGGACGCCCTCATGCGCAATGGCATGGGCTGCGTGCTGGTGCTCGCCATGAGCACGCCGCTCGCGCAGGCGCTCGTCAAAAGTTTTCAAACGATGCTTTCGCTCAAGCTCGAGGACATTGACCCCTTTGAGGCCGAACCGTTGGACGGTGAGCATTTGCTCGGCACCATCAGCTTTTCCGGCAAGGTGGTCGGTCGGGTTCATCTGCGCATGAACCTTGCCTCCGCCCGGGCCGTCGCCGCCGGCATCCTCGGCATCAGCGCCGGCGAATTGACGGACACCACCGAAATCAAGGACGCCGCCGGTGAACTGCTCAACATCATGACCGGCAATTTCAAATCCAATCTCTGCGATGCGGGGCTGGACTGCCGGCTGCAAACACCGGAAATGAAATTGTCCACCGACTTCCACACGCCGTCCGTGCCGGGCGGCGGGCTGGAACATCTGGCGTTTCGCGCCGGGAAAATCCAGCTCTTCGTGGACGTCACGGCCAACCCTTGGAGCGATTAATTGCATCGTGGACAAACCGGAACGCACCCATCAACTTCTCGCCGCGCTCGGCGCGGAAATCCGCCAAGCCCGCGCCGGTTCGGACGGGGGCCAGTTTCCCATTCTTGACCTCATCGGCAACCTGCGCGACGAAACATTTGGAAAACCTGCACTGGCTGCCGCCCACTCCGCCTGCACCGGGGCATGGGAAAAAATGGTGCGCATCGTTGAGTCCGGCCAGCCGTTCAGTCCGGAAAACATCGAATGGCTGAACGGACTCTTGGCCGATATCGAAAAAAATCCCGCGGCTCCCGGTCTGCCGCCCGCGCCCAAGCCTGCGCCGGCTCCCTCGCCCATCGCGCCGGCGCCATCGGTTCCGCTCGTGCCGGTTGAAAACTCCATCGTGGCGGAAACGGAGTTAAACTTGAACGTCGCCAGCGACGGCGATTTGCTCCGCGAATTCATCACCGAATCGCGCGAGCATCTCGACCATATCGAGCAGGGCGTGCTGGTGCTGGAAAAAGAGCCGGCCAACGCGGAAATGTTGAACACCGTCTTCCGCGCGTTCCACACGTTCAAGGGCGGCGCTGGCTTTCTCAATCTCATTCCCATCAACCGGCTCGCGCACATCCTCGAATCGCTGCTCGACCTCGCCCGGCAGGGCAGATTCAACCTCACCTCGCCGGCCATCGAGCTGATTCTGCGCGGTCGCGACGTGCTCAAACAATTTCTCGACGAAATTGAAGCCCAGGTCAACGGCAAAATACCAGTCGCGTCCATTCGCATTTCCACCGCAGGATTGAAGGCGGAAGTCGCCGAAATGATCGAACGGGTTTCGTCCGGCAAAATGTCCGATGCCGCCGCGCCGTTGACGGAGATTTCACCGGCCGCACCGGCGATTCCCACGCCGGATGCGGCAACGCCCGCCGCGCCTTCCGCCAATGGTAGCGCCAGCCCGATGGTGCGCGTGGATACGAACAAGCTCGACGGGCTTCTGGATCTCGTCGGCGAAATGGTCATCGCGCAATCGCTGGTCGCGCCCGACTTGTCCCGGCTGTCGAACGGCGACGCGCAATTTTCCCGCAACGTGGCGCAATTGACCCGCATCACCCGCGATTTGCAGCGCGTGAGCATGTCGCTCCGCATGGTGCCGGTTCGCGGTTTGTTCCAGAAAATGGCCCGGGTCGCCCGCGACATCAGCGCCAAGCAGAATAAAAAAGTGAATTTTCTCACCAGCGGCGAGGACACGGAACTGGACCGCGGCGTGGTCGAGGAATTGAACGATCCGCTGCTCCACATGATCCGCAATTCAATGGATCACGGCATTGAGCCGGCGGAAAAGCGCGCCGCCGCCGGCAAGCCGGCGGCCGGGTCGCTGCAACTCCGCGCGTATCACCAGGGCGGCAGCATCGTCGTCGAAATTGAGGACGACGGCGCCGGTTTGAACCGCGACCGCATTCTCGCCAAGGCGGTCGAACGCGGCCTTGCCGCGCCGGGCGCGAATCTGACGGACGAGGAAATTTTTCATTTCATCTTCGCCGCCGGATTTTCCACGGCGGAAAAAGTGACCGACCTTTCCGGGCGCGGTGTCGGCCTCGATGTCGTGAGCCGCAACATCGAAAAATTGCGCGGGAGCGTGGACATCTCCTCCACGCCGGGCAAAGGCACGCTGTTCAAAATCGCGCTGCCATTGACGCTGGCCATCATTGACGGACTGGTGGTTGGCGTCGGCGCGGAGCGTTACATCATCCCGACACTTTCGGCGCGGGAATCATTCCGGCCCGCGGCGCAGATGATTTCACGGATTCAGAATCGCGCCGAGGTGGTGAACGTGCGCGGAAGATTGATTCCGCTGCTGCGGCTTCACGAAATTTTCGGCATCCCGGCGCGCGCAACGGATCCGACGCAGGGGATTGTCGTGGTGGTCCAATCCGGCGCGAACGTCCGCTGCCTGCTGGTGGACGCGTTGTTGCACAAGCAGGAAGTCGTCATCAAAAACCTCAACGAGATGATGGTCCACAAAAACCCCGCGTTTGCCGGAGCCACAATTCTGGGCGACGGCCGCGTGGGCCTCATTCTTGACGTGAACGCGCTCGCGCATCAGCAGCAGCCGGCGTTCCCGATTGCAACTTGACAAAAATTCCCGTCAACGCGGTGTGGCCGCGCTGGGTTTGAGATAAATGGCGGGTTGCAATTGCCGCAGTGAATGGCGGATGCCGCTCAAGCTTTCCGAATGGCCGACGAGCAAATGTCCGCCCGGCTCCAATTGTTCCGTGAGTTTTCCGATAAGCGTTTCCTGCGTGGGCCGGTCGAAGTAAATCATCACGTTGCGGCAGAAAATCAGTTGGCAGCGCTGGGCGAAGGGATATCGCGACTGGAGCAGGTTCAAATGCTGGAACCGGACGTGTTGACGCAGTTGTTCGCGCACACGAAAACGGCCCTCCCATTGGCCGACCCCGCGCTGAAAATACCGACGCAGCAGTTCCGGTGGAATCGGAGCGATTTTTTCACCGTCGTAAATGGCCTGCTCCGCCCGCGCGAGCACGCGCGTGGAAATATCCGTGGCGTCAATCGTCCAATTCCCGTCCAGGCCGAACCATTCCGCCAGCACGATGGCCAGCGTGTAAGGCTCCTCGCCGGTGGAGGAGGCCGCGCTCCACGCGCGGAAGGTTTCATGTTCGTCATGACCGCGCCGCCATTGCGGCAGCAGGGCCGTGCGCAGCCAGTCGAAATGTTTTTCTTCGCGGAAGAAATGAGTGTGGTTGGTGGAGATGACATCCACGAGGTCGGTCAGCTCCTCCGCGTCCGCCTGCGTTTTGAGCCGCTGGCAGTATTCGTGGTAACTGGAAATGTTGAGTGCGCGCAGGCGCTTGGCCACGCGGGCGCTGACGAGCGCGCGTTTGTCCGGGCCGAGGTGGATGCGGCTGTGTTCATAGACCAGGCGGCGCAGGAATTCGTAATCGGCGTCGGCGAGCGTGTCGGTGGCGGCCGATAACCGGGCAACGGGAGTGTTCGTATCAATGACTTTGGAAGGCACAGGAACGCTCAAAAATCACGAAAACCGTCAACCCTGTTCCCGGCGGCAACCGTGCGGTGCGGGTGGCCATTTCCGGCGCAGGTGCGCAGTTTGGAGTCAATGCCGCAAATATGCTTGTTCAGCCAGTTGCCCAGCAGCTCCTTGACCTGAATCACCGCGGTGGTGCTGGGGCCGTCGCGTTTGACAATTTCCACCAGCTTGCCGTAGTCGTTCAGGAAGCGCACGTGCGCGGCCTTGTTCTGGCCACCGGCGGGACAGTGATGTTGCTGCATCACTTCCTCCTCGTGGCGGAAATGGGACTGGGCATATTCGCCGAGAAAGCCCAAAAGTTTGAGCAATTCCTCCTTCGCGGTGCCGGCCAGACAGGCGGCGTGTAATTCATTGATGCGCTGAATCAATTCCTGATGCTGGGCATCAACGGTGTCAACGCCCGTGGTCATTTGGGTTTCGTCCCAGACGATCACACCGTTGCGCGACTGAACCTGCCGGTCTTCCGGCATGGGAATGGTGGCTATCGGATGACGGATTTCAACCGGTCCAGGCGTTTGAAACGATTGCCGTTCCCGTGAATGTCCGTTCCGCGCCGGCTGGAAAAGCGGTTCGATCGGCAAATCCGGTTGCTGGACTTCGCCATTTGAACCGCCAACCAAATGGAGCAATTCGTTGACCGCTGCTTTCATGGCTTCAGCCTGCGCGTTGAGTTCTTGCGCCGCCGCCGCGCTTTCCTCGGCGCTGGCCGCGTTGGATTGGGTCACCTTGTCCATCTGGCCGACGGCGGTGTTGATCTGCGAGATGCCCTGGGTCTGTTCGTGGGACGCGCTGGCCACTTCGGTGGCCAGTTCATCCACCTGCCGCGCCTTGGTCACGATCTCATTCAATGTGTCCGCGACTTTGTTGCTGATCTCCACGCCCTGGCCGGTTTTGCTGATGGCGCCTTCAATTTTGGTGGCCGTTTCCTTGGCGGCCTGCGCGCTGCGCTGGGCGAGATTGCGGACTTCATCGGCGACGACGGCAAAACCCATGCCCGCCTCGCCGGCGCGGGCGGCTTCGACGGCGGCATTCAAGGCGAGGATGTTGGTCTGAAAGGCGATTTCGTCAATCGTCTTGATGATTTTGGCAATGTCGTCGCTGGAAACTTTGATGGCTTCCATGGCCGAGTTCATGGATTGCATGTCGGCAACGCCCTTGTCGGCGGCGGATCGCGCCTGTTTGGCCAGTTCATTCGCCTTCTGTGAATTTTCCGCGTTGCGCCTGGTCATGCTGGACATTTCTTCCAGCGACGCGCTGGTTTCCTCCAGCGAGGCGGCTTGTTCGCTCGCACCCTCGGCCAGGGTCTGGCTGGAGGACGAAATTTCGTTCGAAGCCTCAACGGTTTGTTCGCCGGCTTCCTGGAGATGATGGATGGCCATCGTCAGCGGACGCACAATTGAGCGTTGATTAAAGAAATAGAATCCGGTCAGCACCACCACCAACACCGCGAAACCGCCAATGGCCATGATCTTCATGGTGGCCATCACCACGGGGTCATGTCCGATGCCGGCCTCCAGAACAAACGCGCCCTTGATGTCGCCCTGTTTCAGGTTCTCCATCGGGAACCCCAGCACGTCCTTGCCGTCGCCGGTCGGGCTGGAGGCCGGATCGCCGTGACAGGTCAAGCAACTGGCCTGCAAGCGGACGGGGCGGGCCAGAACCAATTCGTCGTGCGTGCGATCCTCAAAAAAGTATTCGGCTTCCCCCTTTTCAAATGCCTGGAATGCGGCGCTGAAGTCGGCGCCATCATTGTTCTTCGGATTGCGCGCCGGCACATCCGGGCGGGACGGAACAAAAAATTTGAACCCGTTTTTTTGCGCGGCGCCTTCCACGGATTTCCACGCCGCCACGATGGGAATGGTTTTATAAAGATCGGTGGAGGCGTAGACCTCGCGCAGGGGACGCCCGCCGGCTTCGCGGGTGGAGGCCGTCCGCACGCCCGCCATGTCGAAGACGTGGCTGGCGTGCATGCCATCCATGTTTTGCGCGACCATTTCCGATTGCTCGATGGTGGAACTCATCTTGCCCCGGAGTTCGGCCACGCGGTTGCGGCTGGATACAAAATAGACGATGGCGATGCTTAACGCCGTGGCCAGTATCACGGCGCCGCTGGCCGCCAACATAATGCGTGTTCCCAGTTTCATATCATGTCGAAGTCAATGAGTTTCACCGGCCGCCCGCCCAATTCTTTACCGGGTTAAGGTCCCTGAAACATTTCAAGGAAACTTCGTCAGGCAGTGTCCGACTGCGGAACAATTATCCGTGTGTTCCTGTCGCGCTTAATCATCGGCGGAATCGGGCCGGACTTGAGGCCGCCGCTTCATTTTAGCCTGATATTTGTCCGGTCAGTCCACTGTCGCCACCGGCTCATCTCTGTTGTTCGCCCAGAGCTGGCATAACATTTGGCCGGGGGTTTTCCGCAAAAATCCGGCCAGTATCGGCGGTGAGGCAGAACTCATCACAGGTTCTGTTGTCACCCGGTCGTCGGCTTTTTCAAAAATCCTTGAAGTCGCCTTCCAGGGGAATTTCGCTCCGTCCTTTGGCCACGCCCGATTTGGGGGGTTCGACCTGGGAGTGACCATTGCCGCGAATCGTGGATGACCGTTTTGCCGCAGGCGAAGTCACGCGAGTTTGTCTCGAGCGCACGGGCGCCGCGGTTGTTTTGGCCGGGGCGTTCTGCCCGCTGCCGCCCACGAGCCGCAGCAGTTCCGCCACGGATTCCTTCATGATCGAGGCCTGGGCATTTAACTCCTCGGCTGCCGCCGCAGACTCTTCCGCGTTGGCGGCGTTGGATTGGGTGACCTTGTCCATCTGGCCGACGGCGGTATTGACCTGCGAAATACCCTGGCTCTGTTCGCGCGAGGCGCTGGAAACTTCGGCCACCAACTCGTCCACCTGCCGCGCCTTGGTCACAATTTCATTGAGGTTCTCGCCGACTTTCCGGCTGATCTCGACGCCCTGGCCGGTCTTGGCAATGGCGCCCTCAATTTTGGCGGCGGTTTCCTTGGCGGCCTGCGCGCTGCGCTGGGCGAGATTGCGCACTTCGTCGGCGACGACGGCAAAACCCATCCCGGCCTCGCCGGCGCGAGCAGCCTCAACGGCGGCGTTGAGGGCGAGGATGTTGGTCTGGAAGGCGATTTCGTCAATCGTCTTGATGATTTTGGCAATGTCGTCGGAGGAAACCTTGATGGCTTCCATCGCGGCGCTCATCGCCTGCATATCGCCCACGCCTTTGTCGGCGGCCGAACGGGCCTGCTTGGCGAGGTCGTTGGCTTTCCCGGCATTTTCCGAGTTGCGCCGCGTCATGCTGGACATTTCCTCCAAAGATGCGCTGGTTTCTTCCAACGACGCGGCTTGTTCGCTCGCGCCTTCGGCCAGGGACTGGCTGCTGGCGGTGATGGCGGCGGAACTGTTATTCAGTTGTTCAGCTCCCTGCTTGAGATGTTTGATTATTTTGCCAAGAGGCACGGTGATAAGGCGTTTAACAGACCAGTAGGCGAGGGCGGAAAAGATCAAGGCAATAACCAGTGTGGTGAAAATGGCTGCTTTGATATTGGCGCTCCGGATATTCGCGGTCGCGACGTTCCAGCTTTGTTTGGATTTGGCCAGTGTGTCCGTGGACAGACGCAGGAGCGCGACCCCGCCGACAGCGCCTTTTTTGAGATCGTCATGGCATTCAAGGCACTTGTCGGAGACGACGAGGGGCTGGTAAATTTCGTAGGCCTCGTCGGTGCGCCGGGAGAATTTAGCCGGGTTGCCAAGCACCTGATCTTTGAGGTTGGCGGGCAGGGTTTTCTTGGATTTTAATATTTCGCGGCTGGTCGAATAAGCGGCCACGCCCTTGCCGTCGTAAACGGAATACTCGAGCAGCCCATCAATGTTGTTGTAGTTGCTGATCAATAAATCGAGTTTGGGCATTTCGCCAAGGGCAATTGTTTCCTCCACGACCGGATCAATGGTCTGGCAAATGTTCTCCGCGTGCAACTGCTCGCGCTGTTCCAGTAAAGCCAGGTTTTCCCGGGAAAAGTTGTTTAACGCCCTGCCGCCCCGAACCTGCTGGAAAATCTGGGAAGCGATGAAGGCCAGAAGAATAACGCTTAAGAAGGTCAGTATGAATTTAGTTTGGAGTTTCATGTGAGAATTTTCTGTTGTGGATGGGTTGGTTGGTGGCCGATAAATCTGCGTTCAGAGGCAAAAGTAGTCTGATTGATTCTGGGTCTCTTGCCGGCGCTGTGGTAAAACATGTTATGCACATCAGGGTTGAGGCAGTTGGACTAGTCAACGTCACGGCGGGTGAAGCAGCCGACTAACACAGTAAGAAAAGCCAGGAAAAAACTCATAAGTCGAATTTGTTGCAACCCAACCACGCGGGACTAAAAGACGTGGACCGTGAAGCGGAACCGCATGCGACGTGCCTCGTTGACTGTGGCGATTTAGGTGTCATGTGTTAATTGCTCGTTGTTTGTATGACCTCGGTTTGATGCCAGTATCTCGCCTCACACTTTGACGTAATCGGCGCGAGCGGTTTTAAACTGTTCAAGAAGCATCTTGGCTTGTGGACTTGCCTGTTTGTCATATTCATCCAGCTTCTTGGCAACCAGTTCACTGTCGGCTTTCATCTTGGCTTCCAGAGCGTCCCTGTCTTTCTGGTCAGATAAAAAAATGTGTTTATAAACCGTCATCCTGTTATCCAACACCGTTGCCCGGATATCAGCCAATAATCCAAGCGTGGAGATGCCAGTCGTCGCGACATCGGTCACCCCGGTTTGGACGGCATTGAGTCGTGTTTGAACGTAGATGCCCAGCGCGAGCATGATGAACAGCATGGCGGTAACACTGGTGGCAATACGCTTTCCAATAGTCCAGTTTTTCATAAATAGCTGGTTTGGGTGATGATCAAAAAATCAAATCAGTCGGTGGCAACCTTGCGGATGTTCTCCAGTTCGTCGGAGGCGATTACGCGGTCAATGTTCAGGAGGGTTTTGACCGTGCCTTTGACCTTGGCCATGCCGACCATGTAGTCGGTGGAAATTTTGCCGCCGAAATCCGGAGTCTCTTCGATGTCGCCAACCGCCAGATTGACGACTTCCTCGACGCCGTCCACAGTCAGACCCATCTGCGTGTTCCGACCGTCGGGCAATTTCACCTGCACCACGATGATGCAGGTCAAATCGGTGTCCTTCACCTCGGCAAACCCAAAGCGCAACCGCAAATCAATCACCGGAATGATTTTGCCGCGCAGGTTGATGACGCCTTTGACGTAATCCGGCATTTGCGGCACGGCGGTGATGTTGGTGAGCCGGATGATTTCGCGCACCTTCAGCACGTCAATCCCGTAGGACTCGCGCTGGAGATTGAAAGTGAGGTATTTGCCGGCGGATTTTTGAGCGCCGGTTGAAGTGCATTCCAATGTTTGAGCGGGCATAGGATTTAGACACTGTTTCCGTCCCACGCCCCGGACATTGAGCCGCCCGGAAGACATCACGACGACGAAGGATGAAACCGTCCGCACTCTTTATCGGCAGGTCGGGAAAATACTTGAGCGCCCCTCCGCCCGGCCTTGTGAGTTCAACATCCCTCTCAAATTTCAAAAATCCACGACATCGCCTGCCAATGAAATCGTCTCCCCTTGTGCCGGGGCGACCATTATCCCTTTGAATGCGCGAAACCCAAAAACTCCTTCCCGCGCCGCAGCTTTTACTCAAGTCCCGGCTATTCCCACCGAAGGAGAGGATGCCGCCGCCGGTTTGTGACCGGAGGCCATTACTATGTCCATGTCTTCCCGCTGGGTCATCCCCGCGCCCAAAAAAAGCCTCGTCGTCGGCGTCGCCGACATGGTGGCCAGCAACGACGCCCACGCGGAACTCGTCACCTACTCGCTAGGCTCGTGCCTCGGCGTCACCGTCTATGACCCGCTCAAAAAAATCGGCGGCCTGCTCCACCTCATGCTGCCCGAATCCCGCACTGCCCCGGACAAAGCCCGGACCGCGCCATTCATGTTTGTGGACACCGGCGTGCCCTGCCTGTTCAAAACCTATTACAATCTCGGCGGCGACCGGTCCCGCGCCATCATCAAAGTGGCTGGCGGCGCGCAATTCCTCGACCCCCAGCGCCTGTTCAACATCGGCGAGCGGAACACCCAAGCGTTTGAAGAAATCATCACCCGCAACGGACTGGCCATCCACGCCCGCGACCTGGGCGGCCACAATTCCCGGACACTGCGCTTCGAACTGTCCACCGGCAACGTCACCCTCCATAGTCCCGGATGGCCCTTGCGGCAGTTGTGAAATAAAGTCGAAAAGAAGCCAGAAGCCAGAATGACACTGATAAATTACTAAATACTAATGACTCAAATAAATTCCTAAATCCTAATGACATATGGAAATGTCTAATTCCTAAACCCTAATGACTAAAAAATGTCCAAATGCTCAAATGACGAAAGGCCGGCACCGTGGGGTCATTCGGGCTTCGTCATTATTTAGTCATTCGTCATTAGGGTTAGGCATTTTTCCGGCTTCCGGCTTCAGTGACAAAACAGAAATAAAAAACAAAGCAGAAAACAGAAAACAGAAAACAGAAATTAAATTTCTGCTTTCTGCTTTCCCCATTTCTGCTTTCTATTTTCCGCTTTGCCTTTCAAACCAGCCCTTCCAGAATATGCGGCAGCCGTTCCAGACTGCGATTAAACGACGCGCGCGCGATGGCCTGATCCGAATCGTGCATATTAGGAAACAGAATCTTCCAGCCCGCCGCCTGCAAACAATCCTCCTGCGACACCGCCACATAATTCCCGCTGTGGCCGATCTGCGCGTTGCGCATCAGCAAATCCGCGATCTGCACCGAGGCGATGATCAACTGGTTGCTCACCGCCTCCTCCGGGCGATGATGATAACGAACCGCCTGGACCATCAACTCCGGCAACCGATGCCGTTCCAAGTAAAGCGCGCCCAATTCCGCATGATCAATGCCCAGCACTTCATTTTCAATCGCCACCAGATCGCGCTGGCCAGCCTCCGCCTGGCGGTGAATTTCCGAAAAATGATCCGGGAACGACCAAGCCATGATGATTTTGCCCACATCATGCACCAAGCCCGCGACATAATCCGATTCATCCACCGGCGTCTGCGCCATGCTGACGACCTCCCGCGAGAGAATGGCCGTGCCAATGCAATGCTGCCAGAACTGCCGCCACGGAAAAACACATTGGCGGGAGAGCCGTTGGAAATCCTCAATAATGGGCGTGACCGTGGTCAATTGCCGGATTTGCCGGACGCCGAGATAAAACACCGCCTCCTCAATGCTACTGACCGGCGTAGCCAGCCCGTAATAAACCGAGTTCACCAGCCGCAACAGCCGTGAGGTGAGGCTGGGATCGCGCCGGATGATTTCCGAGATGTGCGCCGAATAGCGTTGCTCGGCCTGCAACAAACCCTGCAACGCCTTGTTGATGCTGCCCAACGAAGGCAGGGAAGGGCAGACCGCCAGCCGGCTGTCAATATCCTTGCGGGCAAGCCGGCTTATTTTGTCTGGCGCAGCCAATGGTGACATATATCTAGGCATTGTTACATCGGCAGCTCCCCGGAAGACTTGAGGTCAAATTCTTTCGGTTGCCGCGACACCCGCTTATTTTTCCTCAAGCTTGGGAAATTTTTGCCGATTCTTCTGGTGTCGAAAGGTCATCGTGGTGGGTGGCCAGTGGAGAAATAAACACAGGCGTGGCAATGGCCCGTCCGTTTGCAGAAGTCGGAAAAACAAAATTGTGGCATGAATACTTGGCTTTTTGATCATTGCCGGGTTTGCATCAGCTTGATTGCTTTGATGGTTTTGATGGGGCCATCGGCGCGTGGAGAAGCCTACCTTCCGCTCGTCGGGCCGCCGCCGATGCGATTTGAGGCAACAACGAGCGACGCAACCAAATTTTCGTGGATTCCACCAGCCTTGACTCCACCGGCGGTTGCCGTTGAAACCAGTCTGCCGCCCGTAACTCCCACAATTCCAGTCAAAAACGTCGTCTCGCAGCCACCAGTAATTGAAGCAGCCAGCGTGCCTGCTTCTTCGCCGCCAGAAAACTTATCCACAAAAAAATCAACAATTGAGACCCCATCGGCAAATAACTTGCTTATCGTTACACCTGAAATGCTGGTTGATTATT
>Ga0181529_10002797_pt1 | contig 20412 bp, 18 predicted proteins | sample PEATcosm2014_Bin_36_FD_119763 | JGI IMG/M metagenome (GOLD analysis project Ga0181529, IMG submission 119763) | Peatland microbial communities from MTU Mesocosm Facility, Houghton, MI, USA - PEATcosm2014_Bin10_30_metaG | ecosystem: Environmental > Terrestrial > Soil > Wetlands > Peat | place... | reverse complement strand
CGGCAACCCGCCCGAGGAAGTCAAGACCCGGCTGGTCAGCGGCGGCTACTTCAGCGTCCTCGGCGCCACCGCCCTGGCCGGCCGCACCTTCACCGCCGCCGATGAGCGCGGTCCCGGCTCCGCCCCCTACGCCGTCATCAGCTACGCCTTCTGGCAGCGCCGCTTCAATGGTGCGTCCACCGCCCTGGGTTCGACGCTGCGCATCGCCAAGGCCAACCTCACGATCGTCGGCGTCGCGCAGCCGCACTTCCTGGGCGAGTCCGTGGGCGAGGATCCCGACGTCTGGATCCCCCTCGATATGCAGCCCCTGGTCATGCCCGGCCGCATGTGGCTGCAGGACGATCCCGGCCATATCGCCGAGAAAGTCATGTGGCTGCACGTCATCGGCCGCCTCAAGCCGGGCGTCTCGCGTCAACAGGCCCAGGCCAACGTGAACGTGGTTTTCAAGCAGATCCTCTCCGAGGAGTTCTCCAAGCTCAGCCAGAGCGAGCCGGAGATCCTCAAGCAGAATCTAAAGCTGCACGATGCCGGCAACGGCGTCTCCAGCCTGCGCGGCGATTTTGCCGACCCGTTGTATGTCCTGATGGGCGTAGTAGGGCTGGTTCTGGTGATCGCCTGCGCCAACGTCGCCAACCTGCTGCTGGCCCGCGCCACCGCCCGCCAGAAGGAGATGGGCGTGCGCCTGGCACTGGGCGCCAGCCGTGCCCGCATCGTCCGCCAGTTCCTTACCGAGAGCCTCATGCTGTCCATCGGAGGCGGCCTGGTGGGCGCCCTGTTCGCCGTGGTCGGCGTCCGCCTGCTGATCCGCATGGTCCAGGATTCCCCCGACGCCATGATGCTGGACGTCCGTCCCGATCTGCGCGTCCTGCTCTTCACCATCGGTGTCTGCCTGGCCACCGGCCTGGTCTTTGGATTCGCCCCCGCCTGGCGCTCGGCCGGCGTCAACATCAGCGGCACGCTGAAAGAGGCCGGCCGCGGACTGACCGGCAGCGCCTCCCGCATGGGCCTCGGCAAGCTGCTGGTGATTGGCCAGGTGGCGCTCTCCGTGATGCTGCTGATCGGCGCCGGCTGGTTCCTGCGGACGCTCAATAACCTGCAAAGCGTGAACCTGGGCTATCCCCGCGAGCGCCTCGTGCTAGTGAGAGTGGACCTGCTTTCCGCGGGCTATGCCGGCGAGCGCCTGCCGGTGGTCTATAACGAACTGCGCGACCGTCTGGCGCGCGTCCCCGGCGTCGAAGCCGTCACTTACTCGGAGAACGGACTCTTCAGCGGCAGCGAATCCGGCGACCGCATTACCGTGGAAGGCTACACTCCCAAGAAACGCCAGGACGCCCACGCGCGCTTCGACGAAGTGGGACCGGACTACTTCCGCGTGGTGGGCATCCCCGTCAAACTCGGGCGCGATATCTCTCCGCGCGACTCGGAGTCGGCCGAATCCGTGTGCGTGGTGAATGAAGCCTTCGCCAAATTCTACTTCGGAACGGTCAACCCCATCGGCAAGCACGTCACCGACGAATTCCCCGACACGCGCAAGACGTTCACCATTGTGGGCGTTGCCCGCGACGCTCGGGACCACAGCCTGCGCCACGAAATCGACCGCCGCTTCTATCTCTCCGCGCTCCAGCCCCTCGGCGGCTTCACGCCGTTTCTGCACTACGAGGTGCGGACTTCCGCCGATCCGTCGCGCGTCATGCAAGCGGCGCGCCGCGAGGTCCTGGCTTTCGATCCGGCCATCCCCATAGGGAGCATCAAAACCATGGACGCCCTGATCGACGACAAAGTGCGTCAGGAGCGTGTGATTGCGCAGCTTTCCACCGTCTTCGGAGGCTTGGCGCTACTGCTGGCCGCCATTGGCCTCTACGGCGTGCTGTCGTACGCCGTGGCCCAGCGCACCGGCGAAATCGGCATCCGCATGGCGCTGGGGGCGCAGCGCGGCTCGGTCGTCGGCATGATTCTGCGCGAGACCGGCATTCTCATCGCCATCGGTCTGGCCGCCGGAGTGCCCGCCAGCCTGGCCTGCGCGCGTCTGGTCCGGAGTACGCTCTTCGGGCTGAAGCCCGCCGATCCGTTGACGCTGGCCTGCGCCTTGGGAGTGATGCTGCTGGTAGCCGCCGTCTCCGGCTATCTCCCCGCGCGCCGCGCCTCCCGCGTGGATCCCCTGGTCGCGCTGCGCCACGAGTAGGCCGTACACATATCAACGCCCAATGTTGGCCGCCGATGAACGCGGATGAACGCCGATAGAACCAATTCTTTGCCTTATCCGCGTTCATCTGCGTTCATCGGCGGCTATTCATGCTTTCGCCGTTGACCGCTTCGCCGCTACTCAGCCTCGATCGACGCCAACCGCGTGCGCAGGCGCCTCATCTCATCTTCCGAGAGTCTCTCCGAGCAGCCCAAGACGATGCGCCGCCCGAACTCCAGCAGCGGTTTCCGGTACTCCGCCGGCGATGCGATCGCGATATCGCCGAGCGCTCGCAAGAGGCGCAGGCTAACGGCCACGTCGCCCTTCGAGTACATGCGGATCTGCTCGAAGGCGGATTCGAACAGCCGCTCGAAGTCCATCCACTGGATACCCACACGCACGACGCCCGGCGGATCGTAAAGCACCGGTTCCGGTTGCTCGCGCGATGCGAAACGGATCAGGATGCGGCTCAACTGGTCAACGCAACTGATGGCCGTGGTCGGGTCGTTCACCGCCGGTGAAATGGCCTTGAGCGCGATATCCACGATCTGCAGAACTCCGAATTCCACGTCCTGCTGCAAGGTCCGCGAGGGGCCCAGATCGAATGCCTCTCGAAAGTCCGCCAGCGCTTCGTCCGACAGGCTCCCAACCTTCGACAATCCCAACAGCGGGACCCCCGCCGGAACGAATTGACCGACTCTCCGCAGAACGCGGATCTTCACATGGTAGGTCTTCGCCAGCCGCACCAGCCGCTTGGCGTCGAGAAAGCGGATATAGCCCGGGCTGCCGCTCAGAACCACAGCCCCGGAAGGCGGATCCGGATCGGCGGCGGCGGTCGGCGCCCGGACGGGCCGGCGGGGCCATGGCATAGTCTCATCGATCACGGCTTCCGTTTCCGAGGCGATCCTGTCCACGATCTGGTTGACGCTGATCGAATGCGAAATATGGTGGATGAAGAACAGCAGCCACCCCACGCAGGCGATGGCCAGCAGCATGGCGCCCATCACTGTGACCACGGGAGCGAAGGGCCGTGGGACCTGCCGCGCCGCCGGGAGCGCCGCCATGCAGTACAGGAACGTGCCCAGGAAGATCCCCAGGGTCCACTGCGTCACCCGGTCCCGGGTGAAGCTGATGATGATGCGCGGCGAAAACTGCATGGACGCGAGCGTCAGCGTCATCAGCAGAATCGCGAATACGATGGACACCACCGTCATGATGGAGGCGGCGATGCCTCCCAGGATGATCTGGGCGATTTGCGGGTCGGCGTACGAAGGGAAGAGCGCGCCCGGCAACCACCGGCTGAACCCCGGGACGGCCTCTTCCAGGCCGGCCGAAGTTCCGCCCGCGCACCCCAGTATCAGCGCGATGCTCAGCGGGCGGACCAGAAAGCCGCCGCGCAGGTTGTACATCGCGTGGCGGAATAGCAGCGGAAGCCGTTTGCGCATGGATCGGACTCGAACGGTAACGTCGCTTACAAATCTTCGATTTACAAGTATACCGGCCGCGCAGCGCGCCGGGGTAGGAGATTGACCCGCGGCCTCCGCGCTACTCAGCGACCCATCGTCGGGCGATGTCCGAAGTCCTGAACCTCCGCCGCGCGCCGTGCCGGATGTGAAGCACATCTACCTGTTTGCGCTGCTCGAGGACACGATAGATTGCGCGATATTGGGGCCGTTTCAGCGCGGCGTTGGACTCTTCCGCGTCGATGTCGTCGCGGAGAGAGGCGAAGTCGCGCTCAGCGCGTGCCGTTATGCTGAAGACCTCACAGCGCTTGCTCCCTTCGAGCACCTTTGCTACCTGCGGGCGGACTCTGATTTTCAACTCTAATGAGATCGTGGCTCGCCCAAGAGCAAATCCACCCCTCTGGATGGCGTAGAGCCACTCCCGCAAGCCCTTAAGTTGTTGGTGGCGGCGCGCGGACTCGAACCGCGGACCTAGGGATTATGAGACCCTCGCTCTACCGACTGAGCTACACCGCCTTGCGTGTTTCAGTTTAGCAAATCGTCCCTTTGGTTCGCGAATCCGCCCTCTCTCAGGAATTCACCGGGTTGCCTTTGTGGAAATTGCTGAGGGTTATCCCTTGACATACAAACGTGTACTGAAACGAACTGCAGAAAAATCCATCGATTGTGCCTAAGTCATTCTGCCAATGCCACTTCTGCCAAGTGCTGTGATCTGGTGCAAAGCGTGGTAAGTACTGCGATTGGTTTCAGTTCAGTGACTCGGAATCACCCTTTCCCACAGGGATTTCCACAGATCTGTGGATTCCACCGTCAGACCTCGCGCACGCCCGACGCCGCCAGGCGCCGCTTCAGCGACTCCGGGATTTCCGACTCCACCTCGCACCACTCCTCCCCATACCGGGTCTCCAAAACCCGTCCGTATTCGTGCAGCAAAGCCAGCGTCGCGCCGTCGCCCAGCGGCAGCCGGAACCGGGCGCGCACCACCGGGTCGAGCGGCAAAGTCTCGTCGATGACCCGCAGCAGCCGGTCCATCCCCGCGCCGGTCAGCGCCGAGATCCCCACTGCCCGCGTCTCCGCTGTCATCCCCGCGCCCGCCAACAATCGACGCGCCACCGTTTCCGCGCCGCCCTCGCCGCCCGCTTCCACCTCGCCCGCCGGCAGCCGGTCCACCTTGTTCATCACCAGAATCTGCGGAATCTCCGCCGCGCCGATCTCTGCTAACACTTTGCCTACATGGGCGGCGTGCGCGTCCGCCGACGCCGATGAGATGTCCACCACGTGCAGCACCAGCGAGGCTTCACCCACTTCTTCCAGCGTGGCGCGGAAGGCCTTCACCAGCGTGGTGGGCAGGTTGCGGATGAACCCTACCGTATCGCTGGCCAGTACCCGCCGGCGCGAAGGCAGCGTTACCGGCCGGACCGTAGGGTCGAGCGTGGCGAACATGCGCGCGTCGGTCAGGACGGTGGCTTCCGTCAGCCGGTTAAATAGCGTGGACTTGCCGGCGTTGGTATATCCCGCCAGCGCCAGGGTGGCCAGCGGCACCGCGCTCCGCCGCTTCCGGTGCAGCGCCCGGCCGGTCCGCACGCCCTCCAGATCGTCTTCGATTTTCTTGATGCGCTTGCCGATCCGCCGCCGGTCGGTTTCCAGTTTGGTCTCGCCGGGGCCGCGCGTGCCGATGCCGCCTCCCAGGCGCGACATCTCCGCGCCGTGCCCCGAGAGGCGCGGCAGCAGGTAGTTCAATTGCGCCAGTTCCACCTGTAGACGGCCCTCGCGGGTCCGCGCCCGCCCGGCGAAGATGTCCAGAATCAACTGCGTCCGGTCGATCACCTTGCAGTCGAGGGCCTTTTCCAGATTGCGCTGCTGGGTGGGGCTCAGATCGTGGTCGAAGATCACCGCGTCCACGCCGTCCGTGCGCGCCGCCGCCGCCAACTCCTCCACTTTGCCCCGCCCCACCAGCGTGGCTGCATCGGGCGCCGCGCGCGATTGCACCATTCGCTCCACAATTTCGGCGCCCGCGCTGGCCGCCAACTCGGCCAATTCGTCCAGGGACTCATCGACCGGCACGGCGGGATTGCGCGTCGGAGAATTGCGTGTTTTCCAGTCCAACCCTACCAGGATGGTCCGTTCGGGAGCGGCGTTACGGAGTGCCGTGCGCTATGCCTCCGGGGTCTCGTGGTGCACCGGTGGGCCCGGTATGGCCGCGCTACCCATTCCGCCCGCCGCGGCAGCCTGTTGAACGCCGCTATGCGCGAGGTGCGGCGCCTTCTGCGTTACCACGGTGGACACCGCGTGTTTGAAGATCAATTGCTCTTGATTGTTGGTTTCCAAAACCAGCGAGTATTTGTCGAAACTCTTGATCCGCCCCGAAAGCTTCACGCCACTCATCAGGTAAATCGTGAGGACGACCTTGTCTTTTCGAGCATTGTTCAAGAAGCTATCTTGGATATTTTGTGCCGGTTTACTTTCCATCGCAGCCCCCAAAAGCCCTTTCGGGCAAGTGATACAATCGCCAACCGATCGGCGATTGTAATTGTACAACGTTTGGAGGTTTTGGCGGTGGGGATTCGGTCGGAGTACGGCTATTCGCCGTCGTGTTCGTCATGCGCCGGCGCTCCGCTTCCCGCCGAACCGGTCGAGAGCGCGTCCAGTTCTTCGCGGCTGACGGTGCGCGGACGCGGCGCGTCTTTTCCGCCAGCCCCGCCAGGCCCGCCAGGCCCGGTTGGCCCCTGTGCCGGTTCCAGCAAAAACTCCCGCGCCGCAGCCAGTTCCGTTTCCAGGTTGAAGCCGGGAACGCCTGCGAGCCCCGGAACCTGCGCCGTCCCGTGCTCCGTCACCACGCACTCCATCCCATTCTGCAACCGGAAATGGATGCGGTATTGCCGCTTGATCGAAAGTTTTCGCAGATCCGCCAGATTCAACGGTTGGCTTCCTGGTATTCGTCCACTTCTTCGCCCGCCGCGATGCGCGCCGCAATCGATTCCTGGCACGCCACGCAATACCGCGCCCACGGAACCGCATCCAGGCGCTTACCCGAGATCGGCTCTTCGCACTCCATGCAGATTCCGTAAATGTCGGCGTCGATGCGGTGCAGCGCGTCGGAAATCTCGCGCAGCAGTTTCATGTCGATGGTATTCCGGTTGAGGAAAATCCATTCCTCGTGGTGTTGCTGGCTGAGATCGCCTTCGTCGGAAGGAATATCCAACCGGGCAACTACCTGGGCCGCCTTCTGCGCCGACATGCTGCGGCGCACTTCCTCCGCCTTCTTCTCCAGCACTTTCCGGTACTGGGCTGGCTTGGCCTTCAGTCCGATTTTCATAAAGCTACTCATTTCTCTTAAAAAACAGTCAGATGGATATGACGCAGTTCCCCCCTCAAAAGTTGCAGGACCTTGGGGAAAGGAGTGCAGCGCGGATCTCGCAGTATAGCACACTGCCTCTCCGCGTCGATTCGAACCCGGCGCGCGCTTTGGGCCGTTAACTCTTCTTTATCTTCTCGATGGCCGCCGTCAGCTCCGGCACCACCTGGAACAGATCGCCCACAATCCCGTAATCGGCCACTTCGAAAATGGGGGCGTTGGCGTCTTTGTTGATCGCCACCACCGTGCGCGATCCCTTCATTCCCACCAGGTGCTGGATGGCACCCGAGATGCCCACGGCCACGTACAGCTTCGGCGCCACGGTTTGCCCCGAGCTGCCCACCTGCCGGCCCATGGGCAGCCAGCCCGCATCGCAAATCGGCCGCGATGCCGCCAGTTCCGCGCCCAGCGCGTGCGCCAGTTTCTCCACGACCGGGATGTTCTCGGCTTCCTTGATGCCGCGTCCCACCGACACGATCGTCTCCGCCGCCGTCAGGTCCACTCCGCGCTCGCTTTCGCGGAAAAGCTCCCCCGGTTTGGTGCGGATGTCCGCGGCCTCCAGTTGCGGCGCGAAGCTCTCCACGGCTACCGGCCCCGCGGCCGATCCCGCCACCGCCCGGTCCGCTCGGTAGGCCCCCGCCTGCAACGACGCGAAGTGCGGCGCGTCTCCCACGAACCGGATGTCCGTGTTGACCTTCCCCTGGAACAGTTGCCGCACCAGCACCACCTGGCCGCCATCAATGCGGTGCGAGACCGCATCGCTCACTGCTACGCGCCCCATCCGCGCCGCCAGCTTGGGCAGAAAGTCGCGCACCTGGTAGGTGTGCGGGAATAGCACGACCTGAGGCTTCACGCGTTCCAGCAACTGCCGCAACGCCGCTGCGTATCCGTCGGCGGTATACTGCCGCAGCAACTCGTGCTCCACCGCGTACACGGAGGCAAGCTGCAGCCCGGTCAATTCCAGCGCCAGGTCTCGGATGCCGTGCCCTATCACCGCCGCCGATGCCGTGGTGTTCAGTTCCCCGGCCATCTGCTGCGCCGCCGCCAGGGTTTCGAACGACATGCGGTTCCATTCCGCCCGCCCATCCTGCCCCGGCCGCTGTTCCAATACCACCAGAATGCTCATAGGACGCGCGCCTCGAATCGCAGTTTTTCCACCAGTTGCGCCGCGGCTTCCTGTGGCGTGCCGCCGAAGAGTTGGGTATGTTTGGAGTGCTCCGGCACATAGATGCGGTCCAGGGCCACGCTGGCGCTTTCCGCGCTCACTCCCAGGCCGGCCGCGGTCAGCCGCTTGACCTCCTTGGTCTTGGCCCGCTTGATGCCCATCAGCGTGGCGTAGCGCAGCTTGCTGATGCCCGATTGAATGGTCAGCAGCGCCGGCAGCGGCATCTCCACGTGCTGGAACCAGCCGTCCTCCATCTCACGCTTCACGCGGATCGCGCCGTCTACCTTTTCCACCTGCATGACGATGGTCGCGTGCGGCAGCCCCAGCAACTCCGCCAGGATCGCTCCGGTCTGCCCGTAACCCAGGTCGTCGGACTGCAACCCGGTCAGCACCAGGTCCGGCGCTTCGCTCTTCACCGCCGCCGCCAGCAGCCGCGCGGCAGCCAGAGGGTCGAGCGACGTCATCTCTTCCTCGATGTGGATGGCCCTGTCCGCGCCCTTGGCCAACGCCTCGCGGATGGTCTGCGCCACCCGTGCCGGCCCGGCGCTCAGCGCGATCACCTCTCCACCGTGCTTCTCCTTGAGCTGCAGCGCCGCTTCCAGTGCGTAAGCGTCCGGCTCGTTAACCTCGTACGCCAGGTCGGCTTCTTCGATCCACTTCCCCGCTCCCGCGATCCGCAATTGCGAATCCCGCGCCGGAACCTGCTTAATGGCAACCAGAATTTTCATGGGAATGCGAACCTTTCTACACCGCTTGCCTACGCGCGCGGCTCCCGGTCGGAGCCGCGGCCGTGAGGGGGCGGTCGTTCGCGCACCGCACGCTCACTCGTACTTTTTGAAGATCAGACACCCGTTCGTTCCGCCGAAACCGAAGCTGTTCGAAAGTGCGTGGACGATCTTCATGGGCCGCGCGTGGTGCGGCACGTAGTCCAGGTCGCAGCCGTCGTCCGGATTGTCCAGGTTGATGGTCGGTGGCGCGATCTGGTCGCGGATGGCCAGCACCGTAATGCCCGCTTCCAGTCCGCCGGAGCCTCCCAACAAGTGCCCGGTCATGCTCTTGGTGGAACTGACCGCCACTTTGTAGGCGTGCTCGCCGAAGGCCCGCTTCACCGCCACGGTTTCCGCGCGGTCCCCCACATCCGTGGACGTGCCGTGGGCGTTGATGTAATCGATCTGCTCGGGCTCCAATCCCGCGCCCCGCATGGCGTTGCGCATCACCCGGTAGGCGCCGTCGCCGTCCGCCGGGGGAGCGGTGACATGGAACGCGTCCGCGCTCATGCCATAGCCCACCACTTCCGCCAGAATGTGCGCCCCGCGGCGGCGGGCGAATTCGAGTTCCTCCAGCACCAGGATGCCGGCGCCCTCTCCGATCACGAAGCCGTCGCGGTCGCGGTCCCATGGCCGCGACGCGTGCGCCGGATCGTCGTTGCGCGTGGAAAGCGCCCGCATGGCCGCGAATCCGCCCACGCCCATGGGAGTGATGCACGCCTCCGTGCCGCCGCAAATCATGGCGTCGGCGTCGTCATGCTGGATCAACCGGTACGAATCGCCGATGGAATGCGCGCTGGTGGTGCACGCCGTGGCCGTCGCCGAGTTGGGACCCTTGGCCCCGCTCCGTATCGAAACGTACCCCGACGCCAGGTTTACGATGGTCGCCGGGATGAAGAACGGAGAGATCCGCCGCGGCCCGTGTTCCAGCAGCGTCTGGTGCTCGCGCTCGATGACTTCAAATCCTCCGATGCCGCTGCCGATGTACACGCCTACCCGTTCGGCATCCTCCGGCGACACCTTTAACCCGGAATGCTGCAGGGCGCATTCGGATGCCGCAATGGCAAACTGGATGAAGCGCCCCATCTTCTTGATCTCTTTTTTCTCGATATAGACGGCCGGGTCGAAGCCTTTGACCTCGCCCGCGATTCTGCAGGAGAATGCCGACGCGTCGAACTGTGTAATGGGACCGATGCCGCACTTTCCAGCGCGGATCGCGTCCCAGGTCACTTCGGTCCCGATCCCCAACGGCGTCACCAGTCCGACGCCGGTCACTACCACTCTTCGCGTCAAAACACGTCTCCCTGAAGCCAACGACGCCTACTTCTTCGCGGCTTTGTTATCGATGTATTCCACGGCGTCCTTGACGGTAGTAATTTTCTCCGCATCTTCGTCGGGGATCTCCAGCTCGAACGCCTCTTCAAAGGCCATAACGAGCTCAACTATATCGAGCGAATCGGCGCCCAGGTCGTCAACGAACGACGCGTTCATGTCTACTTGGCTCTCGTCCACGCCGAGCTGCTCGACAATAATCTGCTTTACCTTCTGCTCAACTGCCATGATTCCTCCTGGGATATGGTGCGAACGCGTTGATTTTAGCGACCTTCAGGGAGTTTGTGCAACTAAACCTTCCGGCCGGGCGCTTCCGGGGAACTTTTCCACGCCCCGCAGTGTCCATTCTCTACCTATGGACCACTCTCAGGGTACGGCCGCCGGCCACCCGGTTCTCGAAACCCGCAACCTGAGCAAACGATACGGCGCCCTGCCCGCCGTCCGCGACATTAGCTTCACCATTCGCCGCGGCGAAATCCTGGGGCTCCTGGGGCCCAATGGCTCCGGCAAAAGTACCATTGTCAAGATGATAACCGGTCTTGTGGAGCCCACCCGCGGCTCCGTTTTCTTCGCCGGCCGTCCCATCGGGGACCAACCGGGCGGCCTCAAGAGCCGTCTCGGCTACGTTCCCGAACAACCCGATCTCTACGGCTTTCTGACCGGCTGGGAGTACCTCGACCTGGTCGCCTCCCTCCGCGGCCTCAACCCCCGCCGCTTCCGCGAAAAAGCCCGCGCCCTGCTTGAAGGGTTCACACTCTACGACAGCCGCGACGTTCCTATTTATTCTTACTCCAGAGGGATGCGCCAGCGCATTGTACTGATTGCCGCATTTCTCCACGATCCCGCCCTTCTGGTGCTCGACGAGCCGTTCTCCGGCCTGGACGTCACCAGCGCCCTGGTCCTGCGCCACGTCGTCGCCCGCCTGGCCGACCAAGGCAAGGCCGTCTTGTTTTCGTCGCCGGTCCTCGAACAGGCCGACCGCCTGTGTTCGCACCTGGTGGTGTTGCGGCAGGGGACCGTGGTGGCCTCCGGTTCCCTGGAGGAGATGCACGCCGATTTCGGCGGCCTCGGTCTGGAAGCCGGCTTTATGCAGCTAACCGAGCAGGTGGACGCTACCCGCATCGCTGGAGAAATCGTTGCCGCCGTCCTCGCATAACCATGTGGCCCAATCCATTCTTATGTGGGGCAGGATGGCATCCTGCGGCGGGTTGTCAACCCGCCTAGTCGGCATTTGCATGCTGGTCGGCAGGCCGAGTGCGGGGCGCCCTATGGGCCGGGCCGCAGGTTGAAAACCTGCCCCACACAAGGCATCTTGCGGGCCTCAATAGATATCTATGTTCCGAATGCACCAAGGTTAGTGATTTGTAGTACTGGCGTAAATCCTTCGGTACCACCTTAGTACAGACGGCACTACGTTCTGCAACCGCGGTGATGCATGATGAATCAGGCGCAGTAGAAAGGGTCCCATGATCGTCATTCAACATTCCGACGGTTCCAGTCAAGAAGGCATTCTGCTCAGTCTGCAGGGCGACACGGTTCGCATCGCGGGCAAGGGGTCGGACGATGTGTTGGAGTTCCGCCTCATGCACAATAAGTGGATCTCGGAAGACTGCGACGTGGCGACCTTCGCATTTCCGCTGGCCATTTTCGAGGCCATCGGAATCATGCCGGACGGCCGGAACCAGTCGGTGGGAGCGCCCGTGCCTGAGTTCCACGCCGCCGCGGTTTGCGGACACGTCAATTAGGGGGGAGATTGTATGCTATCCGAGCGCATCAGAGAATCCGCGATTCCGGCCGGAGTATTCCTCCCCGAATCCCCGTCCCGCAGCGAGAAGTTGGCGCGCTTGCGCTCCATGATTCATGTTTACGACCCTCAGTCGGGCGAGTTGGCGGCGGCGCTGGTCCGTCGTGCGTTAGGGAACGCTGGATCTTCTTCGGCGTCGTCTTCGTAGCGCGATTGCGCAATTTTCAGTGCGGAAATTGTTTCCGCCGCGCACTTTTGCTGTATAGTAAACCTTCTGGACCCAATGCCTTTTCTTACTGAATCCCTCTACCGCGGACACGTTCACCGTACGCCGGCAAACCTGGATCGCCGCAGTGTGATGGAATCGAGGAAGGATGCTCTGCCTCAGGCGCGCATCCCCACTCACGAGGAGATCGCGAGGCTGGCGTACTCGTATTGGGAAGCGGGTGGCCGGCGGCACGGGTCGGCGTTGGAGGATTGGCTCAGCGCCGAGCGGATCCTGAGGAATCGCTGAACGCGAGATCGGCCGCAGGCGCTATAAGACACCCGATTCGTCGCCGCGCAAAAGTGCAGCGCCACCGATGCGGCAGCGGCTGATTCTGCGGTCCCGCCGGGTGGACCATGAGAGCAGCGCACTCAACGCAAGGAACAGGCAAACCGAAAAGAGCGTGTGACTTAGCGGTGTCATCAAACCTCCGAAGTACGATCTTCGGCGATAAGCCCGCCGCATTAAAGTACTGATAGTACCAATTCTACGACGGAAGTAAGGGGTTTCCCTGAAAGCCCCACTGCAATTGCGCCGGCCATTCCAGCCATACCAGCATTGCAGCTATCATAAAGAGGTGATGCACTCCCGCGCGCTTTCGACGCTCTTTGTTTTCCCGCTTCTGGCCGCGCTGCTGGCGGCTCAGCCCGCCCAGGATCCCACAGCGGTGGCTAGGAAGGCCCTCGATTTGATGTTGGCGAAGAAATATTCGGACCTGCAGCCGATGTTTGCCCGGGCTTACCGCGACGCCGCCACGGAAGAAAAGTTGGCGAGGCTCGGCGTGCAACCCGCTTGGGGCGCCGTACAGTCGGTAGGCGATCCATCCGTGCAGGACATGGGCCCGGTGAAGATCGTCACCCTACCGGTGAAGTTCGCCGCGCAAAACTACAACTTCGTGGTGTTCGTGAACCCTTCGAACGAAATCGGCCAATTGGGATTCCGTCTCGCGGAAATTCCCTGGCAACATCCGCCCTACGCCAAATCGGACGCCTTCAAGGAACGTGAAGTCACCATAGGGACGGGGGATTGGAAGTTGCCCGGCGCGTTGACGGTTCCCACGGGCAAAGGACCGTATCCGGCGGTGGTGCTGGTACACGGCTCCGGGGCGCGCGACCTCGACGAGACCGCGTACACCAATAAAGTATTCAAGGACTTGGCCGAAGGGCTGGCTACCCGCGGCATCGTCACGGTGCGCTACGACAAGCGCATCAAGGTGTACGCGCCGAAAATGTTGAGCAAGCCGTACACGCTCGACGACGATATCACCGAAGACGCCGCCAAGGCCGCCGCGCTGCTACGCACCCAACCCGAGGTGGATCCCGCCAAGGTCTACATCCTGGGATATGAAGTGGGAGGCTACGCCGCGGCGCGCATCGCCGATGCCGACGGGAAACTGGCCGGTATCGTCCTGTTCGCGGCCAATGAGCGACCGCTGGAAGACCTGATCGTGGACCAGGCGGTGGCGACCGCCAAGCCGGAAAAATATCTGAACACGATTCGGGATACGGCCAAAGCGATTAAGAAACTGGATCAGGGCGACATCGACGGTCCTCCGCTGCTCGGTCTTCCCGTCTCCTACTGGCTGGATCTGAGGACCTACGATCCCGGCCCGATGATCAAGCAGTTCCCGGGCCGCGTGCTGGCGCTGGCCGCCGAGCGCGACTACCAGGTTCCCATGACGGACTTCCAGGCGTGGAAGAAGGCGCTGGCGGGCCGTAAGGACACCACGTTCAAGAGCTATCCGGCCCTCAATCACCTCTTCATGGCCGGCGAAGGCCCCAGCAGCGAAGAGGAATACAAGAAACCCGGCCACGTCGCGGCGGAAACCATCGACGATCTGGCGAAATTCCTCGGGCAGTAGTCGCGCCGTCGCGCTACCACTGGACGGGCTTGCCCGCTTCCAGCGCCAACACCTCGATATCCAGCCCGCGAATGGCCTCGCGCAGTTGTTCCGGCGTGCCCGTGAGCGCCGGGAACGTGCCGAAATGCATGGGGATGACTTTCCGGGGCTGAAGCAACCGGCAGGCCAGCGCCGCTTCATGGGGACTCATGGTGTAGAGATCGCCGATGGGTAGCACCGCCAGTTCCGGGCGATAGAGTTGCCGGATCAATTCCATATCGGAAAAGACGTTGGTGTCGCCGGCGAAATACATGGCGCGGCCGTCGGCGAATCGCAGCACGTAGCCCGCCGCTTCGCCTCCATAGAGAATCTTGCCGTCGTCCAGAATGCCGCAGCTATGCACCGCGTGCGTCATGGTGATGACGACCTCGCCCACCTTCTGCGAACCGCCCTTATTCATGGGCCGGGTTTTCTGCACGCCCTTCGATTCCAGCCATGCGCAGGATTCGAAGATGGCCACCACTTCCGGGCCGAATTTCTTGGCCAGCGGCACGACATTGTGAATATGGTCGAAATGGCCGTGCGTGACGCAGATGGTGTCCACACGGCGGATGTCGAACCCCTTGGGGTACGCCGGATTGCCGTCGATCCAGGGGTCCATCAAAACGACTTGGCCCGAGGAGAGTTGAAATTGGAAAGATCCGTGTCCAAGCCAGGTGATTTCCATAGCATCTCCAATATACAGATTTTGGACATCCTATTGGCATGACTGAGCGTGGTGTGCAATAGGTGTACGGTCTTCGTGGTGAAATTGTGTCAGCGCGGCTCTTTGTGCCGCCGCGATTTCGAGCGCGGGGGAGCGTCGGACTTGCGGTGGACCAGAGTGAAAGGGAACTCGGCCACGGGCGGCTCGGGAGTTGTGTTCCGGCGTCGCCCACGTACCATGTCAATCAGCAAGGTTGTGGCTGCGCGCGCCATATCCGAGATGGGTTGTCGAACGGTCGTCAACTCCGGCCAGATCGAGCGAGCCAGATAGGTGTCGTCAAAGCCGCAAACCGTGAAGTCGGTGGGCACGTCGAGGTGTCGGCGGTGCGCAACCGAGACGGCAGCCGCCGCCATATCGTCATTACTGGCGAAGACGGCGGTCGGCGGATCCTGCAATTTCAGCAGTGCCTCACACGCGATCAGCCCGGAACGGTATGTGAAGAGACCTTGTGCAATGAGCGCTTCGTCAAGCTCCAGTCCAGCTTCGGCCAGCGCCGAGCGGTAGCCGCGGGTGCGTTCCGCGCTTGCCGTCTGGTCGGGATTTCCAGAGATAAACCCGATCCTCCGGTGTCCGAGTTCAATAATGTGGCGGGTCATGTCGTGCGCAGCGGCGAAATCGTCGATTCGAAAGGAAGGGGTCTCGGCGAAGTGCGCTCCGCCGGCTACCGAGACGGCCAATAAGCCCGCCGACCGAATCACGGTGTGCCACCGGGAGGAATCGCAGAGCGGCGGGGGAAGCAACACCCCTTGTGCGCCGATACCTAGGAGTTCCGCCACGGCCCGTTTCTCCGCTCCGGATTGACACTTGACGACCGTCAATTGCGCATGTTGCCGCTGGGCGGCTTCGAGGCTGCCGAGGAGGAATGCGCTCAGGTAAGCCGTGCTCGGGTTGTCATAGAAAAGGGCGAGGCGAACCGGCTTGCCGCCGGCCAGAGCTCTGGCTGCGGGATTGGGTGAATAGTGGAGGGCCTCGATAGCCTGAAACACCAGGCGGCGCCGGACTTCCGAGACAGTCGCCGGATCGTTGATCGCGCGCGAAACAGTCATCGGAGAGACGCCGGCTTGGCGCGCGACATCGGCGATGGTTACCGCTAAACGGGGTGGCGGGGACATCCGCACTAGCGGCCCATTACTCCACGGTTGGCCCCGCCCAGGGCGGGCGCGGCTTCCGAAATCCGGCTGTGTGACATCCCCCTCACCATAGCCCGTTTTTCCAGAGGACGCAAAATACCGGGCGGAACGGCATTGCGAAGACGTCCATGGTAGCGCTACCATAATTCCGTCCCAATGGAACATCTGTTTCTCGGTATCGATGTCGGAACTTCCACCGTGAAGACGGTGGTTTCCGACGAGTCCGGCCGGGTAGTCGGACAAACCAGCGCTCCCCTTACGATTTCGCGCCCCAGGCCCAACTGGTCCGAACAGCGGCCCGACGACTGGTGGGAGGCCGCCAACAGTGCCGTACTCGCACTCGAAGCCGCTCAACGACGCGCTGTCGCCGCGATCGGGCTATCCGGACAAATGCATGGCGCTACGCTGCTAGGGCCGGACCATCGTCCTCTGCGCCCCGCGATTCTGTGGAACGATGGGCGCAGTGCCGCCGAATGTGCGGCGCTGGAAGCCGAGTGCCCGGCATTGCCTCAAATTACCGGGAACCGCGCCATGCCGGGCTTCACCGCCCCCAAGCTCCAGTGGGTGCGGAATCACGAGCCGGACATTTTCCGGCAAGTCGTCAAGGTCCTGTTGCCGAAGGATTACGTACGCTTCCGCATAACGGGCGCGATGGCTTCCGACATGTCCGACAGCGCGGGCACACTGTGGCTCGACGTGGCCGCGCGCGACTGGTCGGACGCGATGCTGTCCCTTACCGGGCTAGATCGCTCGCACATGCCTGCGCTGTTCGAAGGAAGCGCGGTCACAGCCGAACTCGGGAGCGACGTGGCCGCGGACTGGGGAATGCGGCGCGTTCCGATTGCCGCGGGCGGCGGAGACAATGCGGCGGGCGCGGTCGGCGTCGGCGTCGTAAATCCGGGCGAGGCGTTCCTTTCGCTGGGCACGTCCGGTGTGCTTTTCCTGGCCAACGCCGGCTACCACCCGAATCCATCGGGCGGCGTTCACACGTTCTGCCATGCGCTGCCTGGCCGTTGGCACCAGATGTCGGTTATCCTGAGCGCGGCCAGTTGCCTGGATTGGGCGGCGAGATTGTGTGGCGTGCCGGACGTCGCCACCCTCCTGGCGAAAGTGGAAGCACGGAACCGGCCGGCGGCCACGGAGATCTTCCTGCCTTATCTCTCCGGTGAGCGAACGCCGCACAACGATCCCGATGCGAAAGGCGTCCTGTTCGGGCTGACGCACGATACCGATGCGGCCGCCATCGGGCAGGCCGTGCTGGAAGGTGTGGCGTTGGCCTTCCGCGACGGATTGGACGCGCTGCTCGATACCGGCGCCGAGTTGAACTCTATCACGGTAATCGGCGGGGGCGCGCGCTCGGCGTACTGGGGGCGAATTCTGGCCTCGACCCTGGGCCGTGCGCTCGATTACCGCTCGGGAGGAGAGGTCGGTCCCGCGTATGGCGCCGCCCGCCTCGCGCAACTCGCGGCCGGCTGCGGCTCCGTCGAGACGGTCTGCGCCCCTCCCTCAATTGTCCATACAGTCGATCCCGACGCTGCGCTCAGCGACCGCTTCGCGGCACGCATTGTGAAATACCGGGCGCTCTATCGGGCGTTGAAAGAGTCGTTCAAGGAGACTAGCCGATGACCACGTCGTATTTCGCCGATATCCCTCCCGTCCGCTTCGAGGGCGTCGATTCCGTCAACCCGTTCGCCTATCGATATTACGATAAGGACCGTGTCGTTCTCGGCAAGCGGATGGAAGACCATCTTCGATTGGCGGTCTGCTACTGGCACACGTTCTGTTCGGAAGGCGCGGACATGTTCGGGCCGGGGACTTTCGGGCGTCCCTGGAACAGCGGTCCGATGGACCAGGCGCACGCGGAACACAAACTGAACGAGGCCTTCGAGTTCTTCACTCGCCTCGGCCTCCCTTATTTCTGTTTCCACGACACGGACGTCATGGCCGAGGCTCATAGCATTGGCGAGCACGTGGACAACCTCGCGCGGATCGGCGACTCGATCGCAGCCAGGATGGCCGCGACCGGCGTGAAGTTGCTTTGGGGCACGGCGAACCTGTTCAGCCATCCCCGTTACATGGCGGGCGCCGCATCGAATCCGGATCCGGATGTCTTCCGCTTTGCGGCAACCCAAGTGCGCCACTGCATCGAATTGACGAAACGGCTCGGCGGACAGAACTATGTCTTGTGGGGTGGCAGGGAGGGTTACGATTCGCTCCTCAATACCGATCTCAAGCGGGAGAAAGCGCAACTCGGGCGTTTCTTTAGGATGGTGGTCGAGCACAAACACAAGATCGGCTTTAACGGCACGATCCTGATCGAACCCAAACCGCACGAACCCACCAAACACCAGTACGATCACGACGTGGAAACCGTCTATGCGTTCCTGCTTGCCAATGGCCTAGAGAAGGAAGTGAAGCTCAATATCGAAGCGAACCATGCCACGCTGGCCGGGCATAGCTTTGAACACGAGATCGCCACCGCGGTCGCGCTGGGCGTTTTCGGCTCGATAGACATGAATCGCGGCGATCCGCAAAACGGATGGGACACCGACCAATTCCCCAACGACGTGCGCGAGATCACCATGGCGGTCTACCACATTCTGCTGGGCGGCGGTTTCACGACCGGCGGCAATAATTTCGATGCCAAAGTGCGCCGCCAGAGCATCGACGCGGCGGATCTGTTCTACGGGCATATCGGAGCCGTGGATACGGTCGCGCGCGGCCTGCTCAACGCGGCGGCGATGATCGAGCGCGGCGAACTCGCGGACATTGTCGAACAGCGCTATGCCGGATGGCACAGCGATCTCGGCCGTGCCATTCTCGACGGCCAGATGACGTTGGAAGCGGTTTCCGACGGCGCGGTCGCCGAGGGCGTCGCTCCGCAGCCACGGTCCGGACGTCAGGAACTGATCGAGAACATCGCAGCCAGATATATCTGAGATGCACGCGCCCCGGCCATCGGGCTTCAAGGCGCCGGATCGCGAGACGTAGCGTCATAGTTTGCGCCGCCCTGCAGAGAGCTACAAACTCGAACGGCGCTCTGGCGTTATGGACCGCCCGTGTCGATAACGGCCGCCCGCATCGTCTTCGGTGTGGTTTTTCTCTTGACATGACTTAACGGCGTACAGTATTCTATCAATGTTCAGTATGAGTGTTGCGGACCGGAGGCAGCGGGAGAAGCTTGCGCTCCGCCAGGAGATCCTGGCGGCGGCCCGCGAGTTGTTTGCCAAGGAAGGGTACGAGAGTGTTTCGATGCGGCGGTTGGCGCAAAAGATCGAATACTCTCCGACCACGATCTACCTCTATTTCCGGGACAAAGACGAGCTGATTCAAGAGTTGTGCGAGGAGACTTTTTCGTTGCTGACGAAGAAAATCGAAAAGGCGGTGAGCGGCGGCGGCGACCCTGTAGAACTGCTGAAGCGCGGATTGCGGGCCTACGTGGATTTCGGCATCCAGCATCCCAATCACTATCGAACCACGTTTCTGACGCCGCACGACGACGCATGTGCGAAGGACCTGGCCGCGAGCGCGGGCGGGCGCGCGTTTCAGTGCCTGGCGAAAGGGATCGCGGCGTGCGTCAAGGCGGGGCGGTTCCGCGAGACCGATGTCAACGCCATCGGACAGTCGCTCTGGTCGGTGGTTCACGGCCTGACCGCGCTGCAGATTACGCACGGGCGCTGCTTCCCGTGGATCGAGCCGGAGCGTCTGATCGGTCTGACCATCGACACGGCGGTGGATGGGCTGATGCGCCGCTGAGGGGCTTCTTTTTTTGGTGCTCTAGTTAACAGTGTTACACATATAACCAGTGTTACGAAAAGGAAACAATCGATGGCATCCCTGGCGATTCGCAACCTGTTTCACGACAAAGTCCGTCTGGCGGTGACGCTGACCGGCATCGTGTTTTCGGTGGTGCTGGTAGCCGTACAGACGGGCCTGTTTCTGGGCTTCACGACCACTACGTCGAACGTGATCGACAACTCGGGCGCGGATTTCTGGGTGACGTCGAAGGGCGTGAAGTATATCGAAGTAGGAGTACCGTTTTCGGAGAAGAAGCTGTATCACGCGCGCGCCGTGGAGGGCGTGGCGGAGGCGGAGAAGTACATCGTGCGCTTCGGAACGTGGAAGCATCCGGACGGCGCGGATTTGAGTTGCGAAGTCATCGGGTTCGATCCCGATACGCCCTTGGGCGCGCCGTGGCGGGTGGTGGAAGGCAGCCTGCACGATCTCAAGTTGCAGGACACGGTGATGATCGACCGTTTCTACGCGCCGAAGCTGGGGGTGACGCACCTGGGGCAGACGGTGGAGATTCGCGGCGTGCGGGCGCGCGTGGTGGGGTTCACGCAAGGGATTCGCACCTTCACCACGGCGCCGCTGGTCTTCGCGTCGTACCGGAATGCCCTGCG
>Ga0181529_10002796_pt1 | contig 20413 bp, 16 predicted proteins | sample PEATcosm2014_Bin_36_FD_119763 | JGI IMG/M metagenome (GOLD analysis project Ga0181529, IMG submission 119763) | Peatland microbial communities from MTU Mesocosm Facility, Houghton, MI, USA - PEATcosm2014_Bin10_30_metaG | ecosystem: Environmental > Terrestrial > Soil > Wetlands > Peat | place... | reverse complement strand
GGGGCGCGCTGGGTGAGAAAGAGCATGGGGTACTTGCGATGCACTTCTTCGGCGTCGTCCACCTCGTGGAAGAGCTGCTGTGCGTAGGCGAATTGCGACTCGAACTCGGAGAGCATCTCTTCGCCCACCGCGTAGCAGCACTGGCCGATGCCGGGACCGATGGCGGCGACCAGATCTTCGGGGCGCGAACCGAATTCGAGGCGCATTCTGCCGATGCCGCTCTCGACGATTCGCGCCGCCGTGCCGCGCCAGCCGGCGTGAAAGGCAGCCACGGCGCGGCGCTTGCGGTCGGCAACCAGCACCGGAATGCAATCGGCGGTTTGAATGGCCAGCAGCAGGCCAGGCTCGGCGGTCATCAGTCCATCGGCCTTCCAGGGCAGCTCCCGGGTTGCGTCAGCCGCGCCCACCACGCGGGTGAGATTGGAGTGAATTTGCTTGAGCGCAACCAGAGGGGTCTCCGGGTTGCCGGTAATAGCTTCGGCCAGGAGGCGGCGATTCGCGGCCACGGTCTGGCGCGGGTCCTCGGCGGTAAAGCCTAGATTCAATTCGCCTGGCTCGCCTTCAGCACAGTAAGAAGTGCTTGATCCGCCGCGCCGGGTGCTGAAGCCATGCCAGAGCCAATCGAAGCGCTGCCAAGCCGGAACGCTGATGAATGGAAGGCCATTCGGGGCGCTGCGCGGGAGCTGCGCGGCGGGGGTTAACTCTTGCCGATCCAGACGATTGCCGCGCTCGAAGCGCATGCGCGTGGTGACGCCGGCGGCTTGGCCGCGCTGATTGCGCGTGAGCCCGGCCAGCGCAAAAAGCGCGTCAATGGTTTGAATCTCCTGCTTGGGAAACGGATTGGTGGGGGCGCGCATCTGGCTTTTATTTTACCGGAGTGCGGGAAAAGCATATGGGCCTACCTTCCGGTAGGCCCGCTCGAGAGGCAATTTGGAGGAGGGAGCAGGGGGGAGGGATTTGAGAAGAGGTCTATACCAGACCTTCATGAAGGAGTGGATACCTTACAAGGGTGGGGAAGTGAACGTGGATGCCTCTGCTTGTTACATGTATAGATGCGCAACAGCGGGAAAGGTTGCTTGATTGAAAAAAAAGCTGTGCACCGGACAGAAATGGAACAGATGGAGGTTCCCAGTTCGCAGTGCGCACTTCTCAGCTTCCGATGGTCATCGCGGCGGCGCAAAACGGTCACCCTTGCGCTGCGCGCCGAAGTCTTTGGCCAGCTTGCAGGCGCGGAGCTTGCCGCTCTCGTCAAACAATGCGCCGGGATTGGGCGTGGCGAAGGGGAAGCTGAAGGCGTTTGCGGCGCAGGGAACGCCCTGCACGGTTTGGTCTGCCACAAGGAAGCACTGCTTGAGCTTGCCGTTGGGATAGAAGGCCACCATGGCGCCTTCGCTGGGACCAAGCCAACTTCCGCCCATGCAGTTCAAGCCGAGAATGGGCGAGTTGTGAGGCAGTTGAATCAGATCGGGTGTGCCGTCGGGGTGAAGCGCGATGTAGGTTCCGGCGGGGATGCGCGCCTCGCCGAAGGCAACCTCGCGCGTGACCGTGCAGCGGTTCAGGCGGCCGTCCTGAAAGAACCAGGCGTCGCCCCTGGCGCAGGGATAGCCTTGAAGCTCGGTGGGCTGATCGAGGGTTTTGTGGGTGAGGGCGGGGCGTGTTGCGGACTGCGCGGAAAGAGACATGGCGGAGATGAGCAGGGCGAATGTAATAGGGAGTTTGATCCATAAGGACGACATCGATTCGGCTTTCATCTTCATTCTTCCTTTCGCGAAGTTTGTTTGCCGGCGTTTATCAACACAGTAACACCTGAACAGAAAATGGTGTGATTCTTGCAGAGAAATTTGTTGCAATCCGCAGAATCAATGCAAAGAGAAACAGGGAAGATCAGTGGCATCTTTGGCGGATTTATTTTGAATTGCCTCTATATCAACCGGATGCAGTTTAATTTTTTGTGCAATATATCCCGTGATGCGCTCGCAGGCAGGAATTGATACATCTTTTCCTTCGTGAATTTCTTCAGGGTTATCGTTTCTTTCAACGACCATTCCAATCAGAAAGATTGGCGCAAAGAGGGTCCACAAGACCCAGCACGGACCAACATTTGCGCAGTCGTCCTCTCCATACATGGATTCCCAGAGTTTCACGCGCCTTCCATTGCCAAGGGTCAGAGTGCTTGGTTCGATCCGTAAAGATCCATCTTGCTTTCCTGGTATTCCTTTGGCAAAATGCACCTTTCCCATTGCAAGCGTCCCTTTCGGAATGGCAACCGATCCATTGATGATCACGTCCTTGGCCACGGCAAGCCGGACCATTTGATTTTTGGTTGCCGTTGCCGACGAAACCGCCTCTAACGAGATGAATTCGATTTCCGTATTCTTTTGAACTGTGATGCTTTTCGGCAGGGGATGGGGCGCGCTGGGAGGCGCAACCTGCTCGGCGGCGAGGAGCGGGCAGAGGATGAGGCAGAGCGTGAATTGGAGCAGCCGGCGGATCATCGAAACTCCTTGTTGGTCTTACGAGATCCGATGATAGGGCTGGGGCGCGCGGGCGTGGGGGGGCGATTGGGACACTTTCTGAAGTGTCACAATGAAAAACAACATCGCGGATTCCCACCCATTCCGCAAAAAGCGCGGAATGGATGGGGCACTAGTAGACAGGCGGGAGGGTGGGATCGCGGAAGACGGATTTGGAACGGCTGATGCCGGGAACCGAGCCGAAGTTGGCCAGGGTGAAGCTGTAGAGCCATTGGCTGTCGATGCCGCGAATCGAGCCCAGATCGAAGCGGCGGTATCCAAAGGTCAGGCCGCAGCAATCCCAGTTATAGGTGGCTTGGGTGCCCCAGTATTGAAACTGGCCTAGGACAAAGTCATATCCGCCATTGGCGGCCAGATTAAAGCCCGCGCCGTTTTGCTTGCCGATGGTCAGGAAGGGCTGGAGCTGCTGGCTTTTGGCGACCGCGCTGGAGCCGTTGGTTTCGCCGACGGCGTTGAGCAGGGCGTGACCGACGCCGATGGTGGCGCGATTCCAACTGTAGCCGGCGTAGAGATTATCGGCGTCCAGGCGGCCAGCCTTGGGGTCGTAGTCCAGATCCCATTGAATGCGCAGATTGTCGATGGCCTCAAAGCGCAGGCGGGAGGTGATGGGCGCCATGTTGCGGGGCGAGGTCAGATAGGCGATGGCGCTCATATCCAGCGTGGAATCAAAGACATTGCGTTTGCCTTGGAGGATTGCGCCGCCGAAGTTCGGATCGATGAAAAACTTTTGCGCAATCTGCCAACTGGCCCACTCGCGGGTTTGAGGGGGGCAGAGTTTTGCCGCGGCCTCACCCGGCGTGCAGGGCTTTTCGTGGATGGGGCGGAGGTAGAGCCGCTGGGTGAGCGAGTAGCCGACTTCGTTGGTGTTGGTGGCGATGTCGGTTGAGTCGACCAGCAGGACGTTGCGCGCCTGCTTGCCGATGCCGCTGACGTAGCGGTAGGTGATCTCCGGTTCAATGACGTGGCGCAGCAGGCGATTCCAATGAGCGAGCGAGAAATCGCGTTCGACCGGCGGCGGGCGCAGATCGATGGAGGCCTCGAAATCGGTGCGGTTGAGCGGATCGTGGCTGATGGTGGGAACGCCGCCATTTGTGTTCTTCCAATCGGGGTATTGGCTGATGGTGTATGCGGTATCGCGCAACGCGGCCTCGGCGGTGAGGCTCCAACCGCCGCCTGAAAGAGGCAGCACAAGATGCGGGTAGACATCGAGGCGGCCAACGTTGCGCGCGTGGAAGCTGGCGCCGAGTGTTGTGCCGCCGGGAGAGAGCGGCTCACCCGGCTCGGAGCGGCTGAGGTAACTGAGCGAGGAGCCCAAGCCTCCGTAGAGCGGCGTCGCGCCGAGCGGGTGGTCCAGCAGGTCAACGCGCAGCGTGGGCAGATGAAGGATGCGGGCCTGATTGCCGTTGACCGCGCTCACATCGGTGATGCTTGAGGTTCCGGCAAAGCTTTGGAAGCGCGCTGCCAAAAGCGAGGGTACAAACCAGTTGCGCGCGTGGGTGAGCGAGAATTCGCTCTGCACCTCGGAGGTGGTGGCCGCCGCGTAGTTGTCATTGAAGACCAGCCGGTAGATATAACTGGAGAGATATTCGATTTTGCCGGCGACGCGGGTCTGGTCATTCAAATCGCGGCGCCCCTCGGCGTTGATGTCAACGCCGCCCTGATTGACCAGCTTGGTGGCGGCGGGCTGGCCGGGGATGGCGGACGGGATACTCTCTTCAACGCCGCGATCAATCAGGGCATTCCAGCGCAGCGTGGCGTGGTTGAGCCCGGCGCCGCGATAACGGAAGTCGCCGTTGGGCGCCCAGCCGCGCTTGCTCCAGTACTCGAGGCCGGCGATCATGTCCATATTGCGGCTGATCACCCAGTAGAATTGTTCGCCGATGACCAAGCCTTTGATGGTGGAGTTTTCGCCGGCGGGAATCAGGATTCCGCTGGAACGGCCGGTCTCGTCCACCGGATGGCTCAGATAGGGCAGATAAAAAAGCGGCACGCCGAGGAATTTGAAGAGCGCATTGGTGGTGGATGCCTTGCCGTCTTCGAGGTTGATGGCGCGGGAGATGATCTGCCAATCGGGCCGAGGCAGGCGGCAGTTGGTCATGGCGCCGTCGATGATCTTGTAATGGCCCTCGCCCAGTTCAAGGACAACCCTGCCGGAAAAGGTGAAGGGGGCGGCGGTCGAGTAGATTTTGGTGTGGCCATTGGTGCGCATGCCCTGGGAGCCATGCACGTTGAAGTAGCGCGCGGTGTGGGTATTCAGACGCATGGTGCCGTGGTCGGCATGGATCAGCACGTCATTCGGCCCGCCCGAGACTTCGAGGTGGCCTTCGGCCTCGACCTCCGAGGTGGACTGGTGATAGACGACTTTGTCGGCGCGCAGAGTGTAACCGCGATAGTGGCCGACGACCGCGCCGGTCAGGGTGAAGACGTCTCCGGCGCGGCTTTGGCTTTGCGCCTCCCACTCGACGGGCACGCCCGCGACCGGCTCGGGCTCGGGCTGGGCGACAGGCAGAATCTCCTCACCGGGATCATTTGGCTGCGGCTCGGGGGGTGCCGCATTGGTCAACGCCTGCCCACGCATTTGCAGGTGACAGAGAGCGAGCATCGTGATAAAAAATAAAGAGCGAAGGCGCATCCAGGGACCAAAGTCAGGATAGCAAAACAGGCTGGCTTTCTTCCCGCGGAATACGCCCCAGCGGCTCTGGCAGCAGACAAACCGGTTCTTTCCCGCCGCGCCCGGATCAGAGGATCCGGGGTGAGTCTGCATTGTTTCGCGTTCCTCCCTTCTTATGAGATCAACCTCCTTCGAGCCATTTTTGCAAGGGGCTTGGAGGGACCGAACCGCCGCCTTCAGCCGGAATCATTCCGGCGGAAGAGCGCGCAGAAGAGGAGCAGAGCATTGAGCACATCCGTTCTTTATCCCAACCCCGCCGCCGAATGGAAGCAGGAGGCAAGCCAACGCCTGGCCGCGCATCGCCGGCGCAGAGGGCAGCTTGTGGCACAGCCTGCCGAGCCAGCGCTCCGTTGGGAGCTACCGAGCGGACGCGGGTCGCTGGTGGCGGCTCGTGTAGCCGCGCGATACGCCCATGCTCCCAGTTTCAATCCGCCGCAAGCGGCTCAACCGGTGGTTGCCGCGCGCCGCGCCGCGCCGACTGCTCCCAAGCCGCGCGCCGTCCAGCCGTCTCCGGAACCAGTGCATGCTCCTCAGGCTGCCGCTCCTGTCTTGCAACCGGAACTGACTTTTGTCCGGTCGTACGAGCCGGAGGTCGAGCCTGTCTTCACGGCGCCGCTGCCGGAGCCGGTCAGCGTTGCAATGCAGGCCAGCGCACCGCTTGCGCCTCCTGAGTCGCTGGACGCCTGGGAGAACGAGTACGCGCCGAAGGCGTGGCATCCGGACCCGCGGCTGACACCGGTTCGCTCGGATGTGGTGCGCAGCCCGCGGCCTTCGCTGATGGACGAGTTTGATCACGCGCAGGCTCCCGTGGCGGTTGAGCCGGATCTGCCCATTCACGCCAACCTGATCGAGTTTCCGCGCGAGGTGGTGGCGGCGCGGAAGATGCGGCCCCGGCGCGCGGAGAGACAGGCCCCGGAGGAGATGGAGCGGCAGTTGAGCATCTTTGAAGTGGACCCGGGAGCTTTGGACTCACCCGCCCAGGCTGGCGCAGAGGCGGCTCCCGCAGCGGCCTGGCAGACGCCGGAGTGGGCAGGCATTCAGTTGCAGCCTCAGGCGCAGCCCGTGGTCCGGCAGCAGGAGACAACCGCCGTTGAGACGGATGTGCGCCTGGCGCCGGTCGGCGACCGGATGATGGCGGCTCTGCTGGATGGCACGCTGGTTGCCGCCGCCTTTGTGGTCTTGGCTATTGTTGGCGCGGCGGGCGCGCGCACATTGCCTGGCCCCAAAGTGGTTGCGCTGGGCGCAACCGCGATTCTGCTGCTGCTGGGCCTGGTCTACCAGGCGTTCTTTTTGCTGCTGGCCGAAGCTACGCCGGGCATGCGCTATGCGGGCATCTCTCTGTGCACGTTTGATAACCAGATTCCCACTCAGGCAGAACTGCGCAGCCGTCTGGGCGGATTGCTGTTCTCGGTGGTTCCCGCAGGTTTGGGGCTGGCCTGGGCGCTCTTTGATGAGGATCACCTGTGCTGGCACGACCGCCTCTCGCGCACGTATCTGCGGAAGGAATAGGCGGCGGCGGTCGTTGCGGGTTGGGGCGGTTGAGGTTGTGGGGGGCGTTATTGGTTTGTGGTTCGCTCGAAATGCGGGCTCAAATTTGAGGCGCCGTTCCTACGGGACTCCGGAGGCATTTTTGGTGGGCCTTTCCCACCGTTGAAACGGTGGGCTAATGAACCTTGCGCCTACGGCGCGGGCATTCAGTTGATATGCATTGCGCCTACGGCGCGGGCTGGCTGGCGTTGTCCGCGCTGTTGCTTTTGGGAACCTCTCATTCATTACTTTCTTTGCAGCAAAGATTCCCTCGGGGGCTAAAGCCCGCATTTGATTAGAGCCGCTTGCGGCGCAGCTAAACAGCCTGTTACGAAACTCCGCGCGTAGAAGTCCTCAAAAGAATACGACGCATCAGAATGGCCCAGGTGCGACGTTTGGGCGGTTGGTAATGATTTTGCATCCCTTGAAACGAAGCCAAAATGTGGCAATTCGCCCCTCAAGGCGAGTTTCGTAACAGGCTGTAAAGCCGCGCCCTTTCAAAACAGCGACAACCTCAGATGCCCCCTAGTTAACGATAAGCACTGCCTAGTTAATTGTAAGCACTCCCTAGTTAACGGTAAGCACTACCGTTGCCGAGCTGGAGACGCTGTTGGAGGTTGCGGTTACGGTAATCAAATAGGACTGCGAGGTAGCGCCGGAGCCTCCGCAGCCGGTGACTCCGGTTGCCGCCGCCAGAGTCAAGCCCAGGAAGAGCAGAAGCAACAGTGCGCGGCTGAGGCGCTTGCCTGCCTTGCGCAGTTTGGCGGCAAAGGGCAGCAGAAGAAGCGCCAGCGAGAAAGGCGCCGTGGCGCGGATCAAACGGCTGGTTGTGGAAGTGGTTGACGCCAGTTGGATGGTGAGTGTGTCGGTGGTGGCGGAGGCGCCGGCGGCGATGCCGGTGGGGGCGAAGGTTGCTGTGGCGCCGGTGGGCAAGCCGGTGGCGGCCAGAGTGACCGCGAAGGGGAAGGTGCTTCCAGTGGCGGGCGCGATGTTGAAGGAGCAGGTGGCCGAACCGCCGCTCTGCGCGGTCATCGAGGTGGTGTTCGAGGTGATGGTCAGGTCCGAGGCGACCGGCGCAACGGTTACGGTGAGCGGGGCGGAGGTCGAGGTGGCGTAGTCTGTGGTATCGCCATAGGTGGCGGTGATTGAATCCACGCCAACCGGCAGCAGGGTCAGGGTCAATGTTGCCGTGCCGGTGGCATCCACCTGGACTGTGACCAGCGTGGTGCTTCCATTCATGAAGGTTACTGAGCCGGTGGTGACGGGGGTTGGCGTTGTGCCGGTGGTGACGGTGGCGACCAGGGTCACGCTATTGCCATAGGTGGATGTGGCGGGTCCGGTCAGTGTGGTGGCGGTTGGGGCTGGGGCGACGGTGACCGTGGAAGGGGAGGAGGTGGATGCGGAATAGCTCGCCGTGGCGTCATAGGTGGCGGTGATGGCGTCCGGACCTACCGGCAGGGTGGTCAGGCTCAGCGTGGCGATGCCGGAGGTGGAGTCCACCGTTCCGGTTCCAAGAGAGGTGATTCCGTTGAAGAAGGTTACGGTGCCGGTGGTGACAGGCGTTGTGCCCGAGGTGACCGCGGCGGACAGGGTTACGCTTGCGCCCCAGGTTGAAGTGGCCGGGGCGGTGAGCGTGGTGGTGGTGGCGGAGGTCGCCACGGTCACCGTGACGACTGCCGAGGTGGATGGGCCATCGGTTGCGTTTCCGCTAAAGGCGGCGGTGATTGCGTCCGCGCCCACCGGCAGGGTGGTGACGCTGAGTGTGGCGACGCCCGTGGTGGAGTCCACCGCAACGGCTGTGCCGAGGGTGGTGCTGCCATTTGAGAAGGTGACTGTGCCGCTGGTCACCGGGGTTGTGCCGGAGAGAACGGTTGCCGTCAGCGTGACGCTTGCGCCGTAGTTGGAAGTGGCCGGGGCGGTGAGCGTGGTGGTGGTGACGGCGCCGACGGTTACCGTGACGGCAGCGGAGGTGGAGGCGGCATAGCTTGTGGTTGCGCCGTAGGCGGCGGTGATTGAATTCACGCCCAGCGGTAAAGTGGTCAAGCTCAAAGTGGCTACGCCGGAGGAGTTGACCGCGCCGGTGCCGATGGAGGCCGTCCCGTTGTAGAAGGTCACGCTTCCCGTAGTCACCGGGGCTGTGCCTGCCAGAACGGTGGCCGTGAGCGTGACGCTTGCGCCCAGGGCGGCATTGGCGGGAGCAGTGAGCGTGGTGGTGGTTGCGGTGGTTGCCACGCCGCTCAGGGAGATCAGCTGCAGATTGTTGGGCGCGACAGAGTTCAGATTGTTGTCCGTAATGTTGACCGAACCGGTGAGAGAACCGGCGAGAGTTGGCACAAAATCGACGCCCAGCACGCAGCTTTCACCGGCCGGCAGCACGGTTGAACTGGAGCAACTGGTTGCGGAGCCATCCAGAGTGAAGCTGCTGGCGGTTTGGCCGGTGGTCAAGGCTTCGAGCGCGGTAAAGGTCAGCGTCTGGTTGCCGACATTCTGCACGGTCACGTTCTGCGGGCTGTCGGCGCTGGTGTCGCCGACCGAGGTCGAGTCAAAGGTCAGCGACTCCTGACTCTGATTCAGCTCGAGGACGGCGCTTGTGGCGGAGTCGGCGGTATAGACATCGCCCGCGGCATCGACGGCCAGGCCTGTGGGGTTGCTCAAAGGCAGGCTGCCGATATTCAAGACGCTGGCTACGCCCGCCGCCGTGACCTGGAGGACACGCTTGTTGCCGGAATCGGCGATGTACAGATCGTTTGCGCCGTCGATGGCGACGCCCGCCGGATAACTGAGGGTGGTCAAATCCGCCGTACTGCCGCTGCTTGCCGGATTGGTGAAGACCGCGTTGCTTTGCGTGACCGACAGCACTTCAGCCGCTGTGCTGGTGGCAATCGACAAGACGCCGTTGTGGATGGAAGCGGTGTAGGTTGAGCCGCTGGCAGTTCCCAGCGCGCCGGTGGTCAATGCCTGGCCCAGCGCGACGGCCGCAGCTGTAGCCGCGGTTGGGGTGGTGCTGCCCAGGTTGGAGTAGGCCGCCATATCCACGGTCTGGGTTCCGGTTTTGGTTCCGTTGGAGGTTGCGAATTCGACGTAGCCGCTGAGCGTATCGCCAACCGGGATCAAAACGGTGAGCGGAGCGCCGGTGGCTGATTGGGTAAAGGCCGAGGGCAGCAAGTACACGATGCCGTTGTTGAGCACGCTGGCCACGCCCGCCGCCGTGACTTCAAGGACGCGGTTGTTGCCGGTGTCGGCGATTACCACATCGCCCGCGCCATCGATCGCCACACCCTGAGGGCCAGAGAGCGTAAAGCTGCCGGTAGAGATCAGATTGGAAGAGGGGTTGGCCGAGTTGACGCCGGATACCTCGATGACCCGGTTGAGGCTGGAATCGGCAATGACCAGGTTGCCCGCGCCATCGACGGCGATGCCGGTGGGAATGGAGAGGGCCAGGCTGCCGGTGTTGACCACGGCGGCTACGCCCGAGGCAACTTCGACCACGCGGCCATTGTCTGTATCCGTTACGTAAACATTGCCGGCTCCATCGACGGCTACGCCGGAGGGATGGCAGAGACCGGTTGCCTTGCAGGCATGGACGCTTTGGCCGGTGGTGGTTCCGGGCAGGCTCGCGGTATTGAGCACGTTGGAGGCGCCCGCCGAGGTGACCTCGACGACGCGGTTGTTATTGGTGTCGGCGATGAACAGATTGCCCGCGCCGTCGACGGCTAGGTTGGCGGGACCGCTCAATCCGAGTCCGCCGGGGGTTCCGACGGTGGGCACAGTGGCCACGCCGGGCTGAAAGACTCCGAGCGGCCCCTCAGCGAGCGCGCGCAGATCGGTGGTGACCTGGACGCCGCTCGCGCCCACCAACTGCACCGCGCCGATGCGCATGCCGGGATAGGCCGGCGAGAGGTCCACCACTACCGTGCAGGCGCTGCCGGCAAAGTAAATCTGGCCGGTAACGCATGTGGTGGCGGGGTCGGTGGTGTAATCCTTGGCGGCGGCGCCCTGGGTGAGCACGTTGATCGCGGTCAATTTGTCCTGGCTTGAGAAGGAGTAGGTCAGCGTTTGCGCATGAGAGGCGGCTTTGCTGCCCACGGCGACCGCGCCAAAGTTCACGCTTTGGGAGAGTTCGACGACGCTGCTGCTGCCCGAGTCGGCAATGAAGAGGTCTCCGGCGCCATTGAGCGCCACGCCCGCGGGAGCGTACAAGGCCACGCTGCCGGTATTGAGCAAGCCGGCTACGCCCGCCGAGGTTACCTTGACCACATTGAGGTTGGAGGTATCGGCAATATACACGTCGCCGGCGCTATCCACGGTCAAACCGCGCGGCGCGGAGAGGGTCAGGCTGCCGGTGGTTAACAGGCTGACTGCGCCGGCGGTTGTGACTTCAAGCACGCGGTTATTGCCGGTGTCGGCAATGAAAACGTCGCCCGCCGCATCCACGGCCACGCCGGCGGGATTGTGCAGGGTGTAGCCGCTGATGCTGAGCACACTGGCCGCGCCAGCCGATGTCACCTCGACCACGCGGTTGTTGGATAGATCCGCAATGTAGACATCTCCCGTGCTGTTCACGGCCACGCCGGCGGGCAGGCAGAGGCCTGTTGCGGGGCATGAACCACCCGCCCCGGTGAGGGTGGAGGTGTTCAACACGCTGGCGACGCCAGCCGCCGTAACCTCGAGCACGCGATTGTTCTCCGTGTCGGCAATGAAGACGTTGCCCGAGGCATCCACAGCCACGCCCAGCGGGCCAGAAAGCGTATAGGTACCGGTGCTGAGCACGCTGGCCAGGGGATTCGTCGTGTTGACACCGGTCAGCTCGACCACGCGGTTATTGTTGGTATCGGCAATGAAGAGATCGCCCGCCGCATTGACAGCTGCGCCCATCGGCTGGTTTAGAAAGAGGCTTCCGGTGCTCACCTTGGCGGGGAATCCGTTGAAGGTGACCGTTTGGGCTCCGGCTCGCGGCGCGGCGCAAACCAAGACCAGCGCCAGCAGAACGAGCGAGGAGCGCCAGAAGCGGCTGGGCTGATTGTCAAAACGGGAGGCAACGGAAACCTGCGCGCGGCGGCAGTCGGTCGAACTCATGAGAAAAACCCTCCGGATAGAGCGAAATGCGGGGTTAAACAAGGCGTGGGGAGCACGGTTTCAAGGCGCAAAATGCAAAATACACCCATTTTCGTATACCTATCGAGGATATCCAGAGCGGGGAAGCGCTGTCAACAAGCTGAAAATGAGAGAGATAACAGCAGCATGAAGGAGGAGAATCCCGGGCAAAGGGCTGATGGAAGCAGGAGCGAGGTTGTTTTGCCTAAAAAAGCGCAACACAAAAGGGAGGGGCTTGACCGCATTCGGAGAGTTTGGTCGCGTTCAGACAAAGACGCTGCCGGAAGATTCCCCGGCAGCGTGGAGGATGATGAAGGGTTGAAGCGGGCAAAGATTCACTGCCCGCGTGAAGGTTTACGAATGCGCCGGTCGATAGGCGCCGTGCCCAACAGGCTGGCTTTTGGCGACAAATTTGCGGCCTTTCTGTTGATCGTTTTCGAGTTGAAATTGGCGGATCATGCCGTCGAGGTCGTTGGCCAGCGATGCCAGATTCTTGAGCGCTTCGACGGACTCTTCCGCGCCCTGCGCGCTTTCCGCCGCCAACTGCGAGATCTGCCCGGCGGACTCCGAGATCTCACCCGAGGCGGAGGTCTGTTCGGTGGCTGCCGTGGCGATCAGGTTGATCTGGTGCTCCACCTGGCGGGAGGATTCGATAATGGCCTCGAGGCTTTGGCGGGCATGTGAGGTCTCGTTCATGCCGGTTTCGACCGCCGCGCGGCTCTCGTGCATCACCTCGAGCGTCTCGCGGGTCTCTTCCTGGATGCTGCGGATGGTGCCGGAGATCTCTTCCGTGGCGCTCTTGGTGCGCTCGGCCAGCCGGCGAACCTCGCCGGCGACCACCGCGAATCCGCGGCCATGCTCTCCGGCGCGAGCTGCTTCAATGGCCGCGTTCAAGGCGAGCAGGTTGGTTTGTTCGCTGATCTCCTGAATCACGTTGACCACTTTGCCGATCTCCTCGGAGCGATGCGCCAGCGAGGTCATCTTCTCAGAAACCGAGCTGGTGGCGCCGGCGATCTTCTCCATGGTCGTAGCGGCGTTTTGCATCACGGTTCCGCCCTGGTTGGCGGTATCGGCCGATTGGCGGCTGGAGTTGGCCGCGCTCTCCGCGTTGTGGCTGATCTCGCCGATCGTAGCCGTCATCTCCTGCGCCGCGGCGGCAATCTGGTTGGTTTTGCTGGATTGCGCATGGGCATTGCCGGCTGACTGAACGGCGGTTGCGGTGATCTCGGTGGTTGCCGAGGAGAGCGTATCCGCGCTTTGCGCCACAGAGATGAGAACGCCTCGGATGGCCTCGACGCTGGTATTCAAAGCCTCGCCCAAACGGCCGATCTCATCGGTGCCGGTGACCTCGACGCTGACCGTGAGATCTTTGGCCGCAACACGCTCCAGGGCTTTGGTTCCCATAATGATTCGCGGCGCGATCATTTTGGTTAGAACAAATCCGATCAGCGCGCAGAGAAGAACAATCAACAGGTTGGAAATGGAATTGATCCAGGTGGCGCTGGTGGCCGCGCTGGTGGCTCCCACCGACTGCTCCGTGCCAAACTTGGCATTCAATTGCAGGCCGGCATCCATCCCAGACAATGCCGAAGTGGTATAAGAAACCACGGCATCGGAGGTCATCAGATCCAGGGCATCGCCGATCTTGTTGGCGGCAAGCATTGCGTTGGCGCGATCGCTCGCCTCCATATACTGCGCCCAGGCGGTCGAGAACTTCTGATACAGTTCGCGCTCACCGGGATAGCTGATTCGCGGCTCGTAGGCCTTGACCTGCGTTTTGTATTCATTGATGGACTTCAGGCGCCCTTCGTTGTGCATCGAGGTACACGTTGGCGTCTGGCACAGCAGGAGATCCAAATCTTCGCGCCGCGTGTTGTGCGCCGCGTTCTCGATGTCGGCCAGCAAGATCAGCGACGGCAGAGAATTGTTGCTCACATTCTGGCTGCGATCCGCGATGGCGCGGAAGGTGACAAAGGTGAAGACGCCAAGCACAATGCACAGTCCGCAGACCGTGCCGAAGGCGTAGATGAACTTGCGGGCGATGGGAAGGTTGCGCAACCACTGCATGCCGGTATCCCTTTCTGAAACCACTCTAGGTTTTCATCGGCGGATCGCGGCGGGACTTGAGTACCAAGGTGCGGCGAAGATTCGACGGCGCAAAAGGGAGCCAGATCGCGTGGCGCTCTTGATTCCGCCTGGTCTCTGTGGCACAGTGGTGATATGGACAGGGGTTTGGTACTTCAGACATTGCGGCAGCATGAGCCGGAACTCAGGGCGGCGGGCATTCTGCACCTGCGTTTGTTTGGCTCGGTCGCTCGCGGCGACTCTTCAGCCCAGTCTGATGTGGATCTCATGGCTGATTTTGACCGCTCCAAGTCTCTTACCCTCTTTGATATGGCTCACATGGAAGGCCGGCTCAGCGATTTGTTGGGAGGAAAGGTGGATCTTTCTTCCGCCGGATCGATGAAAGAACGCGTCCGGGCGCGTGCTTTGCGGGAGTCTGTTCATGCCTTTTGAGGATGCGAGATCCCACCTGGAAGACATCCTGGAAAGCATTCATTATATTCAGCAATTTGTCCGTGGCATGGACCGGGAATCCTACTTCCGGGACGAGAAGACCCAAGCCGCGGTGGAGAGAAAGTTGCTCATCCTTAGCGAAGCGGCTATCCGGTTGAAGGATAACGCGGAAGTCCTTTGTCCTGAGATTCCCTGGCGCGATATTCGCGGGAGCGGAAATTGGCTTCGCCATCAATACGATCGAGTGGATGCGGAAACAATTTGGAACACCATTCAAGATGGTTTGCCGCCTCTGGAAACTGCGGTTGAAAGGGCACTTGGCGTTGCGAAGGATTAAAGTTGCTTCATCATCACGATGAAATGGCAGTTGACTCCCGGCTTTACCGGGCGCGAGAGGCGGGCCTCTTCGGTGCCGGTTTCGACAAATCCAAAGCGGCGATAGAGGGGCGGCAGCTCGGGGCGCGTGCTGAGGACCGTGATCTTGACGGTCGGGCATCCCTGACTGCGCAGATACTGCTCGGCCTCGGCGATCAGCCGCCTTGCCAGTCCCTGACGTTGATGGGCGGGATCGACCGCCAGTTGGCCCATGTAGCCGTGGCTCGGGTGAACCTCGGTGTAGATGCAGCCGAGAAGCTCGCCGGAGGCATTCTCGGCGGCGAGAATGGTGCCGGATTGCATCATCGCGGCGAGGCGGTCGTCGTCGGTGCGCGTGCCTTCGAGGAAGGTTTCAATGGCGAAGGCGGAGTTGATGACGGGAATCAGGCGCGGGCGGTCGGCGGCGATTGCCGGGCGGATGCGGAGGGCGGAGTCAGCGGTTTGAGGCATGGGATTCTAACTATCACCAGTATGGCATTTTTGCCGCCTTTAGAAAAAATTCGCAAGCAAAGTATTTGACAGAGCGTATGTGAAACAAAATCGGCAGGTTAGCTTCCGCTTCGCGGAAGTGGCGAGTTGGCAGGTTGGCGGCAGATCGTCGGTTTTGATCGTTGAGGATGCTAGCCGTTTATCGGGTCAATGGCTCTGCTACTCATTTATGCGGTTGCTTTGCATTGCACACCGAGGATGATTGACTCACCTGCCTATGCGTCGTAGGCTCATACCATGGAATTTATCGTAAGCGAACTGGAACGGGAGCCGATTGACTTTAACCTGGAGATTGCGCCGGGGGCGGTCGATCTGGGCGAGGAGGCGGCGCAGCAGGGGCCGCTGAAGGCCGAGGGACGCGCCGAAGTGATTCATGAGCATCGCGGCCCCAAAGAGATTGTGGCCGACATCCGCCTCAAGGGCAGCTTTCATGGGCGCTTTGAAGTGCCCTGCGCGCGCTGCATTGAGCCGGTGGAGATTCCACTTGGAGCCGAATATGACTTGATCTTCCGCCCCGCCGAGGCCGACGCCGAGGCCAGCGAACGATCGATTACTGCGCAAGAGACGGAAATCGGGTATTATTTAAGAGACAGTCTATTGCTTGAAGATGTGCTGCGCGAGCAGGTGCTTTTGTCTCTGCCGGTGAAGACGTTATGCAAGCCCGACTGCAAGGGACTTTGTCCGCGCTGCGGCGCAAACCGCAACAGCCAGGCCTGCACTTGCGATGCGGGTCCAAGTGACCCCCGCTGGGAGGCGCTGGCCGGTTTACGCAGTCAGATCGAGTCCGCGGGAAAGAGACCCCGGACCCATTGAAAGGAATTTTGAAATGCCTAATCCAAAGAGGCGCCATTCCACGCGCCGCACAGCGCTCCGCCGCAGCCACGACTTTTTGACCGCCGTGGGCGTTTCGGAGTGCCCCGCCTGCCACGAGAAGAAGCTTCCTCATCGCGCCTGCCCGAAGTGCGGCGAGTACAAGGGACGCGCTGTTCTCGATGTCAAGGAAGAAGCCAAGTAGTCTCCCGCGCCCATGCTGATCGATATTGCGCTTGACGCTGTAGGCACCGACAAAGCTCCGGAAGCGGAGATTCGCGGGGCCATCCTCGCGGTGAAAGCTCTGCCCGTGCGGGTCCACCTGGTGGGTCCGGAGGCGGAACTGCGCGATCTTTTGGACGAGGCGATGGGCAACGAAGATCTGCCGATTGTCATCCACAATGCCAGCGAGCGAATCGGCATGGAAGAGAAGGCGGCGCACGCCGTCCGCAGCAAGAAGGACAGCTCGATCCGCGTGGGGCTGAAGCTGGTGCGCGAGGGCAAGGCGGCGGGATTTGTGACCGCGGGCAACACCGGCGCGGCGATGGCCACGGCCAAGATGGTGCTGGGCGCGCTGCCGGGAGTGGACCGTCCGGCTCTGGCGACGCCGATGCCTAGCTCCAAGGGCAACCCCTGCGTGCTGCTCGACGTGGGCGCCAATGTCGATTGCAAGGCCAGTAACTTGGCCCAATTTGCCGTGATGGGCGAAATTTACGCCCGCAGCGTACTCAAGATTGAATCTCCACGGGTGGGCTTGCTGAATGTGGGCGAGGAAGAAACCAAAGGCAACGACCTGACGCACGAGGCCTTCCCGCTGCTGAAGGCGCTGCCCATCCGTTTTGTGGGCAACGTTGAGGGGCGCGACATTTTTTCGGGACTCGCGGATGTGATTGTCTGCGATGGATTTGTGGGCAACGTGGCGCTGAAGACCAGCGAGGGCGTGGGCCGATTTGTGCGCGAGGTGCTGCGCGAGTCGCTGACGCGCACGGTCACCGCCAAGGTGGGCGCGCTGCTGTCGCGCCAGGCATTCAACGAGTTCCGCAACCGGCTGGACTACCGCGAGTACGGCGGCGCTCATCTGCTGGGCGTGCGCGGCGTCTGCATTATCGGCCACGGCTCCTCGAACGACCGCGCGATTTATAACGGCATTCGAGTCGCATACGAGTCGGCCAAGGGCGGCGTCATCCAGAAGATTGAAGCCGAATTCGCCACCCGTCCCAAGGGCAACGGCGGCTTTGCCGAAGCGGAATCGCCCGCAGAAACTGCCTGAAATCTTCCGCCTTTGCTCGCCACGAATTATTCTTGCAGCAGACCGCAACTTTCCCGGAGAATTGCTGTCTGAATCAACAGAAGCCGGTTGGGAGACGAACCCGGCAGCGCCGAGAGCGAAGTTGATCTGGCGGAATGGCCAGTACGGCGCGAGGAGGATCTATGCGGAATCTACGCCTGGTTTTGTTTGCGATTTTGCTGGCCGTGCCCTTTGCGGCGACGGCCCACGCTCAAGTGGTCTGGGGGGTTGGGGTTGGGCCGGTTCTGGTGGACGCTCCCGTGGTCTATGACGAGCCGTTCTGCGAGTGGGGCTATTATGCCTATTACCCATATGCTTGCGCCCCGTATGGCTATTACGGACCTGCCTGGTTCTATGGCGGCGTCTTTATCGGAGCCGGGCCCTGGTATAGCCGCGGCTGGTACGGCGGACATGGCTGGGGCGGACGCGGCTGGGGCGGACGCGGAGCCTATGCAGGACGCGGAGCGTATGCAGGACGGGGTGCGTATGCAGGTCGCGGAGCGGTTGCCGGACGTGGAGCTGGTGGCGGAGTAGCGCGGGGCGGAGCGGCCGGTAGACCGGCGGCAGGCGGCGCTGGACGCGGCACGGCCAGCAGAGGCGCACCCGCCGCACGCGGCGGCTTTAGTGGCGGCCACTTTAGCGGGTTCAGCGGCGGAGGTCACTTTGGCGGCGGAGGACACTTTGGCGGCGGCGGCGGCCATGGCGGCGGACACCGCTAAGCCTATCGGGTAAACTTTGGGGTCAATTTACCCTCCTCCAAAGCCCGTCTGCGAGTCAGACGGGCTTTCTTTATTGCGAGGAAGATTGGAAATACTTTCCGTTCTCGCCTATAAAAACTTACGAACATTGCTTAGGCCAACTCCGCCAGGCGATCCGCAATGCGCTGGGCGGCGTCGGGATGAGCCTGGGTGCGGGCGGCGGCGGAGAGGTCAGCCAGGAGCTCCGGGCTGCCGAGCAGGCCGGTGAGTGCGGTCAGCAGCTTGCCGGGGGCGTCGAGCTCCGTCTCGTCCAGCAGCACAGCCGCGCCGGCTTTGACCATCTCCTCGGCGTTGCGGAGCTGATGATGGTCGGCGGCGGCGGCAAAGGGAACCAGCAGGGAGGGCTTACCGGCGGCGGCCAGCTCGGCCACCGTGGAGGCTCCGCTGCGCGCCATGACCAGCGTGGCGCGGGCAAATTGCGCGGGCATGTTATCAATGAACGGCTGGACGATCCAACGCTTAGGGTCAACTCCTGTGGCGGCGTAGGCGGCTTGGGTCGCTTCAAAGTGGCGCGCGCCGCTCTGATGCAAGACGGTCAGCCCAGGGATTGCGGCTAGTAGTTGGGGAAGGATTTTGGGTAGATTGAGATTGAAGAGGCGCGCGCCCTGCGAGCCGCCAAAGACGAGCAGATGCGGAGCGGCGTCGGCGGCGGGGGGCGTGAGCGAGAAGAACTCCTGGCGAACGGGAATGCCGGTGACCTCGGCGTTGCGGAAGAAGTTGGTTGCGGCGGCGAAGTTGACGGCGGCTGCCTGCACGCGCTTACCGACGAGGCGATTGGCGAGCCCGGGCATGGCGTTCGGCTCGAAGGCCATGGCGGGGATGCGCATCCAAAGCGCGGCGGCCATCGCCGGGCCGGAGGCGTAGCCGCCCACGCCGAGGACGGCGTTGGGGCGGAAGTCGCGGATCAGGCGGCGGCAGGCGAAGATCGAGCGGGGCAGGTCCACGAGCGTGCGCAGGCGGGTGACCAGCGAGACGTTCTTGAGCTGGCCGACCTCGACTAATTTCAATTGGAAGCCGGCTTCGGGGACGAGCCTGGACTCCATGCCGCGCGCCGTGCCGACGAAGAGGATTTCAGCCGAGTGGCGAGCGACGAGTTCCCGCGCCACGGCCAGCGCCGGGATGATGTGCCCGCCGGTTCCTCCGCCGGCAATGAGTACGCGCAGTTGGGACAATGTTCTTCCTGTCAAATAGCAAATTCTCACGAATCAGTTTCGTGTTATAAAACAACAAGTATCTCTACAAACTCAAGTTAATTCATTTTTTCTGCCAAGCGATTCAACGACTGCGACAATACCAAGCAGAACTCCGGCAAACGTCCTTCCCAATCGCACATCATCATTAGCATGGCTCGCTCGCGTGCTTGTTCTGCAGACGACACATCTTGCAAAACTTCATTCACAGCAGCTTTACGAAGATCATTCAAAATGCTGTGATCAAGTTTGAGTATTCGAATTGTTGACCATGCCGCCTCATCTTCTAGCATGGCACTAACGCCTCCGAAGTCATCATAAATGAAACGCTTTTCCACGTCATGTTGCAGCGGCGAAACAAAGTTATAATCATTCACTTCTTTGCCATCCTTAAATATTGCTCCATACGGCTGCTTCCGACTCCAGTATTGTTGAGGACCATCAGGTTTATGTTCTCCGGGGAAACAAGCCAGCATATTTTCATAATCTAGATCGCGCTGGTTGGAGCGCGGTTCCTGCCTTTGCGGAATAATGTGTTCAATATGACATTCTTCGACGGTGGCAATACGTATCATTGTATATGCACAAAGAAATCCTTGTTCATTGAGCATTTGCTCTCTCACCGGCACTTTTACGTCAGCTTGAAGATTGCCAAAGGCAAGATTCTCTGGAACATTGGAGTTAACTTCTTTCCAACGACGCAACTCTTCTGGTTGAACTCCTTTAACGATGTTTTTCATTGGGCCTTCCGAGAAAGAAGATCGATACGAGTCGATAATCTAACAAGGTCTGGATGATTTCCTATCTCGTGTCTCAGACTGTCAATTTCCTGGCGCGCATTTTTGAGATCGCCAGTATGTACTTTGACCTCGGCTGCCTCAATCCTAGCCTTTATCTCCAGATCCCGTTCATCAGCTTTCATAATATGCTTCAATACCCAGTTCGAATCCATTCCGAATGATTGCGGTGGATTGATGGGAGACTCAGTAAGCGTTCTTTCGATTGGTGCCAATAAAATAACTTCTTTCGACTCAGCTTCACCGATTAATTGCGGAGAATGAGTGGAAGCAATGAATTGAATTTTAGGGAATATCTTCTTTAAATCATGAATGATATGTCGTTGCCATTTCGGATGCAGATGAAGATCGAGTTCGTCGATG
>Ga0181529_10002794_pt1 | contig 20414 bp, 17 predicted proteins | sample PEATcosm2014_Bin_36_FD_119763 | JGI IMG/M metagenome (GOLD analysis project Ga0181529, IMG submission 119763) | Peatland microbial communities from MTU Mesocosm Facility, Houghton, MI, USA - PEATcosm2014_Bin10_30_metaG | ecosystem: Environmental > Terrestrial > Soil > Wetlands > Peat | place... | reverse complement strand
GCCGTTACGTTTGCCCTTACGGCGCGCTCATGGGCCTCCTTTCGCTCCTCAGCCCGCTCAAGATTCGCCGCGAAGCCTCGCTCTGCTCCGGTTGCGGCCACTGCGCCAAGGTCTGCCCGGCGGCTCTGGCCGTCGACAAGCTGGTCCAGATCCGCTCGGTGGAGTGCACCGCCTGCATGGCCTGCGTGGCCGCGTGCCCGGCGGAAGGCGCGCTGCGCTTCTCGCTGCCCGGCGCGCAAACCAACGCGCCCCTGCCGCGCTATCGCCGTGCCGCCACGCCTGCTGGATTTGTGGTGCTGCTCGGGGTTCTGTTCTTCGGCTTCATTCTGGTTGCCCGCGCCACCAATCACTGGCAAACGCCCATCCCGGCGAGCGTCTACCAGCGCCTGATCCCAGAGTCCGACCAGTTGAGCCATCCGGGGATGAAATAAGCATTGCATGCAGCAGCCCGCTTCGCGTTCTTCGTGGTGCGCGGGTTGGCGTGGATTTGTAGCGCCTGTGGCGTGGATCTCCAACTCCGCGCCGGTGCTCTATCCTTGACGGATTGCCCTGCAAACCGCAGAATGCCCTGCCGCGAAGCGGCGTCTGCCGCACCGCAGGTGCCCCGCTAAAATAGACCCATGCCCCAGATTCCCCCAGCCCAGACTCTGCTCATCGACGCCGACGACACCCTTTGGGAGAACAACATCTACTTTGAGCGCGCCATTGCCGCCTTCATCGGCTTTCTGAATCACAAGGAATGCTCGCCGGCTGCCGTGCGCAGCACCCTGAATGAGTGCGAGCGCGAGACCATCCGCGCCCATGGCTACGGTCTGCCCAGCTTTACCCGTTCGCTGCTCCACTGTTTTGAGCGCCTGAGTCCGGAGACCCTCACCAGCGAGAAGCGCCAGAGAATTGAAAGCTTCGCTCGCTCCATCGCCGAGCAGGAGATTGAGCTGCTTTCGGGCGTGGCGGAGACCCTTGCCACCCTGGCCAGCCGCCACCGGCTCATTCTTATGACCAAAGGCGACCACGCCGAGCAGGCCGACAAGTTCTCCCGCTCCGGCTTGACGCCGTATTTCTCTGCCGTTGAGATTGTGGCTGAAAAGGACGCGGCGACCTACCTTGAGGTGATTCACCGCCAGAGTGTGCCGCCACGCAGTGGCTGGATGGTGGGGAATAGCCCGAAGAGCGACATCAACCCCGCCCTTGCAGCCGGCCTGAACGCCGTCTTCCTCTTCCACAAGGACACCTGGGTGCTGGAGCATGCCACGCTCAACCCCGCGCCCGAAGACCAGCAACTGATCGAGCTGGAATCCTTTGCCCAGCTTGCCGAGATTTTCTAAGCTGCAGGGGACCTTGTTGCCACCCCAGAACCGGGGTAAGATCGTCTTACCATGCAGACGCGCGTCTCCACCAAGGGGCAGGTCGTTCTTCCGGGTCCCATCCGTCGCCGCCTCGGCATCCAGGCTGGCGATCAGCTCGACGTAGCCGTCGAGGATGGCCGCATTGTGCTGGCGCGGCGAGCCACCCCCGCTCTCACCCCGCGCATTGTTCAGGATCCGGTCTCGGGAATGCCGGTAATCGATCTGGGACCCAACGCCCCAATCGTCACCAATGAACAAGTGGATGAAATTCTCGCCGAATTCCCATGAGATTCCTGCTGGATGTAAGCGTTCTTGTCGCGCACGGGCTTCGTCACCACACCTTCCACCACCGCGTGGAGTCGTGGCTGGAGTCGATCCAGGACGCTTCTTTGCTCACTTGTTCCATTACGGAGCTGGGCTTTGTACGCATTCTCTCCACGCCTGCCGTGGCTGGTCTTCGTGTGGACCAAGCCCGCGAGCTACTTCTTGCCGTCAAAGAATCTCCCCGGCCCGCCTTCATCTTTCTTCCTGATCCCAACAGCATCTCCATGCTTCCCGGCTGGGTGCGGACCCCCAAGCAGGTTACCGACGGCCATCTGCTGGAACTGGCCCGCGTCAACGAAGCCCAGCTGGCCACCCTCGATGCGCGCATCCCCGGCGCCTTCCTCGTACCGTAGCTTCTAGCTTCTAGCCCCTAGCTTCTAGCTCCCCTAGCACCTAGTCCCTATTCCCCAGTCCCTAGTCCCTAGCCTCCATCTGTGAGAAACTAGAAGAGGTACTACTCGGGGCTGCCCCCGTGCGCTCCCTCCCTGCTTGAACTCCACGAGATTTTGGTTGCTGCGCCCTTGCGTCCCCGCGGCTCCAGGAAAAACAGGAAAAAAGAAAATGCTCAGCGTCAGCAACGTTTCCATGCGTTTCGGCTCCAAGATCCTCTTTGAGGATGTCAGTGTCAGCTTTATCGACGGCCGTCGTTACGGCCTGACCGGCCCCAACGGTGCCGGCAAGTCCACCTTCATGAAGGTCCTCACCGGCGAGATCGAGGCCCAGAAGGGCTCGGTCGTTCGTCCGCGGAAGTACGGTGTGCTCAGCCAGGATCAGTTCGCCTATGACGCCTATCGCGTCATTGACACGGCCATCATGGGCAACAAGCCTCTGTGGGCAGCGCTTGAAGAGCGCGACCGCATCTACGAGAAGCCGGAGATGACTGATGCCGATGGCATGCGTCTGGGCGAACTGGAAGGCATCATCGGCGACGAGGACGGCTACACAGCCGAGTCCGACGCCGCGGTTCTGCTGGACGGTCTGGACATTGGCGAAGAGCTGCATGGGCGCAAGATGAGCGAGCTGCAGGGCGGCCAGAAGGTGCGTGTTCTGCTGGCCCAGGCCTTGTTCGGCAAGCCCGAGGCGCTCTTGCTCGACGAGCCTACGAACCACTTGGATCTGGAATCGATTCACTGGCTTCAGGACTTTTTGAACAACTACAACGGCTCGCTGATCGTGATCAGCCACGATCGCCACTTCCTGAACTCCGTCACCACCCACATCGCCGACATCGATTACCAGACCATCATTACCTATACCGGCGGCTATGACGACATGGTGATGGCCAAGACCCAGATCCGCTCCACGCTGGAAAGCCAGAACGCGCAGCGCGACAAGAAGATCTCGCAGCTGAACGAGTTCATTGCGCGCTTTGCCGCCGGCACGCGCAGCTCCCAGGTGACCAGCCGCCGCAAGGAAGTGGAGCGCCTGCAGACCAACGAACTGGCCCGCTCCAACATCCAGCGCCCCTTCATCAAGTTCGACCAGGTGCGCCCCAGCGGCAAGCACGTGCTGGAGATCAAGGGACTCACCAAGATCTACGACAGCACCCGCGTGGTCGACACCTTCACCGCCAACGTTTTGCGCGGCGAAAAAATCTGCCTGATGGGCCGCAACGGCGCCGGCAAAACCACGTTGGTGAAGAGCCTGCTGGCTAACTTTCCCGGCGTGGGTGAGCCCGGCTTTAACGTTGACGCCGGCACCGTCTTTTGGGGACACGAGGCGCACATAGGCTACTTTCCGCAGGACGTGACCGGCCTGATTGAGCCTGGGCTCACGGTCGCGGACTGGCTGCATCGCTGGGACCCGGGGGCGTACGTGGAAGACATTCGCGGCATTCTCGGCCAGATGCTCTTCCGCGGCGAAGACGGCTCCAAGAACACCAAGGCGCTCTCGGGCGGCGAACAGGCCCGCCTGCTCTTCTGCAAGCTGATGCTCACCAAGCCCAACATCCTGATTCTGGACGAGCCCACCAACCACCTGGACCTGGAAGCCATCAACGCGCTCAACATCGCGCTGCAGCGCTACGAGGGCACGGTGCTCCTGGTCACCCACGATCACGATCTGATCGACGAAGTGGGCACCCGGCTGTGGAACTTCCAGGGCCACGAAGTGGAAGACTTCCAAGGACCGTACAGCGAGTGGAAGGGCATGCACAGCTAGGTTTCTGCTTATCGTTGACCAGAAGGCCGCGACCCCGCGCAGGGTTCGCGGCCGTCGCGGTTTATCTCTATTTTGAAAACGCCCCGGGTGCCCCATCCTTGGCCGTGCACTTTGCGGACAAGGGTGGGATACCGCAAACCTCCAGCTATCATTTCCCGCGTTAATAATATTGCAAAAATAGTATAGTATTTCCATGCGATGGTCCGTGGGATTCCTCGATGAGGAGGCCAGGGCAGCATTGGCCGCCCTTCCTCTTGATATGCGCGCCAGCTTTCAGCGCATTGTCGAGTTGATTCAAGCCCACGGCTTGGACCGGGTCCGCGAACCTTACCTGAAGCATCTGGACGGACCGCTGTGGGAGATGCGCCTCAAGGGCCGGAGCGGCATCGCACGCGCAATCTACATCACGGCCACCGGCATGCGCATCGTGGTGGTTCATGTTTTTGTAAAGAAGACGCAGAAGACGCCGCGCAGCGAGATCGAAAAGGCCCTGAAGAAGGCCAGGGAGGCCGAATGAAGTCCAAATTCATCCCCGTTGAAGAGTCGTTCAAGCAGTGGAAGAAGGACCCCGCGTACGTTGCGGCTTACAACGCGCTGGAGCCGGAGTTTGCGCTTGCCTCCGCCATGATCAAAGCCCGAGCCGAGGCCGACATGACTCAGGAGCAGGTTGCCGCAGCCATGGGAACCACGCAGGCCGTAGTCGCGCGCTTGGAAAGCGGCAAAGTCCTTCCCTCCACGCGCACTCTGGAGCGCTTCGCCAAAGCCACGCGCACCAGCCTTCACATCAGCTTTGCGCCGCAGCCCAAACGAGCGAAGGTTTCACGCTGAGACAGACTCAGGAGCAGGCGCTGAAGAATCTGGTTTTGGAGGTTGCAACGCTCCTCACGTTGCCGTCGGTGTCTTCGTCGTCAATTGCACTCCGAGCGCATGCATCACGGCCAGCGTTGTCTTCGGCGCGTATTATGGGGATTCACCTGATAATGAGATGCGAAAAGGGAGGTAATATGAAGCGGACAATAGCCATTCAAAGTCTACTCTTTCTTCTTCTGGGGACAGTGTGCGCACTGTCTCAAGGAAAAACGCCTAGCGCTCAGGATCTATCCTATAGACCCAATATGAAATGGCTATGGGATACACATGATATTCGTCTGCAGCATGACGATGTAGCTCACGACGTTCGTGATCGTCGTAATCTTCACTGGAAACAAACGCTTGAAATTGATTCACAGCTAGGAGATGGGAAGCATTTTTCTGGTATTCCTTATCGCGATCCTTTATATATGCAGGAGTATCCAGATGTTGGCTCATCAACTTGGGCGGTGGTCACTTTTGATCATTCCACAGTGATTCCTGTGAGCAAGTCGTCGCCATCCAGTCCCGACGACTACATGGTGTATACGGAACTCCACTTTCGCGTTTTGTCTGTTGTTATCGAGCCAGTAAACGGGAACAGTACCCTTCGAGAAAATGATGTTCTTGACGATGGTGTCGAGGGAGGTGCGCTGTCGTTACCAAACGGAACCACTCGAAAGAGCTACACGCCCATGCCGCGTTTCAAGTATGAGATTGGCCATAAATATCTTGTCCAGGCGTTGCCGTACAAAGATGGGTCGAATAGTTATTCGATATCTGCCTGCTGGGAAATTCGTGACGACGCGCTCTATCCGAATGCTGACGATGACTTTGTTCGGGCTCAAGCTGGTGTATCGCATTTGTATAAGCTAAGCATAGAAGATGCCACCGCCTATATTTCTAGCCATTCAAGGTTCTTGAAGAGGGGGGGCGCGAAATGAAAGGTTTATAGCGACGGTCGCTTCATCTCAAGCGCTGGGTTTCCGCTGCGTGCCACGCTTGCAGATGTTTACTCCGTTGCGCCGCACAATGTATTCAGGCAGAGCGCCTGGCTGGAGCAGGGCTCTGGCGGAAGAAATGCGCTTAACTCCAACGCTGTGAAGGGGTTGCGTTTAACTCCTTGGCACAGAGGGATTTGCAGCGTACCCATTCTCATAACCCGTTGCCACAGAGTGATTTACGTCTTGGCAAGGAGAGGGGGAGGGGTATCACTACGAAGGGCTGTTGCAATCGGAGCAGGGTTCACCAGCTCCCACCCGTTACACTCATACTCGTAGACCTATGGCCCTGTTCGATTCATTTGAACCCCAGCTCGACCTCAGCTTCGAAGAACCTCGCTCCACGCGGCGCGTCTGGCCGGTGGGCGATCTCGTGTGCCAGGTGCGCACGCTTATCGAGAGCGAGTACGCCGACGTTTGGGTGGAGGGCGAAATCTCCAACTACCGCCCCGCGCCTTCAGGGCACATCTACTTCACGCTCAAGGACGCCGCCGCGCAGTTGCCCATCGTGCTCTTCCGCCGCCAGGCCATGCTGTTGCGTTTCCGCCCCAAGGACGGGCTGAGCGTGCGGGTCCGTGGCCGGGTCAGTGTCTATGAGCAGCGCGGGCAGATGCAGCTGGTGGCGGAAACCATGGAAGAAGTCGGCGCTGGCTCGCTGCAGCTTGCCTTTGACCAGCTCAAGGCAAAACTCAAGGGCGAAGGGCTCTTCGAGAAGGCCCGCAAGCGTGCGCTGCCCACCTTTCCGCGCACCGTGGCCATCGTCACCTCGCCCACCGGCGCCGTGATCCGCGATTTTTTGAACGTGGCCGGCCGCCGTCATGCTGGGCTCATCGTGTTGCTTTATCCGGTCAGCGTGCAGGGCGATCAGGCGTCGGCGGAGATTGCCACGGCGCTGAGCGACATCAATGCTGCCGCAGCGGCAAATCCAGGCTTTGCCGACCTCATTGTGGTGGCGCGTGGCGGCGGATCGCTGGAAGATCTGGCCGCCTTCAACTCCGAGCGTGTGGCCCGCGCGATTGCATCGAGCAAGCTGCCGGTCGTGAGTGCCGTGGGCCATGAAACGGATTTCACCATTGCCGACTTTGTGGCCGATCTGCGCGCCCCCACGCCCTCGGCGGCGGCCGAGCTCATCACCGAGGCGCAGCATGCCGTGGCGGAGCGGCTGGCCACGTTGGCGCACCGGCTGGAACGGGCCGCGCGCTATCAGCTCTTGCAGGCTCGGCAGCGGCTGGCCCATCTGGACGTGAGCCGCAACCAGAGCCGCATTACTTCGCAGTTACATCGCTCCGCACAACGGGTGGACGAGCTCAGCTTCCGGCTGGAAGCCGCCCTCACCGCGCAGTTGCGGCGTCAGCAGCAGCGCGTGGCAGCGCTGGCCGCGGAGGTCTTGCGCGCCGATCCCCGCCAGCGCATGGCCAGTGCTCGCGCCCAATTGGCTGACCTGAGCGCACGGCTGGCCCACCGGCTGGAGCGGCAAGTGGCCGCGTCGTCGTCGCGGCTGGCTGCGCTCCATGCGCGGCTGCACGCGCTTTCGCCCTTGGCGGTGCTGGATCGCGGTTACGCGCTGGTGCTCGATGCCACGGGCGGCGTGGTTCGCTCCGCCGCGGCGCTGGATCCCGGAGATCAACTTCTTACCCGTCTGGCCGACGGCGTCTTTACCAGCCGCGTGGAAAGCACCGGTTCGTCTCAACCGGCTCAACTAAAATCAGTGAAGAAACTCAAAGGATAAAGAAACTATGAGTACCACCGCAGCGCGCAAGCTCTTCGGCACCGATGGCATTCGCGCCGTCGCGGGCCAGTCACCGCTGGATGTCATCACCATCTACGCCGCGGGCGTGGCGCTGGCGCACTCGCTGCATCGCACCTGCGCTGCGCCGCGGGTGCTGCTGGGCCGCGATACCCGCGAGTCCGGTCCATGGATCGCCGCGACCTTTGCCGCCGGTGTGCGCTCCGGAGGCGCTGAGGTGGAGAGCGCGGGCGTGGTGCCCACGCCCGCGGTGGCGTTTCTGGTCCGTAAGCATGGCTTCCAGGCCGGTGTTGTCCTCTCGGCCTCCCACAATCCTTGGCAGGATAACGGCATCAAGCTCTTTGGCGCGGATGGCTTCAAGCTCCCCGATGCCCTGGAACTGGCCATGGAGGACGAGATTCTGCACCATGCCGCGCAGCTGGTTGCGCCCGATCCGGCCACGCTGCCGCTGGTGACGGACAATCCAGCTTATGCCGACGACTATATCCAGTTCCTCGTTGGCTTGTTTCCCGGCCTCTCGCTGGCAGGCCTGCGCATTGTGGCTGACTGCGCCAACGGCGCGGCTGCAGCCGTGGCTCCGGAGCTCTTCCGCTGCCTGGGCGCGGACCAGATCACGCTGCTGCACACTGAGCCCGACGGCCGCAATATCAATGCCGGGTGTGGCGCTTTGCATCCCGCGCATGTTGCGGCTGAAGTGGTTGCGCATAAGGCAGAGATCGGCCTCAGCTTTGACGGCGATGCGGACCGTTGCATGCTGGCGGGCGCAAGCAACAACGTGATCAACGGCGATGCCATTCTGCTGGTGGCTGGGCGCGATCTGAAGGCGCGCGGCATGTTGACCGGCAATCTGGTGGTGGCCACCACCATGTCGAACATGGGCTTGGAGGCAGCGCTGAAGCGGGAGGGGATTCGCATGCTGCGCGCTCCGGTGGGCGACCGCTATGTGCTGGAGCAGATGCTGCAGCACAATGCGGCGCTCGGTGGCGAGCAGTCGGGCCACATTCTGCTGCCGCACCTGGCGACGACCGGCGACGGGCTGCTGACGGCGTTGGTGGTTCTGGATCTGATTGCTCGCTCCGGCAAGACCATTGACGAGCTGACCGCCAGCCTGAAGGTCTTCCCGCAGGTAATTGTGAATGTGCGGGTGCGCGAGAAGATGCCGCTGGAAGGCTTTCCGACGGTGGTTGCCGCCATTCAGGCAGCCGAGGAAGAACTGACCGATACGGGCCGGGTGGTGATCCGCTACTCCGGTACCGAGGCGCTGGCCCGGGTAATGATTGAAGCCGAGAGTGAAGAGGCCATGAGCCGCCATTCGGAAGCCATTGCTTCGGCCATTCGCGCGGAGCTTGGGGTGTAGTTTTTGGCCTCCCACCCTCTTCGCGATAGAGCCTGCGAAAAGGACGGGGCAGGGTGTCTTGTGGGTAGCTGGATCGATCGCTTGCGGTGGGGAACAAGAAGGGGCGGGGAACTGCCGGCGGTTGCCGGAATTTCCCGCCCCTTCTGCATGTGAAGCCGGGGATCAATCCAGAATGCCGGTCCGTTTCCAGCGGGCGATGCGATTGACGTGGTACTGGAAGTAGATCAGGTTGAAGAAGAAGGTCATGACGCCACTGAGCGAGAGGCCGATGTTCTCCTTGGAGTTGTAATACTCTTCCATGGAGCTGCGAATGGAGAACATGGCCACCAGCAAGCTGATGAAGCAAACCAGACCGCAGAGTGCGACTCCGCCAGGAGCATCGTTCAACAGTGAGACCCAGTACCCGAGCAGCGCGGCCCCGCTGATGCTCATGGCGATCAGCGGGCCGGCATTGCCGTTCAGCCGCTTGGCCCAGGCGGCCAGGATGAGGCCCCAGATGACGGAGAAAAAGGGAATGATGCCCAGCAAAAGGAGAAGCGCCCAATGCAGGTTGGGCGGTAAATCCACGCCCCCGGCGATGGGAGCCGGTCCGGAGAGATAGGACATGGGTTGCGGTGTGAGGGGCGGGGGATAGCCGGAGCCAGTGTTGAGGCTACCCTGCGAGGACAGCAGTTGGGGGAGCGGAATCCACATGCCGGAGCTGTTGGCTTCAACGAAGTCGCTCATCACGATATTGCCGGATTCAATGTAGCGCTGGAGTGTGCCGCCGTCGTAGGGGCCGAACTCCTGGGGCCCGCGTTTGATCCTGTAGGTTCCTGCCGGTACGTTCATCAAGGTCTCCCGTTATCTTTGCCGACGATTCGGTTGGAGACAGGCACACGGCCTGCCGTAGGATATGTCAAATTCTTGTGCCCATATTTTGCATCTGCGAAGCTTGGCCAGAATTTTACGCAAACCTTCGCCAGCAGGGGAAGCAAAATCTTCAGAATCTAAAGGATTGCCTGAAATAGTGGGATGGTCTGGAGGTCGGGTTCGGGCCCGAGGAGTGCACGTGGGTAGGCAGGTTCCCAAAGATCCGGCCCTTGGAGAGGGGCTAGGTATCCCACCCTTTTCGCATTAGAGCTTGCGAAAAGGATGGGGCACGGGGCTTTTGTGGATGTTTGAATCGAGAGCACGAAAAGAAAAAGCCCTCCGGGAGATCAGAGGGCTTTTCTGGTGGCGGGTCGCGCCTACGACTGGCGGAAGCGCTTGGAGGGCTCGTCGGAGAAGATCAGTCCGTCGCGGATGTGGACCACGCGGTGGGCATACTCGGCAATATCGGGCTCGTGGGTGACCACCACAATGGTGTTGCCCTTGGCGTGCAGCTCGTCAAACAGGGCCATGATCTCCACGCCGGTTTTGGAGTCCAGGTTGCCGGTGGGCTCGTCGGCCAGGATGATGGATGGGTTGTTGACCAGGGCGCGGGCCACGGCCACGCGCTGGCGTTGGCCGCCGGATAGCTCATTGGGCTTGTGGTGCATGCGCGACTCAAGACCCACGTTGGTGAGTGATTGCTTGGCGCGTTCCAACCGCTCGGCCGCCGGGGTGCCGTTGTAGATCAGGGGCAGCTCCACGTTGTGCAGCGAGGTGGCGCGGGCCAGCAGGTTGAAGGTCTGGAAGACGAAGCCGATCTCCTTGTTGCGAATGCGGGCCAGCTGATCGTCGTTGAGCTCGCTCACCAGCTGGCCGTTCAGCCAGTATTCGCCCTGCGAGGGGGTGTCGAGGCAGCCGATCAGGTTCATCAGGGTGGATTTTCCGGAGCCCGAGGGGCCCATGATCGCCACATATTCGTTGTGCTTGATGCGCAAACTGACGCCGCTCAGGGCGTGCACCTGCTGTTCCGAGCCCATATCGTAGGTGCGCCACAGATTGTGCACCACAATCACTTCGTCGGGAGTGGGCGGCACGGCCGGGGAGACCTCTTCCGGTGTTGTCGAGTTGGTTGCCATTCTTTTCCTCGTGGCATTGCCTGCAGGCATTGCGTGCAGGCATTGCATGCAGCAGACGCGCTTCGCGCCGATTAGGGATGACGGCAGTGGTTCCGCCGCGTGCTTCTGACGCAGGGCTTAGGAGCTAGCGCCCGCTGAGAGGTTCACTTTCACCGTATCGCGTTTCAACAGCGCGTTGTTCTTCAGCTCGCGCAGGGTCTTGTAAGGGCCGGTCACAATCTCCTGGCCTTCGTTGAGCCCACCCAGCAGCTCGATCTCCGTGGCGCCGGTGATGCCGGTGGTCACGGTCACAAACTTGGCGCGCAACCGACCGTGGGAGTCTGCCTGGACGATGAAGACGCCCTGCACGGGGTTGGGCTTGACCGTGCTTTGCACCCCCTCCTTGCCGGTGTCGGCGTTCGGATCGTAGAGCGTGAGCGACTGAATGGGCAGGGTAATAATGCCCGGCTTGTGCGCGGTGGTGATCTTGGTGGTGCAGGAGAGGCCGGGGCGCAGCTCGTCGCTGGGGTTATCGAGCATGACCACCACCTTGAAGTCCTTGGCCTCTTCCGTCCCGGTGGTGGATTGCGAGGTGGCAATGCCGGTCGAGCGCAGTAGAGCCTGATCGCCCACCAAGGTCACGTGACCGTGGAAGATCTTGCCGGGCAGGGCATCGATGGTGATGTCGGCGACCTGGCCAAGCCGGACATTGATGATGTCGGTCTCGTCCACCTTCACTTCGGCGGTCACCACGCTCATGTCGGCCAGGGTCATAAAGGTTGAACCGACCGCGTTCTGGATGCCCTCCACCACGGTCTCGCCTTCGCGGATGGGCTCGTTGGTCACAATGCCGTCAAACGGAGCGTTGGCGATGGTCTTGTTGAGCAGATCCTGATTGGCGCGGAGGGTAGCTTCCTGAGTGTGCAGGTGTCCGCGGGCTGACTCAGTCTGGGCTTTGGCTTGGTTGAATTGCGCCACGGCCTGGGCCACGCTGGCCACATCGGTGTCGTAGGCGGCCTTCTTGGCGTCGTAGTCCTGCTTGGCGAGCACGCCGGCCTTGTAGAGACCCTGGGCGCGCTCCCAATCCAGCCGCTTCTGCTCCAGGTCAGCCTTGGCGTGTTCCACGTTGGCTTCCTGGGTGCGCTCGTTGGCCACGGCACTGGCAATGTCGGTGTTGGCGGCGGTAATGGCGGCCTTCTGGCCGGTCACGTTGGCCTCCTGCTGCACATTTTCAACGGTGGCCACCACCTGGCCCTTCTTCACATGGTCGCCTTCATGCACATAAAGGTGGGTGACTCGACCCATGGCGGTGGCGCCCAGGTTGACATAGGTCTTGGGCTTGATTTGACCGGTACCGCTGACAACCGTGGCCAGGTCCTGACGAATCACTTTGCCCGTCAGTACCTTGGTAAAGCCGGATTGCTGCTTGACGATCATGACGATCACCAGGACCACGGCTATCAGGACACCGAAGGAGATGAGCAGTATTTTCTTGATGTTCATGCGGGCGGCGTTCTCCGAATCAGTCTTCCCAACAGTGTACGCAATCACCCCGCGACTGGTTCCAGTTCCTCTGCTCTTGTTGCCAGATAGTTGCAGGCAGGCCGATTTGAAGCTTCCGTGCGGGGCGGGGGGAGAACCAGTTGCGCGTTGACAGCATGGGGCTTGTGCGCCAGAAAGTGACCTTGGAGCGGTCCGTGCGTCCAACGGGGAAGCCGGAGGACCCGTTGGCGGTTGCCCACCCGGTTCGCAGACCCGTAGAATGGTGGTTCGCAGGAGTTTTCATACCGCAATGAAGCTGAACGAACGCAAGATCCTTTTCGCAGTGATGGTTGCCGGTCTGGTGTCGATCCCGGCCATGACCCGTAGTGTGCTGGCTGCGCCGCCGGCCCAGCCGCAGGCACAGCAGCAGAACGGCAATCCGGCCAACCCCGACGACCCGAACTACGATCCGCGCAAACGGCAGCGTTCGGACAAGGACCGCGTTGCGTCCCAAAAGGCGCTGCGTCAGGAGTTGAAGGGGTCTTACAAGACCTGGCTCAACCAGGAAGTTACCTACATCATCAGTGACGAAGAGCGGAAGTCGTTCATGAGCATGTCGAACGACGAGGAACGCGACGCCTTCATCGAGAACTTCTGGCTGCGCCGCAATCCGAACCCGGATTCGCCGGAGAATGAGTTCCGCGAGGAGCACTATCGCCGCATTGCGTACGCCAACGAGCATTTTGCCGCCGGCAAGCCGGGCTGGAAGACGGATCGCGGCCGCATCTATATCTCCTGGGGCAAGCCGGACAACATTGAATCGCATCCTTCGGGCGGCACCTACGAGCGTACCCCGGAAGAAGGCGGCGGCTCCACCTCAACCTTCCCCTTCGAGACCTGGCACTACCGCTACCTTGAGGGCGTGGGCGAGAACATCGACCTGGAATTTGTGGACAGCTGCCAGTGCGGCGACTATCACTTCACCCTGGATCGCAGTGAAAAGGACGCCCTGCTGCACGTGCCGGGTGCCGGCTTGACCCAGTATGAAGAGATGAACCACAAGGACAAGACCGATCGCTTCAAGGGCAACGGCCTGGAGAACATCGGCGGCGGTCCCATGGGCGAGCAGCAGGCCGGCAAGGTGTTTGATCGCATCGAGCTAGGCGCCAAGATCTTCGCGCCTCCGCCGGTTAAGTTCAAGGACCTGGAAGCCTTTGTCTCCGAGCACAAGGTGCTGACCGGCCCGGTCTTCCCGTTCGATGTGCGTACCGACTACGTCAAGGTGACCGAGAGCATGGACACCGTGCCAATCACCATCCAGATCCGCAACCGCGACATCACCTTTGTGACCAAGGACGGCGTCTCAAAGGGCGTGGTGAACATTCTGGGCAAGGTGACGACGCTGGCGCACAAGACGGTGCAGACCTTCGAGGATACGGTCGAAGTGGATGAGCCATCCGAGTTACTGGAGAAGGTCCTGGACAGCCAGAAGGTCTACTGGAAGGCGCTGCCATTGCAGCCCGGCCTTTACCGGCTCGACATTGCCATCAAGGACGTGAACAACCCGGACCACATGGGGTTGTTTGGACGCAGCCTGGATGTGCCCACCTACCACGATGAAAAGCTGGGCACCTCGTCGCTGATTCTGGCCGACGTGATGAACACCGTTTCGTCGCGCGAAATCGGCAACGGCAACTTCATCCTGGGCAATACGTTCCTGCGCCCCAGGGTCAGCGCCAACGCCGCTACGCCGGTCAAGTTCCATCGCAGCCAGAGCCTGAACTTCTGGATGCAGGTCTATAATCTGGGCATTGACGAGGCCACCAAGAGCAATAGCGCCACGGTGACCTACCAGATTACAGACTTTGCAACCGGCGCCGTGATGCTTGAAAACCACATGGAGTCGAAGGACCTGGGAGCCCATAGCGATCAGTTGACGGTGGCAAGAAGTGTGCCCATCGCCGGCCTCCAACCCGGCAAGTACAAGGTGACCATCAAAATAATCGACGCAATTTCGAAACAAGAGATTGCGCAATCGGTACCTTTTGTCGTGGAATAGTAAACAACCCCCCGCGCGGCAGTTATCTGGCCTTTTGAGAGCCAGAACGCCGCGCGGGTGCATTTCTTGGATATTTGCCAGGGTGGACGCCGGATCACAGATACGAGTGATGATGCGCAGAACCCATTTCGCCGGATTTGCAGTGCTTCTCGCGCTGGTAGGGGCAGAGGCTTTGCTCGCCGCTCCCGCCATGTTGAGCGGGGTGGTGCGTAACCGTGCCGGTGTGCCCCAGATGGGCGCCCAGGTGGAGTTGCTCCGCGACGACCTTACGGTGGCCGCCAGGTCAACTACCGACGGCAAGGGCCATTTCCTGATGATCTCGCTGGTTCCCGGCCATTATTCCCTCAAAGCCATGTGCACCGCCTATCTGCCTACCATGCGGGAGAACGTGCGGGTGCGCACGGCCACCGTTGTCAACCTGACCATGAGTACGCTCTACGAGGCCATCCAGTGGCTGCCAACCCGTCCCCGGGCTCGCGACGCCCAGCAGGATGACTGGATGTGGACGCTGCGCTCGGCCGCGAATCGGCCTTTGTTGCGCTGGTTGGAGGATGGTCCTCTGGTGGTGGTGGAAGACGGCAAGGGCTCGGCTCCGCGCCTGAAGGCCCGGCTGATGGCTACTGGCCAGGAGGGCACCTTTGGCGAGAGCGGCGAACGCATCTCCGCCTCTCTGGAAGAAACGCCTGCGGACAGCAAGGAGCTGTTGGCGCGGGTGGATTTTTCTCCCGATTCCAATGCCGGCATGGAATCGATGCTGGGTTTCCGGCAGGACCTGGGCTACGCCGGATCGGTGCAGTCCGTGGCCGCAATCGCCGTGCAGCCTGAGGTGAGCGGCCCCGACGGCGGCAGCCTGCAGGAGTGGGTGGTCAAGACCTGGGAGACGGCGCGGCTGGGCGACGCCATCGAGATTGAAGCTGGTTCCACCGCGGCCATGGCGCGGATGCAAGGCGCTGGTTCCGCGGTGCGCATGATGCCCTTTGCCCAGATAAGCTGGACGGGCGGCAATAAGATCCTGAGTTATCGCATGACCACCTTTGTTCCCAGCCACCCAGGCAGCGATCCAAGTGAGATTGGGGCGGGGATGCCCGCGGTAATGCTGCGGGGCGGGGACCTGACCATGACCCGCGGCCTGCACCAGGAGCTGGGTTGGGAGCGTCACACGGATGCCTCCGGGATGAGCCTGACCGTGTTCAGCGACCGGGTTGAGAATCCGGCGCTGGAGGCGGCAACCCGGTTTACCACTGGTGAGACAGGTTCCGTTGCAACCGAGGCGCTGGTGGACTCCACGGCCAACCTGCTGCGGGTTGCGGGCCCGTCCTATTCCTCCGCCGGCCTGTCGGCCAGCGTGGAGCGGTTGCTTCCGGCGGGCAATCGGGTCCGGCTCAGCTATGCCAACGGCGATGCAGTGGTGATTCCTGCGCAGGCGGCTTCGACCGCTCCGGCAGGCCTTGCGGCAGTCTTGGCGGCAGCGCGCGCGCGCCGGGCACAGACGTACTCCATCTCTCTAAGCGGCACATTGGAGGGCACGGGCACCCGCTGGCGGGCCAGTTACCGCTGGCAGCCGGAAGACACGGTGACGGCCATTGCGCCCTACGCCACCGATGCATCCGCACCCTACTTGAACCTGAAGGTGCGCCAGCCCATCCGCCTCAGCCGCGAGGGTCTGTCCAACTTCGAGGTGCTGCTGGACGTGCAGAACCTGCTGGCGGAGGGTTATCAGCCCTTCCTGCTGAACGACGGCTCCCTGCTGTTGTTCGCGCAGCAGCAGCGCGTCGTGCGCGGCGGTGTGGCCTTCAACTTCTAGAGCGGATACGCGGTTAGAGCGGATACGCGGTGTCCGGGCAGGGCATCTTTTCCGTCCCAGTCAGCAGGTACCGTCCCCAAATCTCGTTTCAGAAAAGAAGTCGTCATTTTTGCGCGCTGTTTGGTGTGCCTCTTTCGCCGCGCCCCTACAGGACGCGATGTCAATTCAGGGCACGCAAACCCAGGGCTGCGCGCGGCTTGCCCCGGGCTAGAGCGTTTTCGATTCAAGTGTCGACCTTGCAAGGACCGTGCAAGGTGGCAATTTCTAGAGGAAATTGCTACGCAGCACCCTGCGTTCTGTTAAGACCAGAATCGAAAACGCTCTATTATCACCGCGCCTCGATGGGGCGCAAGCCCGCTCGCAGCACTGCAATGTGTGCGGCAGACGCGCTTTGCGCAAGTTTGCGGCGGTTAGAGCATTTCTCTCGTCGGTGTAGAGTGGCTTTGAAAGGGCACGGCTTTAGCCGTGCCGTAAACTGCAAAATGAGTCGGGCTTTACAGGCTGCGGAAAAACTCTGCTTTGGAGCTGATTTCAGTTGGAAGTTTCCCGCAGGGTCTAAAGCCCTCGTTGTTTTTATGGCACTTACGGCACGACTAAAGTCATGCCCTGACGCTTCTAGCCTTCCTTTGAGAGTTTTTCCGCAGTCTGTTTAGCCCCTGAGGGAGAGCTTATCCCTCTACATCATAGAGCTTATCCCTCTACATCATCAGGAGAACAGCTCTAGAGGTTCTGCTGGAGCAAACTCTGTACAGTGCATTGTCCGCAGGCCCCGGAGGGGCCGGACGAAAGTAGCCCAGGATGGACGCCTGCCTGTCCCTGAGCTTTGCGATGGGACGGGCAGACGGGAATTCTGGGTCGGCAGCCGCAAGAGGCTATGCGCCCCGGCGGGGCGCACGAAAATGGCCCACGGCCTAGCCGCATTCAGCTCTGTCGGGAGCGGCGCAGCAGGGTGAGCACCAGGGCTTCCAGCTGCTGGGGCTGCACACGGGTCTTGGCGAGGAAGTGCGTGGGGCCGAGCGTGAGTTGGCGGCGCTCGGTGGCTGAAAGTGTGCGTCCGGAGTAGACCACCAGCGGCAGACGGGCCAGAGTCTGGTCCTGGCGTAGCCAGTCCACCACGTTGAAGCCGTCGCCGTCCGGCAGGCCGATGTCCAGCACAATCAGGTGTGGTTGAAAGCCGGGGCAAACTTCCAGGGTCTGCTCGTAGGAGTGTGCCAGCTCCACCTGGATGCTGTCGCGCGCAAAGACCTCGCGGATGATGCCCGCCAGGTCGTGATCGTCTTCCACCACCAGGATGCGTGCCTTCTCGCCGGGGCCGCAGAGCACGCGGGCCAGTTCGCCCAGCACCGCGTCTTCAACCAGCGGCTTGGGCACCCATCCGGCCACGTCAATGGTGGTTTCCGCGCCAGGGACGGGCTCGTCCACGCTGAGCAAAACCACCGGGGTGCGCGACTTGGGATCGAGCTGGCGGAGCAGGGGTAGAATCTGCCAGCCGTTCATGCCGTCCAGAGAGGAGTCCAGCAGAATGGCATGGGGCATGCGCCGGGCGGCTTCCAGCGTTTGATCGACCGTGGAGGCCTCAATCACCTTGTAGCCGTGGCGCCTGAGCAGGGCGGCGATGCGCGGCCGGGCCTCGTCGCTGGCGCCTGCCAGCAGAACGGTGCCGTGGCCGGTTTCGGCAACCGGCAGATCGAGATCGGACTCAACCAAAGCTGGCCGGTAGGGAAGGTAGACGCGGAAGGTGGAGCCGCGCACCGGGTTGCGTTCCGCCCAGATGCGTCCGGAGTGCTGTTGGACGATGGTGCGGCAGATGGCCAGCCCCAGACCGCTGCCGCCCCGCTGGCGGGAGTCGGAGGGGTCCACCTGCTGGAAACGGCCGAAGACGGCCTCCAGCTTGTCGCCAGGGATACCCCGACCGTGGTCGATCACCGACAGGATCACGCCCGTAATGCCGGGACGCAGCATGACGGAAACTGTGGAGTTGGGCTTCGAAAACTTGACGGCGTTGGAGAGCAGGTTGGTAAGTACCTGCAGAATGCGATCCGGATCGGCGGCAAGAGTCACTTGGGTGGTGTCGTGGATGAGCTTGACCCCGGCGGCGTCGGCCATGGGCGCCATGCCATCAATAGCCTGGCGAACCAGCTCCGCCAGCTGCACGGTGCGGAAAGTGAGCGGTTCGCGCCCGCTCTGGATGCGCTCCAGATCAAGAATATCGTTGATGAGCCGGACCAGCCGCTCGGAGTTGGTGAGCGCAATGCGCAGCAGGTTGGCGGCCTTGTCGCTGATTGTGCCCAGCATCCCGCTGGAGAGCAGGCCGAGCGCCCCGCGGATGGAGGTCAACGGGGTGCGCAGCTCGTGGCTTACGGTGGAAACAAACTCGTCCTTGATGCGATCAACGGCGGTGCGCTGGCCAATGTCGCGGAAGCTGAACACGGAGCAGCCGGGCTGGGCTTCAACTGGCATCAGAGTGAACTCGGCTGGGAAGGTGCTGTGATCGGGCCGGTAGAACGAATCTTCGCCGCTGGCCGGAATCCGCGCAAGGCCAATGGTGCGCAACAAGCAGTCTTCCGCGCAGTGCAGATCCTCGGGTGCGGAGCCATGCAAAAGCTCATGCAGGGAACGGCCTGCAATCTCGGCCAAGTCGAGCCCCAGCAGCCGTGCTGCGGCAGGATTGGCGTAGAGGACAGAGCCTTCAGCGTCCACAGCGCACACACCATCCGCCAGCGCATCCAGCAGGAGCAGGGGCTGAACGGCGAATGTGTCAGGCTCTGGCGCGGTGGTGGGGACCGAAGCGTTGGAGCTGCAATCCGGGTTGTCACCGATCGCGGGGTTAGACCGCTGATCTTCCATGATTGTTCCGGTCCCCCAAGGTCGCGATCCACCAGAACGGCTGGAACACGCAGTCACCACAACTTGCAGGTAGTATAAGCCTCGGCACTTCGGTTTGCCCTCGAAATTGGGGAACGGGAACCGATCTGGGCAGGGGGGATTTCAGCTCCATCCAGCTCCGGGTTACAGCGGTTCCAGAATTGCTTCACCTGGAAACCATTGCTCTCAAGTGGACGCGACCATCAGGGAGCGGCGACCTTTCAAGCTGCTGGCGTGGGTCTATCGATTCTGGAACCGCTCTAGCCAGCACTCCTGTCCCCCACCGTATACTGGCTGCATGTTTCCAGCGAGCCGTATCTCCCGTGTTTTTGGCCTGGTTGTTCTCCCTGCAGCGTTTGCTTGCCTCAGTCTTGCCCCCACCGCCGCGCACGCCTGGGGCAACGAGGGCCACAAGATGGTCAATCGCCTGGCCGCCAGCGCGCTGCCCGTCGATGTGCCTGCCTTCCTGAAAACCGATGCGGCTGTTGCCGAGATCGAGTACCTGGGTCCGGAGCCGGACCGTTGGCGTTCGCCTGCCGAGCCGGAACTGGTGGCGGCGCAGGCTCCCGAGCACTTCATCGACCTGGAGCCGGCGGACGCGCTGGGTCCCCTGCCGCGCAAGCGGTTGGACTTTGAGGCCAAGGCTTTTGCCGCTGGCCTGCGGCCTGAAAAGTTGGGCCTGCAGCCATGGGAAGCCACCGAGGTGTGGATGCGTTTGAAGGCAGCCATGCGCGAGTATCGCCGTATGAGCGCCAAGCATCAGGACACCCGGCCCGTGGAGCAGGTAATTGTGTTTTACGCCGGCTGGCTGGGCCACTACGTAGCCGACGCTTCGCAGCCCCTGCACACCACCATCCAGTACAACGGATGGGTGGGGCCGAACCCCAACGGCTACACCATCGCGCACAACATCCACTGGCAGTTTGAGGGTCCCTTTGTGGGGGCCAACATCAAGCCGGCCGATGTGCAGGCCAAGATGACCGCAGCCAAGGCCGTGGATGGCGATATCTTCGACGGTTATGTAGCCTACATCCGCCACACGGCCACCCACGTGGAGAAGGTGTATCAGCTGGAGAAGGCAGGCGGCTTTGTGGGCGCGGGCTCGGCTGAGTCGCGCGACTTTACCGCCGACCGGCTGGCTGCGGGCGCTTCCATGCTGAGAGATATGATCTACACGGCGTGGCTGCGCTCGGGCGACCCGGTCAACGATCCTTACGCGGAGAAGTAAGCTTCTTGGAAGAAGGAAAACGCCCGGCTTGAGCCGGGCGTTTTCCTTTTGGGGAGCAGTCAAGAGCGGGCCCTCGTCCTTTCACACCCTTCGAGCAAAGAGCGCTCGAAGGATGGGGCACGGCGGATTCAAGGTCCAAGTGCAACAACACATCGCAAAGAGCCGACAGGAGATGGTTGGTAGGAAGCCATGGAAAAGATGGAAAACAAAGAGCGTTTCCCACTT
>Ga0181529_10002793_pt1 | contig 20423 bp, 14 predicted proteins | sample PEATcosm2014_Bin_36_FD_119763 | JGI IMG/M metagenome (GOLD analysis project Ga0181529, IMG submission 119763) | Peatland microbial communities from MTU Mesocosm Facility, Houghton, MI, USA - PEATcosm2014_Bin10_30_metaG | ecosystem: Environmental > Terrestrial > Soil > Wetlands > Peat | place... | reverse complement strand
CCCTAGAATGGCACTGGCGATTGAAGCAAAGCGGCAGATTCTCACCACCAATCAGCGCCATAAATCCGATACCGGGTCGCCGGAAGTTCAGATTGCCCTGTTGAGCAAGCGCATCACGATGCTGACAGAGCATTTCAAGACGCATAAAAAGGACCATGGCTCCCGTAAAGGGTTGCTGACCCTGGTTGCGAAGCGTCGCCGGCTTCTGACGTATCTGCGCGATACGGATCCGGAGCGCTATAAAGCAGTTCTGCAACGTCTAGGCATTCGCCGGTAGTTCCATTCGCTCGGAAGCGGCCTGCTTCCAGCATTATGGCGGGTGCTTTCGACTCGTATCAATTGGGCTCGGACGGGCTGGGACGCGTAGTTCCGGCATCGTTCTGGCTCGTCATCCTGTCAACTCCAGTCTCACGCGGTTCTCTCGAGGACCGAATGGTGATTGGCCTGAGTTCGCCCATGGGGGCGCGCCCGGCCGTGGTTGGAGGCTAAGGTTTAGATAATGTCGCACACAGTTGAAGTTGATTTGGGTGGCCGGATAATCACCCTGGAAACCGGCAGAATGGCCAAGCAGGCGAACGGCGCGGTTCTCGTTCGTTCCGGTGACTCCGTGGTTCTGGTCACCGCCTGCATGGCTAACGATCCGAAACCGGGAGCCGGATTTTTTCCGCTCACCGTGGACTATCGTGAATACACTTACGCCGCCGGCAAGATTCCCGGCGGTTTCATCAAACGCGAGGGGCGTCCCTCGGAAAAAGAGATTCTCACCAGCCGGTTGATCGATCGGCCGATCCGCCCGCTGTTTCCCGACGGTTTCCTCCACGAAACCCAGATTATCGCCATGGTCCTCTCCGCCGACCCCGAGCAGGATCCCAATTCCCTGGCGATTGTCGGCGCCGGCGCGGCGCTGGCCATGTCCGATATTCCGTTCCCGCATGTCCTGGGCGGCGTGCGCGTGGGTCTCAAAGACGGCCAGTATGTGGCCAATCCTTCTTATACGGAAGGCCGCGAATCCAAGCTGAACATCGTGGTCGCCGCTACCGAGGGCGGCATCGTGATGGTGGAAGCCGGTGCACAGCAGGTGTCGGAATCCGACGTCCTGGGCGCCATCGAATTCGGCCACGAGTGCTGCAAGAAGATCGCCGCCGGCATCCGCGAGTTGATGAAACTCGCCGGCAAGCCCAAGCGCGAATTCACCTCGCCGGTCCCCGACCCTGCCATTTACGAACAGGTTTCGAAAGCGGCGCGCGCGGATCTCGCCGACGCCCTCAATACCCAGAAACACGAGAAGCTGGAGAGCTACGCGCTGGTGGATTCCATCAAGAAGCGTCTGCTGGAAGGCTTCGCCGAAGATCAACGCGCCGAAGCCGGCAAGTGCTACGACGCTCTCAAAGAGCGCATCTTCCGCGACGAAATGCTGATCAGCCGCCGCCGTCCGGATGGCCGCGCGATGGACGAGATCCGCAAGATCACCATCGAAACCGGCGTTCTGCCGCGTACACACGGCTCGGCCTTGTTCACCCGCGGCGAAACCCAGTCCCTGGTGACCGTCACGTTGGGAACCAAGGACGACGAGCAGCGCGTCGAGTTGCTGGAACCGGGTGAAGCCTCCAAGCGCTTCATGCTGCACTACAATTTCCCGCCTTTCAGCGTGGGTGAGACCGGTTTCATGCGCGGCCCCGGCCGCCGCGAAATCGGCCACGGCGCCCTGGCGGAGCGCGCTCTCACGGCGATGATCCCCTCCGAGGAGACTTTCCCGTATACCCTGCGCGTGGTCAGCGACACCTTGGAATCGAACGGTTCCAGCTCGCAGGCGACCATTTGCGGCGCGTCCCTGGCGCTCATGGACGCCGGCGTCCCGCTAGCCGCGCACGTGGGCGGAGTGGCCATGGGCCTGGTGATGGAGGGCGACAAGTACGCCATCCTCACCGACATCGCCGGCGCCGAAGATCATTACGGCGATATGGATTTCAAGGTCGCGGGCACCCGCGAAGGCATCACCGCTTTGCAGATGGATATCAAGGTTCCCAACGTGACCACCAAGATCATGAAGGAAGCTTTGGAGCAGGCGCGCCACGGCCGCATTTTCATCATCGACAAGATGGTGGCCGCCATGCCGCAACCGAAGACCGCCATCTCGCAGTACGCGCCGCGCATTTACACCCTGCACATCCCCACCGATAAAATCCGCGACGTGATTGGACCGGGCGGCAAGGTGATCCGCGGGATCATCGAGCAGACCGGCGTCAAGATCGACGTCGAGGACGATGGTACCGTGCACGTAGCCTCGGCCGACGAGGCTTCGGCGAACAAGGCGATTCAGATCATCAACGATCTGACCGCCAGTGCGGAAATCGGCAAGACGTATCTGGGCAAGGTGGTCCGCCTGGTGGATTTCGGAGCGTTTGTCGAGATCTTCCCCGGCACCGACGGCCTGCTGCACATCAGCGAAATCGCCGAGAACCGCATCCGCGACGTCCGCGACGAATTGAAGGAGGGCGACCAGATTCTGGTGAAGGTGCTGGCGCTCGAAGGCAACAAAATCAAGCTCAGCCGGAAAGCCGTTCTGAAGGAACAGCGCGAAAAGCTGGCCAAGCAAGGTAAGTAACCGCATCATCGGCCGGGAACCAGGCGCCGACAGCGCTTGGCTCCCGGTTCCTGCACAAGAGCCGCGACCGTCGGGAAGTGGCCTTCGGCAACAGCTCATCTTCCCCCGTCAAAGACATCCCTATCGATCCGGGCCGCTCATTTCCCCGTCTTCTACTGTTGAGAAATCTAAACTAAAAGCTTAGAATACTCATAATGAAGATTGTCCGCCGGGCACTGCAGGCGACGGTCATGCAGGCCGCCAAGAGCTTCCCCGCCGTCGTGCTGACCGGGCCGCGACGAGCGGGCAAGACCTTCCTGCTGCGCCACTGTTTTCCGCGCGCGCAGTACGTGCTTCTGGAAGATCCCGATCTCCAGGCGCGGGCGCGGTCCGATCCGCGCACGCTGCTCGAAGACCTCCGGCCGCCGGTGCTGTTCGACGAAATTCAGAACGTCCCGGAGTTATTCGCCTACGTTCGCGCACGCATCGACCGCAAGCCGCGCGAGATGGGCCAGTGGCTGTTCACCGGCTCACAGGAGGCACCCTTGATGCAGGGAGTCGCCGAATCCATGGCGGGCCGCGCCGCCCTGCTGCAATTGCTGCCATTCAGCCTGGTGGAGTCCGATCGCGTCGGCTTGCTCGCGGGCGGGTATCCGGAAGTGGCGGCGCGCCCCCGAGGCCGCGGGCTGTGGTTCAGTTCCTACATCCAGACCTACCTCGAACGCGACGTTCGCAACATCATAAACGTGCGCGATCTGGCCACGTTCCGGCGATTCCTGGCGCTGCTGGCCAGCCGCCACGGGCAGATGCTCAATAAGACCGATCTGGCGGCGCCGCTCGGCGTGTCGGTCCCGACCGTGGCCGAGTGGTTGCGCATTCTGGAAATAACGGCGCAGATCATCCTCGTGCCGCCTTACTATGAGAACTTCGGCAAGCGGCTGGTCAAGTCGCCCAAGATTTACCTGGAAGACTCCGGCATGGCCTGCCACCTGCTCGGCATCTCAACCCAGGCGGAGTTGGAGCGGTCGCCTTTCCTGGGGCCGATATTCGAGGGCTTCGTGGCGGCCGAGATCCTCAAGAGCCAGGTGAACCGGGGCCGGCGCAAAGAGCTTTACTACTTTCGCGACCAGCAGGGCCTGGAGGTCGATTTCCTGTTTCCCGATGGGCGCGGAGGCCTGTGGATGGCGGAGTGCAAAGCCTCCAAGACCGTGCAGCCGGCGATGGCGCGATCTATGGATGCCTTGCGCGCGGCCATGGGCCGCTCTGTGCCGCGCCGCATCACCGTGGTGCATCGCGCCTCCGCGGCTGCCCCCCTGACGCGCGCGCTTGCCCGGGGAATCGAAGCCTTAAATGTTCGCGAATTTGCGGCGGCGCTGGCTGGAGGCAGCAAATCTACCCTTGAGAAATCTAAACTGCAACTTTAGAAAACTCAACACTAATTTTCGTCTTCGTGCACCCGAATCTCCCATCCCAGGTACGTCTCCAGCGCCTCTTTCAGAATGCGCGCGCAATGCGATGCGTTCATCGCCGCATGATGCTCGAAGCCGTTCTTGCAGATGTAGCGCATCAGCCGCTGAAGCCGCGGAACCTCCACCACCGCACGGCTTCCGAACGTGGCCAGAGGATCGGAGGTGAAGCGTCCCTCGCCTACATATCCGCGAATGCGGCCCGAAAGATCGTCGGTCGAGATGCGCGCAAACGTCACCGGACCCTCGGCCGTGCGGCCGGACAGCGCCCCGTAGGTATTCTGTTCGCCCAGCGTCGAACCGAGAATCGGGGCCGTCCCGATTTGAATGTCCGGTAGAAAGCTCTTGGCCCAATTGCCGCAATGGAACAGCACGCACTTGTTGGGATCGTTGCCGTAATTGTTGTTCCAATCCACCAGCGCGCTAGGGCTTCCCGAGGCCAGTTGCAGCGCGTACATGGTGACCACGCCGGTCACGTCCACTTCGCAGGCGCTGGGCATGAGCTTCTCGCTCATCATACTCATCAGGGTGCAGCAGTTGACGCCGAAATTCTCCTGCATCGAGCTCCAGCATTGCAGGGCGGTGGCGTCCAGGCCATTGTCCGCGATCCATTCCGCCAGCACCACGCCCAACTTCGCCATGCGCAGCAGCGACCCCGCCGGCACCGTCGAGGAATCGGCATACACGCCGATCTCGCGCAGTTTGGCCGCGACGCGCGCATCGCCGTCCGCCAGTTTCTGTGCGCGTCCGAAGACGTCCGACAGATCGATGGTCGAGACGCCGATTCCCGCCGACTGCAGCAGCTTCTCGCTATAGCGCGTGGTATTGAACGCGTTGGGACGCGCGCCCACGGCGCCGATGCGGGCGCTGCGCAGACCGCGGACCACGCGGCAGACGGCCACGAAATCTTCCAGGTCGCGCCGGAATTCGGGTGCGCCCGCCGCCACCGTGTGGAGTTCCGTCAGGGTGAAGGGAATGCCGTACTGGCGCAAATTGTTGCACACCGAAATCTTGCCGCAGAAGGCGTCGCGGCGCCGTTCCGCGCCCAAGCGGTCGAGATCGTCCGGATAGGCCTGCACCAGCACCGGAACGTTGAGCGCCGCCAGTTTCAGGACCTCGGCCACGCCTTTTTCGTCGCCGAAATTGGGCAGCGAAACCAGCACACCGGCGATACTGTCGCGGCGCGCACGGAACAAGTCCGCGCAGCGTTGCGCGTGCGCCCAGGTCTCGACCGACCCCAGCTTGGTCTCGGCCTCACCCACCCAGACCGGCTCCAGATCCATCTCGCCGAACAGCGCCGCCAGATCGCGGCGCGCTTCCGTGACCAAATGGTCGGGGAAAAAATCGCGATTCCCTACGATCACTCCCAGTGTCATTCTCGGCATGGCAATCCACCTCTCTCACTTCCTGGCGAAAATCCCAAACTCGCCGGCATTGGCCGTGTTCACCAGCTCGCAATCGATGGATTGCTTCTCCGGCGCTCCGGTCCCGCCCGACGTCAAATAATGATGCGCCTGATCTACGGCCAGCCGGGCGATGCGCGCCGCCGGCTGCAACACGGTCGCCTGAATGTCGCCGGAGCGGATGGCCGCGATGACGTCCGGGCTGCCGTCGAACCCCACCACCAGAACCTTCGGAAGCCCCGCCGCCTTGAGCGCCGCCGACGCGCCCAGCGCCATGGTGTCGTTGCCCGCGATCACGCCCTTGATGCCGCGGTTGCCCTGGATAAGGGTCTCCATCTTCTGGAACGCCTCCGTCTGGCTCCAGTTGGCGCTCTGCCGCGCCACCATTTTCAACTCCGGATACTTGTCGAGAACGTCGTGGTAGCCCTGCGTGCGGATGGCGGCGTTGGTGTCCGACTCGCGGCCCACCAGCTCCACGTACGATCCCTTCTCGCCCATCAGCCGCACGAACTCCTGCGCGCCCAGCGCGGCTCCCTGGTAATTGTTCGAGACTATCTGTGCCGCCGCCACGCCGTTGGCGTTGATTTCGCGGTCGATCAGAAACGACGGAATCCCCGCCGCCTTGGCCTTGCGCACCGCGGCCACCGAGGCATCGGCGCCGGCGTTGTCCACGATAATGGCTACGGCGTGGTTGGCGATGGCGCTATCGAAGAGTTCGTCCTGCTTATGGGCGTCGTCGTCGTGGGTATTGACCATCACGTCGTAGCCCAGTTCGCGCGCCCGCGCCGCGGCGTTGTCCGCCTCGGCTTTGAAAAACGGGTTGTCGTGCGAGGGCGTGATGATGGAGATGGTCTTCTTGCCCGGTCCCGCCGCCGGATGCGACCCGCACCCCGCCAGCAATATTCCGGCCGCCAGAAGCCACGCTACTTTTCCGCAGGCTGCCATTGTATCCTCCGCTGCAGTTGATCGAGAACCACGGCCACGATGATGACGATTCCCTTAATAACAATTTGCCAGAATTCGGAGACTCCCAGCAGCACCAGTCCGTCCGCCAGGGCGCCGATTACCAGTGCGCCGGCGATGGTCCCGCCGATGCCGCCGCGTCCGCCCATCAGCGATGTGCCGCCCAGCACCACGGCCGCGATGGCGTTCAACTCGAACGATTGGCCGGTGGCCGGGTGCGCCGCAACCAGTTGCGAGGCGATGATCAGCCCCACCGCCGCCGAGCAGATTCCCGAGATCATATAGACCATCAGTTTGACGCGCTTCACGCGCACGCCGGAAAGTTGCGCCGCGCGCTCGTTGCCGCCCACCGCGTACACGTGACGGCCGAAGCGCGTGCGCGCCGCCACCAGGGCCGCCGCCACGCCGAATGCCACCATCAACCAGATGGGAACCGTCCCCTCGCCGAGCAGCGGAAACCCGGTGTTCCCAAGATCCGCACGGCCCGCCAGGTTGGGGAACGTGGCTCCGTTCGACAACAGCAGCGCTGCCCCGCGCGCCGCGTACATCGTGCCCAAAGTCGCGATGAACGGCGCTACCGAGAGGCGCGCGACCAGGATTCCGTTGACGGCGCCCACCAGCGCGCCGCCGATGAGCGCGATTACGATCACCAGCCAGACCTGGAAGTAGACCACCACGCCGAATGTGCGCAGCACCAGGCCGTGGTCGATCAGCCCGCCCGCGATCATGCCCGCCAGCCCGGCGATGGAGCCCACCGAGAGGTCGATTCCGCCGCTCAGAATTACGAACGTCATGCCGATAGCCATGATGGCGTTGATGGCCACGTGTTTCAGCAGGATGGTCAGGTTGGCGGTGGAGAGGAATGCCGGCGAGAGGCACGAGAACGTCACCAGCAGCACCACCAGCGCCACCAGGGCGCGCAGGCGAAACAGCGTGGCGGTCATTGGGCGCCTCCACAAGCCGCTACCAGAGCTTCCTCGGTGGCGCCGGCACGGCTGAACTCGGCCGTCACGCGCCCTCGCGCCATCACCACGATGCGCGTGGCCAGAGCCAGAATCTCCTCCAGTTCCGAGGAGGCGAACAGCACCGCCAGTCCCCGCCCGGCCAGGGTGCGGATGATGTGATGAATCTCTTCCCGCGCGCCCACGTCCACGCCGCGCGTGGGATCGTCCAGCATCAGCACTTTCGGCGACGCCATGAGGAACCGCGACAGCAGCACTTTCTGCTGATTGCCGCCGCTCAACGAAGTAATCGGGCAATCCAGGCCGGCGCAGCGGACTTTGAGTTCCTCGGCCAACCCGGCCGCGCGCCGATGCTCGCGCTTGGGCGACGCCAGCGTCATGTTTTCGCGCACCGACAGGGTCGGTACGATACCGGACGCTTTGCGATCCTCCGGCACCAGTGCCAGCCCCGCGCGAATCCGCCCGGGAATATCGAGTGAATTCAGCTCGCGGCCTCCCAGCAAAACCCGCCCCGACTTTACGCGCCGCAGCCCGATTAGCGTCTCGAACAACTCCGTTCGTCCCGCGCCCATGAGCCCATAGAACCCCACAATCTCTCCCGCCTGCGCCTGAATCGCCACCTCCCCGATCCGCGCCGTGAATTCCGGTGACAGGCTACTCAACTCCCGAACTCCCGCCGCTTCCCGCTCCACAGTGGTGTGCCCGGTCATCTTCTCCACGATCCACGGGACCGTCGCTGCAGCGATTTCCGATTCGGCAACCACCCGGCCGTCGCGCAGTACGGTGATGGTGTCGCCGATGGTGAGCAGTTCCTCCAGCCGGTGCGAGACGTAGACGATCGCCACGCCCCGCGACTTCAGATCGCGGATCAGGCGGAACAGCGCCGCGATCTCGGCCGCGCTCAGCGCCGACGTCGGCTCGTCCATGATCAGCACGCGGGCGTTGCGCGCAATGGCTTTGGCGATCTCCACAATTTGCTGCTGCCCGAGCGGCAGATCGCCGACCAGCGCGCGCGGACGGATGCACTGCTCCAGCCGCGCCATAGCTTCGGCAGTTTCACGCTCCTGAAAAGGCTTGTCGATCAAGCCGTGCCGCGTGCGTTCGCGCCCCAGGAAGATGTTATCGGCGACGCTCAGATTGGGCAGCAGGTTGAGCTCCTGGTAGATCATGGCGACGCCGCCCGACGCGGCCTCCCCTTCCACGCGTCCACCGGTGGGCGTCTCGACGCCCGCCAGAACGCGCATCAGGGTGGATTTGCCGGCGCCATTTTCGCCCACCAGCGCGTGGACCCGCCCGGGCAGCACCTCGAAATCCACGCGGTCGAGCGCCAGCGTGCCCGGGAACTGCATCGACACCGCGCGCGCCGCGAGCACCGTCATCGGGTCTCCCGGAACGCGTGCTCATTTTTGTGGGGCAGGTTGTCAACCTGCGGCGGGCTGTTAACCCGCTTGGCCGTCATTGTTACGGGGCCGCCCAGGCCGAGTGCCACTCGGCCGCAGGTTGCCAACCTGCCCCACATGAAGGTTGACTGGCGGCAATGCGTCATCGGGCCTCCCGCGCGACCGTCAGTTGCACCGGCACGATCTCGATCAAGCCGTCCGCCATGGGCCGCGAGGCCGCGCCCGCGAACGTCGCCATGGCGCCCGTCAGGCCGTCTTTGGAAAGCTCTGCGAGCGCGCGCTTCCACACACGGTCGTTGAGCGCGTTGCCCACCCTCGCGAATTCCAGTTGATTCACGAACTGGCTGAACTGGATGAACGGCAGCGCATCGCGTAGCGCCGTGCCCCGCAGCACCGGCCCGATCTGCAGCGCGGCATCGGCTCGCCCGTCGTATGGCGCAAGGTCGATCAGCATCAGCCCCGTGCGGGAAGCGGTGTCCACGCGCAATACCCGTCCCGCGCCTTTCACCAGGAACGCCGCCGGCAGGTCCTCGCGCCGGCCGCGCAGCAGGCCCGCCAGGTCCGCGGCGCCTGCGACCGCCGGCATCACCTTCGAATCCCAAATGGATTCCACGTAGGTGTTGGCGTCGAACGCGCGGTCTTTCGAGAGTCCACCGTCTTTCTCGATCGGGCGCACCGTCCAGGGCACGCACGAAGACAGCAGCAGGCTTGCGGCCAGCCAGGCACGGCTCATACCCGTTGAGGCACTCCCCGGCGCCGCCGCTCGGTGGATTCCGCGGAGGCGTCCGCGTCGATCAGCCGCTGCGCCGTATCGACGTCGGTGATCAGGACGTTCACCAAATGCCCGGTCAATGCGCCGCGAATGGCCGCAACCTTGCGCCTGCCGCCGGCCACCGCAACCACGCGGTCGGCCAGCCGCAACCGGGCGAGGTCCACGCCGATCACTCGGTCGTTGAGCGGCGTGACGACCGGCGAGCCATTCCGATCGAAAAAGCGCAGGCAGATATCGCCCACCGCTCCCTCGGTGCGCAACGATTCCAACTCGGCGCTCGAAAACACGTTGCCGCTGGACGCCAGCATGTGCGACGGTTCCACCGCGCCGATGCCCACCAACGCCAGCGTCATGCTACCGATCAATTCCGTGGCTTCCTGCACGAAGCGGTCTTTCAATAGCACGCGGCGCGCTTCCGGCGACCCGACCACGCCCGGCGCCGGCAGCAGCGTGGCCGTGCCGCCCACCAGGTTGGCGAACCTCCGCGTGAGGTGTGTGGCGTGCACCTCCGCGCTGGGGTTGCCCACGCCGCCCAGAATTTGCACTACGCGCGCGCCAGCCCCCCGCGAGTTCGGCTGCATGGCATCCACCATGGCCAGCAGTGCCGCGCTCCACGAGGATATTCCGACCACGTCCACGGGTTTCAGAGTGGTCTCGACATAGAAGGCCGCCGCGGGACCGAGGTCGCGGACCACCTGGTCGTCGTCGTCCATGGAATCCACGACGATGGCCTCTTTGAGGTCGAACTTCTCTTGCAGCGCCTCTTCCAGTTCGGGGTGCGCGCTCGGCGGAACGCTCACCGTGATGCGTACGATGCCGGCCTTCTCGGCGCGTTTGAGCAGCCGCGAAATCGTGGACTGCGAAACGTTGAGCCGCTCCATGATCTCGGTCTGGCGCAGGCTCTGTTCATAGTACATCCGCGCCACTTTGGTCATGAGCCGCAACTCGTCGATCCGCGCCATGGCCTATCCTTTCCCGGCCGCCGAAAAATGCGCACCGATCGTTTCCAGCCAACCATCGTACCGTCTTGCGCGCTCGGTTTCGCTCATTTTCGGCTCGAAACGCCGCTCGGGGCGGGGAAGCGCCGCCAGTTCGTCCAGCGATCTCCACACGCCCGCCGCCAGTCCGGCCAGCCATGCCGCGCCCATTGCAGACACATCCGAGGATGCGCTGCGCTCCACCGGACGGTTCAAGATGTCCGCCTGAAACTGCATCAGAAAATCGTTGCGGCTGGCGCCGCCGTCGGCCAGCAATACCGGCAGCGCGTGTTCGCAATCGTGCTCCATGGCGTCGAAAACGTCGCGCACCTGGTAGGCGATGGATTCGACCGTGGCCCGCGCCACATGCGCCGCGGTGGTTCCGCGCGTCAGCCCCGTTATCAGGCCGCGCGCGCCGGCGTTCCAGTGCGGAGCGCCCAGCCCGGCGAACGCCGGTACCATGTAGACGCCGTCCGTATCCGCCACCGTGGACGCCAGTTCAGCCACGCCCGCGGCCGCGTCTGGCAGCCCCAGGAACTCTCCCAGCCACTGCACCGCGCCGCCCGTGACGGTGATGTTGCCCTCCAGGGCGTACATGGTTTGCTCCGCGCGCGACCATCCGACGGTCGCCGACAACCCGCCCGTCGATTCCACGGGTTCGGCCGTGGCGGTCATCAGCGAACTGCCCGTGCCGTAGGTGGCCTTCACCGCGCCCGGAGAAAAGATGGCGTGGCCGAACAGCGCCGCGTGCGAGTCGCCCGCCAATGCGCAGACCGGAATGCCAGCCGGGAGACCGCCCTGCGCCACGCTCTCACCGTACAGCCAGCTCGACGGTCTGAGCGTGGGCAGCGCCGCTGCCGGAATGCCGAAGATCGCCATCAATTGGGGATCCCAGCGCAGCTTCCGCAAGTCCATCAACTGCGTGCGCGAGGCGTTGGTCAGATCCGTGGCGTGTACCGCTCCGCCCGTGAGATTCCAGAGGAGCCAGCTATCCACCGTGCCGATAGCCAACTCTCCGTCCGCCGCGCGCCGCATGCCGTCCGGTGTCCGGCCGAGCAGCCAGCGCGCTTTGCCGGCCGAGAACAGCGGATCGATGGCCAAGCCGGTGCGGCGCTGCAGCAGTTCCTCGTGCCCGGCTTCCCGCAACGCAGCGCAGAACGGCGCGGTGCGGCGGCATTGCCACACCACGCACGGTCCCACCGGCTCGCCGGTCCTTCGGTCCCATGCCACTACGCTTTCGCGCTGATTGGAGATACCGATGGCCGCCGGCCGCACATTCCCGGCCTTCGCGAGGCACTCCGCGGCGGCATCCGCCACGCTGCTCCACAAAACCCGTGCGTCCTGTTCCACCCAGGCCGGCTGTGGAAACCGGATCGCGACCGGCCGCGAGGCCGAAGCCACGATGCCGCCGCAGGGGTCCACGAGAATTGCCTTGGTATTGGTAGTGCCCTGATCGATTGCCAGAACGTAGCGCGCGCTCACGACCGCACCTTGGTCTCCAGCACTTCGAGCGCAGCGGCGTGGATGGCCTGCGCGGTGAGCCCGAAATGCTCGAAGAGCCACTCGGTGCTGCCTGTCGGCGCGAAGGTGGGAATGCCCAGAATGCGCATGGGTACGGGGCAGGCGGTGGCCGTCAACTCCGCCACCGCTCCTCCCAATCCGCCGCGGATGGAATGCTCCTCCACGGTTACGATGGCCGCGGTGGATTGGGCGGCGTCCAGAACGGCGTCGCTGTCCAGCGGCTGCAGCGTGGACATATTGATCACGCGCGCCGACACGCCGTCCTTCGCCAGCAGTTCGGCGGCTTCCAGCGCCCGGCAGACCATGGTGCCGTTGGCGACAATCGCAATATCGTTGCCCGGCCGCAGGATGGCCGCCTTGCCGATGCGGAACTGGTAACCCGGCGGATGCACTTCGGGGACTGGAAGACGGCTCAAGCGCAGGAAAATCGGGCCGTCCATTTCGGCCGCGGCGCGCACCGCCTGCGCGGTCTCGGTAGGGTCGGCGGGAACCACTACGGTCAGGCCGGCGATGGCTCGCGTCCACGCCAGGTCCTCGATGGAATGGTGCGTCGGGCCCAATTCTCCGTAGGCCAAGCCGCTCGACATGCCGCAAAGTTTGACGTTGGCCCTGGAGTACGCGAGATCCACCTTAACCTGCTCGAGCGCACGGCCCGTCAGGAAGCACGACGCTCCGCAGACGAAGGGAATCTTGCCGCCGTTGGCCAGGCCGGCGCCGATGCCCACCATGTTCTGCTCGGCGATTCCCACGTTCACCAGGCGATCCGGGAAGCGTTTGAAAAACGCGCCCAGGTGCGTGGACCCCACCGAATCGTTGACCACCGCCACAATCCGCGGGTCGTGCTCCGCCAGTTGCTCCAAGGTGGTGGAAAAGGCCACCCGGCAATCGAATCGGTCAGCCATTGGAATCCTCGCCCAGCTCCACCAGGGCCGCCGCCAGTTCGGCATCCGTGGGAGCGTGGTGGTGCCACTCGGCGCGGTTCTCGGCGAAGCTGACGCCCTTGCCCTTGGTGGTCCTGGCGATCACGCAATTCGGCCGGCCGGGTTCGAACGGGGTAGAGCGGAAGACGGCTTGCAGCGCTTCGCAATCGTGCCCGTCCACCTCGCGCACGGCCCATCCGAAGGCGCGGAACTTTTCGGCCAGAGGCTCCAGCCGCATGATCGTCTCGGTCGGCGCGCCTTGCTGAATGCGGTTGCGGTCCACGATGGCGACCAGGTTATCGAGCCCGTAGTGCGCCGCCGCCATGATGGCTTCCCAGTTGCTTCCTTCCTGCAGTTCGCCGTCGCCGGTGAGAACGAAGGTGCGCCACGGGGCGTGGTCCATCCTGGCCGCCAGTGCCGCGCCCACCGCGATGGGGAACCCGTGGCCCAGCGGCCCGGTATTGGCCTCCACGCCGGGAAGCGTGGTGCGGTTGGGATGGCCGTTGAGCCGCGACATCGGCCGCATGAACGTCGCCAATTCCTCCCACGGGAAGAAACCCTTCAGCGCCAGCGTGGTGTAGAGCGCCGCCGAGCAATGCCCTTTGCTCATGATGAACCGGTCGCGCGCCGGATTGCGGGGCTGCGACGGATCCACCTGCAGGACGCCGAAATACAGACTCACCAGGATATCGGCCGCCGAGAGGTCGCCGCCCGGATGGCCCAGGCGTGCGCTGTGCACCATGCGGAGACTCTGGCGCCGGACGGCGCGTGCGAGATCGCTCAAGGTCTGGGCGGGACCGGAGGCCGTCGCCGGCTTCGAATAATTATTCGTCACCTGCGTTTTATGCAAGCTAACAAAATAGCAGCGATCATCATTCGGGTCAAGCCGGTATTTTCGTTACCCACTCCTCCCTCTGAATGCGCAAATTCGCACGCTTGACACATGGCTATAGAACGTGGTACTAATTTTCAGTGCAAGTCTAGCCATATAAGCATAAATATTCACTAACGCCAGACGCTCTCTGGCGGAAAGGGTTTCCCCGATGAAACACCGTATCCTGTGCATACTGCTGTCCGGTTCTTTGAGCGTCCTGCTCGCTCAGGAATTTCGATCCACTATCAGCGGCAGCGTCTCCGATCCACAAAAGACCATGGTGGCCTCGGTGAAAATCGAAGCCACTGAAACCAGAACCGGCGTCAAGTCCACGAGCACCACCGATGCTTTAGGGCAGTACACGCTGCCCTTCCTGACGCCGGGCGTTTATTCCGTGGCCGCAGAAGCCACGGGTTTTAAGCGCGCCGTTCGTTCCGACCTGCTGGTGGGTCCCGGCGATCACGCAGTCATCGATTTTCACCTGGAGCTGGGTTCCGTACTGCAGAACATCAGCGTCACCTCCGAGGTCCCTTTGCTTGAGACCGCCAATGCCTCCAGCGGCGAAACCATCACCACGCAGCAAGTGGAGGATTTTCCGCTGAACGGCCGGACCCCGCTCATGCTGGCGCAATTGGCCATGGGCGTCATTTCGTCGGGGGCTCCCGGCGCCGTCCATCCCTTCGATAACAGCGGCGCGGCCGGATTCAGCATGTCGGGCGCGGCCACGCAGAACAACGAACTGTTGATGGATGGCACCGCCGACGGCACTTGGGACAAGCGCGTCGCCTACAATCCACCACAGGACGCCGTCGAAGAGGTCCGCGTGCGGGCCTTCGACGCGGATGCATCCTACGGCCACTCTGGCGGCGGCATGGCGGAGCAGATCACCAAGAGCGGCACTAACTCCCTGCATGGTTCGGCCTACGATTTCAACCAGGTGACCATGCTCTCCGCCAACAGTTTCTTCAACAACAAGAACGGACTGAAGATCGCTCCTAACATCTACAACCAGTACGGCGCTTCGGCCGGCGCCCCGCTGTACCTGCCCAAAGTTTACGACGGACGCAATCGCGTGTTCTGGTTCTTCGCCTTCGAGGGAATCCGCTGGGACACTCCCATCAGCCCCCTGGTCAGCGTTCCTACCGCGGCGGAACGAACCGGCGATTTTTCCGCGCAATTGGGTGTCAGTTCGGCCTACCAACTCTACGACCCGTTGTCCGGCGTGCAATCGGGCTCGCAGATCTCGCGCACGCCGTTCGCCAACAACATTATCCCCACCGCCCGCCTCAATCCCGTCGCGCTCGCGGTGCTGAAATACTATCCCCTGCCGGATCTCGCCAGCAACGCCAACGGCTTGAACAACTTTGGCGCCAGCATTTCGAATCTGGAGTACTTCAATAACGAACTGAGCCGCGCCGATTTCAACCTCAGCGACCGACATAAGTTGTTCTGGACGTTCCGCCATAACTATCGGCATAACGATACCAACCGCACCTTCGGTTACGGCGATCCGGCCGTAGGAAACTCCCTGAGCCGCAAAAACTGGGGCACCACGCTGGACGACGTCTATTCCCTCTCGCCTACCACGGTGCTCAATGTGCGGTTGAACTGGACCCGGTTCGTGGAGCACCACTGGCAATCCAGCCAGGGCTTCGACCCCACCTCGCTGGGACTGCCTTCTTACATCGCCTCCAACTCCCAACTCCTCTCCATGCCCGCTTTCGTATTCGGCGGCAACTATCAGAATCTCTCGGATAACGACGCCACCAGCCAGAATCCCTACGACATTTTCCAGGCCTTCGCAACCGTGTCCAAGATTGCGGGTAACCACAGCGTGAAGGCCGGCTTCGATGCCCGCGAGTACCGTTTGAGCGGTATCAATTATGGCTTGAACCAGTCCGGCAGCTTCACCTTCAACAGCAGTTGGACCAACGGCCCGTATACCAGTTCCTCGGCCTCCCCGCTGGGACAAGACCTGGCTGCGTTCCTCATCGGCCTGCCTTCCAGCGGTACCTACAGCGAGAACGCATATTACACCGTCAACACCAAATACTACGCCGGCTTTGTTCAGGACGATTGGCGCGTGCGCAACAACGTCACGGTGAATCTGGGATTGCGCTTCGAGCACGAAACTTCCGAGAGCGAGCGCTTCAACCGCATGGTCAACGGATTCAGCCCCACCGCGGCGAATTCCGTTTCCTCGATTGCCGCCGCGAACTATGCCGCCAGTCCGCTGGCGCAGATACCCGTCAGTGCCTTCACCGGCCTCGGCGGTTTGACGTTCGCCAACGCTTCGACTCCTACCGCGTACAACGCTCCTTCGAATATCTTCAGCCCGCGCTTCGGCGTTTCGTGGACTCCCCAACAGTTGGGACAGCACACCGTGATCCGGGCCGGTTTCGGGATCTTCACTTACCCCATCGGAGTCCCCGTTCCCAACCAGCCGGGCTATAGCCAGACCACGCAGCTTGTCGCCACCAATAACAACTATCTGAGCCCCGCCACGAATCTCTCGAATCCTTTCCCCAGTGGAATCCTTCAGCCGGTCGGCTCGTCGCAAGGTGCGTCCACCTATCTGGGCCAGTCCATCACTTACATGAACCGCCAAACTGTCAATCCGTATTCCGCGCGCTGGGACCTCAGCGTGGAACGTCAACTCTCACGCGATACGGTTCTCGAAGTGGCTTATATCGGGAACCATTCCGTACATCTGGGGCTGAGCCAGAATATGGATTACCTTCCGCCGCAATACCTGAGCTCTTCGCCGGTGCGCGATAACGCGACTATCAGTCTGCTCTCGTCCACCGTTGCCAACCCCTTCGTCGGCCTGCTGCCCAACAGCACATCGCTGAATGGCAAGACCGTCTCGCTGTCGCAACTCCTGACACCGTTCCCCGAGTTTACCGGTATCACCATGCAATCCACACCCGAGGGAAGCTCGTACTATGGGAGCCTGAATGCCCGCCTGGAGAAGCGCATGTCGCACGGCCTTTCCCTCATTAACAACTTCGTTTGGTCGAAACTGATAGCGGAAACCGTGCAACTTAACGCCTTCACGCCTCCCCAGAAGCAGATAGCCAGCGACAACCGAACCTTGCATAACGTGCTGGCGGCAACCTACCGGCTGCCCATCGGCGAAGGCCACAAGCTGGCATTGCCCTCCAAAGTGGCGAACCGCATAGTGGGCGGCTGGGTGGTGAATGCCATTTACACGCGTCAACTGGGCGCCCCGCTCAACTGGAGTTCCGATTTGCTGTACTATGGCGGCCCGCTGAATATCAACCCTCGTCAGGTGAACGGCGCGGCCTTCGATACCACCCGCTTCAACACGGTTTCCTCGCAGCAGCTTTCTCAGAACATTCGGACCTTTCCCACCATGTTCTCGAACCTGCTGCAGGACGGAAACAACAACCTGGACTTCTCCATGCTGAAGGAGTTTCGACTGCCGGAAAAGGCCAAGATCCAACTGCGCTTCGAAGCCTTCAACTTCCTCAATCATCCGACGTTCAGCGGTCCGAATCTGAGCCCCACCAGCACCAGTTTCGGGATGATTACCGCACAGGCGAACACCGCCCGGCAAGTTCAGTTGGGTGGGCGCATGGTCTGGTAGGCCGGCCGCCCACGGCAACAGTATTGATCGGCCAGTTCGGAGGCCGGTGTTGAAATCCCGCGTGTCGAGGCTGCCGATAACGGAAGCCTTCGGCCGCGGGATTTCCGCGTCTGTGGGCCCTGGGCCAGCCATGAAGGCCGGTCAACGCCGAGAAACGACTCCTCACGTGGTCGAAGTCGCTCGATACCATTCCAACCGGCGCAGCCACTACCAGCGCCGGCGCGGGCCAAGGTTATGCCATCCCCATTCATCTGCCGAACTATAAGCGGCTCGATATTGGCCGCTCGGACTTCGACCACCGCAACGTATTCACCGCGAAATATATGTGGACGTTCCCCTTGCTGCACGGCGGATCGGCTCCGCTGCGGGCGGTGCTCAACGGCTGGGAATCGTCCGGGTCGATCAGCGCGCGTACGGGCGATCCCTTCACCGTGCTGGATGGGCAGGATGCTTCCCTTACGGGCATCAACCGGATGTTCCGAACCTCACGGGCGTGCCGGTTTACGGCACCAACGCTTGTGCCGGATCAACGACACCGTGCAGAAGCTGGCTTACCTTCGGCGCCTTCTCGCTGCCGGCAACGGGCACGTTCGGCAGCGTGACCAAGAACAGCTTTACCGGGCCGAACTTTGTGACCTTCGACTTATCGCTGGCCCGGCGTTTCAAACTCGGCGAGCGTGCGAACCTGCAGTTCCGCGCCGAGTACTTCAATGTCTTCAATCACACCAATTTCAACACGCCGGCGGCCACGCTGAGCAGCGCGGCGACCTTTGGCCGGATCAAGACGACGGCTGGCGGTCCCCGCATCGGGCAGTTGTCGATGAAATTGTCGTTCTAGTCGTTGGGCCGGGAAGCGGCCCGGCAACGATTGTCCGTAGCCGGAACTGAATCGGCAACGCGGACGACCGCAAATAACGCGGTTGGGCAGCGAGAGTAGCGGATAGCGGCCGGCTGCAGTTTCCGGCCAGGCTGACCCATTGAGCCCGAATAGAGAAATTGAGTGATAGGTCTCCGGCTCCATCGGCGCCCAATCGTCCTTCGTCATTTCTTAAGCGTCCCCACCCGTTTTAAAAGGGGGGTGCACGGCTTCGGAGGGGGGCGGCGAGCGCATTTTCGTCCCTGCCCCCTGACGAACGGCATCGTGGGGTTGCATCACGAAGACCTCGTGTTCCGGCTGCGGCGCGCCATTCACCACCAGTGCCCAGGTTTGGCCGCCGCCACGCCCTGCGAATCGACGGCGCCGTCCCGGATGACTGTGAGACGCTGGTCGTGGCGCTGAGGGCGCCCGGCGCGCGGGTCAGACTGTCACCATTTCGGCCCCGGGCTCACAGCCGTTTCCTGATCCTCGTGCGGGCCAGACGTAAGACCACCCGTGAGCCAGCGAGGCCGGCGGATGGCGTGTACTTGCTTCATCCGGTGCGAAGCGCCGTGGCTGATTGCGGCTCACTACCTCAAAGGATCGACTGGCTTCACGGATAGTATATGTGCCCAATACTGTAGTCTATGTGGACGTTCTGCCAAGTCCGGACTTGACGGTAAACTGAAGAAATGTCCGGGATGGAAATCAGAATCCTGTCGTCGCCGGAAGCCTCAATCGACGGTGCGCCCAGCCGCCCTGGGACGTAGCGAAAGATAGGTGTTTTCCGATTGGACCATCTGGCTGCCAATGACTCCCCCTTCACGGGCGCCCTCGAAACGTAGACAGTGACTTCCTCCTCCTTCGCCAACGTGTCGCAGTTTGTGTAGGTGACCTCAAACCTCATACCTGACAGATTTGGTATGGTCTTCAGCTCTTCCGTCATACATACGCCGCGCAACAACGTCCTGGCGACCTTCACCCTAGCGTCAGACACCAAAATCATGAGCACTATCACCAGCACCACAACTATGCCAGCACCCCGGATGAGTGCTTATCTTGATGCGTTCCTAGTTGCCATATGCCCCTCCTGCGCCAGTCTGATAACCCAGGACTGTGAAGTGGTAGGTTTCGGGGTCCATACCGCCCGTGCCACTTCGGTCCTTGTTGGTCGATATCATCTTGGCGTAAGTGCTGGCTATCCCGATCGTCTCGCTTAGCGTCAACCCGGCCTGTTGCGCAAAGAGCCCGACATCAAAATTCGACACAGCTTTGAATTGCCGCAACTGTTGAAACCCACCAGTCACAAGATCGCTTTGCGGTCCGACCCGTTGGTAATCATATTGCCCACCTGTGGCGACGGTGGCCGCAAGCGAGCCGATCAAGAACGGGATTGCTGACGAGCCATCATCACTAGCGAGCAGATGCTCAAAGATCTTCTTGGTTTCCTTGCCAGCAGCGGCCACGTCACTGAGGTCGGCGGCTGGCGCCATCATGTGACCGGTGGGAGACCTGGGATCATCGACGTACTTACCATTCGGAAGCTTCACCTCAACACCTGGGAAAGGGCTGCTTTTCGCCGTCGGACTTATGCCGTGTTCTGCATTCCAATTCGCGAGCGCCTGGCATCCGGCGCCTTGAGCATTCTTGCCGCTACAATCAAAGTGACCGTCAGTATCCACACGTGAGAGCGGGTTGTTCCTCACGTATGCGTACAGGTTGAGGCTCTGCGGGTCGCCGAGACTTGCGTACGGTACGGGCTTCGGAATCGCCGACCAATCCGGACTCATCCACCTCCCCTGCGCCCCCGAGAAGTCCCTTGCCCCAAAATAGTCCAACCCCATCTCCGCGTCCCGTTCCTTCCCCGTGAACTTCACACTCGCCACATCCGGCGGAGCCGGATACTGCGGCAGGATCGCATTCCCGAGACTCTCGTAACAGCCCGTGCGCCCGTTCTCCCCGCTGGGGATCTCCTCCCCGAACGGCAGGTAATCGATGCACCGCACCACGTTTCCCGTCCCGTCCGTCACCAGCCGCGTGCTTCCCAAATGGTCCGCCGTCAGATACTGCGTCCCCGTCGCCGTGGGCGCCTGCGTGCTGTACTCCGCCGCCAGT
>Ga0181529_10002790_pt1 | contig 20442 bp, 21 predicted proteins | sample PEATcosm2014_Bin_36_FD_119763 | JGI IMG/M metagenome (GOLD analysis project Ga0181529, IMG submission 119763) | Peatland microbial communities from MTU Mesocosm Facility, Houghton, MI, USA - PEATcosm2014_Bin10_30_metaG | ecosystem: Environmental > Terrestrial > Soil > Wetlands > Peat | place... | reverse complement strand
CGCTCGCCGCCGCCGTTCGTTGAGAGCTTCTTCTGACAACTTCCGACCGTCAATCTTCTCCATACTTCATTAGACGAACCAATCTCAGAAATGTTTCACTCGTTTAGGGCCGGATAAGTAATATGCGCGTCGACGAGTCATTGGCGATTTCCCATTACAAATATGCGTGACAATTACTTCGCCAAGGCAGAGGTCGGATACTGGCGTGTCTGCTAAAGTTGAGGTCATTTTGCCGCTTAGGTCGCAGCGTAAAGCAGCGAGGGTGCTGATGAATAGGGTGCCGAAGAAAGAATACGTGGCGTCATGGCGGCTTTTTGGTGTAAATCAAGATGCCAAGTTAAACCAGCGTAGTGCATCGCGAAGCGGGCAAATCATAGCTTCAAGGACAAATAGCGCCGGTCTGACAAATGAGCCCAGTCTATCTACCGTGTGGATTTCTAATTCACCATTATCCCGCCACCTGAAGCGAAATGGTCTGGACTGCCAACCCACGGAGATTCTCCCGGGCCTGGCGGGCTGTCACTGCAACGGCCTTGCCATGGGAAGATGCCAGCCTCGCAGGATTGCCAGCAGACGGATTCCCAGGCAAAGCGCCAAACCAAGAAGCATTCCCACGAATGGCGGGAGGTGGAGCAAGTGCCCCATCACGACGACGGCGCCGGCTGCGAGCGCCGCAACAGCATAGAGATCTGATTGGAGGACTACTGGCGTTTGATTCACGAGCACATCGCGTACGATGCCGCCCCCAATCCCGGTCAACATGCCCAGCAGCGCCGCCATCACCGGATTCAATCCAGCAGCCAGAGCTTTCTGCGTTCCGGTGACAGCGAACAACGCCAGACCGGCGGCGTCCAAATAAAGGATTGGCTTGCCCTGAACGTCGATCTTGCGATACCAGAAAAAGGCCGCAAACCCTGCAAAGATAGAAATCCAGAGGTAGTTCAAATTAGTCAGAGCTACGGGCGGCACCGCGCCGATCAGCAGATCGCGGGTAATTCCGCCAGCATTGCCTGTCGCAAATGCCATGACCATGAGTCCAAACAAGTCAAGCCTGTTCTTGACGCCGGCTACGGCTCCGCTCAAAGCAAAGACGAGAGTACCGACTAGATCGAGCACCACCGCGAATGCTCCGAACAGATGTTGGCCTTCCACCAGGACTCCGCTCATGATGCCATCCACGCATGTGCCGCAACCACCAGAGCTTTCACTCCGGTCTCCAGAGTGGGGTGCAAAACCGGTGCGAAGCGCGGATTGTGATTGGTCGGCAGTGTGTTCAGTTTGCCTTCCTCCTTGGCCTTGGCGTGCATGTCAGCGTCGTCTCCGCCAAAGAACCAGTACACCGCCGGGGTGTTCCACTGTGCTCCAAAACACCCGAAGTCCTCGCTCGCCATGGTGGGTTTTGTCTGTTCCACGGAGCCGTCAGGGAAGTTCTGGCGAAACGCATCAACCACCTTCTTGGTCGCCATAACATCATTTGTTACGGCTGAATATTGGTCCAGTGGGGTGATCTCAGGAGGCTTGGGAGCTCCCGACGCCGCTGCTTCCGCAGCCGCAATCCGTTCAATTGCCGCGAGGACATGTTTCCGGACATTTTCATCGAAGGTACGGACGTTCAATTTGATGACCGCTTCGTCAGGAATCACGTTTTCCTTGGTGCCTGCTTGAAGCGATCCAACAGTTACGACGGCGCAATCCGTCGGCGCGACCTCTCGCGATACGATGGTCTGCAACCTCAGCACGGTCGAAGCGGCCATGACAACAGGATCAATGCTGGCTTCGGGCATCGACCCGTGCGCCCCACGGCCAAACATTCGAATTTGCAGGCTGTCGGCGGCAGATGTCACAACCCCGTCTCGCCAATCCAAATTTCCCGAAGGAAAACTCATCACGTGCTGACCGAGCACAACATCGGGCCTTGGAAATCGTTTGAACAGCCCGTCATCAATCATCGCCTTAGCGCCTTGCGCGATCTCCTCGCCAGGCTGAAAGACCGCCATCAGCGTCCCCTTCCAGTCGTCACGGCTCTTTGCAAACAGGCTGGTAGCCCCGATTAAACAGGCCACGTGCATGTCGTGACCACAAGAATGTGCAACCGGTACGGTCCTGCCGTCAGGCGTTGTCCCTGTGACTTTGCTGGCGTAAGGAAGACCCGTGGCTTCCTCGATCGGCAAAGCATCCATGTCGGCGCGCAGCATGACGGTGGGGCCGTCTCCATTGCGCAATAAACCAACAACCCCTGTTTTGCCTACTCCGGCGGTAACCTCAAACCCCATGGCCTTCAGATGAGTCTCCGCAATCCGAGCCGTCCGGGTCTCCTGCATCGACAATTCAGGGTGAGCATGAATGTCTTTGTAGATGGTCTCAAGTTCCGGAAGCAGGGTGTCGAGATTTGCAAATAGCTGCACGAGTCGTTGATCGGGCATGCATTCTTCTCCGCCTCTGGTCTTATTGAGGACATTCTCGTTTCGAAAGACCACCGGTATCTGGTCTGGGTGAAAAATATCACACTTTTCAGCTCTCGGCTTAAGCGAAATCGGCAGAATCAGCGCGGGCTTCAGCCCCGGACGAATACCGCGCATCGACTTCGCCCAAAATCGCGAGTCTCTCAGCGGCCTGTGCAACCAGTCCGCCCAGGGAGTAACCATCCTGATGAAGCCATCTCAACACGGCCCGTTCAGCAGGGATGCGAACGGTCCGTACCAATCGGGTCCCGCCCATGGGGGCGCCTTCCCTTCGCTTTTTCAGTTATCCGGGATGATGTCCTTCGTTTTGCCAGCGAAACGCGTGCGTCCCGGTCAGATTACCGTACCAACTCTTGACTCAGGCGTTGGCTTGAATCTTCAGAATCTGCCTATGCAGGCGGGTGTACGCGCTCAAGACGCTTGTCAAAGACTCTGAAGAGGCAGCCGCAGTTCTGGAGGCCAAAAGTGTGGACGCGATCGCATCCAGTTCCTGCTTCCTCGGCGTCCCATCCAGCATGTCCGCCATGTCGCGCATGCCCTGCGCAACCGAATCGTTGATGCTCATTACCAGATCGAGATCCGCAGGCGTCTCGTCTGCCCGTGGCCATGCTGCCCTGGCGTGAAGAAACAATCCCTCGGTGCTGGTCAAAGCGTGCTGAACCTCTTCACTGATCTCCGTATCCCGTTCGACGTGCTGATCAAGCTCGAAAGGAATCGCTTCGGCAAGCCCGCGAACTTCAAGAACGAGCGCGAGAACATCCTCGCGCAACGCGGTTACCCGGCCTGTCTCCCTGGTGCGGATGAGCGATAACAGATCCGCCTCCATGCGCAGGAGCCGCGCCAAGCCAAGACGCATCCTGTCTACAACTCGCTTGGGGTGCAACTGGTGGAAGATCACCCACATCACGATGAGGGCAATCAGCACACCCATCAGGCGATCCCTGGCTGGGATTAACTGTAACGGCGCTCCAAAGCCATGCACTCTGCTCATGAGTTGTCCCTGCCCCGCGGGTCCGCCTAGAGGAACGGAGTACTCCTGGAAGGCGACCAGGTAAAAGGAAAAAACGATCTGCAACCCGACATAGCCCATGTGGGCGCTGCGGGCAATCCACGCTCCGATGAACGACACAATGGCAACCGAAATCAGAAAGGGCAGCGCAGAGTCGGCAAAGGGATAGACAAAGACGATGCAGCCGATCCCGAAGACGATTCCTCCAATGGCGGCGCCAAGGATGCGGAAGAGCATCTTCTGATTGGTGGCGCCGCTTGAGGTGACTCCGGCTACAAGCACGGTGAGCGTGGCCGTCGAGGCGCTGGGCCAGGCCAGTGCGTTGTAGATGACGTAACAGAGCGTGGCGCAGAGGCTCAGCTTGGTCGCGTAGGTCAGGTACTCCGGGTTGCTCCAGGCGCCGGGGCGGAACCACGGTTTCTTTTCCCTTCGAGGAAGAGCCCTGAGCAGCCTTTCATGCGTATCGAGCTGGTCCGCGTTGGAAATGGACTCCATGGCGTACAGCAATTGCTCGATTTGGCGAAGCTGGCTGGTGGATTCCTCCGGCTCCAACTCTTCCAGATCACTCGCTTCCTCGGCACTTTCCGTTTGCAGACGGGCGAGCATCAAGGCGATCTGTTCGTATCTGGCGCCGAACCTGGGGTGCTGACCGTTACCGATCTGCGCCTGATGCTGTCTGGCATAGGAGGCGCTCACGTCCAGGAGACGCGCAATATAAGGGATCAAAGCCGGAGAGATGGGTTGCGGGGAATCTTCAGGGATGGAGCGGAGACGCACTTCCTCCAAGAGCGAGAGCATCTTGCCCTGGCCGGCGAAGGCATAGCGCGAGACCTTCGCAACTCTTCGCTTCATCTCCTGCGCAGACTCGCACTCGGCAAACCCCTGGAAGAGCTGTTGCAATGCTTCCAGCCGAGCCTTCATCTCCGCCTGCAAGGCATGGTTCGGATCGCGTCGGGCAAAGATGTACTCAATGGCCACTTTGAAGGCCACGGCTACCGCTCCTGTCGCAATCGGCCACATGGAAAGATGGACCAACTGCTCTGCGGGCAGATGCAGCTCCCATAGAGACAGGGTAAGAATTGGGAAGATTCCGAGATTCATGGCTGCCACGCGCACCGTACAGGCACGGAGCAGGAACGCGGAAAGGAATGTGAAGGCAGCCACGCCCAGGACCCGGGCCATGGGATCATTTCCTGTCACGGCAATCAGCATCAGGGACAAGGCGACGCCGACACATTGGTAGAACAGTTCTAGGACACTTGTCTTGAAGGTCAGATACGGCACATCGTATGAAACCAGATAGATGAGATAAACCCCCGGAGCGATCAAGGGCGTCTGCAGGACAAGAAGAACGTAGGTCGCCAGTGTGGCGGCGAAGGCAGTGCGCAGCGCGCCCTCATAGCGGCCATGCGCGGGGGCGAGCTCCAGGTAGATCTTATTCAGCCATTCCGGCGTTTGATTGGCAGCCATTTGTTCGCGTCATCTCACAATGCTGATCGCGGTTTCGCCCATGCGAAATAAGGCCGGATCGGGGTTGACGACGCGGATGCGAATGGGAAACCGGGCGGCAAGATGAACCCAGTTAAGGGTGTGGTCAATCTGCGGCAGGCCGTTGTCCGTATTCGTGTCATCCGGCGAGACGCCGTTTCCCATGCTCTCCACAACGCCATCGAAGCGGCGCGACTGATTTCCCATCAGATACAGATCGACGTGCATTCCCGGCGTGATGTACTCCAGTTCGGATTCGCGATAGTTCGCCACCACATACCACTTGCGCGCATCGATGAGCGTAAACAAGGGAACGCCGGGCTTTGCCATCTCGCCCTCCGAAATATTGAGGTTGGTTACATAACCGTCAAACGGCGCAACCACGGTGCAGCGTTCCAGATCCAGTTTCGCGCTAGCAACCTTGGCGGCCTTGGCCGGTCGCTGCGCCAGCAGACTATCCAACCGGTCCACGGCGTGAATGCCTTCGTTGAGCTTGGCCTGAGAGATGGCAACGCCGACTTCCGCTTCCGTCTTCATAGAACGGGAGCGCGCTTCAAGCGCAAGCGACTCTTGCAGCGCGGCCTCGGCCTCCTGGTAGTTATGTTCGGCCACTTGAGCCTTGGTGCGTGCATCGTCCACTTGTTCGGGAGTGACGTACTGCTTGGCCAGCAGCGGCTCGATGCGATGAAGGTTGCTCTCGGCCAGGGTTCGCTGTGCCTCCGACGATTCCAGAGAGGCCTTCGCTCTCTTGACCGCGGCGTCGGAAGCCTGCACCGTGCTGAAAACCGTGAGGGTCTGCGTCTTTGCTCCCACCACGCTGGCGCGGGCCGCCTCCACGGCGCTGTTCTCCGCGGCTATTCGCCGCTGCGTGTCCGTGATCTGCTCTTCGAGCAACTGCTGGTCGGAGAGTGCCTGGTCCAGTGCGTACTGATACGGGCGCGGATCAATGGCAAACAACAGCGTACCGGCGCGCACAAAAGCATTGTCTTCGACCGGAATCGTGACCAGGCGTCCCGTCACCTCGGGTGCGAATTGAATGTAGTTGGCGCGGACGCTCGCATCCTCCGTGCGCGGATGGCGGCTGGTTCTCAAAAAGACACTGAGCAATAAAGTCGCGGCAACCACCAGCATTGCCATCGAAATTTTGATTCCGTTCCACCACGGACCCAGCTTTTCTGGCTCCATAAATCCACCTCATCTCTATCGGAAAAACAACAGCCACAGCAGGCACGCGACAGCCACTGCCACGCTTGGATAGAACACCACGACCGGCTCGACCCGGCCTTGCAGCTTGCGCTGGAGCAACTGCCAATGAACAAGACCGGCAGCACCCAGTCCTCCCAACAGACAAAACATCCAGGAGGGTAAAAACGATCCTGCAATATCAATCGAAGGAGCGCGCGAGCATCCTCCCACAAGAACAGTGAGTGAGAGTACACCGAGCGCATTTGTAAAGCGACGAAGCATTTTTATCCCTTTTACACGACTAAGGTTGCGCTGTGACGGACTGGGCGCCATTGGATCGTGGCCGAAGAAGATTGCCCGTCGTATAGCCGAGATTTGCAGCGCTGGTCAGTACCGCGGACCTGGCCTCGACATCCGCCAGCCTTGCCTCGGCAAGCTGCGATTCGGCGTTGACCAGGTCGATGAGGTTCTTGACACCGTACCCATAGGCATCCAGCGATGCCTCATACGACGTTGTCGCTGCCAATAGCAGTGTCTGTGCAGCTTCCTGCTGGCGAATGGCAGTCCCGAATTGGATGTAAGCCACCCATGTCTCTCGGGCGATGCCGTCGCTCTTTTCCCGCAACTCTTCCGCAGTCTGCCGCTGCTCGGAGGTACGCCGGAGCACTTCATGTCTGCGCACTCCACCATCAAAGAGATTCCATTTGAGCTCGACTCCCGTGCTCCATACAAACTGAGTTGTGTCCCCGAGACTGGGCTGGCTCACCGTTGGCCAAATGGACTGCGAGGAGGCCTTGGACTCGAACTCAACCGTAGGCCGGTCGGCTGAACGGGCCGTCTTCACTTCAGCATCTGCTGCGCGAAGCCTCTCGGCCAGAGATTTCAGGTCTGGCCGATCCTGCAAGGCGGTTTCGACAAAACTTGCTACCGAGGTGGAGACGGTTGAAAGATCGGGTGCGTCGGCTGGCTTCTCGACAGTGATCGCATCGGACGGTTCCACGCCCAGCGCCTCGCGCAGTTTCACGCGCGCAATTTGCTCGTCTCCGAGACTTGTCTGGAGGTCGTACTCGGCGCGAGCCGTGCCGGCCTTTGCGTTGAGCACATCGGGAAGCGTCGCCCGGCCATTGGCAAGCTGGGCCTCCGCCGCAGACTGGGTTGTGCGCGCCGTGGCCAGAATCTGCCGAATCGCCGCGAGTTGCTCCTGCGCGGTCACCAGGTTGTAGTAGGCGACAACCACATCGTAGGCCACATCCTGGTTGGTACGCTGAAAGCTCGCCGCTGCGGCCAGCCGCTGCGCTTTGCTGGAATCCAGTTGAGCGCGCCGCCGGCCAAAGTCAAAAACGGTGTATTCCATTGCGAGCCCGGCATCGATGGTTGGACTTTCGACCATAGTGTAGCCAAGCGGGGCCAACGGCTTGGGAAACGGATTGATAAATCTTTCGTTGCCGAACAGAGCAGCCCCGGCTAGGCGAGGAAAGTACTCACTGCGCGCAAAACCTACCTCCTCGGCGGCCTGCCTTGCCCTTTCCCAAGCAATCCGGGTGCGTGGATTGTTGGTCTCGGCAATGTCGATCAACTCTTCCAGACGATAGGGGCGCTGCGGGTCGATGACAGCGAGCGCTTTGGGCGCAGCTATCTTCGCCGTGCATGTTGCGGCAGCGGACAAATCTGAAATCGTTCCCACGCATTGCGCCGCCGCGGACGTTGTACAGAGCGGGAAGCAGGTGACTATAAGGAGGATGCAGTGCAGGCTGATGAAGCGCGGGGCAATTTGTTTTGCTGTGGGCTGGATTCGCCTCATGTTTACAGTGTACACTTATTATGCTTAGTACGCAATCTGAGACGGGCAATGGCTTTTGCAAGAATGGAACTGTACCGTTGGATCGAGGGTTGAGCTGTGATCAAGGCTATCCAAGAGGAAGAGCCCCGCAAATTCAAAGCGGGAGATGAATTGCGCAGAAGACTTCTCGAAGCGGCAAGCCGCCTGTTCGGCGAATTTGGGTATGAACGCGTTTCGATCCGCAGCATTGCGCAGGAGGTGGGCTGCTCGCAGATGGCCATGTACCGGCACTTTCCTGACAAGGAGGCTCTGATTCGCCACCTCTGCACTGAACTCTACCAGCGATTCACCACCCAACTGCATGACAGGTTCGATTATCTACCGGACCCCAAGGAGCGTCTGCGCCAGGCACTTCGGAACTTTGTACTCCTGTCCGTCAAGAACCCGCATCACTATCGTCTGACCTTTCTTGTGCCGACAGTGGACGAACAGGGCCTGGAGATGCGTCACGCGGCAGCCAATCCGGCCATCTCCTATTTCAGGCAGAATCTCAGGCTTGCGCTTCCACGGGGCAGTTCGGACCAATTGGTGGAAGAGCGCCTGCACCAGATTCTCGCAACGCTTCATGGCATGACCATTATGTTGATTACTCATCCCCGAGCCTACAAGCTCACCAGGGACGCGGCTCTTCGGCAACTGGAATCCGCATTCGATATTTTCCTGAACGCGCCGGACACCCCAAGGATTACAGGCTGACTGCCGGATTCCCTTCTGGTCCACCTACACGGACCGACAACATTGAGATAGATCCGCCATCGATGCCTTCGACAGGAAAGGTGATGTTCTCGCCCTGTTGCCGGGTCGCGATCACATAGAGCAGCGGCAGGTAGTGGTCCGGCGTCGGAATGGAAAGCATTGCCGCTTCGCCGAGCTTTTCATAGTCGATGAGTGGCTTGAAATCACCGGCGAGCATCATCTGTCTTGCCTCCAGTTCGAACTTGACCGCCCAATCATAGGGCTCATGTAGGTACTGGCCCCACGCATAGGTGTGCAGATTGTGGACCAGATTTCCGCTACCGACGATCAGGATGCCCTCGTCCCGTAGCGGCGCAAGTTTTTTCCCGAGCTCGAAATGGAAGGAGGCGGGCTGGGATTCGTTTATGCTCAGTTGCACGACCGGAACATCGGCCTTCGGATAGGCATGCACGAGCACCGACCAAGTCCCGTGATCGAGCCCCCAGGTGTTGTCGAGAGTGACTGGCAGGGGCGCCAGCAGTTGCTGGACGCGGCGGGCGAGCTGAGGGTCACCCGGCGCGGGATACTGCACCCGGAACAATTCGGGCGGAAAGCCGCCGAAATCGTGAATGGTCCTCGGCGCTGTGCTGATCGTAACGCCAGTTCCTGGCACATACCAGTGCGCGGAGATCGCGAGGATGGCTTTGGGCTTGCGCGTTTGCGCTCCGATACGCCGCCAGGTTTCAGTGTATCCGTTGGTCAGTACGGCGTTCATGGGATTGCCGTGTCCAAAGAAGATTGCAGGCATCTGTTCCGCCATAATCGGTGCACCTCCACCATTTCCGCAACCCTTCGTTGGGCTCACATCACACCAATTTGCTTCAACATTCCCATGAGATCGTAGAATAGGTTTTCTTCCACGATCTCTCCATTTTCATTCCAGTGCGCCACAGTACAGAAGTCCACCTTAAAGCTCTTGTTCGTCGGGGCAATCACCGAGCCGTCGGCCATCGTCATCGGCCCCGTCATGGTCCCGGTAAACTCGGCGATTGTGCATGTCCAATCACCCTGTGCAATCATCACTTTGTATGGATTGTTGACGAGGTGCTGGTCGGGAAACGTTTTGAAAAAGGCTAGCGCCTCCTGCTCATGAGCTTCAATTCCATGCGTCGGTGGTTGGTTGGGCCATCGCACCACGCAATTCCTGGCGTGGCGTTTGTGGAACGTTGTAAGCTCTTTCGCGTTCCAGGAATCGTCCAGCGTCTTCATCAATTGCAAGTTTTGTTCTGGGGTCATATCCTCACCTTTCGTTTGATCTACTTCGCGTTTTCCATTTCTTCGTGCCTCTTGCGTTGTCCATGGCTTCCAAAGGCCACCACGCTGACAGGAATTTGAGTTTATTCCGTCCTGACGTCATAGGCGTCGATGGCGCGCGCAGAACAGACCATGGCCTCGTTTGTATCTACCCTCATTCAACAGCATTCCTTCGCGTAACCCGGTGAAAGCTTGGCGGAGGTGGGCTAGATATCATCATTGAACTTGGGGTCGGCAGCATGTGCCCCGTTACAGAAGGGTTTGTTCTCGGATCGGCCGCAACGGCAGAGAGTCATGCGATTCCGCAATTCATAGGTTTGGCCATCGGCTCCAATGAGCGCTATCCCTCCGCGCACCCACAACGGGCCGCTGCAATTCTGCGCAGGGTCCTCCACCACTCCGATCGAGTGTGGAAACTTTGGTTCAACCGGCTCGCCGGTTTGTTTATCCACCGCAATCAAACGACCAGCGGGACAGCTTCCTACTTGACGTATAAATTGCGCACGTATTCGTTCATCGCCGGTTCTTTCTACCTGGTTCCAAACTCGACCGTGCGGATCGCAAAAGCGTGCGAATGCACATAAGACTTCCGCATCGAGGAGTTGCATCGCCGGGCCATCAAGCACGTTTGCCTGCTGCGCAACAGGGGCATGACTCGCTGTTTCGGTACCGTCGAAGCCGACTTTGGAGTGTGTCCCATCACAGAACGGCTTGGTCTTCGACTGGCCGCAACGGCAAAGCGCATACTGAGGAGAAGAGGCAAACGCCCTACCCTCGACCCACTCTGTGGAGTAGCCTTTGCTATTGACGCCAATGGTTTGGATCGCAACCGGTACAGAGCCCGAGACGATATACGGACCATTTTTCGAGACGGTGATTTTCTTGGCCACAGTAGTCCCTCCCGCCGAGAAGGTACTCCATTCCAGTGAAACTGGCAATCAGTCTGCTCGTAAATTCATTAAGAACTTATCCGTCAATAGATATGGTCTGCTCCCAACAGGTCATATTTATTGACAGATAAGTTCTTAGCAGAGGCTTGCTCGTTTAGTGGATCTCTGAGAGGGGCCTTCCGACGAGCCAGTGTTCCCTCGGGACTAAAGCCGCACCCTTTTTATGGGGCGGTCCCAAGTCTTTCCGGCGCAGTTTCGATTTCGTTTGAGCCTAGTTGCCGGCAGAAGGTTGTCGGACACAAGGTATTTTGGACTAGGCCTCTGCCGTGGCAAATTTAGCCCATTTGACCTCTGCCGAACAACGGCAGAGGTCAAACAGTTCCAGACCTCGGCTGTGTAACGGCACAGGTCCATTTTTTCAACGAGTTACAATCAAAAGCATTTCTATCACGGCAGAGGTTTATTTGATTACTCCTGATAGACGTTAGGAACCTAACGTTTATCAGGGGTAATCAGCTGCTTTGGTTTAGACTTCCGCGCTGGGATTCCTCACCATGCAACAGTCGTGTACAGATGATTGGTCTTCTTCCCCAACTCCACCAGGATGTGCCGGTAGTGCGTGTCCAGCGCGTCGCCGTCCAACCGCTCCAGGCTCTGCCAGTCGAGATCGCGCGGGATAATCACAGCCCGCCCCGGCGTCATCTTCTGCCGCTCATCAGCCATCTTCAGGAAGAGCAGAAAGGTGATCTGTTCGATGTAGTCCAGGTATGAGAGGCCGTCATCCCGCAGGATGTTGCAGTAGTTCCAAAGCTTCTGGACAATCGCGGTGCTGGTCATTGCACCGTCTTTCCTGCGGCCGGAATGCTCTTCAAGGCGGTTTTACTTGGGACCGGTTGTACTCCATCGGCCGCCAACTGGTCGAGGAGCCAGAAGACAGCTTCCTGATGCGCGGCCCACGCCCCGCTCAGGCAGTTCAGGCACAGCACCGCCTCCTCGTCACTACCCAGCGAGTACATCTCCGGCAAGTGCTTCGGCAGTGTCTTCCGCGCGGTCAGATAAAGCTCCACATGCTTGTTTGCCCGGCGCGCCTGCTTGAGAGCCGTGCTCGCCTCGTCGTGCGTTCCCGTCAGGAACCGCTCCAGCACGCGCGCCCAGGCAAAGTTGGCCGATGCGTCTTTCTTGTACCTCTTCAGCAACCGGCCTGCTCCTTTCAGGTCGCCCGTCTCCAGGTAAAGGCCCAGCAAGGGATCGCGCACGCCCTGATTGTCGTTGGGATTCAGCTCCAGCATTCTCTCGTAAATTCGAATGGCGTCCAGACGAATCCCCTGGCCGCGCAACTGCTGCGCCAGTTGCTCCATGGCCCGCATAATAGGCCGCGTATCCAGCATCAGCCAAAAGTGGCCCGTGTTCTCGCGGATGAACGTCTCGCCCAGGGAGCGCTCGCCGGCGGCAACAGCCTTTTGCAGGGCCTCGAGCCTCTCCCAAGGCGTATGCGCGTCCAAATCGGCCAGCACCACCAGCGCATCCACGCAATCCGGATCCACGCGAAGCGCGCGCTTGGCCAACTTGCGCGCCTGCGCCGCGCTACCGGCTTCCATCGCATCGAACGCCAACTGCTGCGCCTCGCCTCTCGCATCCGCTTCCGCGTCGTTCAGACCGTCCGACACTGATGGGCTCATCAGCGAAGTCATCAGCGCGTTCAGATCGCCCTTCGTAACTAGTTCGTTGGACACCAACATCTCTTCAAATTGGCGCATCGCGGCTTCCATTCCGGTATCAGGAGCGGGCGCCGCCTTCTTTTTCGCAGTCGGTTTCTTGGGGGGCTTCTTTGGCATCGCTGACCTCATTGCACGGCGACCGCGTTGGAACGTCTCCTGTTCCGGCGCGCCGCTCCATTCAAGGATTGCACACGCCCGGCGCGAATGCGCTCCAGCAGAACCGATGCGGGCTCATCGGCGGAGTCTTGAGTAACGAGTGTCCCGCAAAAGGCAGAGTGCAGAATCGCTTGTCTAAAACGTCTAGAGCGATCGACGTTTTGGCGAAGTCGCTCAGTTATGGCATCAACAAACGAGAATTGATGCTCCATGGTCTGGCATACCTTTCGGAGAATGTATGCTTCGCTGCTGAAATCCAGTGGGGCAGATATGAAGGTGGTCCAAGACTCGCTGCGTCACGCAAACGCCAGAATCACGATGGAGCTGTACGCCCAGGCTCTCACTCAAGACAAACATACCGCCCAAACCAAGGTGGTCCAAATGATGTTGCCCAAAGACACCCCACCGTTAGCAGCGGTGGAGTAACGCCTCAAAACAGCCCCATATGAGCCTTTTGTTCCTATGTGTTCCCACGTTGGGAGGGAACCATCCTGAAAACCTAGTACATGTTGTTGAAAGAAATGGTAGGCACGAGGAGACTCGAACTCCTGACCTCTACCGTGTCAAGGTAGCGCTCTAACCAACTGAGCTACGCGCCTCTAGTGCGTCTTTGTAGTGTAAATGGAACCCTTCGACAAGGGCAAACGCAGAGGGCGCCCGCGACCTGGCCGCTTTGCACTCTCTGCACTGTCCATCGCCTCTTCACAGGCAATTTTGAGCGGAGTGAAAGATTCTGCGTTGATTTCTGTCGAAGAAAACCGCATTGCATATCATTCCCTCACCGCAGCAACCCTCAAAATGCACTACGATGGACGTGCCCCTAAACGATGAATTTTCTGCGCCAGTTCCGCGCTGCTCCCAACCTGCTCACGCTGCTGCGTCTGTTCATCATCCCGTTTCTGGTGATCGCAATCCTGGACGGGCGGCACGGCCTGGCATTTACGCTGTTCGTGCTGGCCGGCTTCAGCGACGGCCTGGATGGGATGGCGGCGCGCATCACCAAGCAGTACACCCAGCTCGGTCTCTATCTCGATCCCATCGCGGACAAGCTGCTGCTGAGCACGCTGTTCGTGGTGCTGACCCACATGAATCTGGTGCCGCGCTACGTCACCGTGCTGGTCTTCAGCCGCGACCTGGGGATACTGCTGGTAGCGACCCTGCTGTTTGCCACCGGGACGCTGCGCGACTTCCGCCCCAGCCTGCTGGGCAAGTTCAACACGTTGGTGCAGATCTTAGGCTTGACCATGGTGCTGATCGAGCAGGTGTGGCCCTCTGTGGACGGGCGGCTGCTGCGCGTGGGGCTGCTGCGATCGATTGCCTGGCTGGCTCCCATCTCCGCTGCGCAGTATGCGTGGATCGTCGTGCAAAGAGTGAGCACACCCGATCCACAAGCCGCGAAGCAAACCGCAGAGATGAGGTAAATCGCTAGTCCTTCACGCCGAAGGCCTTGTCACCGGATGCATTCTGGCTGTCGGCGGGCGGGACTTCTTCGTCTTCGTTGAGGATGTCGGCGAATTCGGCCGAATCAAAGACCTCGCCGCAGAGCTGGCACACAACAAACTCGGCGTCCTCCTCGCGGGCGACGACTCGGACCTTGGGATGTTTGCACGATGCAGGCATAAGGGGAAGAAGCTACGGGTTGATAAAAAGTTTGCCTTTGCCCAAACCACTTGTCAATCCTGAATTCTAAACTCTGTCCCTGCCACGATAGAATCGCGCCTCATTCGCGCAGGACGAACACATGAATTGTCAGATATTCCGCAGGGTCTCTGGCGCTTCGGAGTTCGTGATTCATGCGGGCGCGTTTGTGTCTGGATTGTCTGGCGAACGAGGTTGCCGTTTGTACGCCGTTTAATCGCCGTCTTTTCGTCCCCTCCCCCTGCCATCCCCCCTGGAGGTGGATTGGTGCGTAAGTGGATTGCTATGTGGCGGCTACAGGGAAAACATACATAATAAAACGATTTATTGGTAAGTGGTTTGGAATCAATCGGCTGAGTGGAGAGCGGCTGTCCAAATGGTTGATTGCATTTAGGTTGCGGGTAAATGATTCAGGGCATAAGGGTTATGGGTGAAAAAGAGGCTTTTGGAGCGGGTGGATTCAGGCAAAAGATTGATTCGCGGCGAACTGCGGATAAGATACTGATTTTGTGCGGCTTATTCAGTTTAGAAAGAACGGTGCGAGCGGGCGGCTTCCGCACGACAGCTCGATGGATTTGGTCCATATGTTAAGTGTATCAAGCGGAGCATAACTACTATGCCAACTATTTTTCTTGGGTATGTGGTTGATGAGGTGGTAGTTATGGGGATTTTTTGATGTCGAGGGGCTTGACATGCGGATTTGCTGGGGTTTTTAGAGGAAAGAAAATGCGGGGGTCCCTCCACTCCGCTTCGCTCCGGTCGGGATGACGGAGTGGGTGGATACGGACGAGAACAGACAACAGCAAGAGCAAAAGCGAAATGCGGGGGTCCCTCCACTTCGCTTCGCTTCGGTCGGGATGACGGTAGTTGGGGGTGCTGCGGTCGGGATGACGGTTGTTGGGGGTTGGTCGGGATGACGGAGGGGGTGGGTGGGCGCCTGCCTTGCAAAGAGGACTTGCAAGCTGCGCTCTTCCGCCGTACACTAAATACGACCAATACGGTCTGATTAGTTTTTGCGGACAGAATCCAGCCTTTCCGGCCTGAATCACGGAACCGGCGAGGGAGGGACCCAAGATGCTTCGTCTGACCAAAAAAGCGGATTACGGGCTGATGGCGCTCAAGTACCTTGCCGAGCAGCCGGACAAGTGCGTGGGCGCGCAGAGCGCCAAGGACATTGCGCAGGCGTACCACATTCCGCCGCCGCTGCTGGCCAAGATTCTGCAGACGCTGGCCAAGGCCGGGCTGCTGGTGTCGCACGCGGGAACCAATGGAGGGTACGCGCTGGCGCGGCCCGCCTCCGGGATCTCGGCCTTCGAGGTGATCCGGGCCATCGACGGGCCGCTGTTCATCACCAGCTGCATCACGATCCATGGATCGTGCGACCTGGCCGGACATTGCACCATCAAGGAACCGCTGCGCAAGGTAAACGACAGCATCAAGGAGCTGCTCAGCAACATCTTTATCAGCGACCTGATCGAGACGACAGAGGCTTCACTCGGCGTCGACGGCGTCGCAGTGGCCAGAGGACTGATGAGCATCCTGAAATAGGTTCGAGGTTCGAGGGATTGGAAGTACGGAGGAGTGACGGAATGAGTCTTCAGAATGCGATTGGCCACAACGGCAATGGGAACGGTTCAAACGACGCGGTTCCCGGCACAAACAGCACCGGAGTCGTCATCACCAACTCCGCGGCGCCGCTGCCGGCGGGCGTGCATCTGCCGCTGTACATGGACAACCACGCCACCACGCAGCTCGATCCGCGCGTGCTGGATGCCATGATGCCGTACTTCACGGGCAAGTTTGGCAACGCGGCCAGCCGCAACCACCAGTTTGGCTGGGAGGCTGAAAAAGCCGTCGAGATCGCGCGCGAGCAGATTGCTAAATTGATCGGCGCGACGGCCAAGGAGATCATCTTTACATCGGGTGCGACCGAAAGCGACAACCTGGCGCTGAAGGGCGTCGCCGAGATGTACCGCGAACGGGGCAGGCACATCATCACCCAGGTGACCGAGCACAAGGCCATCCTGGACACATGCAAGAAGCTGGAGAAGCAGGGCTTCCGCGTGACGTATCTGCCGGTGATGGCGGACGGGCTGATCGACCTCGACGACCTGAAGCGCGCCATCGTCACGGAAGGGCCGGAGAAGACGATTCTGGTCTCGATCATGTTTGCGAATAACGAGATTGGCGTGATCCAGCCGATCGCGGAGATCGGCAAGATCTGTCACGAGAAGGGCGTGTTCTTCCACACCGACGCAGTGCAGGCCGTGGGCAAGGTGCCGGTGGATGTGCAGGCGATGAACATCGACATGTTGAGCATATCGGCGCACAAGCTGTATGGGCCGAAGGGCGTGGGGGCGCTGTACGTTCGGCGGCGCAATCCGCGGGTGCAGATCACCGAGCAGATCAACGGCGGCGGCCACGAGCGCGGAATGCGGAGTGGCACGCTGAATGTGCCCGGAATTGTTGGGCTGGGCGCGGCGTGCGAGATCTGCATGAATGAGATGGCGGGCGAAGCTGTCCGCGAAGCCGAACTGCGCGACCACCTGCGAGCCAGGCTCGAGAACTCGCTCGACTACGTCCACGTAAACGGCAACATGGAGCACCACCTGCCCGGCAACCTGAACATGAGCTTCGTCTACGTGGAGGGCGAGAGCCTGCTGATGGGGATCAACGACATTGCCGTATCGAGCGGCTCGGCATGCACCTCGGCGACGCTGGAGCCGAGCTACGTGCTGAAGGCGCTGGGGCTGGGCGACGATGTGGCGCACAGCTCGATCCGCTTTGGGCTGGGGCGATTCAACACTCGTGCCGAGGTGGACTATGTGGCGGACAAGGTGATCGACGTGGTGCGCAAGCTGCGCGAGTTGAGCCCGCTCTACGAGATGGTGAAGGAAGGCATTGATTTGACCAAGATTGAATGGGCCGCGCACTAAGAATCGTAAGTTCGGCAACATCATCGAACAAATAGCGACGGGATTAGGAGAAACGATATGGCATACAGCGACAAGGTAGTAGACCACTACGAGAATCCGCGCAACGTGGGCACGCTGGACAAGTCGTCGGAGGCGGTGGGCACCGGGCTGGTGGGCGCACCGGAGTGCGGCGACGTGATGCGGCTGCAGATCCGCGTGAACCCGGCGACACAGGTGATCGAGGACGCCAAGTTCAAGACGTTTGGCTGCGGCTCTGCGATCGCCAGCTCGTCGCTGGCCACCGAGTGGGTGAAGGGACGGACGATCAACCAGGCACTGACCATCTCCAACACCGACATTGTGAAGGAGCTGGCACTGCCTCCGGTGAAGATCCACTGCTCGGTGCTGGCCGAAGACGCGATCCGCGCGGCGATTGGCGATTGGAAGAAGAAGAACGGCGTGGCCGAAGAGACCCATGCGGAAGTTGCAGTGGCCAGCTAAGGATTGGAGGGGGAAAAGATGGCAATGGTAGGGCTGCAAACCACGACACCTACGGGCGCGATGGCGCCACCACCCGCCGCGCCCGCACCGACTCCGCCCGCGATCGCCGCAGACGGCGAGCCGGCCGGAGCCAAGGGGATCCAGGTGACGGCGCGCGCTCTGAAGCGCATCCGCGTGGCGATGGCGAAGGAGAAGATCTCACCGGCGGCGGGAGGGCTGCGCCTGGGCATCACAGGCGGCGGCTGCTCTGGGCTGAGCTACAGCATCCGCTTCGACTCGCAGCCGAGAGAGCGCGACCGCATCTACGCATTCTCGCAAACCCACCTTGACCCGGCGGCCACTGGCGAGCCGCCGCTGCGCATCTTCGTCGATCCCAAAAGCTTTATCTACCTCAGCGGCATGACTCTGGACTATGAGGAGACGCTGATGCGCCAGGCGTTCAACTTCATCAACCCGCACTCCACCAAGAGCTGCGGCTGCGGATCGAGCTTCTCGACGTAATGGGCCACGACGAACCACACACCTACTTCGAAATCTTCTCCCTTCCAGCAAAACTGGTGGTGGATCTTGCCGCGCTGGAGAAGAGATTTTATGCGCTGAGCCGCAAACTGCATCCTGACCGCTTCGCAGCGAGGCCCGCAGAGGAGCAGGCAGCGGCGCTGGGCGAAAGCTCGCGGCTGAACGACGCCTATCGCACACTGAAAGAGCCCATCGCACGGACAGAGTACCTGCTGAAGCTGGAAGGCGTCGAGCTGGAGGAGCAGTCGAAGACTGCAACCGAGGCCGCGCGCGCCACGGGAACGGCAAAGAAGCAGATCGTCCCGGCTGATTTGCTGGAAGAGGCGTTCGAGTTGAACATGCAGCTCGAAGAGATGCGCATGGCGAAGAAGATGGGCGACGACGACCCGCAGTTGCGCAAGGACCTGCTCGCCGCCAAGGACGGCTTCGACGCCAAGATGGCCGCCACGCAGGCGGAGCTGGAGACGCTGTGGGCGAGGTGGGACGCCGCTCTGGACGCTGAGGATGCGCCCGCAAAGGCAGCGGCGCGCGATGCCATGGTGGCGCTGCTCAACCGGCGCAGCTACCTGCGCAACCTGGTGCGCGACGTGAACGACGCATTGGAAGCCTGAAGCAACTTTTCCTGGACAAACTCAAAGGGGGAAGGCGCTTGGCCCTCCCCCCTCGATAAATCCGTATCCCATCCGAACCGGCGGAGCTTACTGATTGGCTTCAACCTTCGGCGTAATCAGTCCGATGTTGTCGACTTCCGCCTGGTGGCCCATGTCGATCACCTCGGCGATCTTTCGGAAGTCGAGCGATGCATCGCCTTTGACAAACATGACCTTCTCCTGGCGGGTGGCGAATATCTCCGCCAGCTTGGGCTCGATCTCTGTCTTGTTGAAGGCGTTATCGTTGATCTTGTAGGAAGGCTCGCCTACCCCGTTGGCCATCACCTGCACCACTATCGTCTGGGCGGGCGGCGGCGCGGAATTGTCCTTGGGAGGCTGGGGAATCAGCGTGCTCAGCCCCTTCGGCGTCACCGGGACGATCACCATGAAGATGATCAGAAGCACCAGTAGAACGTCGATCAGCGGCGTGACATTGATGTCTGAAACCGCTTTGTCTGTACCACCACCACCGCCCATTCCCATAACAATCTCCTTAGTCCATCTGTTGCAACCGGTCGTTGTCTGCCGGTCGCCCGGCCCTCGAACGGCCTGCGTTGCTGCTGCTTACTTCTGCACTGGCTCGTCGTTGTCGCGCTTCTCGGTGAGCAGACCAAGCTCGCTGACACCAGCCGTCCTGATCCCATCGACAGCGTCCATCACCTTGCCGTAGTTGGCGCGCTCGTCGGCCCGCAGGTAGACCTGCTTGTCGGTCTTGTTCTCCAGCTTGGCGGCGATCTTCGCTCCCAGGTCGCCGGGGTCTATCGGGTCTCCGCCAAGGTAGGTCTTGCCGTCGCGCGTCACCGCAACGGTGATTGCGTCTTCCTTGTTTGCGTTCTCCATGATGACCGCAGCCGTGGCCACCGGCAGGTTGACGTTGACCTTGTTGTTCAGCATGGGTGTAATGACCATGAAGATGATCAGGAGCACCAGCATCACATCCACCATCGGCGTGACGTTGATGTTGGAGTTGACCTTTTTGCCTTCTGCGCGCTTGTTGATACCCATAATTGTTTGTCCCGTTCGGTCGTTCCCGGCCTGCGCCGTGGTTGCCGTCATCGTCACCGCGGAGATGCGCCTTCGGAGGCGGTTCGCTTGCCGGCCTCCGAAGGCCATGCTGTCCGAGGTGAAATTGCTTCCCTGCCTTTGAGCAGGGCTGTCTTCTTACCGGTGGCTCTGCTTGATGAAGTAGTCCACCAGCTCGCTGGAGCTGTTGTCCATTTCGACGTCGAAGGCCTCAACCTTGTTGGTGAAGAAGTTGAAGGTCATGACGGCGGGGATGGCGACGAAGAGGCCGAACGCGGTGGTGACCAGGGCCTCCGAAATACCGCCGGCGACCGCGCCGATGCCCGAGGTCTTCTGCGTGGCGATGGCCTGGAAGGCATTGAGAATACCGATGACGGTGCCAAGCAACCCGATGAACGGGGCGGTGGAACCGATGGTGGCCAGACCGCCGAGGCCGCGCTTCAGCTTGGCATGGACGAT
>Ga0181529_10002789_pt1 | contig 20445 bp, 10 predicted proteins | sample PEATcosm2014_Bin_36_FD_119763 | JGI IMG/M metagenome (GOLD analysis project Ga0181529, IMG submission 119763) | Peatland microbial communities from MTU Mesocosm Facility, Houghton, MI, USA - PEATcosm2014_Bin10_30_metaG | ecosystem: Environmental > Terrestrial > Soil > Wetlands > Peat | place... | reverse complement strand
TCCGAAGCGCCTCCAGCAGCGTCTAATCGGTAGCGTTCAGAATTGCCTCACCGTGCAGTACCATAAGCAACTAGAGGATGAACGCAACTTGAGGACACCCGCACGCATGTCTCTTCGACCGCAATGCCGCCGACGAATCCAATCCTTCTTCCGCGCGCTCGCCGCCGCGATCCTCGCCCTCTGTGCGCTCACTCAACCCGCGAATGCAGCGCCAGCGCGCGCACAGTTGAACATTACCGGCTATGTCATCAATGCCGACCTCGATCCGGCCACCGGCAGGTTGACGGCCACGGCAGATGTCAGCTTCACCGCGCTGGAAGACCTGACCACGGCGACCTTCGAGCTGAACAACGGCCTCAACATCACATCGCTGACCGACAACAGCGGCGCCGCGCTCAACTCCGAGCGGCTGGCCGCCAACTTCACCGTTCGTGTGACGCTGCCCACGCCGCTGGCCAAAGGCTCCAGCAACACCTTCCACTTCGCGTACTCGGGTGTGCTGACCGGCTCCGACACAAGCCCGGTCGATGGCATTAAACTCGCCGCCATCGCCGACCCCATCAGCATGTTGCTCTACGCGGGTCGCTGGTTCCCGCTTTCGACGCCGGGACTGTTCACCGACCGCTTCACCAGCGAGATGCACATCCGCGTACCCGCCGATTACACTGCGGTGGGCAGCGGGACGGCGACGAAGAAGACGCTGCCCGATGGACGCAATGAGTTCAGCTTCGTCTGGTCGAAGCCGGGATTTCCCGGAACCATCGTCGCGGGCAAGTTCCTGCCGCCGATCACCGCATCGGGCATCAGCAACATCCACGTCTATGTGACGGAGAAGCGCAAGGACGGCGCGCCGGACTTCGCCGCGCTGGCCGGGCGCGAGTTCGAATATATGACCAGCGTCTTCGGCCAGCCGGAGAGCGGCCGCATCAACATCGTGGAGTTGCCGGAGGATGCAGTCAGCGCCGCGTGGGCGCCGGAGATGGCATGTATCGCGGGCAACCGCATCGTGGACCGCACGGCAGCCTCGCAGCGGCTGCTGAGCAACACGCTGGCGCACCAGTGGTGGGGCTCGGAGGTATCGCCCGCAACGCTGAATGACGCGTGGATCACCAACGGAATGTCCCGCTACGGCGAGCTGATGTACCTGGAGGACTCGGCGGGAAAGAACGCCTTTCAGACCGCCATCGGCGATGTCTCCGCCGGCGCGCTGGCTTACGATACCGAGCCGCTGAGCACGCTTGGCCGGCTCGATCCCTTCTCGCCGCAGTTCCAGTCGATGACGCTGGAAAAAGGCGCGATGGTCTTCCACATGCTGCGCTGGGAGATGGGCGACGACGCCTTCCAGAGCTTCCTGCGCGGCCTGCTCTCGCAATATACCGACAAGGGAATTCGCAGCTCTGATGTGGAGACGGTCGCCGAGGCGCAGGCGGTCCATAGCGCGAACAACGGGGGTTCGCACCTGGAACTGACTTCGTTCTTCTCGCAGTGGATCGACAGCACCGGCGCGCCCGCCTTCGCCGATAAGTATTCCGTCTACCGCCTGGGCAATAACAAGGGATTCCGCACGGTGGGATCGATCGGCGAAGACCTCGACCTCTTCCGCATGCCGGTGGAACTGCGCATCGAGACCGACGGCAAGACGGAGGACCGGCGCATCGACGTGGCGGGCAGCGACTCGCCCTACACTGTCGAGACATTCGGCCGCCCGCGGCGCATCACCATCGACCCGGAGAACTGGCTGCTGAAGAGCACGCCCGACCTGGCCATCCGCGTCGCCGTGCTGCGCGGCCAGCAACTGGTGGCGCAGGGCGACCTGATCGGCGCGCTGGCGGAGTACCAGAAGGCGCTGGACGAAAATAAATCCAGCTCGCTGGCCGCCTACCGCATCGCCGAGGTCTTCTTCATGCAGCGCAACTACCAGGCCTCCGCCAACAGCTTCCGCGACGCACTGCGCGGCGACGGAGACCCGCGCTGGACCGAGGTCTGGAGCCACATCCACCTGGGCTACATCTTCGACGTGACCGGGCAGAGGGAGCGCGCGGTCAACGAGTACCGCCTGGCCGTGCAGACCAACGACAACACGCAGGGGGCCATCAACGAGGCGCGCGCGCGCATGGCAACCCCCTACAAACGCGAGCACGCCGACTGAACGCCACGCGCCGGCGTGCTGAATTCATCGGTCGCCACGTTCATGCGATATACTCAGCCCCTGTCAATTTCAACCGAGGAGACTTCCATGCTCAAGGGATTTCGCGACTTTATCCTGCGCGGCAATGTGGTCGATCTTGCGGTCGCCGTCATCATCGGCGCGGCCTTCGGCAAGATCATTACGGCGTTTACCACCAACATCATCAGCCCCCTGATCGGCGCAATCGTTGGCAAGCCGGACTTCTCCTATCTGGTGCTGACGCTGCATGGCGGCAAGATCGGTTACGGCAGCTTTTTGACCGCCGTCATCGACTTTCTCATTCAGGCTTCGGTGGTCTACTTCCTGCTTGTGCTACCGGTGAACTATCTTCTGGCAAAGATCAGGAAGCCCGAGGCGCCAACCACCAAGACCTGCGGCGAGTGCCTCTCGGAGATTCCGTTGCCGGCCAAGCGCTGCAAGTTCTGCGCGCAGCCGGTGGCGTAGCGAGTTCGCGTCTTTCGTGGCTGCAACTTGCGCTGCACTTTTTCCCTAGTGCAAAAGTTGTATGTCTCTTTGTGATAACCGCGCGGATCATTGTTTCTGGAAGCGGCCAAGCCGTTGGCACGGGGTTTGCAATGGTTCCCACTGCATCTCTCGCATTGGTCTTGCCGGAAATGATACTGCTGCCCAGTCCGATTGCCTTGCGCCCGGACTGGGACAAAGGGGATTCCCTATGATCCGCTGGTCGCGAGCCCTGGAGCCCTCCATGGATTTGTGTAGCCTGCCATCGCCACACCGCACTCTGCAAAGTGTGGCCGGCATGGCGTTCAACTTCAGCAAAATCGAGATTCCATCCCCTGCGGCGCAGCACAATGCAGCCAGAGCGGCGGGGACCCAGGCGGACCCATCAGCCTTCGCGCGCGTCGAAACCCGCAGGTCTTGCTTTGAGATTCCCCATTGTTCGCTGGCCAGATAGAGCTAGAACGTTTTCACCGACGGTGTAGAGTGTTGCGCCTCGAACAAAATACGGGGATTCTTCGCTGCGCTCAGAATGACAATTCATCTTTGGTCTACAGCAATTCCGAAAACGCTCTAGGACGAGAGCGTGAGCAGCCTCTCCCATAACGCAGGATCGACGGGCACTCCGAGGCGGAGGTTCTCTTCGCGCAGGCGAAGTATCTGTTGGCCGGGGTAGCGCACGGGGTGGGCGGGATCGATTGCCACGGCTGCGTGGAGCGAGTCGAGAATGCCGTCGGCGATGCGGTCCAGCTCGGGACGCGCGGCAAAGCTCGCAGGATCGATGGCCAAAAATATCTGGCTGAGGCCGAACTCGCGCGCGGGATCGCGTGGGAGTTGGTGGGTGGCAAGGCCGCCGGAGAGCATCGCGGCGAGCATGTCGAGGACCAGCGAGAGGCCCGAGCCCTTCCAGTAGCCGATGGGCAGAGCGCGCTGCGAGGCTTCAATTGCGGCGGGATCAGTGGTCAATTCGCCTGCCGCGTCGTATCCTCCCGCAACAGGCAACTGCTGGCCGAGTGCGGAGTAGGCGGAGATTGATCCATAAGAAAACTGAGAGAGCGCCATGTCCAGCACAACGTGTGCGCCGTCCGGGCGCGGAATGGCGACGACCAGCGGGTTGTTGCCCAGGGTGGGCGAAATCGCGCCCCAGGCGGGCAGGTTGGCCAACGTGTTGGTCCAGCAGATGGCGAAGAGACCGGACTCCGCGGCGAGCCATCCGTAGCTGCCGCCGCGCATCCAGTGGTTGGTGTTGGCGAGAGCAACCCCGCCCAGGCCGTGCAGACGGGCAAGCTCGATGGCGCGCTCGATCGCTGCGTAGGCGTTCAGGTTGCCGGGGCCGAGATGTCCGTCCCAGCGCTCGATGGCCGCGGCGCCGGCGACGCGGGTGGGCTCGGCGGCGAGGTCGATGCTGCCGTTGGCGACCATATCCACGAAGCGTGGAAATCGGTTGAGGCCGTGGGTGTAGACGCCGTCGCGGGTGGTTTCGGCGAAGAGGCGTGCGCAGAGTGCGGCGCGTTCTCCATGCAGACCGAGGTGCAGCATCGCGCGGTGCAGCGCTTTGTAGAGGTCGGCGTAGGGAACTCGCAGCATGGCAGCGTCCAGAAAAGAAGTTGGCCTAATTGTTCAAGGATGACTCGTCTGTCTCGTCTTCTTCTTTTTTCTCTTCTTCCTCCACTTTGTCGCCCTCGCCGGGGGCAAGGAAGAGGTTGGTCTCCAGGCCGTGCTGGCGCGTATAGAGGTCGAAGTAGCGCCCGCCCAGTTGATAGAGCGACTCATGCGTGCCGCGTTCGACAATCAGGCCGCCCTCGATCACCAGGATCTGGTCCGCGCGGCGTATGGTCGAGAGGCGATGCGCGATGACGAAGGTTGTGCGGCCGTGCATCAGGTGATGCAAGCCGCCCTGGATCATCGCCTCGGACTCGGAGTCGAGCGAGCTGGTCGCCTCGTCCAGGATGAGAATCCGCGGGTCGGCCAGGATTGCGCGCGCAATCGAGATGCGCTGGCGCTGGCCGCCGGAGAGCTTCACTCCGCGCTCGCCGACCAGCGTCTCGTAAGCCTCGGGAAAGCGCCCGACAAACTCATCGACGCGCGCGATGCGGCATGCCTCCATCCACTGCTCGTCGGTCGCATTGGGACGCGAGAACTTCACATTCTCGCGGATCGTGCCGTCGAAGAGGAAGGTCTCCTGCAGCACCACGCCGAGCTGCTCGCGATAGCTGCTCAGGCGGATCGTGGCCAGGTCCACGCCGTCGATCAAAATCTGCCCCGTTGTTGCCGTGTGGAAGCCGCAGATCAGGTTGATGACCGTCGACTTGCCCGAGCCGGACGACCCCACCAGCGCGGTCACCGTTCCCGGCTTCGACTCGAAGCTGATGCCGTGCAGCACCGGTTTGCCCGGCTCATACGCAAATACCACCTGGTCAAACGCCACATCCCCGCGAATCGGTTCCACCACATTCACCCGTCGCGGCTCGTTGTCCTCCGTGCGTTCGGAAAGTATCTCCGTCGTGCGGTCCAGCCCGGCAAACGCCTCTGTCAACTGCGTGCCGATGGCCACCAGTTGCGCAACCGGCGCCACGAGGAACGCCAGCAGCATCATGAATTGTGTGAACTGTCCGATGGAGAGCCGGCCCGCCGCATGCTCATGCGCTCCAAGGTACATCACCAGCCCACCCACCAGCCCCAGCACCAGTGTCGACGACAGCGTCATCAGCGACTGCGCCGTCAGCGAGCGGAACACGTTGTCCAGCAACCGCTTCACGCCTCCGCCGAACACGCGCGCCTCGCTCGCCTCCGCGTGATAGCCCTTCACCACGCGTATGCCGCCCAGCGATTCCGTCAGCCGCCCCGTCACCTCGGCGTTCAGCTTCGCGCGCTCGCGGAAGATCGGCCGGATGGTATTGAACGCGCGTTGCAGAATCGATCCGAACAGCAGCAGAATGACCAGCGTCAGCATCGTCATGCGCACATTCACGTGGATGAGCAGAACGAACGCCACCATAGCCGACAGGATCCCTCCCACAAACTGCACCAGCCCCGTGCCCACCAGGTTACGCACGCCCTCCACGTCGGTCATGATGCGCGCCACCAGCGTGCCCGTCCGGTTCTCGTCGTAGAACGCGACCGGCAGCCGCCCAATGTGCTCCTGCACCTGCATGCGCAGCTCCGATATCAGCCGCTGCCCACCCTTGCTCAGCAGTTGCGACAGCGCATACGATGTGGCACCCTGTACCATCACGGCCGCCACCACCCGCACAATCAGCCAAGGCAGCAGGCCGGTCTTTCCACCCACCATCACCGTATCGATCAACGGTCGAACCGACTGCGGCAGCACAAAGCCGCACAGCGTGTTGATGACCATCAGCAGCAGGCTGAAGCTCAGCAGCACTCGCCGCGGCTTTACCAGCTTCCAAACCTCGGGAAGCACTTTTTTGAGCTTTGGTTTGGGCCGCTTGGCGGTCAGTTCGGCTGTCAGCGCACGCCCCGCACCCCGGCTTGGCCGGTCTCCCGAAGGCATCCCACTACCCATCCCCCCACCCAAGCTGGATGTTCCAAACGACGAAGCCATATTGAGTTAGTGTACCCCCGATCCGCGGCACAACTGGCGGAGTCTGCGATAAGATGGAGCGGTTCAGCAACAGAAAGCGGTTCAACGGCATACATATTGGAAAGCCGTGCGTCTGAAAGAAGATAGGCAGGTAAAGACCTTGTTGACAAAGACTATGGCGGGGAACGCGCGTGGATTGTTTCTTCTGTTGATCGCGGGGGCGCTGCTGACAGCGGCGAGTGCGGCTGCACCGGCGCAGGTGGCTCCGCTGGCGCCGCGCTGGCTGGCGGGAACGCCGCCTCCGACGGTGGAGACGTTCGCGGATGGGCTGGCAAGACACCACATCGAGCTGACCGAGACGGCGTTGAAAGCCGCGCTCGCGGACCCGGACGGCGAGGTGCGGAGCCTGGCAGCGGCGCAACTGGCTGCCATGGACGACCATCCGGCGCTGACCGCGATTCTTGACGCGCTGGATGCCGAACCAGATCCCCAGGTGCAGGTGAATCTGGCGGGAGCAGCGACATGGCTTGGCTCGAACCGCGCTCTCGACCGGTTGCAACGGCTCTGTCAGAACCTGAATGTACCTTCGACGACGCGACTGGATGCCGCGCGCTACGTCTCCAATAAGGAGCTGCCAACGTGCTTCTCCGCAGTGGAGCAGATTGAGCAGGACGAGCAGGACGCAAGCATACGGGTCCTTGCGCTACAGGCCGCGGTGGACTACCGGGGGCAGAACGATCGGGCGCAGGCACTGGCTGTCCTTGCGCTGGCGGACCGTGACCCAACGGTGCGCATTGCAGCGGTAGAGGCGCTGCGGTTCCTGCGCGCAACCGGTGCAGTCGATGCGCTTGGCCGCGCCCTGCAGGTCGAGGGCGACGATACGGCGCGGGAGCACATGCGATCGGCAATCCGCGCTCTGCGGGCTGCCCTCGCGGAGAAAAACGCGGAGAAATAGCTGAAAAGGCGAGGAGAAACAAATACCAGATAGCGCCTGCGCGGCACTCGATCGATCAACCTCAACGATCAACCCAAACTGTGCGGAATCTCTACGCGGCGATCTTGCGCGACCGGCGCACCGCGATGAACGAACGCACGCAGAGCAGCACAAAGACCAGGCAGATCACCGCCATCGCCACCTGGTCCTCGACCGCGATGGGATAGGCCAGCGGCGCGCCGTGCGCCTTCACCAACACGATGATCGCGCGAGCTGCGGCGCTCAGAAAGCCCAGCAATCCCAGCCCCGCCGCGGTGTGCATCCACAGCATTCGCCGCTTCTCGTCTTCACTGCGCGCCAGCAAGCCGGAGACCGCCAGCGCAAACCCAAACCAAGTTGGGATCAGCGCGGTATGATGCGTACTCCCCGTGGCCACGAATCCCCAAATGCCAAGCAGAATCAGTACCACTCCAAAACCAATGCCTAGCTTTGCCATAGTTTGAATCTCCTTTTGAGCCAGGAACAATTCTGTATGCAGCGATGATGCGGGCTTTTGCGCCACCGCCTGCAACTCTAATTGCTACCGCTTGCGGATGAAGGTTGCAAGCTGTGTGTTAAGGCAGCTCAGTCGCGGCAGCGGCCTGTCAGTCCGCGGCTGCGCTTAGTACATGCTGCGCACGGTTCACGCTGCGGCCGCGCTCCGGATCGCCGCCAGCACCTCGGCCGGCGTCCACTCGTTGGTGGCGTACCAGGCGCGCACTTTGCCGTCCCTGCCGATCAGCGCGGTCGACAGCGAGTGGGTTGGCAGGCCCGCGTCGCCCGGCGTAATCCCCACGTCGAAGAACTGCGTCAGCGCGGCCAGTTCACCCGCAGGCGGCACGGCAAAGTCCCAGTGCATGAACGCCTGCTTCGCGTCAGTTCCTATATACGTCTCGCCGTAGCTCTTCAGCACCGCCGGCGTATCGAACTTCGGGTCGAAGCTGATGCTCAACAGGTGCGTCCGGGCGTAGAGCGCGGGATCGGCTGCCAGCGCCTTGTCGATCTGAGCGAAGTTCTGGCTCATGCGGATGCAGTAGTCGGGCAGCGGGCAGCGCGTGTAGACGAAGGTCAGCAGCAGCACCCGCCCCTTGAACTGGGCGAGATGAATGGTGCGCCCACTCTGGTTGGTGAGCTTGAAGTCGGGCACCGGATCGCCCGCCGTGGGGACGTGGTATTGCACCGCGGGCTTATAGTCTGGTCGCGCCTGCGCCGTCACCACAATCTCGTCGAGCATGGGGTCTTCGTAGCCGTCCGCGGTCTTGCGAACCAACATCTTCGCGGTGATGCGGTCGCCGGGATGCAACTCGCTGGCGACGGATGCGTCCTTCAGCTTGTAGGGCATGGTCATCGCGTCCATGAAGCCCGGAATCGCCTCGTGGTCCAGCGTCACCATTCCCTTCGCCGCGTCCACGCTGACGATCTTGCCGCGCACCGGGAAGGTCTTCAGCTCTCCCGCCGCGGCAGCCCCATTCTCCTCACCAGACGCACCTGCCGTAGCGCCATTGCGCGACTGTTTGCAACCAGCCGCGAATGTCACAACCAGAACCAGACCGACTGCAGCTCGCAACGCGAATCGCATACGCACCGCCCTCCTGCGTCCATCATACTTAAAAGATGCCGCAATACCGGGCCGGTGCCATGGCCGGCGTTCGCTGACTTGCTGACCTGCTGACTCGCTGTCTCGCTGACTCGCTGACTCGCTGGCGCGCTGGCACGCTGGCACGACACGTTTTCCGCAACCGGCAGGCGTATAAAGGGCGTATGGAATCGTCCGCCGAGCTGCCCTGGCAGATTCAGCAGGCGCTGGAGCGCGGCTGGACCGTCCTCACCGCCAACCAGCGCTCCGCGCGCACACTGCACCACGGGTTCGATCTGCACCAGCACGCGCTCGGACTCGCCTGCTGGGAGCCTCCGGCGGTTCTGGCGTGGGATGCCTGGCTCACCAGCCTCTGGCATCGCCTTCTGCTCGATGGTGCCGCCTCCGAACTACTGCTCAACCCGACGCAGGAGCACACTCTCTGGCGCGCGATCATCGCTGCCGACAACACGCCGGACGGCGCGGCAAGCAGCCTTCGCCCCATCGACGCGCTCGCCGAACTTGCCGCCGACGCGTGGCGCCTGCTGCACGCCTACCGCGGCCGGCAGCGGCTGCAGGCCTCCGTCGCCAACGCAGACACGCGCGCCTTCGCCCGCTGGGCCGCCGAGTTCGATCGCCGCGCGATTCGCGCGCAGTTCCTCACCGAGGCGCAGCTCCCCGAAGCTCTGCGCACCGCATCCGCCGAGGGAAGATTCACCGCAACGCCGCCATCGCAGGCTGGACTTCTGCTCGTCGGCTTCGACTCGAAGACTCCCGCGCAGACCGCCCTGCTCGACGCGATTCGCGACACCGGAACGCCCATCGAAGAGTTTGCGCAGACCTCGCCGACGCTCCCACTCACCCTCGTCTCCGCCCCCGACGAGCGCGCCGAACTAACCGCTTGCGCCCGCTGGCTACGCGCGCGACTCACCCAGCAGCCCACTGCGCGCATCGCCGTCATCGTCCCCGCCATCGAGACCGCCCGCGCCCAGATCGACCGCGTCTTCCGCCAGATGCTCGCGCCCGAACTCAACGCGATCGACGCGCCCGCCAACTCCGGCCCCTTCGAGTTCTCGCTCGGCGTTCCGCTGGCCCAAACGCCGATGGTCGCCACCGCGCTCGACATTCTGCGCTGGGTTACCAGCCCACTTTCGCTCGACCGCGTCAGCGCGCTGCTGCTCTCGCCCCACTTCGCCGCGAGCGATCCGGATTCCACCGCAAAGACCAGTCCATCCACTGTCTCTGAGCACGTGGCCCGCGCCGAGTTTGACGCCTTCGTTCTACGCAAACAGCATCTGCTCCAACCTGAGATCTCGCTCGACGAACTGTACACCCTCGTCTCCAACCCGAGGCACGGGGCCTCCAACCTTCCCATCCTGCTGAAGCACCTAAGCGCACTTCGCCCGCTCTTCCTGCGCCGCGACCTCCTCGCCGCCGAACGCACCCACGCCGACTGGGCCGCCACCTTCCACGAGCTGCTGAACTCCGCTGGCTGGACTGCGCCGGGACGCGACAACAGCGTCGAGTTCCAGACCCGGCGCAAGTGGGAGAGCGCGCTCGACGAGCTGGCGACCCTCGACTTCGATTCAGCTTTCGATTCAGCCTTCGACTCGCGCTTTGACGGCACACGCGTCCGCTTCACCACCGCCCTCGATGCGCTGGAGCGTATCGCCGCACAGACGCTCTTCGCGCCCGAGTCGCGCCATGCGCCCATCCAGATCATGGGGCCGCTGGAGTCTGCCGGCTCCAGCTTCGACGCCCTCTGGTTTCTCGGCACCGACGACCTCGCCTGGCCCTCCAATCCCTCGCCCAATCCCCTGCTGCCATGGCTCCTGCAGCGCGAACTCGCCATGCCCGGCACCGACCCCGCGCTCGACACCGATCACGCCCGCCACATCACCGAACGCATCGCCGCCTGCGCCCCCACCGTCCTCTTCAGCTACGCGCAGCAGTCCACCGAGGACGGCCAGCAGCGCCCATCCCCCGTCGTCGCTGGCCTGGCCGCTACTGGCAGCACCCTCGAACTTCGCAGCTCCGACCAGATCGCCCCCGCCGAACCAGCCGCTGAACCTGTCGAACTGGAAGCATTCGCCGATGATGAACCCATCCCATCTCCGCCAGACCGCGTCCTGCACGGCGGCGCGTCCATTCTCGCCTCCCAGGCTGCATGTGGTTTCCGCGCCTTCGCCGAGAAGCGCCTCTTCTCCTCCGCGCTCGACACTGCCGTCCTCGGCCTCGATCCAGGCGAGCGTGGCAGCCTCGTCCACGCCATTCTGGAGAGCTTCTGGGCCGAGGTCGAGACGCAGTCCGCGCTCAAGCTCCTGACCACTGAAGAGCGCGACGGCATTCTCTCCCACTCGATCGACGCCGCATTCGCCAGGGACCACGCACGTCCCGCGTCCGGCTGGCCCCGCGCCTACCTCAACACTGAACGCCAGCGCCTGCTCAACCTGCTCGGTCCGTGGCTCGACTACGAGGCCAACCAACGCGCGCCCTTCACCGTCCAGTCGCGCGAAGAGACGCTCGACGACGTCCAGATCGGCCCGCTGCGCCTCGACATCCGCGTCGACCGCGTCGACCGCATTGACCTCATCCAATGCTCCGGCGAATCAGACGACGAACCAAGCGAAGAACCGGAAGATGGCCCGCTTTCCGGCGAAATTATTCTCGACTACAAGACCGGCCCCGCCAGCACCGCGGACTGGCTCGGCGAGCGGCCCGACGCGCCGCAGCTTCCGCTCTACGCCGTCGTCAGCGCCGCAGCCAACAGAGAAGATGCACCGCAACTCGCCGCCGTCGCCTTCGCCAGCGTCCGCCTCGGCAAGGACCTGGGTCTTCACGGCTACGAGTCCCAGGCCGAAGTCCTGCCCAAGGCCGCAAAGCTGAAAGTCGAGAGTTTCGAGGCCCAGGTTGATAAGTGGCGCGAGGTTCTCACCGCACTCGCCGAAGACTTCTACTCCGGTCACGCCAACGTCGACCCCAAACAGTATCCGAAGACCTGCGAGCACTGCGATCAGCGCCTGCTCTGCCGTCTCGATCCCGCCACGCTCGATGCCAACTCGCTGGACGAAGATTCCGGCGCCGATTCCCACTCTGGCCCCTCCGATTTCTCAAGCGCGGAGGCCACCCGTGGCTGAAATCCTCCGTTTCCCGCCCAAATTCCCCGCCGAATCCAAACCATCTGCGCCGCCCGACGCCGAGGCCCGCCGTCAGGCCCTCGACATCCGCCGCTCCTTTATCGTCGAAGCGCCAGCCGGATCGGGCAAGACCGGCCTGCTCATCCAGCGCCTACTTAAGCTGCTGGCGGACGACTCCGTCGAGCAGCCCGAGCAGGTGCTAGCCATCACCTTCACCAACAAAGCCACCGCCGAGATGCGCGACCGCGTCCTGGCCCATCTCGCCGCAGCCGCATCCGAACCGCCCCCAGCCGAGTACGATTTCCAGGCCGAGACGCGGGAACTTGCCCGCGCCGTCCTGGCCCGCGACCGGCAGCTTGGCTGGGAGCTGCTCGACCACCCCCACCGCCTCAACATCCGCACCATCGACTCGGTCTGCGCCCAGATTGCCCGCACTCTCCCCTACCTCTCCGGCTCCGGCGGCCGCCTCACCCCCGCCACCGACGCCGAGCCACTCCACCGGGAGGCCGCCCGCCGCACTCTGCTGCTGCTCGGCACGGGCGACGCCGTCTTCGACACTGCCCTGCGCGACTTGCTGCTCCACCGCGACGGCAACCTCGCCGAGTGCGAGTCCCTGCTCGCCGAGATGCTCCGCCTGCGCGACCAGTGGGGCGACCTGGTCCCCCTCACCCGCGCGCAGCTCGACGAGGCATGGCTCGACGCCAACGTCCTGCCTCGCCTCGAACTTGCGCTCGACCACGCCATCTCCACGGCACTCACACGCCTCGCGCAAATCTTCCCCGCCGATCTCCTCGATGACCTCACAGGCCTCGCCGCTGACCTTGCTCCCGCCGCCCCATACGACCCCGAAGTCCCATCCCCCATCGCTCTCTGCGCTAATCTCCGCACCCCGCCCGAGCCCATCGCCGCAGCCCTCGACCACTGGCTCGCCCTCATCCATCTGCTTACAACCAGCAGCGGAGAATTACGTAAAGAAAGAGGAATCAACAGCCGTAACTTAAAGTTTAACTACAATAGAAAACACTCCAACCACACGCGCCTCATCAATCTACTCGACGGCCTCCGCGACCGCGACGACCTCCTCCTCGCATTCGAGGAAGTTCGCGTCCTTCCCCCCGCTCACTACCCCGCAGACCAATGGGCCGTCGCCAAATCCCTCTTCCGCGTTTTGAGCCGTGCGCTGGTCGAACTGCAACTCGTCTTCGCCGCGCGCAACCAGTGCGACTTCACCGAACTCAGCCTCCTCGCTCGCCACGCACTCGCAACCGACTCCGGCCCCGAAGACCTCGCCTCCGCCCTCGGTGCGCGCCTCCAGCACCTCCTCGTCGACGAGATGCAGGACACCTCCACCGGCCAGTACGAGCTCATCGAACTCCTTACCAAGAGCTGGGACAGCTACGGGCAGACCGTCTTCCTGGTCGGCGACCCACGCCAGTCCATCTACCTCTTCCGTCAGGCACGCGTCGAGCGCTTTGTCCAAGCCATGCACTCTGAACGCCTCGGCGACCTGCCGCTCACACGCCTCCGACTCACATCTAACTTCCGCTCTCAGAACAGATTGGTAGATAACTTCAACCAGAGCTTCACCTTGATTTTCTCACCGGAATCTGCCCTCCCTTACACCCCAGCCCACCCCACGCTCCCCGTCTCGCCCAACGGTCGCGCCACCGTCTGGCACGCCAATCCAATCTCAATATCTCCGGACGACGCGACCACCGAACCTCTCACCCCCGCCCAGCTCAAGCAGCAACAGGCCAGACGCGACGCCCTGGAGATCCGCCGCATTGCCCGCGAATGGTTCTCGAAGCCCCTTCCACCGGGCCGCACCGAACCCTGGCAGATCGCCGTCCTGGTCGCCAACCGTAGACATCTCAATGAGATTGTCGCCGCACTGAAACAAAAAGATGCAATTCCATTTCGCGCGGTCGAGATCGAGTCCCTCGGCCAGCAACAGGAGGTCCTCGACCTCACCGCGCTCACTCGCGCCCTGCTCCACCCAGCCGACCGCACCGCCGCGCTTGCCGCCCTGCGCGCTCCCTGGTGCGGCCTATCGCTGGCCGACCTGCACACGCTCACCGGCTGCGACGACCCATCCCTTCAGAGCCACTCCATCGCCCGCTTGATGGACGAGCGCGGCCACCTCCTGCCAGACGACTCGTGCCAGCGCCTCGCACGCGTCTGGAATGTCCTCCAATCCGCCGCCTCCCAACGCGCGCGCCTCACCCCTGCTCAGCTCGTCGAACGAGCCTGGCGCACCCTCGGCGGAGACGTTTTCCTCAGCGGTGAACAAACATCTAATGCATTCAAATTCTTTGAATTACTAGATGAACTGAATCTTCAACTGAAAGATAAATCAACCGCCAGCCTCTTCGATCCCACTCTGCTACAAACCCACCTCGACCGGCTCTTCGCCGAACCAGCTTCCACCCCTCCCGGCCAGCCCTTCGTCGAGCTCCTCACCATTCACAAAGCTAAGGGTCTGGAGTGGGACGTCGTCCTCGTCCCAGCCCTCGAACGCCAGCCCGCGACCGACCGCTCCCGCCTGCTCACCTGGTCCGAACTGGAGCCGCCCGACTCGTCCGCCGACCGCGCGGCCCACCTCATGCTCGCGCCCATCGCGGGTCGCGGCGAGCCGTCGAAGGCACTCAACAACTGGCTTAACGGAATCCACCGCGACCGCGAGGCCGCCGAGCGCAAGCGCCTCTTCTACGTTGCCTGCACCCGCGCCCGCCAGGAATTGCACCTCTTCGCCGCGCCCACCGTCTCCACCAATGGCGAGATCCATCCCCACACCGCCAGTCTCCTCGAAGCCGCCTGGCCCGCCGCCCAAGCCCACTTCGCCGATACAGCAAATCCGTCATCCCGACCGGAGGCGGCGCACTTTGCCGCCGTAGTGGAGGGACCCCCGCATTTCTCCCCGCACACCACAGAACCCGAGCCCTTCGACCTCGACCTGGCCGCCTCCGCAGCCCCATCCCACTCCAACCTGCAACGCCTTCCGCTCGCCTTCGATCCCGCCATCCGTTACGCCGCCGCCCGTACCCACAGACTGCCCTACGGCGATCCCGACAACGACGCCGCCTCCAGCCAGGCCTCATTCTCCCGCCCCGAAGGCTCGTTTGCCGCGCGCTCCTTCGGCAACGTCGTCCACGCCGCTCTGGAAACCATTGCTGCCCGCATCGCCACAGGCAGCTCTCCAGAAGCGCTGCTCTCAGAAATCCCCACATGGACTCCGCGCTTTGCCGCCCTCCTGCGCACCGACGGACTTCCCCACACAACCATTAATCGCCTCGCCCGCGAAGCCCGCGAAGCCATGGAAAATGCTCTGCGTGACCCTGACGGCCTCTGGCTGTTCGCCCCCCACACCGCAGCCGCCAGCGAACTAGCCCTTACCGCCTGGCCCAAATCAGAACTGACCTCAAAGCCAGAGTCCGTATCCACCAGCCCAACTTCAGCTCCAGCCGCCGCCCGGCCCAGCTCCATCCGCATCGACCGCATCTTTCGCGCAGGCCTCGCTCCCCACGCTACCGGCGAAGACATCCTCTGGATCATCGACTACAAAACCTCCGCTCCCGGTCCGTCCGACCTTGACGACTTCCTCGCCGCGCAGCGCGTCACCTACGCGCCGCAGTTGGAAACCTACGCCCGTATCCTCACCCAGCTCCCGCACCCGTCAGACCTGCCCGCGCCCAAAGAGGTTCGCCTCGCGCTCTACTATCCCACCCTCCCTCACCTTCTCTGGTGGCCCTTCGCCGCATTATCGGCGTGAGTCCACCGTCGGACACACCAAAGGGCCTCTGCGCCACAGGTGAATTCAATCAGCAAGCGAAGCAAGCGCGCGCTCGAGCCTCACTCCGCGCGAGGCCTTCAGCAGCACCGCATCGCCGGCGCGCAGATTTGCCTTGAGCCATGCGCCGGCCTCTTCCGGCGTCGCAACAAAGACGGCGGCGGTTCCGCCCTGCGCCGCGCCCTCAACCAGTGCCGAGGCCAGCCCGCGCACGCCGACCACAGCATCCACTCCCCGCTCCGCCATCTGCTGTCCGCAAGCGCGATGCAGTGCCTCGCCATCAAGCCCAAGCTCCAGCATCTCGCCCGCCACCACGATGTGTCTGCCTGCGTGCGTCAACGGCATCGTCAGCAGCGCCTCCACCATCGCACCCAGCGCGCGCGGATTGGAGTTGTAACAATCGTTGACGATCTTCGCGCCGCGCCACTCGAAGATCTCGCCGCGCTTCTCTCCCGCGCGCAGCCCGCCCAGCGCCGCGGCGCACTCCGCCAGCGTCATGCCGCTCTCGAGTCCCACCGCAATCGCCGCCAGCGCGTTATGCACGTTGTGCCGGCCAAGCAGATGCAGTTGCACGCTGGCCAGCTCGCCGCGCGCCGTCACGGTGAAGACGATGCCCTCCGCGCCAAGCTCCGCAACCCCGCCCGCGCGCACGTCGGCACAGTCGCTCAGTCCAAAGTAGACCGCGCGCGAGCCCATCCCCTCGCCAAACTTCGCGACAAACTCGTCGTCGCAGTTCAGCACCGCAATCCCATCCAGCGGCAGCGTCTCGATCAGCTCATACTTCGCGCGTGCAATGCCCGCCATGCCGTCGGCGAAGAACTCCAGATGAACCGGCGAGACGTTCGATACGACCGCCCAATCCGGCTCCGCGATGCGTGCCAGCGCGGTAATCTCACCCGCGTGGTTCATGCCCATCTCGACCACCGCGACCTCGTGCTCCGCCTCCAGCTTCAGCAGTTGCAACGGCAGCCCGAAAGCATTGTTCAGGTTCCTCTGCGACTTCAGAACACGAAAGCGCGCACCCAGCACCTGCGCCACCGCGTCCTTCGTCGTCGTCTTGCCCACCGACCCGGTAATCGCAATCACGCGCCCGCCCCAATGCCGTCGCACCATTCGCGCCAGCCGCTGCAAGGCAGCGAGCACGCCGTCGTCCTCCGCATCGGGAACGCGCAGCAGCCGGCCCCGGTCCACACTCTCCGGCGCAACCCATCCCGCGCTCACCACCGCGGCCACCGCGCCGTTCGCAAGCGCCGCAGCAACAAAGTCGTGCCCATCGAAGCGCTCGCCGCGCACGGCAAAGAACAACTCACCCGCCGCGACCGTGCGCGAGTCGATCGCGCACCCCACCGCCTCCGCGTTTGCCTCAAAGCCGCCCTTGGCGTGAATCCACTCCGCAACCTGCTTCAGCGTCAGCTTCACCGCATCTCCTTCAATATGTTCTCCGCGACAACAACGTCGTCGAACGGAACTGTCCGGTCGCGCAGCACCTGTTCCTTCTCGTGTCCTTTTCCGGCAAGTAGGACGATGTCTCCCGTGCGCGCGGCACGAATCGCAATCGCAATCGCAGCCGCGCGGTCCGGCTCGACGATGCATTCCGTATTCGTCGCGCGAACACCTGCGAGAGCTTCCTCGATGATCGCCATCGGCTCCTCACTGCGCGGATTATCGCTGGTCAGCACAACCAGATCGCTCCCCTCCGCCGCAGCCCGTCCCATTCGCGGCCTCTTCGTGCGGTCGCGGTCGCCGCCGCATCCGAAGAGCGTAATCACACGCCCGCCGCGCTCACCCACCAACTCGCGAGCCAAAGCAATCAGATTCCGCAACGCATCATCGGTATGCGCGTAATCGACGACTACAGTGATCCCTGTATCGCCAGACGATACGGCCTGAAACCGCCCCGGCACCTGCCGCAACTCGCGCGCCGCAGCAGCAATCTCATCGAGCGACAGCCCCCGCGCCAGCGCCGCACACGAGGCCGCCAGTAGATTCGAGACATTTATGCGTCCCGTCAGCGTGGACTGAATTTCAATTGATCCTGCGCTTGTTGTAAATAAAAATTGCGTTCCGCGCGCATGCATCTGGACCTGCTCGGCGCGGAAATCTCCGCATCCGTCCACGCTGTACGACATGCGCTGCGAGCGGCCTGCGGCGCGGGAAATCCGCTCGAATGCAGGATCGTCCGCGTTGAGAACCGCAACGCGCGGCGGGGCAGCCCCCACTCCCTCAAACATTCGCATCTTGGCCGCGAGGTACTTCTCCATCGTCTTGTGATAGTCCAGATGGTCCTGCGTGAGATTGGTGAAGATTGCCACGTCCACCGGAATTCCCCACACGCGCTCCTGCTCCAGCGCGTGCGAGCTCATCTCCATCACCGCCTCAGTCGCGCCCGCCTGTACCCCGTCGGCAAAGATCTGGTAGATGTCGCTCGACTCCGGCGTGGTGTGTGGCGACACGCGCACCTCATCGCCGATGCACGTCTCGATCGTCCCAAGCAGCACGCACTTCCGCCCAACGCTGCGCAGCATCTGCTCCAGCAGATACGCAGTCGTCGTCTTGCCATTGGTCCCCGTCACCGCGTTGATCTTGAGCTTCCGTTCGGGATGTCCCATCACCGCAGCGCTCAACTCCGCCAGCGCCCGCCGTCCATGCGCAACACGCACTGCGGCAATCGCGGGATATTCAAGCCGCAGTCTCGCATAGGTTTCCTGCGAGTCGGTGACAATCGCCGTCGCACCCTGCGCAATCGCCGCGTCGATATAGCGGTTGCCATCGGTAGTCCCACCGCGCATGGCCACAAACGCAGCGCCCGCGCGCACGCGACGCGAGTCATACTCGACGCCAATGACTTTGCCGGTGGTTCCTCCACTCTCAATCTTCGTAATTTCTTTCAGCACGTCAGCCCACTGCATATTCCGATTCTATGTCCCTTGCCGGCTCGCTGACTTGCTAACCCGCTGACTCGCTATCGCGAGAAGCGCACGACCACCTCGGTGCCCAGCGGGACCAAGGTGCCGGCCGCCGGCGCCTGCTCGCGCGCCAGACCGCTGCCCACCGGCTCAACCCGCAAGCCAAGCGCCGCCGCCGTCTCCACCACCTTGCGCAGCGCGAAGCCGGTGAAGGACGGCACCGCCACGCGCGTGCCGGCATCCACTACCACAGAGCCATTGGCGCGCGGCTGCACCTGTGGCGCAACGCTGGGAGCGCGCAGCGAGGCAGAGGCTCCCGATGCGGCGTCCGGCATCGCCGAGTTTGTCCCGCCATTCGCGTTGAAGGCAGCCAGCACCTTCGCCGGAAGCAGCCCCAGGATGCGCGATGTCTTCGTGCTGCCAGTGGCCCGTGGCGGCGGAACAGACGCAGGAACAGTATTAGTTGCTACAGCAGCGCGGCTTGAGTTCGCATCCGCCACGGCGTTGGTCGAAGCGCGCAGCGGATCGTCCGCGGGCAGGTTGTTGATCGCGTCGAACATCGCGCTCAAGTCGCCTGCGTGCTCGCTTGGAGCTTCGTCCGGCATGCCTTGGGAAGCCGCTGCAATCAACTGTTTGCTCGTCTTCAGCGGCTGGTCGTGCGGCACGCCAAGGTACTCGAGCACCTGCTGCGCCACCTCCTGGAAGACCGGCGCCGACACCGCCGCGCCATAGCGGCTGCCCACCGTTGGCGTGTCGATGACCACCGCAATGGAGATCGCAGGCGAACTGACTGGCGCAAATCCCGCGAAGCTCGCCACCAACTTGGTATGCGAGTAGGTATGCGTCGCCGGATCGATCTTCTGTGCCGTTCCGGTCTTGCCTCCGGCGCTGTATCCGTTCAACTGCGCGCCCTTGCCCGTTCCCTCCGTCACGGTCCCGGCCATCATGCTGCGCATCTTGGCCGCCGTCAGCTCCTGGATCACGCGGTGCGCGCCGTCCGGCAGCTTTGCCGGAAGCTGGTTCGCGGGCCGGAAGGCCGCGGGCTGCAAGCGCGCGTCACCCTTCGTCGCATCGGTCGACTGTAGCAGGATGTGCGGCGGCATATACACGCCGCCATTGGCAATTGTGCTCACCATGGTGACAAGCTGAATGGGCGTCACGCCCACCTCCTGCCCAATCGAGATAGACAGAATGCTGGTGGCGCCCCACTTCCTCGGGGCCTGCAGCAGCCCGCGCGTCTCGCTGGGCAGCTCGATGCCCGAGCGGTCTCCGAAGCCGAAGGCCTTGATGTATTTGTAGAAGGTCTCCGGGCCAACCTTCAGAGCCATCTTGGCCGCGCCAACGTCGCTCGAGTGCTCCAGCGCGAATTGCACCGTCACGCGGCCGAAGTGGTCGTCCTTGTCGTCGTGCAGCGTGCGCCCGTACATGGTCATCGACCCGCCCTGGCAGTCCACAATGTCGTCCGGCTGCACGCCAGCCGCGTCAATCGCCGTCGCGTACGTCACCAGCTTGAAGGTCGATCCTGGCTCATAGACGTCGCTCACCGCAAGGTTGGTCAGCGAGCCTGGCTCCATGTGCCGCGAGTCGTTGGGGTTGAAGCGCGGAGAGACCGCAAGCGCCAGAATCTGCCCGGTGTGCGGGTCCTGCACCACAATCGTGCCGTGCGCCGCACCCACCTTGGCCACCTGCTCGTCCAGCGCACGCTCGGCCATGTACTGAATGTTGGAGTCGATTGTGAGCACCAGGTTTTCACCCGGCATCGGCTCGTTCTCCACGCTGCCCATCACATGGCGCCGGGCGTCCACCGCGTTCAGCATGTGTCCCGGCTCGCCATGCATCTCGTTGTCGAACTGCTGCTCCAACCCGCCCAACCCC
>Ga0181529_10002787_pt1 | contig 20456 bp, 11 predicted proteins | sample PEATcosm2014_Bin_36_FD_119763 | JGI IMG/M metagenome (GOLD analysis project Ga0181529, IMG submission 119763) | Peatland microbial communities from MTU Mesocosm Facility, Houghton, MI, USA - PEATcosm2014_Bin10_30_metaG | ecosystem: Environmental > Terrestrial > Soil > Wetlands > Peat | place... | reverse complement strand
GGGACCGCGGCACAGCCCTTGACCGGCTTCTCCGAAAGGCAGAGCGCCATAAGCATATTCAAGTGATCGAGTGCGGTCGCGGCTGGCACATCTATCACCTGAAGTCGAAGACGCTGTATGCCGCCGTCAATCGGCCTCACTCACAAAACCGCCGCATCAAGGGGGACACACATATCAAGTCGCGGCTCATGGTGCTGGACTTCGTCCTTGCACACCTGAGCGCGAACATCCTGGAGGATGAAGCAGGCAAAGTCGATTTCTTCACCACGCAGTGCGGCGTCCGTTCCGAATTCCTGCCCCGGAGTTACGCCGGGCGTCTGATGTGCTTTCCCGATGGGTTCCCCATCCTGGTCTCCGACACCGGCATCCCACGCTTCACTTTCTTTGATGAGGGTCAGGCGACGGCTACACGTTTCGAGCGCTATCTCGCGCAGTACAAGCCCCTCTTCGCGGCGCTCGGGGAATTCGAGTTACTCTACGTTGCCGATTCGGAGAGCACCTCTACGCGAGCGAAAGCCCCCTTCCATCGCTTTCTGCCCGCGGATCGGCTGCACGGGATCACTTCGCTGACCCCGATGGGTGTTGAGCACTTCCTCGAATACCTCGACGCCAGCCAGCGATACGACACGAAGGGCGGCGTCACGAGCGCGCGCGATCTCGAAGTTCTGCGCGAGGGCGAGAGCATCTATACCTCGCTCGAACACCGCGCGCTGCAAGCAGCATGGAATAACGGGAGCACCAGCGCCGAGAAAATCCAGCAGCGATTTCTGCAAAGTTCCATGTGCGTGACCTTCTCGACCATGGTCCTCCCGTATCAATATCCGCTGGATATTACGCGGTCTGAGTATTCCGCTGACGAGGGTGACTATACCCACCACCATACTCACTACGATACCTCTTCCCTCGGAGATAAGTAATGAAGAAACAGATAGTTATCGAGATGCACGGGGTCAAGGTGAGGTGTATGCCGGGGGTGGGAGCGACCCCGGTGCGCCGCACCTACCGCGCCGGCTCACGCCGCGCTGGTCGCTCCCACCCCCGGCATAGAAAGTATCTGGCACAAACATGAATCGCATCTGCGTCGGATACTGGCCAGGTCAATTCAACATCCATCACTGATCTTTCTTCGATCCGCATTGGGTCACCAACAAATCGACTGAGGAGAACCCATGAGCAAATTCAAACTGGAACACGGTGTCAGCCGGATTCGGCGCACCAAGCTGCAATCTTCCATCGACCAGACCATCGCCGACGACATCGAGGCATTGGCCGAGTGGTCGAACAACGAAACCAACTTCGTCGTCAACGAGCTGCTGCGCTTCGCACTGGCCCGGGAAGAGGATTTTCAGAAGCACAAAGCCAGCGTGTCTGCGCATAATGCTCGAACCGGAAACAATGCGAAACCAGCGTCCACGACCACTAAGCCTGCATCCGAATCCGGTACAAGATCGGACGCTCCAACGGTGGTTCATGCATAGCGAGGCAGTAACCATGCATATCAGACCCCACCTTCAGAAGATCGTCCAACCGCTGGTCGAGAATCGCTTCGTTCTCTCGCTCGGGCTCAGCGCGGCTTGCGGCGTCGTCCTCACCGGCAGCTTTCCACTCAACACTGCGAATTCGCTCCTGCACCTGATCGCGTTGGAACGGTCTCCGGTTTTTCATGCCATCGTGTGGAGCTACGGACTGTTTCTCTACTCGACGCCGTTCCTTGCCTTCTCCATGCTCTTCTCGCTGTTGTACGTTCACCTCTACCGAACCGAGTCGGAGTTGGCCGCTGGCGCATTGCCTCCCTATCCAGATCCGCATACGCGAGCTGAACTTTCCCTGGTGATTGGTGAGGTCCATCGCCAGCTTGTTCCGAAGCCCAGCCCGGCTCCGCAGTGGCTCTCGGTTCCTGAGCGCGGCCTTTATACCGGCATCGCGTCGTTCGGCTCAATTGGCAGCGGCAAGACCTATGGGCTGATCCTGCCGGCAATGCGGCAGTTGTTCGCATATCGCGCCAATGACCCGGCAAGACGGTTGTCGGGCATCGTCCTGGAGGTCAAAGGCGATCTCTGCCGACAACTTCAGCGCATTCTGATATGGTGTGGACGCGAACAGGATTATGTCGAAGTCTCGCTCGAAGGCGACATCCGCTACAACCCGCTGAACAACTCGCTCGATCCTTACGCCCAAGCATTCAACATCGCGTCCATCATCACGTCCATTTGGGGCAAGGGCAAGGAACCCTTCTGGCAGCAGTCCTACACGGACCTTGTCCGGTACGTGATCATGTTGCACCGCATCCGTGACGGATACCTGACAATGGTCGATCTCTTCCGCACCGTCATCAGCGCGGGAAAGCTCGAAGAGATGCTGACCGAAGTCGGGTCACGCTTCAGTAGTACCAGCTACATCGGCATAGATCGAGGTGCATACTGGGAACACGAGAGCTTGCTGTCCCCGCTCGGCTTCGAGTGGAACAAGGATGCTGTACTCTATCTGATTACATGGACAGAGGCACTGGAGAAGCTCCTCACACAGGAAACATCTGTGGCCTTCGATGTCTTCACACGCAAGCCGTACCGGCCAGAGCAGTATGGCCGCTTCGATAGCATCCAGTATTGGTACTGGGAGCACTGGAAGTTCTTTCGCTCCGAGGTCAAGACCAGCATCATCCAAGGCATCGCGGTCTTCCTTTCGCTCTTCGAGACCGACCCGGATATGCGCCGGGTCTACTGCCCGCCGAAGGAACTCTATGACGGCAAGCCATGCGCGGACGATCCGCACGGGCGTGTCCTGCCCCCGTTCGATGAGCTGATCGAATCAGGCGCGGTTGTCGGCCTGAACTTTCCTGTGGCTCTGAACCCGGCGCTTGCAAAGACCATCGGCACCATGATGAAGATCGACTACCAGCGGGCCGTGCAGTTGCGTATCCCCAGGATGGATGCCGAACCGCATCGGCACTTCCGGCCAACCGTATTCATCTGCGACGAGTACCAGAACTTCGCCACGGTGGGCGCCGACAACCCCACTGGCGACGAGCACTTCCTGTCCCTCTCCCGGCAGCCGAAGTGCATCCCCATCGTCGCCACACAAAGCGTATCCAGTCTCAAGGACGCACTGCCCAACGAAGGCGTCAAGACGCTGCTTCAGGCATTTCGCACGAAGGTTTTCTTGACGACCACAGACCCGGAGACGGCCCGATATGCCTCCGAGCTCTGCGGCAAGTCGGATCGCACGCGCATCAGTTACACCGTCTCCGAATCATCCACCAACGCGAACGTCGGATGGCTCTCGGGCCGCACCTCATCCAGCAAAGGATCGGTTTCGGCTTCCAAGCAGTACCAGAAACATATGGAGCCTCTCTTCGAAGAGAAGATCTTCTTCGACATGAAGAACGCTCAGGCTGTGGTTGTCGCCTTCGATGGCGTCAGCCCACTGCCGCCGACCTACTGCTACCTCAAGCCGGATTTCTTGCCCATCACCATGAGTTGGTTCGACCAGGAGCGGATCGCTTTCGATCCGGAAGGGATACAAGTGTGAGCTTCGAGGTCATTATTCCGTTCCTCAAACCTATCGAGCATCTGCTCGAATCCGAGACCATCTCCGAAATCATGGTGAACCCGGACAGCTCTGTCTGGATCGAAGAGAATGGGCGGATTCAACGGCTCTCCGATGTAAATTTTGAGGATGGGGCGTTGCAAACCAGCCTTGAAGTCATCGCCAACCGCTTTGGCAAGAAGCTGGACGCGGATTCTCCTATCCTCAATCTGCGCCTGCCCGATGGAAGCCGCATGGCGGCGATGATTTCGCCGGTGGTCAATCCCCGGCCCCTTGTTACGATACGCAAGTTTACATCCAAGGATCTCACGCTGGCGGACCTGATACGGGTCAAGATGCTGACAGAAAAGCAGGCGGCCACGCTCACCGAAGCTGTGCGTGAGGGGCAGAATATCCTGATTGCCGGCGGAACAGGCAGTGGAAAATCGACGCTCCTGGGTACGCTGGCGGACGCGATACCGGAGCATGAGCGCATCCTCCTCATCGAGGACACGGCTGAACTGCACATCCGCAAGCCACACATCGTTTCCACAGAATCACAGACCGACACTCACCGTAGCCAGGTCACCTTCGACGACCTGCTCAAAGCTGTCCTTCGGCATCGGCCGGACCGGATTATCGTAGGCGAGGTGCGCGGGCCGGAGGCCCGCACTCTGCTCGACGCGATGAATACAGGGCATCGCGGCACGCTGGCGACCATCCATAGCAGCAGCGCGACCGAGTCCATACGCCGCCTGGCGGCGCTCGCAATCCGGGGCAGCGCCAATCTCACGCTTGAGATGGCCGTAGACGATATACGGCGAAGCATCGACTTGGTCGTCTTCATACGGCGGACTCAGGCCCGCCGCCAGGTCGAGGAACTGCTCAGAATTCGGAACTGACCGGAAGCGCAGCTTCGGTCCGCTTCAAGCGGCGTCCGGCTACTTCCGGGCGCATCATCGCCACACTCGTTCCATCATGGCAGACAGCCACGCAGGCTGACGCTGCGTCTGCCAGGCATGAGTTCGACCCCGACAGGAACCAGGGAGGTGGCCGACCACTCAGACGATACAGATGGCCAAAAAACATGGACTTCTGATTGTCTTTCCAGGTACATGAGGGGCTTCTGTTCCACGAAATCATCGGTGGCCACAGTTATCGCGTCAACGCGGTCTGCGTTACACTCGCTTGTTGGTGACGGCAACTTGCTCGTCTACGCCCTTTGGGAGTAATCCGTCCACAGCTTCATACTTGGGGTTTGCGCGTACCGATTCCAGTCCGGCGTGCTTTCTCGCGTGCGGAGAATCTCATTGCAGATATTCGGACTTGTCGGGGGTTGGTATCCAGTCGTCTGAACGATAGCAAAATTGAAAAACCGCACGTTCGCGGAACTGTGGCATTGCACCCCGTTGAACACGAGTTTTCGCCTTCCACAACACGTGCTGGCGCTTCTTTCGCCAACGGTCGAACAGCTCTGTGCCTATGATTCCGAGCATCGCAACACCCGAGAGAAGGACCGCCCCCACCGCGAGGCCCAGTGCGAATTTCAATCCGGCAAGAAACATCGTCTATCGCGCCTCCTTTTCACATGGAAGACTGGATCTAATTCCCCCGCGGAATACATAGAAGCGGCGCCAGCATTGCATGCACCGATACGGACGTAGACCGAAGGGCAGGAATAGCAAGTCTTGCCATTGAAACCGCGAACGCCGCACCCAATCGCATTCCGGGCAGGACGGACATCTCTGCCGCCTGTCCTGCGATGGAACCTGCATCTGCTTCGCATCCGCTGCGCCCTTCATCCGGCTGCCTCAGCCCACCATGCTCTGAAAAAGCGGCGAGTGCAGCAGACTGCCGAACTCCGATTCGGAGGCCGCAAAATGGATCGAAAGCCGTCCAGAGTCGGAATCAATCGATGTGGCGCTCAGCGCCTGTTTCTCGGCGTCGGAAGCGGCCATCTTGCGAACCGTCACGGCGGCGCTCAGAAGGGACGACAGTGTAGACGCGACAAACGAATCGCCGGTGGCGATGGTGAGATCGAATTTGGCGCCGTGCTGAAAGTCCATCGAATACCAGGAGGCCTGCAGGCGTTTGTTCACGGTTTCAAAATCGGTGACCGAGCCGGCGCTGCCCAGCACCTGGCGCATCATGAACTGGGTGCCCTTCTGGTCGAGAATGCTCCACAAGGGTTGCGAGTCCACAGACTTCATCGCGTCCATCATGGGAGCATTGGTCAGCAGACTGGGAGCGGCTCCGTCGCGGGCATCGAGCGCCTCTCTGACGGCTTCGGCTTCACCGAAGACCATCGTGGAAGGATCGACAAAGCAGGCAACCATTCCGGTTTTGACCAGCGGATAGATCCTATTGGCACGGACAAGGGTTGGCTTCAGTTTCTGTTTGCGAAAGCTGGCGAGGATGTCCTGAACCGCGAATTGGCCTTGCGCGATGCCGACGGTCGCCAACTGGGCACCCGAGTCCTTCGGCCTGAACAGCACGAATGCCAACTGGTCGATGTCATGGTTGTCATCCATGCCCGACTTCCGCAACGCCTCCTCGAACGGCTTGAGTTCGGGAGGCATCACGCGCTCCCGCAGGCTCGTTGCAGCAGTCGAGTTCTGCATGGCCCTATAGTCGACCACTAGCAACTGCTGGACATTATGGGGAATCACTGACCGGGTATCGGTAGACAACTGCGCCGCGGTAGCCGTAGCAATCCCTAAGAAAAGAATTGCCGCAATCGAAACCTTCAGTGTGTCGCTTGCTGAACTCATCGTCCTTCTTCCTCCTGGATCACTCTTATCTGGCATCACCGATTGCGCGGTTCAAATACAACGCCCAGTTTCTCCTGCAACATGGATCGCTGCCGCGCTCGCCTGACTGGGTGCCGGTCTCAATCGATCTTAAAGATGGCGCCGGGCAAGAGAGGCCCCAATTGCCCGACGCCTCAAGGCCATGCGGACGAAGATTTTCACAGCAAGGATCTTCGTCAGTGGCCAAGCAGTGAAAACCGGCCGGGGACCTCGGCGGTAGCCGTAGAACGCTAGTGGATGTGTTGTGCGGCAACTCTTCCGTACAAGAAGAGTTGCCGCAGCCAGGAGGGATTGTGAGCCGGCTTCCAGCGCCTGCGACAGGCCAGAGGCTGGAAACCGGCTGCCGATTGCTTTATGGTTTCTGGGCGAGGTTGTTGCCTGTCAGACCGGAGACCAGTGGAGTGGGCACCGGTGTGGCGATGCCCACAAACTCCACCAAGTTAGTGGCGCCCATTGACCAAAGATTCCCTGAGCTGTCCACCGCCAGAGAATTGCCGGAGAAATAAACTCCTCCGGTAAAGCCCCATGGGGTGCCGTCGCTAAGCATCGGCGACAGCAGCACTGTATCACTGCTGTTGGCCTCGAACAGGTAATTGCAAGAATAATCACCTTCCTCGGCACAATTCACTGTCCACGCATGGTTCGCGCCGTCGAGGGCAACGAACGAAGTGCCGCCGCCGTACACGGAGGCTTCATCGACCACATACAAGCTCATTGCAGGATAGGACGTGTTGCTGCCAATCTCGGCCGGAGTAATTGCAGTAATGTAGGCGGAGCCGTAGCCCGTGGGATCGGGTGACGTTCCGCCTCCATCGAAAAACCAGCCTTTGCCGTCGCTGCCGATTGCAATGTTCGGGTCGTACGTAAATCTGAGTTGGTTGTACGGTCCGGCAGCCCGCGAGCCATCGGAATTGAACACCACCAGGGACGTCCTATACGGATCACTGGTCGCCTGGCCGTAGTCATACGTCCAAATGTTGTTATTCTGATCGATTGCCAGGAACCCCGGGCAACTGCTTTGGTCTGAAAAATTGTCAATTGCGTTGCCGGCGAGGGTTACGCCGCTGTCAGTGGAGCCGCTCAGCGGGAGTATGCTTCCGCCAAAGTGGGTTCCAGAAACACAAGACCCATACAGGTTGTCGGGCGTACCGTAATTGGAGGAAATCCACACCGTGTTGTTGCTGTCCACGGCGATGCCAACCGGATTCGGTGTTAGTAACAGTGGATTTGTATAGGGAGTATCTGTGCCGTATTGCTGATTCCCGTTGATGTCGAGCACGGAGACGCTGCCTGGGTTTCCGGGGGCAGAGGGCCTCACCGTGGAATAGTTGCCAATCCACGCATAGCCATTCTGGTCGATGGCGATGTTTTGCGGGTTGCTGACGCCGTTGGAATGGCCTCCATGGCTACTGTCTCTATACCCGCCCATGCTCGTTGCGGTGGCTGAAGGCGAGACAGGCCCGCCTTGGTTATTGAAGACAGCCACCAAGCCGGGGGCCACTCCCCTAAAGGTGGCGGTGACACTACTAATATTGTCAGCGGTCACCCAGACATTGCCCGCCGCATCGACGGCCATAGCGGTCGCGACATCTTGGTAACCCGGTGTGCCTGAGACACTGCCCAGCCCAGCGCCTTCGTAGATCACCGCCATCACCCAGTCAGTAAGCTGGCTCTTATCCGACAAGCTGAGGACCGGCGTGAATGGGGTTGATGGAAACAGGCCTGCGATCTGGCTGGCGTTGTTGCCGGGATTCTGAGCAATATTCAGCGCAGCTTGGAGTGTGTCCGCAGGTGGTACGTTTGCGCCCACGGTAGCATTAGTGAACAGACTTTGACACTTAGTGGTGGTTCCGGTATTCGGGTTGGCGCAGGCCGCCAAAAAGTTGGCCAGAGAATTGACGCGCGCCTGGGGCGCTTGGCTGAAGTTCAGGTACGCCGTCGAGCCAGTTGTGGACAGGCAATTACTGGTAGGCGAATAGGCGGGAGTCATGATGCACGCCGTACCGCTGGGGATATCGACCAGGTTCCTGACCTTGGCGAAGGCATTCTTAATGCCGATGTAATTGCAGGTGGAGGGGCCGGTGGTTTTCCATCCGGCATTGGCATTGCAGGACGGTCCGGTCCCGGGGGCGCCAATGTCGATTCCGCCATTTGAATCGAATTGGGCAAAACCCGCAAGCGCGTAGGCCGAGGCGATGGTTGTGGCTTCGTTGACCATCACGCCGCTCGGGAAGGAAGCTCCGATACTGCTGCAAGTGCCGAGCGCCGCCATCAACACCACAGGGGAGCCCGTTTCCGGGCTGGTAGCGATCAGGTACATCTGATCGCCACCCGGGGTCTGCGGACAACTGTACAGGAACGAGAAGTTGCCGTTGGCATCGGCGGTTACGGTGCCTGGCTCGGTGTCAATAGGCGTGGGTTTCGAGCCGTAGCCTGTGGCACCGGCCGCATAGAGCTGCACGGTTGCGCCAGCGATAGCGGTGAACGAAGTGCTCGGGCCACTGCCAACCTTTCCGCTGATGGTCAGGTCGTAGGTGAACTCATCCGCTGAGCTGATGGCGCTGGTGGCGATGGGCGTCACCACCGTGACGTCCACCATGCCGACGCTGCCTGCGGGAGAAGTCGCGGAGATGCTGTTGGCGTTAACTGAAGCGGGGGTGACCTGCGTGCCGCCGAAGTTGACTGCGGTCGCCCCGCTGAAGCCGGTTCCCGTTATCGTCACCGAGGTGCCGCCGGTCACCGGGCCGTATGAAGGCGCGATGGCGCTCACCACCGGAGGCGGCGCATATGTGAATTGGGTCGGGCTGGTGGCGCTGCCGCCCGGAGTGACAACCGTTACGCCCACCGGGCCCGTGCTACCCGCGGGGGATGTGGCGGAGATGCTCGTGCCGTCGGGACTCACCGAAACTATGGCGCCCGCCGAACCGCCGAAGTTCACCGCCGAAACCGCGTAGCCTGCGCCTGTGAAATGGGTTCCCGTGATGGTGACTGCGGTTCCGCCAAGGGTTGAGCCGGTCGCGGGTGTGACGCCGTTCACCGTGGGAGCGGGCGCATAGGTGAATTCATCTGCGGAGTTGGTGGCGCTGGTGCCGCCCGACGTAGCTATCGTTATGTCCACAGTGCCGGCGTTGCCCGCGGGGGAAGTCGCGGAGATGCTTGAGCCGTCGACGCTCACTGAAATACCGGTGGCCGGCTTGCCACCGAAAGCGACCGCAGTGGCTCCGCTTAAGTTTTCGCCCTGGATGGTGACCGCGGTCCCTCCGGCCAGAGGTCCGGCGGACGGAGACACGCCGGTGACTATCGGTGCCGAGCTAAAGGTGAATTGATCTGTCCCGCTGATTGCGCTTTCGCCGCCCGGAGTAACAACCCGGATGTCCACCGTGCCCGCGCTGCCTGGAGGAGAAACAGCGCTGATGCTGCTGGTCGAAGAGTTGAACTGGAAGCCGGCGGCAGCGGTACTGCCAAAGCTGACCGACGTCGCTTGAGCAAGGTTCAAGCCGCTGATGGTCACCGTGGTGCCGCCCGCGAGTTTTCCGCTCGAGGGGCTGACAACGGTGACGGCTGGAGGAGCCAGGTAGGTGAATTGATCGTTGCTGCTGGTGGCGCTGGCGCCGCTTGGAGTGACAATCTGAATGTCCACCGCGCCGGCGCTGCCCGCTGGGGAAACGGCGGTAATGCTGTTCGAGGAGTTGACGGTGAAGCTGGCGGCCGACGCGGCCCCGAACTTAACCGCAGACACTCCCGTGAAGTTGGTCCCGGTGATGTTCACAGTGGTTGCTCCCGCTGACGGACCTTGCGCCGGACTGATGCCGACGACGGAAGGCGCGACTGCGTTTATGAAGAACGCCATGCCTGGCGATGCGCCGCCAGACTCCACCATGGTGACGGTTGCGGTGCCGGCGGCTGCGAGCAAGCTGGCCGGAATCGTGGCCGTAAGCTGCGTGCTGCTGACAAAGGTCGTAGTCAGGGGCGCGCCGTTCCACTGCACGACCGCGTCCGAGGTAAAGTTGTCGCCGTTCACCGTCAGAGGGATTGCGGCACTGCCCACCGTGGCTGAGGCGGGCGAAAGGCCAGTGATCGACGGAACAGCGCCGTAGCTGAATACATCCGCCGTAGTGGTGGCGCTGGTACCACCCGCGGTAACAACCGTGATATGTACGGAGCCCGAGGCCGCCGGAGAGACCGCTGTGATGCTGGTAGCGGAGTTCACCGTAAAGCTGGTCGCCTGGGTTGTACCGAAGTCCACTGCCTTGACGCCGGTGAAGTTGGTTCCGACGATCGTCACGGAGGTGCCGCCAGCCGATGAACCGACCGCAGGGCCGATGCCTGTCACCGTGGGCGCGGCAGTCGATGCCGAGATAGTGTAGGCAGCGGTCGCCACAGCGCTGCTGGCCATGCCAGGGGAGATGGCAATGGCCTTGATCGTCTGACTTTGCGAGACTTTGATGGGGTTGGCGCACCGCGCAGAAGAGGCCGTGGGCGCACTGCCGTCGTTGGTGCAATAGAGCACCGCGTTCTGATTGGTGTCGGACACTGTTACATTCTGCGTTGCCGCGTAGGTGCCCGCGACCGGAGTGAAGGTGGGGGTTGGCGTCGCAGTAGTCGAGCTATTGCCACCGCAACCTGCAAGGAAAAGAAGCATTGTGAAGAGCGCAGCCACCACACTAGGGCGGTTCCCCCGCAGCTTCGGCAGACTCTGAGTCACAAAGCCTCCGCTATGTACAAAGATCGATGAATTCACGGTTCCGCATCCTTTCATGTGTTGTAGTTGCGCTTGTCTTCGAGCGAGCACACTTAGAGTAAGTGCCGCAATCCATTTGTCTGGCTCGGCATCGATTCAGGCGCGCTTTACTCTTGCCTCAGTTCGATTGCAAAAGGTAGATTCCCCATGCCTGGTTGGGAGAGCCTACCGTGTCTTCGCCGATGAGAAAGATGGCGTACTTGCCGTTGAGTGTGCCGGCAATCGCAACCGCCGGAATGGAATAGGCATTCGCTGTTGAGGTATTGGTTGCTGTGCTGGCTCCGACCCAGACAGTGGCTCCTTCGTACAAGCCATTAGTCGTGGAACTCTGCAAACCCAGATCGACGACGAAATCGCAGTTGCCATAGCCGCCGTTGGTCTGTACGGAGGGGAGACTGGGATCGGGGAGACCCGTTGTAGTATTTACGGGAAAGTCACCGCCATAGATCGGATTAACGAGAGAAGTGGCGGTCTTGGCCGCTATCTGGGCCATCAGTGTTTTGCAACTCGACGGCAGAGTGGGAAACCCGAACGACGCCACCGAGGAGAACCCGTTCGTGCTGGACCCGGACGAACCGCTGCCATATAAGAAACCAAGATACTGCGCGCCCACCACGGAGGCGGTGAAAGAGTCCGATTGCCCTGTCCGCGGCGGATCAATGGTACTCGAAGGCACAGGCAATCCGATGGCGCCGGTACCGGCTCCGAGCGTGTTTTCGTAATACGGTGCGCTGTTTTGTGCGAAAGTGCCGTTGTCCTCGACCAGAAGCCCCGACGGTCCGATTCCCATCATGGCTTGTGGGTCGGTAGTCTGTGTGACTCCGCCTGTGATGGTGGTAGTGGGATTGGCGGGAACGGCCACCGTCTCTCCGTATACGGTCGGCGAACAGGCCCCCGTTACCGTTACGCTTGTGGAGGGCGCATTGGCAGGGGTTCCCCCGCCCTCAGAGGGCAGGATGTACTGATTGATTTTGGCCAGGTTGACCGTGCTGCCGCTGGCGCTAATATCGACGCTGCCGTAGGCGGTTTCATGCTGAGCGTTCCAGGTATTGCGAACTGGACTTGCGGCGGTCAACCGTGCAGGCAAAGTGACAAACAGAAATGTCTCCGCGCTCTTCATCGACGGGCACGTGACTGCGGGGACCAGAGGGGCGAAAGGCTGTCCCGTCAATTGCACCAGCCCTCCACTCTGGTCAGCCAGTTCAACGGCCCAGCCGCTGGCAGGCTGCAGCGAATTGTAGTGGATGCCAGTGCAGCCTGTGACTGTCGTACTGCCGCAGGCATAGGTCAGCTCCAGTTCCCGCAGCCCGCGCGAGAGCGTAACGACATTGCCGGAGTACTGGATTTGCGCGCCCGATTGCTTATCGCTGAAGGCATACGTATCTTGCACAAAGGTCGGGAGGGGCTGCGCCTTATCGTCGACGGAATAGGTTGCCGGTTTGGCGGTTGCGGAGGAGGAGTACCCGCCAGATATTGTCGGCGTCATATAAAGCTGCGGCCCGCTCGCGGTAGCGGCCGGGATATGAGCCGAACCGCCGCAGCCTGCGAGAAGCGCCACAAACGACAACACGGCTAAGGGTAGCGTCTTATGACTCACGGGAAAGATCCTTCCTGAGCGATGTTGTGTATGCTGTCGCGCTTGATTTCAGAAACTCCATCGTTCTCTCCTAAAATCCGAGCTTCAAACCGAATTGCAAAATGCGCGGATCGTGCGCGTCCACCGGATGCAGGAACGAATTACCTGCGAGACATCCAGACGCGCCAGCGGAATATCCCGTGGAGACGTCGCCGTAGCAATTGATCACGTTATTGCCGGTGTTGCCGGGATGGCTGGGATCGTAAATACGGAACTGGGTGTGGTTGAAGACATTGAAGGCTTCGGCGCGAAACTCGACGTCGCTCTTTTCGTGAAACGCCTTGAAGTGCTTCAGCAGGGACATGTTGAAGTTGATCCGGGACGGATTGCGCATGAAATTCCGGCCGGCATTGCCGAAGGAAAGACCGCGGGGCGCAACGAACGCCCCCGGATTGGCCAGAAGTGGACCGATCGTAGAGTTACTTGCTGCGGCAACAACCTCGGAGGAGATTCCCCGCGGACTCGACACCACATCCGCATAAGAACCAACGCCAAGTCCATCTCCGACACCCGCGTTGTCCGACGTGCCGATGCCCGCTCCAGAGCCGCCATTGATTACGCTGAAAGGTGTGCCTGTCTGGTAGGTTGTTATGCCTGAAACCTGCCAGTTGTCCAGGAGCATTTTGAGAACCGGGCGCCCTGAGCTTGAGCCTTGCCCGGGCCGCGCTTCAGCATCGGTTTCGTCTGTGCCCACCAGATCCGCAAATCCATCCAGAAGCCGGATCAGTGGAAGGCTGTAAACATAGTTGATATTAAGCATGTGCCGCTCATCGAAATCCGAACTGGCGCGATTCGATCTTATGTCGAGAGAATTGGTAAAGTTGGCGCTGGAGCGATCCGAAGAATTGTCGATGGAATGGCTGTAGGTGTAGGCCACTCCGATCGTCAGAGGCCCCGTAACCTCCCGCAGCGTGCCTTGCAGAGCGTGATAGGAGGAATTGGCGATGTTCTCGACAGAGATGATGTTGCTGAAACCTGGATAGGGCCTCAATGTGTCAGCGCTTGTGCCAAGGAGTGTTGTGCCACCGGCACCTCCGACGAAACCGGGATTGCCGGTACATGCCACGACCATGTTGATCCAGCCCGGAGAGTCAGGACCGATCTCGGAACCTGTAATCGTGCCTCCGGTCGCACTGCTTCCCGCCGACGGGAAAAAGATGCCGCCGCTCGCCCCGCTTTGGCATACATCCGCGGTTATCGGTTGTCTATTAGGAAATGGATTGAGGCCTGAAGCAAGCGGTGCGAGCTGATTCAGGTCCCGAACCGCCGTCAAATGTGTGCCTTTGGTTCCCACATAGGCAAGCTGCGCAATCAGGTTCTTCCCAATCTCACGCTGCACACTGACGCTCCATTGCTGGGTATAGGGATAAGTGGCCTTGGTGGGAATCGAGGTGACGTTCAACGGAAAGGTCGGATTACGTACGGAGTTTGCGCTACCGCATTGCGGTGAACCTGCCGAAGTATTGTCCTCCTGGCAGGAGTATCCGATCGCGTTATAACTACTGATCGTGGTACTAATGTGGGGATTGGACTGCGTCTCGCTGAGAACCAACGGCGCACTGCCGATCAGGGACCCCACATTAGCCTCGTAGCCGGTTCCATGCTCCCAGAACAATCCATACCCGCCGCGAATCGCTGTTTTTCCGTCTCCAAAGAGGTCCCAAGAGAAGCCAACCCGTGGGCCGGGATGAAAGACACTGCTCGACATGCAGCTATCGGGCACCCCGTTCTTGCCGCATTGCACAAGGCCATTGGTGATCCTGGGGTCAAGGCTACTTAGATTCAAGGGAACCGGAGAGTCGTTTGTATTATTGACAAGATATCCGTTATTGCCGTCCACGGTCACAGATCCGCCTAGGGACTTGTCGTACGCTTCAGGCCTCCAGTTATAAGCTGTTTCTTCGGCGTTATACCAGGTTCCGAACAAACTCGCGCGCAAACCGATGTTCAGAGTCAGGCGGCTGTTGACACGAAAGTCATCCTGCAGATAAATGTCGGCGGACTTATAGCGGTTGTAGTATTTCTTCTGCGCGCTATCCTGGGTATAGCTCTTGATTGCCGTTTGAGTGTATGCACCACCACTTGTCGCTGTATATGCCGCGGGCGACAGGATTCCAGGGCCCGCGAGAAAATCCGCGAAGGCGTTCCCCGAAGTATACCGCGACTGTTGATTGCTGAACGTCAGCAGACCTTGCAGATCGCCGGAATTTGCTCCAGTGACGGCGCTGAGTTCGTTCTGCTGAACATAAGTCGCTTCAAAACCAGCCTGGATGGTATGCCTTCCCCAGGTCTTGCTGAGATCGTCCCGCACGGAATACGTCGGGTTGGCCTGGTTCCACGGAGCGTAGCCCGTGTCCACTGCGAATCCATGACCGCCGTAGGCTCCGTTGGTCCCTTGAAACACGAGACCGGGCATCCGATTCCCGTTGTAGTCATTAGTTTGGGCGGGGGAGAAGATATAGCCCATCGGACATTCCGTAACCTGCTGCCCGTTGGAACCAGTCGCCAAACCGCAGGTGGTGTTGCCAACGGCGACATTGCCAGGCACGGCCGCAGGATCGTCCAACATCGTGGGACGCGCCAGCGAAGTTACACCAGGACCGTGCTGCGGAGTAAGTGTGATGTGCTGGACTGCATAGCTAAGCGCAATGCGGTTCAGCACGCTGTGCGGTAGGGTGGAGGCAAGACTTGCCACTAGGTTGAGTCCTGGTCCGAAGAGCCGATTCTCTACCGTAGGAAAGCTATTCTGGACAACGCCCCACTGTGGCGCAAGCGTGGTTGTGTCCCACGCATCGTGGATGTAACGAAAGGCAACCTGTTCGGTGGGCGTCAGAACGTGATCGATACGAAAGAGTTCTTCGCGCCAGTAAGTCGGAGGAGAGACTGCTGCAACATAGCAGCGTGGGAGAGCCGTCGGGTTGGTAGTATTGCAGCCGGTAACGGAGTTCGGTTCCGGGATGATATTGCTGTTTAGAATTGCATTGCTGAGGTATCCCACCGAGACTTCCCGACTGGGCATATAGACATTCGACGAATTCGCCGCGGGAACACGGGGGCAATCCGGGTAATCCGTTATATTGAACGTGGCTGAGCCGCCGCCATGTGGGATCTGCGGGCATACATCGGAAAAATCGCCCACCCCGGCAAAGTTGCCTTGGCCAAGGTTCTGAGTATCCTCGCCACGCTCGGCTGAAGTCGGCACCGCCTGGTTATAGTCCACAGGCGTTTTTTCCATACGCAACTCTTCCGAGAAGAAGAAAAAGGTCTTGTCCTTTTTCGTGTTGTACTTTCCGGGAATGTACAGCGGACCACCAATAGTTCCGCCATAGTCCTGCCTTCTGTAGAGAGGGGTGCGGCCCGGTGCATCAAAGTAGTTTCTGGCATTGAACATTTCGTTGCGGATGAAGCCGTAGATATTTCCATGGAATTGAGGTCCGCCCGACTTGGTACTGACGAGCACACTGCCCGAAGCGCTCTTTCCGTAAAGAGCGCTGTAGGCTCCAGTTAGAACCTTCATCTCCTGGATGGCGTCGATGCTTGGATAGACCATCAGCGGCTCGCCCTGGCCGCGGCTGCTGTTGATGCTGGTGTTCAGCACGTCGCTGCCATCGACCTCGAAGGTGTTGTATTCGACGCGGCCGCCGTTCACACTGAACTTGGCACTGCCGGCGACGCCCACCTTGGCTTCGTCCTGGCCAGTCTGATTACTCACGCCCGGCGCCATGGTGATCAACTGGGAAAAATTGCGGCCATTGAGGCCGTAGGCGGCAACCTCCTCGTTAGATACCGTAGTGGCTATCGAGGCGCTATCGAGTTCGATACGATTGGCCGTCTCTGCCTCGACCGTCACCTCGGTCTTTGCCGATGCAATGGTCATCTGAATATCGAGAACAAAGGTTTGGCCGACTGTCAGTTCAATGATCTTGCTGGCCGTACTGCTGAAGCCTTCCCTTTGAACGCTGACCTGATATCTGCCGGCCGGAAGATATAGCGCCGAATAAGTCCCTTCGCTATTGCTCTTCGTCTCCCTCTTGAAGTCCCGGTCCTGGTTGATGACCTGCACGGCTGCGTCGGGAATCGCGGCTCCCTGTGGGTCTGTAACGCGGCCTGATATCTGCCCACTCTGCGCTAAACTGGCGGCGCTGCCGAGCGCAATCAGCCCCAGGAACACAATCAGCAATCGAGCGAATTGTCGAAGTATTTGCATCACACCATCTCTCGTACAGAAAGCCACGTTGGAATTGCCGAAAGAACTCGCTGTTTGCCGTCTTCGTTACTGCGGCAGGTAATAGCGGAATGACGTGAACCACATGTTATCGATGGCCTTGGGCGAACCGCCAAGCCCCGTCAGCGGGTCACCGATGCCCTGCCATGTGTGCCGTTCCCCGTAGGAATACTGGATTCCCTGCTGGAAGGTACCGCGAGGACCCTTGTAGAAACGGAACCAGTAGCCGAATGTCCCCTCCTGAATGTTGCGATTGTCGGCCTGGCATGTTGTCGAGCTAGGTCCATTTGCCAGTCCATTGGTCGGAAGTGTTTCTAGATTGCAACCGCTTACGACATTGTTTGGAGCGCCGTAGCCAACCAGGATCGGCTGACCGTAGGTGGTGCCCGGCGTGGTCACGTACAGACCATTTGGGTAGAAGGCTCGCTTTACATATTCGCCGCCATAGTAGCCGTAAAGATCGAGACGCGGCATGGCGTGCCACTCCAGGCTCCCCAGCGCCGAGCCTCCGGCGAGGAGTTCGAGCGAGCCATCGGGATGGGCCGTTGCATCAGGCAGAGTGGAGCTGCTATAGCGTCCAACTCCATCGCCGACGAGGATATGTGCTCCTAAGTCCAGTCTCTTTGCGAACAGCGGAATGCGTGCATTCGCGCCTACGCCGCCACCTGCCGTCTTCGACGTAAAAGCGCCGAGGGCCGAAGCGCCGCTCGCCAATTGCCCATTCGGAAAAACGCGATCGCGGAAGAATCGCCCAATGCCGAATAACTCGTAGTGGCCAAAACCGGGTTCGTAGGCGATCTTGGCAATCAGGTCGGGAGCATAATTGAAGCTATAGTTCGCGGAGGGGTTATAGAGACCGCCGGCGTTGCCTGCCTGCTGATACGCAATCGTCGGCAAGTTGTGTCCACCGATATTGAGCGTCTGCGCCTCTTCGACCGCGCCGCCAACCCAGAGCCGGGAGCCAAGATTTTTTGTCACGCGGAAACCGTACTGCCGCTCCCAGGTGAAACCCACGTTGTACTGCGCGTCGATGGTCAGCGGAATTGCTTCGGAGAGACTGTCGAGACCATGCTTATATTCGGTGGCGAGCGACCACATCTGTCCGCCCGTCAGGGTCCAGCCGCTTTTGAGTGCGGCCTGTGCCCATACCTGCCGCTGACGCAGGGTGTAGCTATTCGACTGGTTGTCGTTGGAGGTCGTGCCGGCAGAAAGGAAATCAGCCTCGTAGTAGCCGCGCACCGTGGATTTGGACAGCTTGCCTTCGGCCAGCAGGTAGATACGCGACTGGCGAGCGCTGGCGTTGAACTCGGAGAGTTTTCCGGCAGTCGTGCCGGCGAAGGGAATGCTGGAAAACGGTGTGTTTACATCGCCCCCAACGCCGCGTTGGCGATCCACAGTTTCTGCCGCGAGGAAGCCCCCGGGCTTTAATTCGATCCCTTTGAAGTGCAGCGAATCTGGATGCTCAAGCGCCTGCTGCGCCTTTTGTTGATCCTGAACTGTCTCGGCAATCGAAGTCGACGTGGATTTTAGGTCCGAAACGGCACTCTGCAAGGTCGCAACCTGCTGGTCGTTGTGGCCTACGACCTCTTGTGCACTCTCCAGTTCCTTCCGCGCTTGAGCAGCATCGGTCCTGGCCGCCTCAGCGGTCTTGTTCGATTCCTGCAATTGGCGTTTCAGGTCCTGGACCTGCTGTTCGAGGCCATCCACCTTGCCGCTTACCCGGTCAAGGGTCTGGAGCTTTTCGCTCAGTTGTTCGAGGAGCACTTGTTCTGCGGTCTTCGGTTTGGCCCGGCTGTGCTTCGCCTGAGCCTGACTCGCTGAGTTCTGTGCCTGAGCACCCACGAGGCTTAGAGCCATCAAAAGGACGACAAACGTCTTTCTGCCCATGATTATCTGATCTCTCCTTGGTACTGTTTTTTCTGGCCGGGCGATTTACATCCCGCGTTCGGTCTTTCTTCTTGGCAGTGCTCGTGGAATCTCGTTCGGCTTCCCTGCGCGCACCTTATTGCATCCGGGTGCAGGCGTTAAGTAATCGTGATGATGATGCTGTTAGATTCAGTCGGGTCCGTGACAGAGGTTGCCGTAACTGTGACAGTGTTCCCCTTTGGCACAGCAGCCGGGGCCGTATAGGTCATTGCTGTGCCACTCGTGGTCTTTGTTGCGCTGAGAGAACCGCAGTCGCTCGACTGACACGACAGAAACCAATCGATGCTCCCGCCACCTACCGTGTAGTCGTTGCTCAGCGTACCGGTAAGCGACATCGTTCCACTGGCTGGAAGGGTGAACGGTGGCGCTGTCGAAGCCACGATGGCAACCGAGATGGGCTCGCCTGCGATCACCAGGGATAGAGCCGAGAATTGCGAATGGTCGGCAGAAGAACTTGCATATAATGTGACCGTTCCTGCCTTGGGCGGTGCCGCCGGAGCGGTGTAATAGGTCACAATGCCATCCGCATTTTCTGCGTACGGTGGAACGGGCGCGCTTGCGGTGTGGATAGGAGTGAAATAGCCGCAGGATGTATCGATAGTCTGGCCCGGAGGCAGTGGAGTCCCAGGAGCTAGTGCGCTGCCGCAGCTCACCGTCCAGTCCGCGCCTAGAAGATCCTTATCGTTTTTGAGGGTCACGTAGAAATACGTCCCGCTGCCCACTGTGAGTGTGGCAATCGAGGGCTGCTGGACACCGTTGATGTCCGATGGCGTTATCGCGAGTACCTGAGGCTTCACCGAACTGCCTCCGCATCCGGCAAAGCCCAGACACATCACAGCGGAAATGCAAAGAGCAAATGCGCGGACGAGCCTCCGGTTCGCACCTGAGAGAAACGGTATGAAGGAAACCTTCCGGGTTTCCAGGGTGAATGCGGTCGTGCACACTTCCGATGTCTCGAATTCTTTTCTGATCTTCATGGCCTTCTCAAATCCCGTCATTCGATCCTTTCCCAACTGTCGATGCTTTCCGCGCATTAGGGCACCGTTCCCAGCTTGTTCTTTTCCACGCCCACAGAGAGCGGAGTTACAACGGGTGCCGCGAGTCCTACGTACTCTTTCACCGTGTTGTTGCCGAGCAGGACCCAGATATTTCCAGCGCTATCGATCGCGACGGAAGATGGGCCATTGGACAAATCCGTATCTACGTAGTCGAAGCCGGCGTTAAGTAATGTGAGGTTGGGAGGTATGCGGTTGCCTGCATTCCCTGCATTGGCCGTCCACAGCCGATTCGAACCATCGAAGGCTGTGCCCCCCAGCCCCCCGATCGTCAGACCGGTACCAGGGCCTCCACTTGTTACGTTGGGCTGTGGCCCAAAAGCCCCGTTATAACCGGCCGGAATTTCGAGAATTTCCAACCCACCGAACGCCGCGCTCCAGACATCGCCCGACCTGTCAATCGCCAGTTGTGACGGATTGAGCGGATAGCCTCCCGCTAGCCCAATCGTCAGCGCGCCGCTCCCAGCGTTCAATTCGACATAGTTGTTCTGACCGTTACCGGTAGGCGATTGCTGGTTATAGACCCATACATTGCCCG
>Ga0181529_10002786_pt1 | contig 20456 bp, 18 predicted proteins | sample PEATcosm2014_Bin_36_FD_119763 | JGI IMG/M metagenome (GOLD analysis project Ga0181529, IMG submission 119763) | Peatland microbial communities from MTU Mesocosm Facility, Houghton, MI, USA - PEATcosm2014_Bin10_30_metaG | ecosystem: Environmental > Terrestrial > Soil > Wetlands > Peat | place... | reverse complement strand
GTCGGTCTGGTCGCCGATTGCGTATTCGAAGTGACCGATCTCGGCGGCGGCGCGTTCGAACCGCCGCCGGCGATCGGCAGCCGCTGGCGGGCGGACTACATCGTCGGCATCGGCCGCCATGGCTCGGCCTTCGTCATCGTCCTCGAACTCGAACGGTTGCTCGGAAGCGACGCGCCGCTCATCGCGTCAGCCGCGTAGAACGCGTCGGCCGCGTCGGCCGCGTGACCGTTGGCGTTGTTTCGTAGCGTAAAGGGTTGCGTACCGCGATGTGTGATCAGCTTCAGGAAAGACATTTCGCCAAGCTTTCGCGGCTTGTCGAGGAGCACTGCGGCATTCGACTGCCGCTGGCGAAGCAGACGATGGTCGAAGGCCGATTGCGCAAGCGGATTCGCGCCCTTGGCCTCACGAGGCTCGAAGATTATGGTCGCGCGATCTTCGAAGGCGGCAAGCTGGACGACGAATTCACCTACCTCATCGATTGCGTGACGACCAACAAGACCGACTTCTTTCGCGAACCGGATCACTTCGACTTTCTGCGGGAGAGGGCCCTGCCTTTGCTGGCAAGCCTGAGGAACGGCGCCAATGCGCCGTACAAGTTCTGGAGCGCCGCCGCGTCGATCGGCGCCGAGGCCTACACGATCGCCATGGTGGCGGCGGAAGCGCTCGGACTTGACGGGCGTCGCTTCTCCGTGCTGGGCACCGACATCAGCACCGAGGTCATCGCCCAGGCGCAGCACGCCGTCTATCCTGCAGCGATGATTGATCCCGTGCCGCCGCCGTTGCGCGAGCGTTACGTAATGCGCGCGATCGACGCGAGGCGCCAGGAAGCGCGGATCGTTCCCGAATTGCGGCGTACGGTTCGCTTTGAATGCCTAAACCTGATGGAGCCGACGTATCGAGTCGATCGCGACTTCGACGTGATCTTCTGCCGCAACATTCTCATCTATTTTGCTAAGGCGACGCAGGACGCGGTGCTCAAGCGTCTCTGCGATCACTTGCGCAAAGGGGGCTTTCTGATCCTCGGGCATTCGGAGTCGCTCGCCGGCGCAGAGCTGAGCGGGATGCGGCAGATGGCCCCGACTATCTTTCGTCGCGCGGCTTGAGAGGACAGCATGAACGCCACAAACCGCAAGATTCGCGTCCTGGTGGTCGACGATTCGGCGTCGGTGCGCCAGACGCTGTGCGCGATTATCGACGCCGCTCCAGACATTGAAGTCATGGCGACCGCAGGCGATCCGTTCATCGCCGCGCAGCGGATTCATGAAGAGGTTCCCGACGTCCTCGTTCTCGACGTCGAGATGCCGCGCATGGACGGCATCACCTTCCTGCGCAAGATCATGGCCCAACGTCCCATCCCGACGGTCTTGTGCTCGACGCTGCTCGAGGCCGGCTCGGAGACGCTGCTCGAGGCGCTCGACGCCGGCGCCGTCGACGTCATCCTCAAACCGAGGATCGACACCAAGCAGTTCCTCAACGAATCGCAGGTGCGTATTTGGGACTCCATCCGCGCGGCCGCCAGGGTGAGGTTCAGGGGCTCTCGGGTGGCGACGCCGCACACGGTTCAGAGGAAACTGACCGCCGACGTCATCATGCCGCCGCCGGCGCCGACGCGCGCGCTGACCCGCACGACCGATCAGGTCGTCTGCATCGGCGCGTCGACGGGCGGCACCGAATCGTTGCGCGAAGTCCTGACGGCGCTTGCGCCCAACAGCCCCGGGATCGTCATTGTCCAGCACATGCCCGAGCGCTTCACGGCGGCTTTCGCCAGGCGACTGAACGGACTCTGCCAAGTCGACGTGAAGGAGGCGGAGGACGGCGACCAGGTGATCGCCGGCCGCGCTCTCATCGCTCCGGGCAATCGGCACATGCTGCTGCAGCGGAGCGGCGCGCGCTACCACGTGGCGATCAAGGACGGTCCGCTGGTGTCGCGCCACCGCCCTTCGGTCGACGTCCTGTTTCGCTCGGCGGCGCAATACGCAGGCGCGAACGCGCTCGGCGTCATCATGACCGGCATGGGCGATGACGGCGCGCGAGGGCTTCTCGAGATGAAGATGGCGGGGGCGGCGACCCTGGCGCAGAACGAGGAGACCTGCGTGGTTTTCGGGATGCCGAAGGAGGCGATCGCCTTGGGCGCCGCCGACAAGATCGTGCCGTTGTCGGCGATTCCGGTCGAGATTCAGCAGTTGCGGGCCGGAGCCTGAGCATGGCTGAACCGATTGAGACGATCAGCGCGACAGGGCGGGGGTCGCAGGCCGGCGCGGTCCTGCGAGAAACCGCGGACGCCGTCAGTCGGACGTTCACGCCGTGCGAACGAAGTTGCCTCGATGTCGGCGCGCGGCTCGGCGACGCCATTCCCGTATTGAGCGATCTGTCGGGACTGTTTCAGGAACTGTCGCAATCGCTCGAAAGCGAAGAGCTGCGCGCCGCCGGCCTCGATCTGCAGACGGTCTCCGATCAGATCGAGGCGACCGCCAAAGACTTGTCGGGGGAAAGCCAGGGGCTCGCGGACCTCGTCGCGCTGAACCGGGCGATCGCGGAACGGATCGCCAGTCTGTCGGAAAGCGGGCGAACGATCTCCATGCTGGTGTTCAACGTCAAGATCGAGGCGGCGTCGCTGAGCGATCTGGGCGAGGACATGCGCGGCTTCGTCGACGGGCTGCATCAGCTCGCTCAGCGCGCGCAACAGGCGCTCAACCAATACCGCGTCACGCACGCCAGGCTCTATGATCTGCTGCACGGCTCCAGCGAGGCGCAGAAGCGTTTTCAGGAGAGCCACCAGGCGCGCTTGCTGTCGATCGCCGCCGAGATCGCCGCCAGCGTCGCGGCGGTGGGGGATCGGCGGCGGGAAACGGTCGAGGCCTTGTCGGAAATCGGCGCGCGCTCGCAGCGCGTCGGCGCCCAAATCGGTCAATGCGTCGTGGCGCTGCAGGTCGGCGACAGCACCTGCCAGCGAATCGAACACGTGCGCCGGGCGCTGCATCTGGCCGCCGACGGGCTGGAGATCGGCGCGGCGGACGACGTCTGGGCCGCGCTTGACGGGACCTCTGACCGCGAGACGAGAAATGCGGCGGTCGCCGGGATATGCCGCCTGCAATCGCGCCAGCTCGGTGCGGCGCTCAGCGACTTCACCGCGGAGATGGACACGATCGCTGCGGCGCTGCAGGGGCTGCTGACCGACTCGGAAGAGCTCGCGACACGCGACCGCGCCCTGTTCGGCTCGGGCGGCGGAGGGGGCGATTCCTTCCTCGAAATTCTCGAACACAGGCTGGAGGCGGCGCGCGCCATCATGGAAGAATGTCGCCAGGCGCGCGCCGTTGTCGACACCGCCGCCGCCACTGTGAGCGCAACGATGGCGGATCTCGATCAACGCACGGCGAACCTGTCCGAAATCATCATCGACGTGACGATGATCGGCACCAACGCGCTGCTGAAATCGAGCCGCCTCGGCGACCGTGGAAAAGGCCTGAGCGTCATCGCGCAGGAGTTGCGCAGCTACGCGGCGAAGATCGTCGAGGGCGTCGAGGAACTGCCGGCGGCGCTGCGCGAAGTCGCCGCGTTCGTCGAACGGTTCGCGGAGTGCGGCAGGGCGCGCGGCGCGGATCACCTGAACGCGTTGGACGCGCGCATGGTCGGCGCGATCGAGCCGTTCAAGGCCAACGGAAGAGCCATGACCGACGCGTTGACGCGGCTCGAGCATGAGACGAGCACGGTCGGGGCCTTGTTGGACGAGGCGGCGCGCCGTCTGGCCGGCGATCGCGACGACATCGGCATGTCGCTGCAGAACGCCATCGCCGACATCGACTCGCTGGCGACTGGAATCGGCGACGCCGATGAATGGCCGGCCGGTTGCGACGATATGCTCGACGGGCTGCTGCGCAGCGCCTACACGATGGCGAGCGAACGCGAACTCCATGAGGCGTTTCTCGGCGAAGCGGCGTCCGCTGCGACCCGCCGACGCCCCGACGCCGGTCGGCGTCCGTACGCGGGCGACGAGCCGATCGCCGCCGTCGCCTAGACCTGCCTTTGCTCGAGCGGTCGCCGCGCCGCCGTAAGGTCAAGCGCGCCGGTCGGCGGGTCGAGGCGCCGTCGGTCGGCTATCCACAACGACAGAATATCTTCAGCGAGCAAGGCGTAGTCCGTCGCCCCGCGCGAGTGCGGACGATAAAGACGCACCGGCTTCCTCGAGCCGAAGGCTTCGGCGAGCGAGATATCGGTCCTGATGCCGCGCAGGATGCGCTTGGGGCCGAATTCCTTCAGCAGCTTCGCAAGGACGATGCGCTGCAAGTTCGTTCTGATGTCGATCTGAACCGGGACGATCGCCAAATCCGTGAACCGCCGATTGACCATCGACGCGACTTTGAACAGGACCTTGGAGAAGCGGACGATGCCGTCATAGGCGAGATGCTGGAGCTGGGTCGGAATCAGCACGTATTGCGCCGCGGTCAGCGCCGCCACGGTGGTGACGTCGATCGACGGCGACGTGTCGATGACGATCTCGTCGTAGCGGTCTTCGAAGGCCGCGAGCCCTCTTGCTAGGCTGAGCGGATCGTTGACGGCGCCGTGCACTTCGAATTCGTGCTCGGCGGGCAGGACGTCGACGTCGGTCACGCAGCTCTTCTTCACCGCTGACGCCAGATCGACCCGGCGATCGCCGAAGACCTGGTGGACGGTCGCTTCCGAGCGCGAGGCGACGACGTCCAGACCCAACCCGGCGTGGCCTTGGGGATCGAGGTCGACGACCAGCACGCGGTGGCCTCGACTGGCCAATTCGGACGCCAGATTGACGGTGGTCGTCGTCTTGCCGACGCCGCCCTTGCGGTTTGCGACGGCGATAATGTGGGCGGTCATCGCGCGCCGATCGCGGTTGGAGGCGTGGCGCGGCGATCGGGCGGCCGGCCGTCGCGTCGGCTAGCTTTCATGCGCATCGCCCTCCGTCACATCGGAAGCCGCCTCGCTCGACCCGGCCGAAGCGTCGAGCCGGTCCTTCTCCGCGTAGCCGGAGAGGAATGCGTCGAGGCACGCCGGATCGAAATGGCTGCCGCGTTCGGCTTCGAGAATCGCCAGCGCGCCGGCGACCGGAAGCGCCTTCTTGTAGGGCCGCTCGGTCGTCAGCGCGTCGAAGACGTCAGCGATCGCGACGATGCGCGCGGCGAGCGGAATGGCCTCTCCCGAGAGGCGCTTGGGATATCCCTCGCCGTCCCATCGCTCGTGATGGCCCCCGGCGATCTGCGCCGCCAGCTTGACGAGATCCGACGCGCTGTCGCGAAGGATTCGCTCGCCGATCTCGGCGTGGGTCTCGACGATCGCCCGTTCGTCGTCGTCGAGACGCCCGGGCTTCAAGAGAATCCCGTCGGGGATCGCCACCTTTCCGATGTCGTGAAGCGGCGACGCGAGATAGATGCTGTCGCATTCTTGCCGCGAAAGCCCCAACCGCTCGGCGATCATGCGGCTGAATTTCGCCACCCGAAGGGTGTGATCGTTGGTGTCGGTGTCGCGGTATTCGAGCGCCTTCGACAGGCGGAACACCATCTCCTCTTCGCGCGCCAGGAGGGCCTGCATCGCCTTCTCGATCTCGCGAGCTTGCTCCGCCACGTGGTCGTCGAGCTTGCGCAGCACGCGGGAGAGTTTGATCAGGTTGCGCAGCCTGACTTTGAGCTCGACCGGGCTCTGAGACTTGCTCAGGAAGTCCGTGGCGCCCGCTTCGAGCGCCGCAAGCCGGACGGCGTCGTCGGTCGTCGCGGTCAGCATGACCATGGGGATTTGACCATGGCCGTCCGTCGCCCGCATCCGGCGAATGAAGGTGATGCCGTCGAATTTCGGCATGATGTGATCGACGATCACGATATCGAATCTATGTTTCAGCGCCGCGTCGAGGGCAGCTTCCGGGTCGAGAAACGCCATTGCGCGCACGTCCGAATCACGTTCGGTCAACTGCTGCAGATGTAGCAGGCTGCTTCGACTGTCATCAACAATCATGGCGAGCACGAGAGGGCGACCCTTCCGCAACATCCCATTTGGCCGCGCAGAACTCTTCGACGTTCCGGCTCGAACCGCGGCCGACGCTGAACTTCACCAAACGCGCCGGTTACTGCCGATGGAATCAAGCTCACGTCGAATCCATAGTGGAGATATCGCCGAGATGGAAGGACAGAGTAGAATCGTCTCGGGCGTTGACGATTTCGCTTGGCGTCCCTTGCGTGAATCGGGCAGCAAGTCGGCGCCGGCCGCGGCGCGTCGGATCGCATCGCCGATTTGACGCGCCGATTTGACGGCGTTGTCTGGAATCTACGAATCGACGCTGTCCGAGGGCCGCCTACGGCGGCCGGGCTGGCCCGCCGCCTCAACGCGGCTTCGGGCCCGACAACGAAGTTTCGGACATTCGCTTCGCAAGTCTCGCGCTTCGCAAGTCTCGTGCTTCGCAAGTCTCGTGCGTTCGGAAGAGAGCCGTCCTGCTCTTTCCAACCTCGGCCGCCTTGCGCCGCTTAGAGCCGCGTCGGTGGAGCTTTCATCCACCAGAATTCATAGGTTGCTCTTGTCGCACTCAGATTTTATCCGCTAGCCGACTGGTCCGCCTTGAACTAACATGGTTTGTCGGCGGCTCCGTCGGGACGATCGCAACGAGGGCGCCGCTCGACCTGTCGAGCGGCGTTGCGACTTTCAGCGCCGCGGGCGCGCGGAGCGGAAGCATGCGCGTTTCCGGCGAAACCCAGATCGAGTTCGCCGCATTGTCGATTAAGCGAAGGAACCCGCAGTTCGTAGCCCACAATCGCTGACAAGAATCGGTGAGTTCGGGGAGCGCGCATGGCGGATGAGACGTTGAAACGTCTGCTGAATGCGGAGATGGAAGCCGAGCGAATCGTCGCGCGCGCGGACGAAGACCGTCAGGCGATCGTCGAGCAAGCCAAACGCGATGCTCGCGCAGAACAACAGCAATATGCCGATCGCATCGCCGACTTGCGCGCTTCCTTTCGCGCGCAGGCGGAGCAGCGGGCGCAACAGACGATCACGGCAATGCAACGACGTTTTCAGGAGCAAGAGGCCGCGCTGCGTTCTTCGGCGACGCTTCATGAACAACTGGCGCTGAGTGAGGCCCTTGCTCTGCTAACCGGAATGAATAAGTGATGAACGCAGCGCGATTTGCTTATTGTGACGCACGTATTAGTCTATACGCCAGGCAATTAATTGATGTTAAACGACTTTACGTATTTATCGATCATCTATACGACGAGAACGGACAAGGCGGAGTCCAATCGAGTGAACCGTTGCAATACACCGGTGAACTCGACCAAAGCAACGTGACCATTCTGCTCAGCGAGTTGGCGGTGCTGATCCGCCCGCTATCTGGCGCGGCGCGCGAGTTGCTCGGCTATTGGGCGCACCGTTTTGAACTCGGCAATCTCAAGACCATCATTCGCGGCAAGATGGCCGACCAGCCACGATCGCTGATCGAACGGCAGCTGCAGGATATGGGCGCCTTCACCAGTCTGCCCGTCGACGAGCTGTTGCAAAGCGACACGCCGGCAGAATTGCTGCGTCGTCTGGAACAGACGCCCTACGCCGAGATCGCAAGCCGGGCGCGCCATCTGCTGGAACAAGGCGAAGCGCTGTTCGCGCTCGACGCCGCGTTGGATCGCCGCTATTTCGCGGGTTTGGCTCGACGCGGCCGCTCGACCGACAGCGGCCCCGGACAGCCCCTGCGCGACATCATCGGCTGCATGGTCGACCGTGTGAACTTGGTCTGGCTGCTGCGTTATCGCTTTGCGTACAATCTATCGCCGGCGCAAGCGTATTACCTGCTCATTCCCGCCAGCCATCGCTTGCTTCCGCAACAGATGCAGCAACTGGCGCAGTGCGCGAGCTTCGAAGACGCCATGAGCAGCTTGTCCAATCCATTTGACAAGATCCTGGAGGGCGCGCGCAACACCACCGAGGTGACGCTGAAAATGGAAAAGGAGAATTGGCGCATCGCCGACAACATATTGCGTCATAGCAACTTCAACGTCGCACGCGCTCTCGCCTACATGATGCTGCGCGAGCGCGACCTGAGGCGGCTGCGCGCCATCGCTTGCGGGCGCAGCATGCGGGTGGGCGGAGACGCGATCCGCTCCGCGCTGGGCATCGCCGAGGGCGGGCGCGAGGTGAGCTGAATGTTCAAGCCATTGACCATGCAGCATATCGAATTGAGCCTGCTCGAGCACGACGCCGCGCAAGCCGCCCTTCTGCTCGCCAACTTCGGCGCCTTCGCCCCTGAGATCAGCGAGGTCCCGGCCGATCAACTGCCGGAACTGCCAGGCGAAGCCTATCGTCAGGCGTATATGGAGACCCGCGCGCATCTTGATAAAATACTCGCCCACTACGAAATTTCCGCGCCGGACGCCGTCGAAGCGCCCATGCAGCCGGTCAGTCCGCGACAACTCGTCGAGACGGGCTCGTGGCTGCGGACAGTGTGGGGAAAATGCTCGGAACAACAGGAACGCATGCGGCGGCTGCGCGATGAACTCCGTCGCGCCGCGCAATTGCTCAGGGCGCTCGACCAATTCGCCCACGTCAGCATCGACCTCGCTTTGCTGCAAAGAAGAAGTGCGCTGCTGGATATCCGCGTCGGCACGTTGCCGCGTTCGAACATTCAGCGTTTTGAGGAGGCGCTTGGCTTGGCCGGCTATATCGCCATCCACTTCTTCACCAATGAAGAACAGGTGCACATGATCGTCGCCGGCGCCGTCGGACAGGCGGGGGAAATCGAGCGCGTGCTCCAGGCCGCCGGCTGGCGAACAATGGATATCCCCGCCGAATTCCGCGGCCGCCCTGACGAGGTGCGCCGCGAATTGACCGAACGTCTGGCGCGTATGACCGAAGAACAGGCGCAGGAAGATGCGCGCCGCCGCAGCGAAGGGGCGCAAGAGAACCTGCATGAACGCTTGATCGATGCGACACATGTTCTTGCGCGCGCCGCGCCCTATGCCGAGTTGGCAGGGCTGATGCGCGGGCGCGGCAGCTTGGTCACTGTCTGCGGCTGGATACCGAGCAGCCAGACGCCGCGGCTGAAAAATATGCTCGAGGCATGCTTCGGCGACCGCTTTGTATTGCGCGCGCGCGATCCTCGCGCCGACGAGCGCCTGCGTGTTCCCTCGCTGATCTGGCACCACCCCTGGCTGCGGCCGTTTGCGAGTCTGGTGCTGAGCTACGGCGTGCCGCGTTACGGCGAGATCGACCCCACCGTGTTCTTCGCCGTGTCTTTCGTGCTGATGTTCGGCATGATGTTCGGCGACGTCGGTCACGGCGGCGTCTTGATTCTCGCTGGCGTCCTGTTGCGGCGGCGCCTTGAACAATATGCGGCCCTGGCCATCGCCGTGGGCCTCAGTTCGGTGGTGTTCGGGCTCCTCTTCGGCAGCGTGTTCGGCTTCGAAAGTCTTCTGCCGGCGCTGTGGATGTCGCCGTTGTCCGATCCGACGCGCATGCTGGGCGTGGCGCTTGGATGGGGCATAGGGTTCATCCTGTTGGCGACCGCGCTGACGATCAGAAACCGTATCGTCGACGGCCGCATGCCGGATGCTCTGCTTGGCAGCCATGGCGCGGCGGGCCTGGTGTTGTATCTTGGCCTGCTGCTCGGCGCATGGCGCTACGCGACGACGGGACAGACGGGGATAGCCCCGTTGCTGGCCGTATGTGCGGCGCTGTCAGCGATATTCGCCCACTCATGGCGACAGAACCGGGGCGTCGCCAGAGGAGAAAAGCTGATGATCGCGCTCATGGAGGCTTACGAGTCGATCATGAGCTACATCTCCAACACGCTGTCCTTTTTACGGCTTGCGGCTTTCAGCCTCAATCATGTGGCGCTGTTCATCGCCGTCTTCACCGTGGCGAACATGATGCGGTCCGCCGGTTATTGGACGACAATTGTGCTCGGAAATATTTTCATTCTGGTGCTGGAGGGCGGGATCGTCGGAATTCAGACATTACGCTTGGAATATTATGAAGGCTTCTCGCGTTTTTTCGGCGGCGACGGACGGCCGTTCCGTCCTCTTACGCTGAGAAAGCGCCAAACCTTTGTATTCCAGAACTACTGATCGTCCGCAGAAAGGAAGACATATGTTTTGGCTCATCGCGGCAATCTTCGTAAATCTGATCGGCATGCTCGCCGCGGGAATTTACTTTGAACTGCGGCCGATTGCGGATGGCGCGCGCGCGAGACGCTGGTGGAAAGGCGCGCTGGGCGGCAATCTGTCGGCGCTCGTCGTGGCGAGCGTCGGCGCGCTGATGTTGGGCGCGCACGATGCGCTGGCGCAACAGGCCTCGGCTCCGCACGGCGAGACATCGATTGGCCTGGGGCTTGCGTTGATCGGCGCGGGCATCCCAACGGCGCTGGCGACGATCGGCGCCGGCCTTGCGGTCGGGCCGGTTGGCGCGGCCTCGCTCGCCGTCATTGCCGAAAAGCCCGAAATGTTCGGTCGCACATTGATCTATCTGGGGCTCGCCGAGGGGATCGCGATTTACGGTTTGGTGGTGACGATCCTGCTGTTGGGACGGATCGGATGAACGACAACCCCGGTCTCGCTCCGGCGCGTCTGATTGCGCTCGGCAGCGCCGCGCTGATGGAAGGATTCGCGCTGATCGGGTTTGAGACCTACGCCGACCCCGCGCCCGAGACGGTCGAAAATCTAATGGAGGAACTGCTGCGAGGCCAGCGGGCCGCACTGGTCGTCATCGAACAGAGTCTGACCCGCAATCCTGGCCGTTTCCTGTTGGGCGCGCAACGCGAAGGCGGTCGCATTGTCATCACCGAGATCCCGGAGGTACACTTGTCAGGCAGTTACCGTTCGCGGGTGGAAAGCCTCGTCCAAAGCATACTTGGGCCCGATGCTCTGGAGAGTCGAGAATGAGTGACGTGGACGACGTCTCCGGTCTCGAAATCGCGCTGATGGAAAGAGCGCGTAAACTGTCCGAGGAGCATCTCGTCAATGGCCGCCAGGCGCGCGACTTGATACTTGTCGAGACCCGGCAACGGCTGCGCCTCGAGGAAGAACGCGAAACGATCGCCGCCAAGGCGCAGGGGGAGCGTGTCTACCAGCAGCGCGTGCAGGCTGTGGAACTCGATCTGCGGGCTCGACTCGACCGCCTACGCTGGCGACTGGCCAACGACGTGCTCGCCAAGCTGCGCGTCCGCCTGTCCGCGCTCGCTGACGACGAACCGAAGTACTTATCTGTCATCGTCACTTTTTTGCGCGAATGCGCACAAGCGATCGAGCGCGACCAACTCGTCGTCCACTGCAACGCGCGCGACTTGCAACGTCTGCAAAGGGATTGGGCGCGGCTCGCGAGCGAAGCGGCGCCGAATAAGCGCCTGACTCTATCGCAAGAGGCCGTCGACAGCATCGGCGGCGTGGTGGTCGTCAGCGCCGACCAAAATATTCGTTTCGACAATACGTTCGAAGGGCGAATAGAAAGATTGGCTGATTCATTGCAAGGCTTCGTCGCCGAACGGCTGACGCCTCAATCGGGCGAGGTCGCGAATGGGTAAGGTCATCGAGATCAACGGGCCGTTGGTGACGATCGAACTGGCCGATGTGCGCACGGGCGAAGAGGTCAACATCGGCAAAATGAACCTGAGCGGGGAGGTCATCACCCGCGATGGCGCGCGCGCCTTGGTGCAGGTGTACGAACCGACCGAATCGCTCCGCCCCGGCGAACCGGTTACGGCCCTCGGTCATCCGCTGTCGGTCGAATTAGGCCCGGGATTGCTGGGCGGCATCTTCGACGGCGTTCAACGTCCGCTGCTGGAATACGCAAAGCAGCGAGGCGACTATGTTCCTCGCGGAGTACACATCGCGCCGCTCGACCGTAGTCGTCTGTGGCGCTTTGAGCCCGCATCCGATCTTTCCGTCGGCGCCCATATCCAAGCGGGAACGCTGTTGGGCAACGTGCAGGAAACGGCGGCCATCGTTCACCACATTTTGGCGCCGCCAGACGTCGACGGCGAACTGACGGAGATAATTTCCGCCAGCGAGATCACAGTTGACGGCGTCGTGGCCCGCGTCCGATCCGATGAGGGCGTTATCCGCGAACTGAGGCTGTTCCACCGCTGGCCGGTGCGCACCCCGCGTCCGTACCTCCGGCGCGACGAAGCCGTAGAGCCCTTGCTCACGGGGCAGCGAATCCTCGACACCTTCTTCCCGCTGGTAAAGGGCGGGCGCGCCGCCGTGCCCGGTCCGTTCGGCGCCGGCAAGACCATGGTGCAGCAACAGATCGCTCGGTGGTCGGACGCCGACATCGTCATCTACGTCGGTTGCGGCGAGCGCGGCAACGAACTCGTCGACATCCTTGAAAGCTTCCCCAAACTCGTCGATCCGCGCAGCGGGCGCTCGCTGATGGAGCGCACGCTGCTGGTGGCCAACACCTCCAACATGCCGGTGGTGGCGCGCGAAGCCTCGATTTACGTCGGCATCACGCTGGCCGAGTATTACCGCGACCAAGGCTACGACGTGGTGCTGGTGGCCGACTCCACCAGTCGCTGGGCGGAAGCGCTGCGCGAAGTGGCCGGGCGCTTCGGCCAGATGCCCGTAGAGGAAGGTTACCCTGCTTATCTCGCTTCGCGCCTCGCCGCGTTTTACGAACGCGCCGGACGGGTCAAGACCTTCGCGGGCGAAAACGGCTCGATCACGCTGATCGGCGCGGTGTCGCCGCCTGGCGGCGATTTCTCCGAACCCGTCACCAGTCACACCAAAGAGATCGTGCAGACGTTCTGGGCTTTGTCCAAGGAACTCGCGGACGCGCGCCACTATCCTGCGGTGGATTGGGTCGAGAGCTTCTCCGGCTATGTCGCGAGTTGCAGCGGTTGGTGGGCCGAGCATGTCGATCGACGCTGGGCGGAGCGCCGAGCGGCGGCGCTGGGCATCCTGTCGCAGGCCGAGGAACTGGCGCGCATCGTAAATCTGGTCGGTCCCGAAGCCTTGTCGCAGCAGCAGCGTTGGGCGCTGGAAGGCGTGGCGCTCTTGAAGGAAGGCGTGCTGCAACAAAGCGCGCTTGACCCGGTGGACAGCTATTGCTCGCCCCACAAGCAGTTCGCCCTGCTGGACCAGATGCTGTCCATCTATCAGCAGGGGTTGAAGCTGCTCGAGTTCGGCGTGCCCGTGCAGGAGTTGCTGCGCCTGCCGTTGCTCGCCGAGGCGCAACGCCTCAAGGGCGCCTACACAAACGACCAGATGGACGAATTTCGAAACTTCTCCATACGGGCCGACGGCGAATTCAAGCGACTGCGCGACGAATATGCGCAACACGGAAAGTCGACGGCGTGAGTGACAAGGAATATCGACTGGCGGCGGCTGCGCACAGTGGTCTGTTGTACATGCGCGGCGTGCCCGGCGTGGCGCTGGGCGATCGGGTGGTCGTTCTCGACCACAGCGGGCGCCGGCGCAACGGACAAGTCATCCGTACGTCCGACGAACTGGTGCTGATCCAGGTGCTGGAGGGCACGGACAATCTCGATCTGGAACGAACGTGGGTGCGCTTCCTCGACCGGCCGTTCGAAATTTCGTTGAGCCCCGACATTCTCGGCCGCGTGTTCAACGGCATCGGCCAGCCTCGCGACGATCTCCCTCCTTTGCTTTCCCACCTGAAGCGCAACGTCAACGGCGCGCCGGTCAACCCGGCTGCGCGCGCCTACCCGCGCGAGTTCATCCAGACCGGGTTGTCTGCCGTGGATGGCCTCAACGTCTTGGTGCGTGGGCAGAAGCTGCCGATTTTTTCCGGCTCGGGCCTGCCGCACAACCGTCTCGCCGCGCAGATCGTGCGCCAGGCCCGGTTGCCAGGCGGGGAATCCCACTTCGCCGTGGTGTTCGCCGCGATGGGCGTGTCCTATGCCGACGCGCGTTTTTTCCGCGAAACCTTCGCCGACAGCGGTGTGCTCCGCAATGTCGTGATGTTCCTCAACCTTGCCGACGAACCCGCCATCGAACGTCTCATCTTGCCGCGCGCCGCGCTGACCGTCGCGGAGTACCTCGCGTTCGATCTCGATCTGCACGTCCTGGTGGTTTTGACCGACATGACGAACTACGCCGAAGCGCTCCGCGAGGTCGCTACGGCCAAAGGCGACGTGCCTGCCCGCAAAGGCTATCCCGGCTACCTCTATTCCGATTTGGCGGAAATCTACGAACGCGCTGGGCGCATCCGCAACAAACCCGGATCGATAACCATGATTCCGGTGCTCAGCATGCCGAGCGACGACATCACCCACCCCATCCCGGATCTCACCGGCTACATCACCGAGGGGCAACTGGTGCTGACCCGCGCGCTCAACAACCTCGGCATCTATCCGCCGATCGACATCCCGCCTTCGCTGTCGCGATTGATGAAGGATGGAATTGGCAAGGACCACACGCGCGAGGATCATGCTCGGGTCGCGGGGCAGGTCTACGCCTCTTACGCGCGTGCGCTGGAGGTGCGCAATCTCGCTTCGATCATTGGCGCAGAGGATCTGTCGGAGACAGACCGGAATTACCTCACTTTCGCCGACACTTTCGAACGGCGATTCGTGGGACAGCGAGAGGACGAGGAGCGCAGCATCGTCGAGACCCTGGACCTCGCCTGGGATCTGCTTTCGCAGTTGCCGCCGGAGGCGTTGACCCGCGTGGGCGCGGCGGACTTGGCCAAGTACCACCATTGGCGCGGCGCGCCAGCGGAGGAGAAATGAAAAACCTCCTCAAAGTGCGTCCGACCAAAAGCACGCTGCTGTCGCTGCGCCGCCAAGTGGCGGCTTTGCAGCATGGGCATGACCTGCTTGAACGCAAGCGCGAACTGCTGACCCGATTGGTGCACCAGCGCCTGCGCAGCTACCGCGAACTTCGCGTCACGGTGCGTGAAGCCTTGCCGGACGCTTACCGCTGGCTGTCCATCGCCCATATGCGAATGGGAACCACGCAATTGCGCCAAGCCGTGCTGGGACTGAAGTCCGCGCTGTCTGTCTACATCCTGCCGCGCAGCAGCATCGGCGTCGAATATCCCACCGTGACCGTCGAGAGCGGGTCGCTGCAACCCGTCGGACTGATGTGGACCGACGCGAGCTTCGATGAAGCGCGCCAGCGCATGACCGAGATCGCCGTTCTGCTCGCGCAACTGGGCGAAGCCGAAACCGCGCTGTGGCGCCTGCTGAACGAGCAGCGTAAGACCCAGAAGCGGGTCAACGCCCTTAGATACAACGTCATCCCGCGTTACCAGACGACCATCAACTACATCGAGTCGGCGCTATCCGAAGAAGAGCGCAACACGATATTCCAACTTAAAGTCATGCGCAGCCAAGGCGAGGCGATCGAAGGGTAACGCCAACTCCCGGTGAGCGCGATTCTGCGGGTGGGATTCCCGAATCGGGCTGGATTCGATTCAAGGCGGCGGACGGGGGGAGGTTCGCCAAGCCGATTGCGCTTGGCAAGGATTTTGACGCGGATAGCTTGCGGGCGGCGGCGCGGAAGTCGCGCGATGGCGGGCAGGCGCGCTTTGGCGAATCGCCTTTCACGACGACGCCCATTCGGCGAAGGCGCTGCGACCGTCTTCGCGCTCTCGACGGATCGTCAGCATGGCGCGCGGCGCTTCGCGCGCCATCAGGCGCGCGTATTCTTCGCTTCGCGCCGCCGCGATCGGGTCCGTCCTCGACGCCGTCCTGTCGGCCAATCCAGGATGACACATGACGAGGTGGCGCGGTCCGGGAACGCGCAGGAACTGGTCGAATTCGCCATCGTATCGACCAGCGCCGGCGAAGTGCGAGAAGCCCGCGAAGCCGACGTTGGTCGCGATCCCCGACGCGGCGGCGCGGGCGCCGAACGCGGCGCAAAGGCCGGCGACGGCTAGCGCCTTGGCGCGCGCGCCGCGTCGCCGAAGGATGCGAAAGACTGAATCGACAGGATCGCGCGCCAGCGGCCGAGCCTCCGCCGGCGAACCGGCGAAGCGCCTGGCCAAGACGTTGAAAAGCGCGTCCCGGACGCGTGGCAGGGCGTGGACATGGTGATGCCCGTCGACATGATCGGGCGCGTAGCCCAACGCCGCTTCGAAGCGGTCGAACTGCTGCTCGAACTCGGCCGACAGCGCGCCGACGTCCAGCCGTCCGCTCAGCGCCGCGACGATGAGGCGGCGCGGATCGCGCCGGCCGCTGAACGGGCGGTGGGTCAAATCGAGATGGAGCCCAATCGCGACCCGGCCTCGACGCGCGGCGAGTTCTGCGGCTGTTTCCGCCCAGAGGGGCGTCGAGACCATGACGGATACCGCGGTCAACCGTCCGGCGTCGACGAGCTCGAGAATGGCGCGCGAGACCGCCTCGCTGATGGCGAAGTCGTCGGCGCAGAGGACAAACGCTTTCGGAGGCTCGCGCACGGGTCAGGGCTCGCGGTCGTCGCTCGGCGGGCTCGGCGCGATCGCGCCGATCCGTTCCCCGACGATGAAGAGGGGACGCCCTTTGACCTCCTCGAACATCCGGGCGAGATATTCGCCGATGACCCCAAGCGATATGAGTTGAACGCCGGCGAAGAACATGATCGAGACGATCAGCGACGGGAAGCCCGGCACGTCGACGCCGAAAACCGTGGTCTGGACGATAAAATAGACCGCGTAAGCGATCGCGCCGAGGGAGACGAGCAGGCCGAAGTAGGACCACACCTTGAGCGGCAACGATGAAAACGAGGCCAACGCGTCGATGGCGTAGCTCGCCAGCTCGAGGAGGCTCCAACGCGACTGACCGTGGTGGCGGCGACCGACGGCGAACGCCACGTAGGTGGAGCGGAAGCCGATCCAGGAATAGAGCCCCTTGCTGAATCGGCTGCGCTCGCCGAGCGCGTTCATCGCGTCGACCGCCTTGCGGTCGAGCAGGAGGAAGTCGGTCGACCCGTCAGGGATTTGCAGGTCCGACACGCGTTCGAAGAGTTTGTAGAACAGCTTCGATAGCTTGGTTCGCGACCGGCTCTCGCCCACTCGGTCCTGCCGCAGGCCGAAGACGATCTCGCTGCCGGCGCGCCAAGCCGCCAGAAATTGGGGAATGGTCTCGGGGGGATGTTGGAGATCCGCGTCCATCAGGATGACCGCGTCGCCGCGAGCGTGCCGCAGACCGGCGGCGATCGCCGCCTCCTTGCCGAAGTTCCGGCTCAACGCCACCGCGCCGATGCGCGGGTCGACTTGCGCCAGCCGCCGCAGCTTCGCCAACGTGCCGTCCTGCGATCCGTCGTCGACAAACAGAACCGAGTAGGCCTCGCCGGCAGATTCGAGAACGGCGCGCAGCCTCTCCGTCAGGACATCGAGGTTGCCTTCCTCGTTGCGGAGCGGGACGACAATTGTAATCGTCCTTGCGTCAACAGAGCGATTTCCCTGCACGTCAACCTCTTTGGTCCCAGTCTTCGAACGCGCGAGCGGCCACCGTCGACGGATCGTCGGGCGATTCAAACGAGGACGGCGGCATGGCGCCGACATCTCGACAGCCGACGCCTCAGCGAAGCGCGCTCAGTCGCGGGACGACCGCCGACCTGACGCCTCGTTCGAACCGATCGGTCTGGCGCGCCCTACCGTTATCGAGCTTGTCATCCGGCGCCAAGACGGCAGGCGAGCGAGGCCGCCGGTTCGACGGCTTCGAGGGCGCCCCGACCGTCGCGCCCAGCTCCAGGCGACCGCCGCAAGGCGGCGGCGCGTCGCCGCGACGATCGACGCCAACGCTGCCCTCCGCTGCGGAATCATGCGGCTCGGCCTCGAAGCGCCGAAAGCCGAACGCGCGTCGCGCGGACCTCGGCGAGGAGCGCCGGCTTCGCCGTCGGCCGGACGATCTTCGTCGAGTCGCCGCGGCGACGCAGGCGATGGCGGAATCCTTCGCCCGGCTCTGCGCCCTGTGGCAGGATGCGGCGCCGGGAGGAGCGCCATGATCGACGAAGCGGGTCTCGACGCGGCCGTCGCCGCCGGCGTCATCGACGCCGAGACGAAAGCGCGGCTGATCGCCTTCGCCCACGGCCGCGCCGCCTTGGCGACGGACAAGCCGCAAACGCGGCTCGCCGCGCCGCCGCGTTTCGACGCCGTCCACGCCCTCTATTACGCCGGCGCGCTGATCGTCATCGCGGCGATGGGGCTCTTCACCAACACGGCGTTCGACGCGCTCGGCGGCTGGGCGTTGGCGGCGATCGCCGTCGTCTACGCCGCCGGCTTCACGGCGCTCGGGCGGGCGTTGTGGCGCAAGCCGGAGACGCGGACGCCGGGCGGCCTGGCGATCGCCGTCGCCGCATCGATGGCGCCGCTCGCCGTCTACGGCGTCCAGGACGCGATGAACCTGTGGTCGCTCGGCGCGCGGCCGGGCGACTATCATGATTTCTTCCCGCTGATGAACGCGAGCTGGGTCTACATGGAGATCGCGGCGATCGCCGCCGCGGCGCTGGCGCTGCGCTTCTTCCCCTTCCCGTTCATCGTCATGGTCGCCTCGGTCGCGCTGTGGTTCCTGTCGATGGACCTCGCCTGGCTGATTCTCCATCGCCAGCCCGCGCCCGATTGGCAAGCCGAATGGGACTTTCGCCGCAACGTTTCGATGGTCTTCGGCGTCGCGATGATCGCCGTCGCCTGGACGATCGACGTCAAATGGGCGCGGCTCGGCGATTTCGGCTTCTGGCTGCACCTGTTCGGCGCGCTGACCTTGTGGGGCGCGCTTTCCTCGGGCTCGGGCGATTTCGTCGGCAAGGCGATCTATTGCGCGCTCAACGTCGGGCTGATCGCGTTGGCGCTGTTCCTCGACCGGAGGATTTACGCCGCGCTCGGCGCGATCGGCGTCAGCTTCTATCTCGGCTACCTCGCGTTCGACTATTTCAAGGATGCGCTGGCGTTCGCCTTCGCGCTCTCGGCGATCGGCCTCGCCGTCATTTTCGCCGGGATCGGACTGCAACGCCGACAGCGCGCGATCAGCGCGTTCATCGATTCTTCCCTGCCGGCGGCGTTGCGGGCGTTGCGCCCGGCGCGCGCGCTCGACGCTTGAAAGGCCCACACACGGAGGCTCACATGAAGCCGAGCAGGACCCGGAGAAGGCGCCGGCTTCGCCCTATGCGCGCAACGGAATTGCGCATCTCGAGGCGGCGCTCGCCGCCGCCGGCCTGACCTGAGGAGGCGCACATGGCCAATCTGCTCGTTCATTCGAACCGCGCCGCCGCCGCCGGCGTGCTGCTCAGCGTGACGCCCGAAAGCGCCGGCTGGCGCTACGTCGGCTTCGAAGTCCGGGCGCTGAAGAAGGGCCAACGATTCACCCTGCCGGCGGCGCCGCGCGAGCTGTGCGTCGTCGTCCTCTCCGGCAAGGCGCGCGTCACGGCCGGCGATTTCGATTCCGGAGCGATCGGCGAGCGCGCCAATGTCTTCGCCGGCCTGCCGTGGTCGGTCTACGTCCCGCCGCGGCGCGAAGTCGCGGTGGAGGCGGTCGAGGCCTGCGAACTCGCCTTGTGCACCGCGCCCGCCGTTGGCCGCCTGCCGCCGCGCGTCATCCCGCCGAGCGATGTCCAGGCGTTGGTGCGCGGCATGGACTCAAACGCCCGCCACATCCGCAACATCCTGCCGGAGACCGCCGCGGCCGAGAGCCTGCTGGTGGTCGAGGTGATCACGCCCGGCGGCCATTGGTCGAGCTATCCGCCGCACAAGCACGATCGCGATGCGTTTCCCGAGGAGACCCTGCTCGAGGAGACCTATTACCACCGCCTGTCGCCGAAACAGGGCTTCGCCTTCCAGCGCGTCTACACCGACGACCGCAGCCTCGACGAGACGATGGCGGTTGAGGACGGCGACGTGGTGATGGTGCCGCGCGGCTATCACCCGGTCGGCGCGCCGCACGGCTACGACCTCTACTACCTCAACGTCATGGCGGGGCCGAAGCGCCTGTGGCGCTTCCACAACGACCCCGCCCATGAATGGCTGATGAAGTAGAGCAGGACGTAACGAGAGCGCGTCGTCATTGCGAGCGACAGCGAGGCAATCCAGACTAAGCCGCCGCCGCAGTCCCTAAGTCTGGATCGCTTCGCTTTGCTCGCGATGACGACCACAGGGGCTCGGTAAACGCGCGCTCAGCATCGTGGCCGGGATAAGCCCGGCCATGACGGCGATTGGATTCTCGGCGTTCTCACCGAGGAGTCGCTCTCGCAGAGGTTCGGTGCAAAGCGCCCTCACCGCGCTTCGAGGCTGCAGGTCTCGACGACGTCGCGCAGCCGTGTCTGCAATGCGCCGCCGGCGTCCGCGCGCGCCGCGCTGAGCGACAGGCCGGCGGCCTCGGCGCGGTCGGCGACGCAGGCGCAGGCCTTGGCGCAGACGCCGGCGTCGCCGCCACGGGCGACGCAAGCGGGCGGGCAGGCGGCGAGATAGGCCTCGCGCGCATGACGCTCGTCGAGCCCGGTCGCCGTCACGAGGCTCCACAGCAGGCCGAACAGGATCGGCTGGTGGACGAGATAGATGACGAGGCTGTGGCGGCCGGCGAAGGC
>Ga0181529_10002785_pt1 | contig 20458 bp, 18 predicted proteins | sample PEATcosm2014_Bin_36_FD_119763 | JGI IMG/M metagenome (GOLD analysis project Ga0181529, IMG submission 119763) | Peatland microbial communities from MTU Mesocosm Facility, Houghton, MI, USA - PEATcosm2014_Bin10_30_metaG | ecosystem: Environmental > Terrestrial > Soil > Wetlands > Peat | place... | reverse complement strand
GGGTCTCGTCGACTACCTCGCGAAGGTCGAAGTCCTCGAGCGATAGCGGCAGGAGCCCAGAGTCGATCTGCGAGAGCTCGAGGAGATCCCTGACCTGGGCGTCCATCTTCCGCGCCTCGTCGATGATCACGGCGAGGTACGCGTCGCGCGAGTCGAGGTCGCCGGGCACGCCCTCCTTGATCCCCTCGGCGTAGCCAAGGATGAGGGCGATGGGGGTCTTCAGCTCGTGGGACACGCTCGAGATGAACTCGCGCCGCATCGCGTCCACCTTCTTCTCGCGCTCGACGTCCTCGCGGAGCCTCGCGTTGCCGAGCTCGAGCTCGGCCAGCGCCGCCTGGAGGGCCTCGGCGAGCTCGTTCATCGAGGAGCCAAGGACGGCCACCTCGTCCTGGCGCGAGGGGATGAATCGCTTCGAGAAGTCCAGGGAGGCGAGAGCCCTCGAGAGCGAGATGAGCTCGGCGAAGGGCCTGGTTGCCCCATGGGCGAGGAAATAGGAGATGATGGCGGCGGCGACGAGCGCCGCAGCGCTGGACAGGCTGAGGAACAGCATCGCGGCCCGCGCGCTCATGGCGGCCTCCGCGATCGGGAAGCTCAGGACGAGGTGATCGCCCGAGTCCATGGTTTTAGAAAGGAAAAGGAGGCTGACCCCAAGTCTTGGGTCAGTCCTCTCGAAGATGGACTCGGAACCCGGCTTGAGTCCCAGGACCGCCCCTTGATCCTGGCCGAAGCCCTGCGGGATCGGCCCGTCGCCTGGGGGCGCCGAGCCATTGCCTAGAGGCAACGGGCCGAAGTTCCGCTGGAACGGCGCCGGAGCCTGATGAGGCGGCAAGCCGCCCGAGAGCGGAGGCAGGCGCGGCTGGAGGGCATCGTTGAGCGGACGGGGGCCGTGCGCTTCCGGGCCCGTCGGAGCGAAGGGCGCCGGCTTGCCCTTCTCGTCGGCCGGCAAAAAGTTGGAATCGTAGATGAACCTGCCGTCCTTCCCAACCAGCGAAATGTGCACGGTAGTCGAGCGCTCAAGCGAGGCGAATTCCGTGTAGCTCGCCGCGTCGAGCGTTCCGACCTCGCCGATCCTCCGCGCGATATCCTCGAGCTGGCCTCGCTTGACCGAGATGTAGAATGGCTCTAGCAGGAGATAGGACAAGATCCATGTCAGGGCGGCTACGCCCAGAGAGAGGCCGGCCATGCTCAGGAATATGCGGCTGCGGAGCTTCACGGGGCCGAGGCCTTGGCGAAGCGGTAGCCGAAGCCCCTGACGGTCTCGATTGAGGCCCCGGCGCTCCCCAGCTTGAGTCGCAGGTTCTTGACGTGGGTGTCCACCGTGCGCGGGTCGCCCGCCCATCCCAGGCCCCAGATCGAGTCGAGGATCTTGTCGCGGCTCATGACGGTTCCGGCCCTGGAGGCGAGGAGCACCAGGAGCTCGAACTCGAGTGGCGTCGCGGGGACCTCCTCCCCGCCGACCGATATGCGATGGGCGCTCGTGTCCACGGCGATGAGCGTGCCCTCGAGGGAGCGCTCGAGCTGGGCGTCGAGCTCGGGCGGCATGGGCAACGAGCGCCGGATCACCGCGGCCACCCTGGCGACGAGCACCTTCGGGCTCACCGGCTTGCGGATGTACTCGTCGGCCCCGAGGCCGAAGCCGAAGAGCTCGTCCTCCTCCTCGGACTTGGCCGTGAGCATGATGACGGGCACCTTGGAGCGCGACTTGAGCTCACGCAGCACCACCCAGCCGTCGATGTCCGGCATCATCACGTCGAGGATCACCAGGTCTACGCCGGGCCTGGCCGTGAAGGCCGCGATGGTCTCCCTGCCGTCCGCGGCCTCGATCGTCGTGTAGCCCTCGCGCCGCAGGTAATCGCAGACTAGCTTCCTCATCCTCGCCTCGTCGTCGGCGACGAGGATCAAGGGTTCCCTGACACTCATGATCAGTTGAATATAATCCCCGATGCCTTTTCGAGGAAGCTTTGACGAGCTCCTTCACGAGCCTCGGGCTCGGGGCTTCACCTATTCTTCACGGAAGGCGGACCAGGCAAGGCTCCGGCCGGCGAGCATGGGCACGGCTCCGTCCTCCTCCTCCGGCACGGTCCACTCCCGGCGCTCGAGGATGAGCCGGCCGGCCGGCGGCGGCAGGCCGTAGAAGGCGGAGCCCCGGACCGAGAGGAAGGGTTCAAGCGAGCGCAGGGCGCGAGCATCATCGAAGAGCCCCGCGAGCGCTGCGACGGCGGAAGGCGAGGAGTAGATGCCCGAGGCCGCGCTCACGCCCTCCTTGGCCGCGCGGGGGTGGGGCGCGGAATCGCTGCCGAAGAAGATCTTCGGCTCGCCACGGAACACGGCATCGCGCAACGCGTCTCTGTCCCTTGCCGGCTTGAGCACGGGCTTGCAGAAAAGGTGCGGCGCCAAGGCGCCGCCGAGGAGGTCGTCCAGCGAGAAGAGGAGGTGGTGCGCGGTCACGGTGCAGGCGAGCCGGGGCGGCGCGGCGACGGCGAAGGCCAGGAGCTCGGCCGTGGAGACGTGCTCGACGACGATCCTGAGCCGGGGGTGGACCGCGATGATCCGATCGAGGGCGGGGATGAAGGCCGCCTCCCGCTCGAGGACGGGCGCCGAGGGCTCCTCGGGATGGACGCATAGGACCAGGCCCGAGTCCTCCATGGCCGACAGCGCCGCTTTGGCCTCCGCGGGGTCGGCCAGGCCGTCGCTGGCGTTGGTCGTGGAGAGCGCTGGGTAGTATTTCCCGGCTACCGCACCGGCAAGGGCGCAGCCCAGGACGGTCTCGCGGTCCATGCCCGGCAGGATCTTGAACGTCATCAGCGGCTCGAGCGCCCCGCCCGCCGCGGCGAGGATCTCCGAGCGGTAGGCCTCGACGTCCTCGCGCGACGCGATGGGCGGCACCGTGTTCGGCATGGCGAGGACGCGGCCGAAGGTCATGCCGTGGCGGCGCGCGTAGCCCGGCATCGCCGGGCCGCGGCGCAGGTGGGCGTGGAAGTCGTCCGGAAGGGCGATGGAGAGACTGCGAGGCGCGCTAGCCAAAACGCAGCTCCAGCAGGGAAATGTCGTCGGCGAAGCGTTTCGAGCCGGACTCTGCCTTGGCCATGTCCAGCACGCGCTCGAGGACGCCGGCGCCGGGCCTCGGGAAGGCGGCCTGGGACTCCAGGAGACGGCAGAAGCGCTCGAGCCCGAAGATGCTGCCGTCCCTCGCCCGGAACTCGTAGGCGCCGTCGCTGAAGATGTAGAGCCCTGAGCCCGGCGGCACTGAGGCCCGAGCCGTGTCGTAGCGCGCGTCGGGATCGACCCCGGCGATCATGCCCCCCGTCGAGAGCTCGGAGTAGTCACCTCCCGGAAGGACGAGGAGAGCCGGGGGGCCGCCCGCGCTCGCGTAGGAAAGCGTTCTCGCCGCCTGGTCCCACAGGCCGTACCAGGCGGTGAAGACGAGGTTGTTCTGATCCTCCATGCGGAACGAGGCGTTGAGCCGCTCGAGGACCGAGGAGGGCTCCTCGAAATCGGCGCCGGGAAGGACCTGCGTCTTGAGCATATTCATCAAAGTGACCGAGAAGAGGGCCGCCTCGATGCCGTGGCCGCTTACGTCGATGAGATAGAGGGCCAGCTTGCCGCTCTCGGGCTTCCCGGGCTCGCCGCCGAGGAGGTGGTAGCCGAAGACGTCGCCGCCGAGCGAGGCCGAGGGGATGAAGATCCAGTCGGTCGCCAGGTTGGGCTGGGCGATCCGCTCGGGCAGGAGGCTGCGGACATAGCTCGCTCCCCCGCGGAGCTCGGCGCTCAGGCTCTCCTGGGCCTCGACGAGGGCGGCCACGTAGAGCTCCTGCTCCTCTTTCATGCGCTTCTTCTCGAGGCAGGACTCGATCCGGGCCTTGAGGATCACCGGCTCGAACTCGCGGGGCAGGTAGTCCTCGGCGCCGAGCTGGATGCAGCGAGCGATGATCTGCGTGTCCTCGAGGGCCGAGATCACGATCGCGTGGACGCCTCGCAGGGTTTCCTCGGAACGGATGCGCTCGAGGAGCTGGTAGCCGTTCATCCCCGGCATCATCACGTCGATGATCGCGACATCGAAGGGCTCGGAGCGCAGGATCTCCAGCGCGGAGAGCCCGTCGCCGGCCGCCCTCACCTGGTGGCCCTGGCGCTCGAGATGGCGCGAAAGGAGCTCTCGGTTGAAAAGATTGTCGTCGACGACGAGGATGCGGCCGGGACGCGGGGCCGGGGAGAGGTCGAGGGCGTCGAGTCCCGGGCTCAGTCGGGGGCCGAGGCCCCGCTCGGCCTCCTCCTCCACCGCGGGCGAGAGCGTGTCTTCCTCGGCCGCCATGAGCTCGAGGATCCCGTTGCTCGCGTCGAGGAGCCGGTCCGCCTCGAGCCCCAGGTCCACGTCGCGGCCCGCAGCCTTGTCCTTCGCGTCCTGGATGAGGGCGACGAGGGCATAGATAACGCCATAGATCTGGTGGTCGAGGTCGTGCGCGGCATCGGGGCCGCCGACTCGCTCCAGCCTCGCGAGGAGCGGGGCTTTCAGCTGAAGGGCCGACTCCGCGATCGTCGAGAAGATCGCGGCGAGGTCCTCGCGGCCCGCCTCGATCGCGTCCTGCCTCAGGATATCAGCGTAACCGACCAGCCGATTGAGCTTGGTCCTCGCGGCCCGCGGCGATGCGCGCCGCGGAACCGCCTCGTCACCGTTCTCGAGAGCCGCAGGCGAGGGCCTATTGCTTCTCGGCATGCTCTTCGACGTACTTCTTGAATTCTTCCTCAGACATCCGGTCGGAGTAGAGGGGGTAGAGAGCTTCGATAAGTTCCTCGATCGTCGGGAACTTGGCTCCGTCCAGCTTGTAGCTCATTGCATCCTCGCGGGCAAAGGATAGCCTGGATCGAGGCGATACGCAAGGCGGAGACTCAGCCGGCTCCGCCTGCCGTCAAGCGTCGCGGCGCACGCGGTGTTGCGAGCGGATCGGAGGCCGTAGTAGACTCGCTACCGTGAAGAAAAGCCTCCTCATCTCCCCATTCGAAGGGAGCTTCGCCTCCGCGCTGGCCTCGGCGGCCCAGGCAGCGGGCTGGAACCTGGCCCTCGGTCTTGCCAGGAATTCGGCTCCGCCCTCCCAGGCGCTGGAAGAAGGCGCAGGCGCCGTGGCCGTGTCCTACGATCCCCGCTCCTACGTCTCGGCTTCTTCGCTCGTCCTTTCGGCGCGTAATGCCCTCGGCGATATCGACGCGGCCGCCCTCGTCCTGGACCAAGGCGCCGCCAAGACCGACTTCCTCGCCGCCAAGCCTGGCGAGCTCGCGGCCCTCGTCGAGGAACGATGCTCGGGCCCGCTCTACTTGGTCCGTGAGCTCGTCAAGCGATTCGAGGCCCGAGGCTCCGGCACTATCCTCCTCGTCGCCCCCGAGAGCCCCCGCGACGCAGCGCCCGGCCCTCTTGCGGCCCTCGCGGACGGGGCCTTCGAGGGCCTAGGGCGCGGGCTATTCGCGGCGGCCGCAGGCGCCCGCTGGTTGGCCTACGGCCTCCGGGACGCGAGCGGCCAGAGCGAGAAGGCCGCTCGCTACGCCCTTGAGCTTATCATCGAGGCCAAGGAGGCCAAGTCGGGGCGCTGGCTTAGGTACACGGGGAAGAGTGGGATATTCGGGTAGGGGCCGACAAGTACGCAAGAGGAGACGGATCTATTGTCATCGCCCGTGTTGTAAGGGATGGGAAGCTCTTGCAGCAAGACGCCGGTCGCGGCATCGCGGCGTTTGACGGTGAACGGATAGAAATCCGCTCCGATCACCTGCGTTTTGTTTTCCATGAAAGCGTATGGAAAGAATCGATCATCGCTCCCCGGGTTATACGAGGAGATCGTAGCGATCTTGGTACTTGAGAGCGAGTCCCCCTGTAGCGTTAACCAAACCAACGAATCATCGGATGATGAACCGCTATTTCTGGGCATGCCTACGATTCTCCCGTCAGCGAGCTCCTCGATGTGAAGAAGGAATCCCTTGCAGTAGACGGTGTGGTCGTAACTATGGGTGTTCGGGTCGATGAGGCTCAACCCGACGTTCATCCCGCTCACCTGGGAATCGAGCGCGTACTCGCCGTCGCCATAGAGCAGCAGGCGATCCTGCGCGGGAAGATACGCGAAGCCTTCGACATTGAGGTACTTGATCGGAACCCGCGCGACCTCGGAGCAGGTCGAGGGGTCGACCACGAGGACTTCTTTCTTCTTGTCCACGTCCGGGAAGCGCATCGGGGATATATACACGAGACCCTTGCGCTGGATCGCAGCCTGGGCAAAGGCATAGGTCCCGTACTTCATCCGCAGCTTGATGTAGCCGCATACCTTCCGGTTCGCGAGATCGATGGAATAGATCCGGTCCTCGGCGATGTACATGAGCTGCGCGTCAGTAGGGGACCAGGGCGAGCCCCCCTCTACCGACAAGGGGACTGGGCTTGGGGAGCACCAGCAACGCAAGCGCAGTCCATCGAGGCGCATAGAATCGCGGTCAAGAAAATCAGTAGGCAGGCCCGATGCCGTGACGGCCCGCCTTGTCCGCATGCGCTAGCATCAGTGCGGGAACCCCGTTCCGGCATACTTCTAGACCGGAGTCGCAAGCTGGATTTCACGATATCAATCGGGAAGACGATGTCCCAGACTATGATAATGACGATGACTATGGCCACGACTACCCAGATTTCAATTGTCCACCATCCGACGGTGATTGGGAAGCGGGGCCAGAATAGAGTTTCCAATTCGTTTTCATGATGAAGGATATGCGTGACTTTCTCGCTATAAAGCCGGAAGACGGTCGAGCGGGATTCTCGGCGAGTCCCTCGCAAGCAGCGGATTTAGCGGGAAATATGCCGCCCGGGTCCTGATGCATTGAGGGGCCTTTGTCCACGCGATCGTCAAAGGCCGGGCGGCGGTCTATGCCGCGGCCGAGGTCGCGCTCATATCACGTCATGATCGGCGCGGTCGCGCGTCTACGATGGAAGCCTCACGGCCCTGCCGACTCGGCTCCGGTGGCGATTCGACATTCCGCGCGGGAAGCGCTTCGGCGCCTTCATCAGCGTCCCAAGCGCCGGAGCTCCGCCTGACGATAGTCCGCTTGGTTATTTAATCTTCTTCCTCAGCTTGCGCGCTTCGCTCGAAAGCGTGGGCGGCTTTCCGCCCTCAGCCATCGGCTTCTCGGGCGCCGCTTTCCGCAGGGAGAGCTTATAGGCGAGGTAAAGGAAGAGCGCCCCGCCGAGGACCATCGCGGCGCAGAAGACCTGGCCCGTCGAGAAGTTCAGGAGGCTCGTCACCGTGTAGGTCGGCGCGTTCTTGTCGCCCAGGATGAAGCCCATGCCCGGGTCCGGCTCGCGGAAGTACTCGATCACGAAGCGGAAGGCGCCGAACCCGATGATGTAGAGGCCGGTGGCCATGCCGCGGAATCCATTCCGCTTGCGCGCGAAGAACCAGAGCAGGAACCACAGGACCAGGCCCTCGAAGAAGGCCTCGTAGAGCTGCGAGGGATGGCGCGGCAGGTTGACGAGGTCGTTCATCGAGGAGAGCTGGATGCCCGCCTTGGTAGCCGCCGCTTGCACCCAGGCCTCGCTCGCCTTGAAGCGGCCGGACTCGGGCACGTTGGGGAAGATCATGCCGAGGGGCGAGGAGGTGACCTTGCCCCAGAGCTCTCCGTTGATGAAGTTGCCCAGGCGCCCGAAGGTGAAGCCCAGAGGGGCCGAGAGGGCGATGACGTCGGCGACCGCGATCCAGCTCATGCGTTTGACCCGGCAGTAGATCAGGGTCGCGACAATGAGGCCGATGAGACCTCCGTGGTAGGACATGCCCTGAAAGCCGGTGAAGCGCATGCTCTCGTCGAAGGGCCAGAAGATGAGCCAGGGCTGGGAGCGGTAATAGCCGGTGGGGTCGTACACGAGGGTGCCGACGAGGCGCGCCCCGACGAGGAGGCCCACGATCGCCCAGAAGAACCAGCCCTCCGCCTCCTCGGTGGTCCAAGGCGCGCTGCGTCGCTTGGACTCGTAGCTGAAGAGGAGCCAGGTGACCACGAAGGCGATGACGTACATGAGGCCGTACCAGCGCATCGGGAGGCCGGGGATGATCTCTGGCCTGAGCCAGGTAGGATACTGTAGCGCGGCGAGCATGGGCCCTCCCTATGGGCTCGGCCTCGGGTCCGCTAAAGCGGCTTCTCGACGATCCGGCCCAGCTGCAGGTCGAAGGCGAAGCAGACTTTCGTCTTCTTGCTCCTGACCTCGAAGAAGCGATTGTGGCTCTCGAGGATGACCCCCGGGAACACCGTGCCCCGCACCCTCACCTCGGAGGCGACGTGGGTCTCGAATTTCTCTCGGAGGTCGAAGACCCGGTGCGTGCGCTTCTCGAGCAGCTTGACCAGTTTTACCTTATCCTGCCGTATCCGGTCGAGCCCCGCGCCGGCCCTCTCCAGGTCGGCCATCGTGCGGTCGGACTGGAGGATGAGCGACTTGAGCCGCTCGATCTCCTTCTCCTCGGCCTCGATCTGGTCGGCGACGAGGTAGTCCTGGCCGAAGGAAATCTCGGTCTTCGCGTAGTTCTCGGAGCCGAGGGAGCCTACATCGACGCCTTTCCGCGCCCTGCAGATGCCGCCGATGAGGGAGCCGCGCTCCCCGGCGACGACGAGCCGGCCGTTCGTCTTAACGTTACAGAGCACGCATCCGTTGCGCACCTTAACGTCCTCGACGGCGAGCAGGAGAGCCTGCTCGGCGAAGGCGGCGTCGATCCCCCGCCGCGCGCGGATGGTGCCCCGCCGCGCGCCCTTGATGCCCTCCCCCACGCGTACCGATCCGTCGCTCGACACCAGGGAGGCCTCGACGGCCCCGGCCACCGCAATGTCGCCGCCGGCGATGAGGGAATAGCCGGAGAGCACCGAGCCCGCGATCGAGACGTTCCCTGGAAACTTGACGTTGCCCGTCTCCGGACCGAGATCGCCCTCGACCGAGAGTTTCTCGCGGATGTAGATCCTTCCTCCGGTGCCGAAGAGGCCCTCTATCACGAGCTCACCGCCGACGGCCGCGACGAAGAGGACGGAGCCGTCCTCCTGCTTCTCCTCGCGGATGGAGGCGTCGTGCTCCGGGGGCGCGTTCCCGGCCCCGCTCCCCGCCCCCTTGACCGGCCGCCCGAGCACGTCGACGCCGTCCTCCCCGGCGTCGACCGTCTTGGCGACCTTAAGGATCGGGGCGCCGGCCTCGACGCGCGTCATCGTGTCGCGCTCCTTGAAGTCGGCCCTGTTGCCCTCGGTCATGGTGTATAGGGCGCCCGTGGCCTTGTGCACGAGCCACTGGGTATCGATGGAGCCGCCCGCGCGCGCGCTCCTGCCGCGAGCGACGACCTTCTTGAGCACGCTCTTGCCGGCGCGGGCGTCCGACACGGCCTCGGCTATCGAGTAGGGCTCGAGGCCCTGCTTCACGCCCTTCTCGGCGAGGGCCGCGAGGACCTTCTCGACCGAGAGGGGCGATCCGAGGCCATCCTCCGCCAGGAGGGTGACGCTCGCAGACATGGAATCCTGGGAGATCGCGACGTCGATGGTCGAATCGCGGAAGCGCACGACGCGGATCCTCCAGGCCTGTCCCCGCTCGTCCGCCATGAGGACGCCCGAGGCAGTCGCCGTGATCGCGTCCCGGCCGAAATCGACGTTTTCGAAGGTCTTGACCGAGGGGTCGTTGCCGGGAATGCCTGGCAGAACCTTGCCGAATACGTCCACCCCGTCCTGCCCGGAGCCGCCGGTCGAGAGCTCGCCGATCCTCTGGCCGAGCTTCACATAGGCGATCTTCGTCGCCTCCTCGACGGGGAAGTCGGCGAGGCTGGGCAGCGCCGCCGAGAGTCCCGTCTGCTCGGAGATCCGCTTGCGAAGCTCGGCGGCCTTGTCATCGGCCAGGCCCTGGACCGAGAGGACAAGGGACCTGCCCTTGCCCCGCCCTGGAGCCCGGCCCTGGGCTAAAGGATAGTCGAGGAGCTCGGCCTTATTCCCTTTATAGAACGCGATGACGTCTTTCTTGAGCTCCTCCGCCTTGAAGCCGCGCACGAGCGAGGCCTTGAGGGCCGCGCTGACCGCCGAGAGCTCGAGGGGCCTGCCCCGTCCCCGCCCTTTCCAGATCGACAGGGTCGCGACGACTCCGTCGGGGCTCACCTTGACCTCGGCCTTGGCGTCCCTGTCGAGGGAAAGGCTCCAGCTGAAGAGGGCTTCCTTCTCCTCGATGGCCTTGGCCAGGGCCGCCCCGACCTCCTCGGCCGCGACGAGGGCATCCTCGGGGGCGCCCAGCTCGAGGGCCTTGGCGAGGATCTGCCGGGGATCGGGCGATGCCATGCGGGAATCGCCCGGGGTGTAGTTCAGGAAATAGGTGGCCCCATCGGGCGAGCTCTCCACGGACCATGAATGCCTGGGCAGGGGAATAACGTCGACCCAGCGCTCTCCGACGCGAACTATGCCGTCCCAGTCCGCTAAGAGCTCGTTCTTGTTACGCGCGACGCCCGGGCCCGAGTAAAAGGTCGGGTCGTAGGATTCGGGCTGGATAGGCGCGCCGAAGATGCTCTTGCCCGGCTTGCCGGGCTTGGCCGTGGAGAGCACTCCGATGCGCGCGCCCCGCTCCGCCCAGCCGCTGCGGACTACCATCGGGTCGGGGTCGACCTGCTCGCGCTTCTCGCGTTTCTCGGTCGTCTGCACCTTCTCGATCTTGGGCGGGAGAAAGGGCAGGGCCGCGGGCTTCTTGATCGTCCTCTCCACCCTGACCGTCTCGACCTTGACGCGGAAGAGGACCGGGTCCGGAGCCTGCGCGAGCGTCTCCGCGACGATGAGCGCGAGCTCGGGCGGCACGGGAAGGTCGGACCACTCGGGCAGCTCGGGCACCGGCAGGACCGGCGCGACTCCCGATGCCACGATCTCCTTCGTCGGGCCCTTGGAGCGCGCGAATTTCTGCACCAGATCGTCTGCCCGCTTCTGGTTCAGGCCTCCGACGCGCGCGTCCATGAGGACGCGCAGGACCTTGTCCGCCGTCCACTCGGCGCCATGGACGTCGGGAGTGAAGGTGAGGCTCGCCTCAAGGCCAGCCTCGTCGATTGCGAGGGCGAGGTCGCCCTTCGCCGAATTCTGGACCGCCATTTCAGGCCCCTAGCCGGCGAAGCCCTGGCTAAGGGCCTTCGTCAGCTTGAACTTGAGGAACTGGTTCTCGCGCCGGAGCTTGTCGATCTCGAATTGCTGGCTCCTGACTGTTTCCACCAGCTCGCCCGTGGTGAAGGCGCCGGACTGGAGGAGTTCCTCGACGTAGGCGGCCTTGGCGCCGAAGTCGACCTCGGCCTCGAGCTCGGCCGTGCGATAGCCGCCCTCGATCTCGGCGAGGGTGAGGGACATGTCCTCCTCGTCCTCGGAGGACATGAGCTTGTCGGCGGCGCGGTAGATGCCCTGTGAGAGGACGGACTGGGGCTTGTAGCGGATTATCGGGATCCGGCTGCCGAGGGCGATGTCCTGCATCTCGTCCCGATAGAGCACGCCGAGGTGCTCTATGTCGATGTTGAGGTATTCCTTGCAGGAGCGGCGGATCTTTTGCGCCTTCTCGGCGTCCTTCGGGTCCTCGAGCATGTTCATGAGGAGCCTCGGCCTGAAACGCGCCATTCGCTCGCTCGCCGCCGCCCAGCGCTCCGGGTCGAGCTCGCGCACCTGCTCGAGGATAGCCGGGATGTAGGCGGTGCGGAGCGAGGCCCCGTCCTTGCGCAGGGCCTCCATGTGCTCGAATGCGCGGGACTTCTGGCCGAAGGCGCCGTAGAGCAGGCGGAAGACGGCGTTCTTGAGGAATAGGTAGGCGTTGAGGGTCGCGGTGAGGGTTGGCGCAGTCACGACGATCCCGTGCGAGCTCATCAGGAAAAAGTCCAGGATATTGGAGCCAGTGCCCGCGCCGAGGTCGAGGACGAGGTATTCCGCGTCGAGCGAGAGCAGGCGCTTCACGAGCTGGTTCTTCTGTGAGCTCTTGATGTTGGCCAGACCGGGCACCTCCGCGTCCCCGGGGATGAAGCGCAGGCCGGGGTATTCCGTCTCTAGGACGATATCCTCGAAGGACCCCTTCTGAGGCCCGCCCTGCGCGCAGGAGAGGAAGGTGCCGATGCCGGCCTTGGGCGCGGTGACGCCGAGGATGAGGTGCAGGTTGGAGGCGCCGAGGTCGAGGTCGGCCAGGACCGTCTTCCGCCCGGCCTGGGCCAGCGCGACTGCCAGGTTAGCCGCTACCATCGATTTGCCCACTCCGCCCTTGCCGCTGGCTATGGGAACGATTCTCATGGCCTAGCCCTCGACCTTTTCGATTCCCGCGGGACCTTGGCTATCCGCCGGGGGATCCTGGGCGACATCTCGCGCTTGACCGCCGCCTTCGCCTGGCTCCCGGCGGAGGGTCCCTGGCGACAGGATCAGGACCGTCAGGCTGAATACATCTACGGCGGCGACTAAGAACGAGAGGAGAATGCCCGCGTTGCGCAGGCCAAAGGCGGGGAGGGACCCCCAGGGGTCGCGGGCTATCGCCCAGGCCAGCGGCACGAGGCAGGCGGCGCAGGCGGCCTTGCCGACGAGGAGGAGGGGCCGATACTCGCCGTAGCGCGGCCTATCCAGCCACATGAAAAAAAAACCGGCCGCGAAGAGGAGCTGGGGAGCGGCCGCGTACCTCAGGAGGGCCGAGACGCCGGGCTCGTCGAGGGCGCCCACGTCAAACGCGAGGAAGACGATCGCGAGGAACCGAAGGGTCTCCGCGATCGCAGCGACGAGGTGAACCGCCGTGCGTCTCATATAATCCGAAAGTGTACTTGCGGCCTCGGGCCCCGTCAAGAACGCCGCTCGCGCGGATATTACGCAACCCGGATCCTTGTGCTATCCTCTCCTGCGAGAGATAGTCTCGAAACCAGCCTGCCAGGACGGCCATCGGCTCGAGCCGCGGCCGCGCGCGCGGCTGAAAGGACCCGCGTTGAGCAAGCAAAACAGCAATCACAGGGCCGCCTGGAGCGCGGTCGGGGCGGCGATCGTGCTCGCTGCCTCATTCGCTCTTTTGGCGCCGCAGGCCGTGGCCCAGTCCGCCTCCGGGAGCGGGAGCTCCGACGCGGACGTCCGGCGGTACATCGGCGAGCTGGGAGACACCTTCCGGTACGTCCTCCAGAACTACGTCGACCAGCCAGACGCTAAGGCGCTCTACGAGGGGGCCATGAAGGGTCTTTTCGAGTCCCTCGGCGATCCCTACTCCTATTTCCTCGACGAGGCGAGCCTGAGCGACATGACCGACATAACCTCGGGCCAGTTCGGGGGAGTCGGCCTCTATATCGACAAGCAGGCCAAGGACCCCAAGAAGCCCGACGACCAGAGCCTCTACATCGAGATCGTATCGCCGATCGAGGGTACGCCAGGCGCCAAGTACGGGCTCCAGCCGGGAGACCTCATCACCAAGATAGACGGGGAGGATACCTCTCCAATGAGCTCCTCCCAGGCCCAAGGCAAGATCCGGGGGAAGGAGGGGAGCACCGTCACCCTGAGCATCCGGCGGGGCGAGGCCGATTTCGACGCCTCCCTCGTGCGCGCCGTCATCGAGATCCCCACCGTCAAGTCGGCCCTTATCCCCACGCCGACGGGGAACGTCGCCTACCTGCGAATCATCGAATTCACCGCCGCGACCGAGACCGCCTTCGCCGACGCGGTCAAGTCCTTCGACAAGGCCGGCTATCGCGCCCTCATCATAGACGTGCGCAACGACGGCGGCGGGCTCCTCCAGGCCGTGATAGGCGTCGCGGACGACCTTCTCGACTCGGGCGTCATCGTCTCGACCAAGGGCAGGAACCCCTTCGAGAATAGCGTAAACCGTGCCGGCCCCGACCTCCTCGTGCCCAAGGACAAGCCTATCATCCTCCTGATGAACAAGGGCTCGGCCTCTGCCTCGGAGATCCTCGCGGGCGCCCTCAAGGACAACAAGCGAGCCTACCTCGTCGGTGAAAATTCCTTCGGCAAGGGCTCGGTCCAGCAGATCTTCCCGATCGACTCCACGGGCTACCGGATGACCACGGCCCGCTACTACACGCCGAGCGACGAGAACATCAACAAGACGGGCATCCCGCCCGACCTCGAGATCAAGGACCCCGCCCTCACCAACGAGCAGTCCGCCGTCCTCGCCAAGCTCATCGACTCAGCCAAGATAGAGGACTTCGCGAAGGCCCATCCCGACGCGAGCGTAACCGAGCGCGACGCATTCGCGGCCTCGCTGGAGAAAGACTACCCCATGCCCGAGCGCGTGCTCGAGATCCTCGTCAAGAACCAGCTGGGGCGGAGCAAGCCCGATCCCGTGTACGACCTCGAGTTCGACGACGCCCTCAACGCCGCGATCAAGCTGGTCGGCGACCCCGGCTACGCCTCGCTCCTCGCCCAGGCCAAGACCGTGAAGGAGCTCGTCGAGGCCAAAAAGGCCGCGGACCCCAAGACTCAGGGCAATCCCCAGGCCGGGCAGGGACAGCAGGGCGATGCCCCGACGATTCCCTCGCTGCCCGCTCCCCAGCCCAAGAACTAGCGGCGCGCGGGGCCTCCGAGGTGCGGCAGTTCATCCTCCCCGAGGACTGGGACGGCGGGCCCGCTTGCCGCATCGTGGGCGGCCGTGCCCGCTATCTCGCCCGGGTCTTGAGGCTTTCCAAGGGCGAGGTCATTGCCGGCCTCGACTCGGCCGGCGGGGCCTGGGAATGCCGAGTCGAGGAGACCGCCCCCGGCCTCGTCCTCCTCTCCGTGGCTCCGGCTCCAGCTGAGGCCGCGGCCGCGGCTCCGGGACGCGGCACGCCGGCGGAAGAGCCATGGCCGCATCTCGTGCTGGCCCAAGGACTCCCTAAGGGCGCGAAGATGGACCTCGTCATCCGCCAGGCGACAGAAGCCGGCGTGTCGGCCGTCTTGCCTCTTCTCACCTCCAGGGCCGTGCCTCGCGAGGGCGGCGGCGAGGAGGGCGGCCAGCGGGCGGTCCGATGGGAGCGCATCGTGCGCGAGGCGCGGCAGCAGTCGGGCTCGAGGATCAGGACGGCCGTATCTGCCCCGATCCGGCTCGAGGATCTGCCTGCGGCGCTAAAGGCCGAGGGCCTAGGGCCCGAGGACCCCAAGATCCTCTTCCACGAGGCTCCCCTTGCGCAGTCTTCGCTGCACGGGTATCTTAGCCAAGTCTCGGGGGGCGTCGCGCTCTGCGTGGGCCCCGAAGGGGGCTTCGCGCCGGAGGAGCTGGACTTCCTCCTCGACGCGGGCTTCCGCCCCATACGGCTAGCCGGCGCCGTCCTCCGTGCCGAGACGGCCGCGCTCTTTGCGATCGCCGCCGCCCAGATCATCCTGTCGGAGCGCTCTTCATGGACAGCCAAGCCTCTGTGACCCGAGTGTCCGTCCTCGGCGTGCCCGTGGACATTCTCCCCCCCGAAGCCATCGAGGATCTCGTCTCGCGCTTCGCGGACGGAAAGAACCATCAGATCATCCTGCTCTCCCTCTGGGATCTCATGCGCGCGAGGCGAGCAGGCGAATTCCGCACGATGATCGCGGGGGCGAGCCTCGTCCTCCCCATCTCCCTTTCGATCGTCAACGGGGCCCGGTTCCTGCATCGGGCCGAGCCTGTCCGCTACATGCCCTTTGACTTCGTCGTCAAGCTCCTCGCGTCGCTGGAGCAGCGCGGCAAGTCGGTCTACCTCCTCGGCTCCTCGATCGCGAGCATCCAGAAGGCCGAAGGCAACATCAAGTCCACCTTCCCCGGGCTGCGCGTAGTCGGACGCTTCGCTGGCCGCTACCCGAAGCAGATGGAGATCTCTATCGTCGAGGCCGTGAAAAAGGCTACGCCGACCCTCCTCCTCGTCGGGGCCGGCGTCCCCGGCCGCGAGAAATGGATTCCGCGGAATCTCCCTCGATTCAACTCAGGTATTTACCTTTGGTGCTCGGATCTCTTCGAGATCTTCGCTGAGCGCCGCTCAAGGCCCTCGAAGACCTTGTTCCGCAAGGGTCTCGAATGGATTCCCTGCATACTCCGCAGGCCCTGGAAGCTCTATCGGATATTCATCTACTTGTGGTACCTCATCCTCCTGCTCATCGCGAGGCTGAGGAGGCTCTGAGCCGCCGTTTCTGTAGATGAAAATCTACGTTCACTCCATTATCTGCGGGGCGAATATCCACTTGTGCGGCCTAGGGACCACCCCTACCATCGCCCCACGCGATGGAAACGATCCTGCTCGTCGAGGAAGATCCCCTCGAGGCTAGGACTCTCATCTCTCTCCTGTCCGACGAGTATAGAGTGCAGCTCTGCCCCGAGCCGGGGAGAGCCCCCGAGGCGGCGCGCCACTGCAGCTCCACAGCCATCGTCCTCAGTCTTCCTCCGGAGCCGCTCCGCCACGAGGAGCTCGTCCGAAAGACTGTCGCTGAGTATTGCGGCGGACCCGTCCTCGTACTCGCCAACCGCGCCGATCCCGCCTTCGTCGTCGCCTGCATGCGGAGCGGGGCCTTCGACTTCCTCGCCAAGCCGACCGACTTGGGCGCGCTCCGCAAGAGCCTTGCGGCCGCCCAGGGCCTGGCGCGCGGGCGCGAGGCGACCGCTGGCATATTCATCGGCCGCAGCGCGGCGATCCGCGAAATCGAGCGGCTCATCAGGCGCTTCGCCGAATCGAGCTTTCCCGTACTCATCCTCGGAGAGAGCGGGACGGGCAAGGAAGTCGCGGCCAGGGCATTGCGCGAAGTGTCGCCGACAGGAACCGGCCCTTTTGTCGCCCGCAATTGCGCGGCTATCCCAGAGAACCTGGCCGAGAGCGAGCTTTTCGGCACCGAAAGGGGCGCCTTCACCGACGCAGTGGCGAGGCCTGGAGCCTTCGAGCTCGCCCAGGGCGGCCTCATCTTTCTCGACGAGATAGGAGAGGCGAGCCTCCCGGTCCAGGCCAAGCTCCTCCGCGTCCTGGAGACGGGGGAGTTCTGGCGGCTTGGCGGCAAGAAGAGCATCGCCGCGGACTTCCGCTTCGTCTCCGCGACAGGCAAGGATCTCCCGAAGGCCGCCTCGCAGGGGAGCTTTCGCCCCGACCTCCTCTACCGCATCGACACCCTCGTTGTCGCGATGCCCCCGCTGCGGGAGCGGCGCGAGGACATCGCCGACCTCGCCGCCCACTTCGCCCTCCTCGCCTCGAGGGGGCGGGTCGGGATCGGGGAACAGGCCATCGACAAGCTGAGCGAGTACGACTGGCCCGGCAACATCCGGCAGCTTCGCAATGTCGTGCATCGCGGCCTCGTCCTCGCCGGCCGGGCTGAGGAACTGCTCGCCGAGCACATCGTGTTCTAGTCCCGGCCCTCCCCCGACCGCCCGCGGATCATGCCGGCAGCCTTCCGGAAGACCGACTCGAAGTAGCGCAGCTCAGAGGCCGTAAAGGCGGCCCTCTCCGCGCTGTCCCTGAGAAATGCGGAGAGCTGCCGATCTCGCGTAACCTTGAAAAAGCCGATCTCGCGCAAGTGCCCCGCGATCCTCTCCACGGATTCCTCGACCAGCGCGCGAGCGACCGGGACGGCGCTGCCGTCGCGCTCGCCGATGGCCTGGCGCCTGAGCTCGTAGCATGCGACCTGCACCGCCTGGGCAAGGTTCAGCGAGGGGAAAGCCTCGGAGCTGGGGATGTGCGCGGCGAGCGAGCAGAGTCCAAGCTCCTCGTCGGTGAGCCCGGTCCGCTCGTTGCCGAACACCAGCGCGACCGAGCCGGCGCGGGGCCTTCGAAGCGCCTTGGTCACGAAGTCCTCGACGCTGAGCGAAAAGGCCTTCCGGCGCTCGCCGCGGCGTCTCGTGAAGCCGGCGGAGAGGGAGAAGCCGGCTAGGGCGGATCGGAGATCGGCGTGGCGCTCGGCCGCCTCGTAGACGTCGAAGGCATGGACCGCCATCATCCTGACCTTGGATTCGTCGAATTCAGGACAGCCGACGAGGGCCAGCCGCGCGAGACCCATCGTCTTCATCGCCCGGCAAGCCGAGCCGACGTTGCCGGACTCTTCGGCTCCGCACAGCAGGACGGAGAAATCCCGAAAATCTATGCCTTCCATACGCCCCTCATACAAAGGCCTTCGATAGCAAGGCGACATGCGAAGCATGTCGCAAACTCAAGGAAGGCTTTGTGGGAGGCCTTCATAGCGACTCTCCCGTTGGTCGTGTCGCTTTATTTATGAAGGCCTCCATAACTTGCCCTCCCAGGCGAGGCAACGAGTATAATACTGTCGTATGGACCGAGAACAATCCCAGGCGGAGCACGCCAAGAGCCCCGGACTGGAGGGGAGGCGGGCCCTCGTCATAGGCGGCACGGGCGGCATAGGCCGAGCCGCGGCGCTCGAGCTCGGCGCGCGCGGCGCTTTCGTCATTGTGCACGGAGGGGCTTCCTGTGAGAGGCTGGACTCGACGCTCGCGGCGCTCAAAAGCTCGGGAGCCGGCGCGGATGGCTTTCTCCTCAAGCTCGAAAGCGCGGCCGGGAATGTCTCGCGGTTCGTCGATGGCCTTTCCGCCTTCGGGAGAGTCGATATACTCGTTGTAGCCTTCGGGCCCTTCACGCGCTCCAGCCTCTCGGGCACGAAAGCGGCGGACTGGGAACGCCTGGCCCTCCTCGATCTCGCCCTCCCCGGAGCCCTCTGCTCGGCCTTGCTGCCCGGCATGCTCGAGCGCGGCTGGGGCCGAATCCTCCTCTTCGGCGGCACCCGCACCGATACGATCAGGCCCTGCGCGACCAACGCGGCCTATGCCTCCGCCAAAGCCGGGCTGGCCATCCTCGTCAAGTCCTTGGCCGCGGAAGGAGCCGCACGGAACGTCTCGAGCGTCCTGGCCTGCCCGGGCCTCGTCGACACCGAATATCTCGACGATGGAGATAGGGCGAGCCTCCGGGCCAAGGCTCCGGCCGGCCGGCTCTTTTCAGCAGCCGAGATAGCCGCGGCCGCGATTGGCCTTCTGGCCCTCGATCCCTGTCCGGCCTCGGGCGCCATCGTCTCTCTGGACGGGGGGCTCGCCTGGTGAGCTTTTATAGTTATTTCTCTGCTCCGCCGATATTCTTGAGGAAGGACAGATTTGACAACACATTGACGAGAGCACTATTATGCTTTTACAATAGACGTGATCAGGCATAAGTGGGCTGAAGAGGAGCGCCATGAACAATAACGATATCGTACCCGGGTTCGACGACGAGAAAGACGATAGCCTAAAGATCCGTCTTCAGAAGGTCGATCCGGTCGAGAATTGTCTTGCCCTCTTCCTGACCGGCTATATCGATACCTATAACTCCAATTTCTTTCAAAAACGAGTTGGAAAGGCCATCGACGCCGGGTTCATACGCCTCATTTTCAACTGCGGCGGGCTTAATTACGTTTCATCGACCGGTATAGGATCCTTCACTGCTTTTCTCAAGGCGGTCAAGCCGCGCGGGGGCGATATCGTCCTCCTCGAGATCCAGCCCAAAGTCTATGAGGTCTTCCAGCTCCTCGGCTTCTCGCAATTCTTCAATATTAAGGACAATCTTGAGGAGGCGACGGCGTTCTTCCAGGCCGGAGACCAGACCGCGACGGCCTCGGTCTTCCCCAAGATCTTCTCCTGTCCCATCTGCAACAAGAAGCTCAAGGCGGCGCGGCCCGGTCGATTCCGCTGCTCGGAGTGCAAGACCATCCTCGCGATCGACAATTCGGGACAGGTCTTCTTAGGGTAGAGCGCGCCTTTTTCTCGCAGGGAGGCATACATGGCTGGACTCAACAAGATCGAGGCTTACCTGATCTCGCTGGGGGTCTCCTACGAGGAATCTCAGCCGGGCACTTGGATCGTCGAGGACGCGAGCAAGGGCTTGCCTTGCATACTCGTATCCCTGGCGGAGCCGATCGTCATCCTGACGGCCAAGGCCATGCACGTACCCGCCAAGGACCGCGAGGCCTTCTTCCTCGAGCTCCTCAAGCTCAATTACTCGGGGCTTCTCCACGGGGCCTACGCGATCGAAGGCGACGACGTGGTGATCATGGATACCTTGGTATACGATACGATGGATAGGGAAGAGTTCGAGGCCTCCTTGGACGCTATCGGCTTCGCGCTCTCCGAGCACTACCCACTTCTCTCCCGCTATATGAACGCCTAGGAGGACCGAGACATGGGCCTGTTCGACCGTTTCAAGACCGTCGTCTCTTCAAATATCAACGATCTCATCAGCAAGGCCGAGAACCCCGAGAAGATGCTCAATCAGCTGCTCATAGACATGAACGAGCAGATGATCGAGTCCAAGAAGGCCGTTGCCATGGCCATCGCTGACGAGAAGAAGCTCGAGCGAGACCTGCTGGAAAACAAGCGCCAGGGCGAGGACTGGGAGAAGAAGGCGATGCTCGCCGTCCGCGCGAACCGAGACGACCTCGCCAAGGAAGCCCTGGTCCGGAAGCAGGAGTACGACGGCTACGCGACCCAGCTCGAGACTCAATGGACCGCCCAGAAAGACTCGGTCGAGAAGCTCAAGGTCTCCCTGCGGGAGCT
>Ga0181529_10002784_pt1 | contig 20472 bp, 16 predicted proteins | sample PEATcosm2014_Bin_36_FD_119763 | JGI IMG/M metagenome (GOLD analysis project Ga0181529, IMG submission 119763) | Peatland microbial communities from MTU Mesocosm Facility, Houghton, MI, USA - PEATcosm2014_Bin10_30_metaG | ecosystem: Environmental > Terrestrial > Soil > Wetlands > Peat | place... | reverse complement strand
TATGGTCACCGTGGCGGTTCCGGTGGCGGCCGCGGCGCTGGCCGCGAAGGTAACTACGCTGGAGCCGGTGGCGGGATTGGTGCCGAAGGTCGCTGTAACTCCACTGGGCAGGCCGGATACGGAAAGAGTTACGCTGCCGGTAAATCCGTCCACGTCAGTTACCGTAACGGTGTCAGTGCCGCTGGCACCCGGATTTACGGTGAGAGTGGAAGCGGAGGGAGAGAGAGTGAAGCCGGGGGTTGCAGTTGGAGGTGCGATCAGGTCGTCGATCATGTTCTGCCCGATCGGGCTTCCCCATCCGCCTACCAGGTCATAACCGACAACGGCGGTGTAGAAGTCCGTTTGGCCGCAGCAGTCGTCGTTGCCGCCGATGATGTCATGAAAGTCGCTGGCGAAGTGGGAGCCCAGCCCGATCGCGTAGAGGGTGGGGTTGATAAAGCCCACCGCAGGCTTGCTTTCTTGGGCGGCCTGTTGGTTGACTAGAGCTAGAAACCCGGCCCACATCGGCGAAGCCCAACTGGAGCCGCCGTTGGTGCAGGTTTCGCAGCCTGCCTGCGGATAGCATTTATCCATGCCGCAGCCGTAGAGGCCATAGCCATCCATTACCACGTCCGGAACATTGCGCCAGACCTTGGAACCGCCATTGGAAGCATTGATAGCCGGCACCTGCCAACTCGGAATGGGGACGGGAGTGGGGCCGTCGCTGTAACCGCCGCCGCTTCCGCCGGCATAGATTTCCGAAGCCCACGGGCCGCCGCCGCCATTTGTAAACGCCAGGGACATACTCACTGACGTGACCCAAGCGTTGTCCGAGGGATAGAAATCATCTTCAACTGTATTGCCCGGGGCTTGCGGTGGGCCATAGTCGCCGGAGGCGGCGAAGTAAGTTTGCCCTTGCGCGGCCATCTCCTGGTAAATGGGATTCTCCGCCGCGGCCTCGTTGCCGTATCCATAGGAACAGCTAAACTGCTTGGCGATGTTTTCCGAGGTCATTTTGTTGAGTATCACCACGGCGCCGGATACACTGCCGCTGTAACCGTCGGCACAGCATTCGTAGACGCGAACCTGGCTCAGGCCAGGGGCCATGCCGATGGGCGTGACGATGTCCAGGACCGCCTCCGCGTCGTTGCCTCCGTCGCCCATGGGAGCGGTCAGTCCGCCCAGCAGCACATTGTTGACTGGGACCGAGTTGGTCTTGCCCACCGAGGTGAAATACAGATTCACATCCAGAACGTCGTAGCCGCTGAACTCCAAAAGCCCAACCGCTTGGCCGCTGCCGTTCAGCGGGCCGCTGCCGTAGTACGCCTCGCGCATATCGCTGACCAGGTACGAGCTATATGGGCCGCTTCCGGTCGGAGACGGGGGATACGGCGCCAAGGGGTTCAATACCGTGGACTGCATCCGCCGGGGCGTTGAGAAGTTGTCCAGGCCGGAGACAAACCGCAGCGGCACGCTCAATTCGATCGAAGGCTCGCGATCCGGCGAATAGAAGTCGCGGTCTTCCGTCGGATGCCTGTATTCCGTCATCGCCACATGGAAGGCCCGGTTCACATTGGAGGCCAAGCCGTCCACTTCCACCAGCATACGGTTCCTGGGCGTATCCATCACTGTCAAACCGTTGGCTCGGGCGAAATCGACCACAGCCTGGTAGTCCTGTATGGTGGGACCGTACTTTTCGGTGAACTCATCCACGGAAAGATATTTGCGGAAATCGGGGCTGCTGGGGTCGTAGAGACGCTGCAGAAAGCCGTCCAGGTCGGCCTGATTGCGCAGCGGCAATTGGAGGGCGAGGTGAAGGTGACGAGAAGGGGAGACCGCCCCCACCCTGGTTGCCTTCCCTTGGGCAACTTCGGGACGAAGATGATTGCGCAAGACCTGAAGCGGTATCTGGGCCTGAGATGCGCACAAGAACAGCAGGAAAGCAACCGGGGCGAGAACCGCGGCCGGTCCCGGCGCCAAACGCTTGCAAACTCTTTCTGTCTTTCCCATGATTCTTATCTCCTTTCAGGATGCTTGCGGAACTCGACGCTTGAGGGTATCGGAATTTTTGAGATTTCAGTATGCGCATTCCAGTGTCTATTCAGCAGTTGCATTTAACCTTGCCGATCCGTCATTCACTCACAACCGGAAGATGCGGGGCGCTTCCAATCCCATCGGAACGTTCGTTGGATAGCGGTCGCGGCGAAGCAGCCGCGAACGCACTCGCCGCGCACCGTCTCGATGGCCGATTCAAATGGCATTCGACTTGGCGGACGAGCGATATTCCGATGGTTGCGTTCAGCGCATATGGCAAACTTGTTCGGTTGCGCGATTGTTTATAGTCGTACCGGCATAAGTATGTCAAGGAATTGTTCGATGCGCCAGCGATGGAGAATACTCCCGTCTTTGCCGCTCCAAATCGTAACCATAACCAAAGTACCGACGGTACGGCCCCCCTTCAACCTCATGCGCGTGGAACTTCGGCTCCGCCATGTAAAATCGGGTGCAACCGAATGATTGAAACGACTCCAGCGGCTGCCGCCCAGGCCGCCCGCGCCGCGCGGGATTCGGAGTTGCGGGCGGAAGGCCAAACCCTGGACCAGGATCGAGGCTCACAGGACAGCCATCCTCCCATCGTTCAGGTGGGCGGCCTCAAAAAGAGTTACCGAACCGAGCGCGGCGCGCTCCATCTCTTCGACGGACTCGATTTGACGGTCGAGGCCGGCGAGATGGTGGCTATTGTCGGGCAATCCGGCGCGGGAAAGAGTACGCTTTTGCAGATACTGGGCGCGCTGGATGCTCCGTCGGCGGGAACGGTGCGTTGCGCTTCGATCGATGTAGCCCGGCTTTCGCGGCGGGAAGCGGCGGCTTTTCGCAACCGCGAGATCGGCTTCGTCTGGCAGTTCCATTATCTGCTGCCGGAGTTTACGGCGGTGGAGAACGTGGCCATGCCGCTTTTGGCGCGCGGCGTGGCGAAGCGGGAGGCGCTGGCCGCGGCCGCCGCGTGGATCGGAGAGGTTGGCTTGGAGGATCGCGGCGGCCATCGTCCCGGCGAACTCTCCGGCGGGGAACAGCAGCGTGTGGCATTGGCCCGAGCGCTGGTGAACCGTCCCCGGTTGCTGCTGGCCGACGAACCCACCGGCGATTTGGACGAGACGACTGCCGGACGGGTCTTCGATCTGATCGAACGGCTGCACAGGAGCCACGGGCTAACCTCGATACTTGTGACGCACAACCTTGACCTGGCGGCGCGCTGTACGCGAAGATTGCGGCTCGAAGCGGGAAAGCTGGTCAGTTTGACAAAGCGTTCCCAAAGCGGTACGGGCGACGGCTGCATTTGACGAAAGATGCACCATTTGGACGGTTTGTGAGTCTTAATGAAGTAGGCGGCGGGGAGTGGGATAAGTCTTCTCCAATTCCATGCCGCGATGGGCAGGATGGTACTCCATCAGGCAGCTTGACTGCCGGAGGCAAACGGACGGAAGATCGTCGCAACCATCCCAAAGAGCTGTTCGGAGCGTGAGCGGCATATCCACGGGACTCCGGCGGCGAGGTTCGAGAGAGGCGCGCGCGGGTGGTGGGCTGAAGCCGGAGGTTGACCGGACGGCCACTCCGGCCCTAGGCCTGCAAGGGAAGACAAAAGGGGAGAGAGTATGTTCGAACGCTATACGGAGAAAGCGAGGCGCGTGATCTTCTTCGCGCGGTATGAGGCCAGCCAGTTCGGTTCGCCTTATATCGAGACCGAGCACCTGCTGCTGGGCCTGCTGCGCGAGGACAAGGCGTTGACCAACCGCTTCCTGCGCTCGCACCAGTCGGTGGAGTCGATCCGCAAGCAGATCGAGGCGCACACCACCATCCGCGAAAAAGTCTCGACCTCTGTGGACCTGCCGCTCTCGAACGAGTGCAAGCGCGTTCTGGCATACGCGGCGGAGGAAGCAGAGCGCCTGGGGCACAAGCACATCGGCACCGAACATCTGCTCCTGGGCTTGCTGCGCGAAGAGAAATGCTTTGCCGGGGAGATACTCCAGGAGCGCGGCCTCAAGCTGGCGCAGATTCGAGAGGAACTGGCCCGAGTCACCCAGGAGAAAGCGCCAACGCAGCCGCGGCAGCGCGAGTCCAGCCTGCTGGCCGAGTTCAGCCGCGACCTCACGCAGGCGGCCATGGACGGGCAACTCGATCCCCTTGTTGGCCGCGACAGCGAATTGGAGCGCGTCGTGCAAATCCTCTGCCGCCGCACCAAGAACAATCCTGTGCTGATCGGCGAACCGGGGGTGGGCAAGACAGCCATTGTCGAAGGCCTGGCGCAGCGCATCGCCGACGGCGAAGTGCCCAGCTTCCTGGCGGACAAGAAGGTGCTTGGCCTCGATCTCTCTCTCATCGTCGCCGGAACCAAGTACCGCGGGCAGTTCGAGGAGCGGCTCAAGACCATCATGAAGGAGTTGATGGAGAATCAGAACTCCATCGTTTTCATCGACGAGTTGCATACGCTGGTCGGCGCCGGCTCCGCCGAAGGTTCGCTCGACGCGGCCAACATACTCAAGCCGGCGCTCAGCCGCGGCGAGATTCAGTGCATCGGCGCGACCACGCCGGGCGAGTACCGCAAATCCATCGAGAAGGACCGTTCTCTGGAGCGGCGCTTCCAGGCCGTCAAGGTGCCGCCGCCCAGCGAGGCCGACGCCATCAAGATCATTCACGGCATCAAGGACCGCTACGAGAAGTTCCACGCCGTCAGTTACACCGACGAGGCGGTCGAGTTCTCGGTCTCGCACTCCAGCCGCTACATCCCGGACCGCTTCCTGCCCGACAAGGCCATCGACCTGATCGACGAGGCCGGAGCGCGCGTGAAGCTGCGCCAGACCTCGCTGCCCGAGGAGATCACCGAGGTGCAGAAGCGCATCAAGTTCATCGTGCATCGCATGGACTCGGCGATCGCCAACCATGAGTTCGAGAAGGCGCGCTTCTACTCCGACGAGGAGCGCAAGGAGCGCGAGAACCAGCGCGCCCTGCGCGACAAGTACCACCTGGACGACGCCGCCTCTGGCATCGTCGGTCGCGAGGACATCGAGGACGTGGTGAGCCGCTGGACCGGCGTTCCGGTGACCAGCATCAAGGAAGAAGAGACGCAAAAGCTGCTGCGCGTGGAAGAAGAACTGCACAAGCGCGTCATCTCCCAGGAGAAGGCCATCTCCGCACTGGCGCGCGCCATTCGCCGTTCCCGCGCAGGTCTCAAGTCGCCCAACCGCCCCATCGGCAGCTTTTTGTTCCTCGGCCCAACCGGCGTGGGCAAAACCGAGATGGCCCGCACCCTGGCGCTGTTCCTCTTCGGCTCCGACAAGGCTCTCATCCGCTTCGATATGTCGGAGTTCATGGAGAAGCACTCCGTCTCCAAGCTGATCGGCTCGCCTCCGGGCTACGTCGGTTACGAGGAGGGCGGCCAACTCACCGAGCGCGTCAAGCGTTCGCCTTACTCGGTTGTGCTGCTCGACGAGGTGGAGAAAGCGCACCCCGACGTCTTCAACATTCTGCTCCAAGTCTTCGAGGACGGACAGTTGACCGATGGGCTGGGCAACACCGTCGATTTCAAGAACGTGATCCTCATCATGACCTCGAATATCGGCGCCCGTCACCTGATGAAGAAGCAGGGACTGGGCTTCCAGAGCGACCGCGAAGACATTGTCAGCGACAAGGTCGAGGAGTTGGTCAAGCAAGAGGTGAAGAAGACCTTCAATCCGGAGTTCCTCAACCGACTGGACGAAGTGATCCTTTTCCAATCCTTGTCGGACGGCGACCTGATTCAGATCGTAGAACTGCTGGTTCAGCAGCTCAATTCCAATCTCGCCCAGAAGTCCATCACCATCTCGGTCACCGAGGAGGCCAAGAAGTGGATTCTCGACAAGACCCTGGTCGATCGCAGCTACGGAGCGCGCCCACTGCGCCGCGCCTTGCAGCGTTACGTCGAGGACCCCTTGTCCGAAGCCCTGATCGCCGGAAACATCTCCACCCGCCCGGCCTTCCTGGAGGTCTATCTCGATGCCAACCAGCTCTTCTACCGCCCAGTAAGCGCGGATGAAAGCGCCAGCGAAGAGAAAGCCGCCGGCATTCTTCTCTTCAGCAACTGAGGCGGAATTATCCGGCCCTTTACCGCCGGAATTGAACGCAAAGAGAAGACCCATGCCGCAGCCTGGGTCTTCTTTTTGGAAGCGACGCGCTCGACTACATTGCGGCGGCAAAATCGGGAACGAGGTCCGCGGCATTGGCTTGCAGGAACTCGGTCATCCGCGCTGCCATGCCGGCATAAGCCGACTCGGCGCGGAGCGCGTTCGAGCAGATGCTTTCATTGACCTCGCTCATGGCGTACTTTGCCAGAGCGGTCAGGACGCAAACGCGAATCTGGATGGCGTCGCAGCGCAGGGTTGCCAGAAGCCGGCGATCGACGGAGTCGCTGTTGCGGGCGGCATAGTCGGCCATCTCCAGCATCACGCCGGCGTTCTCGTGGATCGCCCAAAGACCGTATGCGCCTTGGATGCGCTTCCATTTCTCATCCGGCGCGGCGTTCAGTCCTTCATCCGAAAGACAGCGATCGACCACCTCGCGGGCGTTCCAGTCCGGGCGCAGACGCGCCACAAGCGAATCCCACGATTGGGCATTGCGGCGGCGAACGCCGACTCGCCATCGGTTGAAATACGCTGCCGCGGCTGCGATCGCGCCCACTTGGAGCAGAACAAGCATCGTCGGTCCTCCTTGAACCGGAAAACGGCGGCCCTTCGGTTCTTCCCGGCAACCGCGTCTTCTTCCGGCTGTTCCTACTCTGCTCATCGTTCCGTTATCGAAGAAACATTAGAAACCTGAAGTAACCTTCGATTTGGTGGCGGTTACTTCAGTGATGAATACCTGGGCTTTCCTGGAGAAGCTGGCTTACCGACGACAGGGGGAATCATCGCGCGTCGCGCTTGACCGCCATGACGAGCCGAACGGGAGTTCGCCATCCGCAAGAAGGGTCATCGCATGGGAGTGACTTTAGCTAGCAATTCCGGTATACTTTGGTTTTTATTTCGAGCGTCTATCGAATGGGAGAGACGAGTGGAGGATTGCACAATCTTGGATTTGGCCTTCAAGGGGGAGAGAAACTATCTGCGCGCCGGCGATATTCATACAGCCCTCGTCAAATTGGCTTGGGATCGTTTCGGCCCTCAGGCGGAGGTGAATTCGTTGACCATTCGCCGCCCCTTCCGACACGCCATTCAGGTATCGTTTGAGCCTTCGGCCGAGTTCTCCGGTTCGTTCCGCGTTCGCCATGACGCTGAAAGCATTCCGGGCTGGCTACGCGATACGGGCAACCCGGTGGCCCGCCGCATTCCCTACGATACCTCTCCCTTGCCGGCCGCCGCGGTTTCCGGCCCCGGCTTTGCCCGGATCATGGAGCCGCTACCGGGATTCGCGGCGCTCGACACGGTCGTTTGCATGAGTAAACTGGTCGCCCAACAAACTTCTCCGCGACACTGGTGGCTCTGCCGCTTGAATCTGGACTCTCCGCTCACCGAAACGTGCCCTATCGAGGTCCGGATGCTGCAAAATCTCGGCGGACAGTTTCTTGTCTTGGAGATCGTTCAAGGCGGATTGGCGATCGGAACATTGCATTGCATACTCGACGGCGCAAATTGCAAGGAGGCGGCCCATGGCCCAACTAACTGATTCGCTCGATCGTACGACGCTTCCCGTCACTGCCGACCAAATCCGCGAGTTGATCGCCGGTCTCGATACCGTCGTCAAGTTCAGGGAACTCAAGGACGACACTCCGTTCGGCAAAGCCGGGGCGGACTCGCTGGATGTGTTCAATATCGTCATCGCTGTCGAGGACAGATACGGCATCGCCATACCCAGCGATCGTCTAGGCTCGGTGAACACTCTCGGCAAGATGGCCGGATACCTCAACGAGAGATTGTCATGAGCGGCTTTCGCACCCGCCGTTTCCAAGACGGCGATGAACAAGAACTCAACGCCGTCTACAATCGCGTCACCGCTCGCGACCGCAGAGGGCAAGCGCGGCCGGACGCGTATGTGGATTGGTTTTGGCGTCGGGCGCCCGGCGGTCCGGCCGACAGTTGGGTGATCGAGACGCAAGACGGCGAGGGATGGAAGATTGTGGGACATCATGGCCTCTGCCCGTTTCGCTTCACCCTCGGAGATCGAGATATGCTCTGTGCGAAGACCATGAGCAGTTTTCTTCTGCCCGAATATCGCGACAAATTCCTCTATCTCGGCTTCGAACGGCAGTGCCTCCGGGAGGCGGATGCGCGCTTCGACGCCACTTACTCCGTGGCCCCTGGGACCGCGCGGTTGCGAAAGAGTTTCGGATACCGGAACTATGGCAACTGGATATCCTTCGAGCGTGGATTTCATCCCTTGCACCTGGCCTATCGCTCCATGAGTTACCTCGCCGGCCATTATTCTTACCCCCTTCGGCTTCGTTTGCAGCGCGCGCTGGCCGCGGTTTCGGCGGTGCCCCGGCGGAAACCCCCCATCGAGCTGGTCGAGCTCGACAACGCCGGGGCCGCGTCGTCCCGTTTCTTCGCGGACTTCTGGACGGAAGCTCGCCTCGACGCCGGCATGGCTCCGCGGCGCGATGCCGCCGACTTGGATTGGCGCTTCTGGAAAAACCCCTTCTTCGAGGGAGTTACGTTGACTTATTCGTGGCCGGAGGGCGGACGCGCCTTTTGCGTGATCGAGACTTGGAATCCTCTCTGCCACGCGATCGCCGATATCTTCATCACTCCCGCCAATGCCCAGAGGTTTGAATGGCTGCTCGACGCTCTCTTCGCATGGTGCGCGGGGCACGGAGCATTGGCTCTTCGATGCTTGACCACTCCCAGGGGCGCGCCGCCTCAGCTGATGGAAGTATTGCGGCGCAAGATGAGCCCCTGTCCCTTGGCAAGATCCTCGGCCTATGAACTGCCCCGGCGCTTTTCTCCACAAGGAAAAGCCAAGATCGCCGGCGATCTTCCCGACTGGAATACGACCGAATTGTTGATAAGCGCGTGAACGGGCAAGGCGCCATCGAATGCGCCGTCGCGGATTCGATGGCGCCTATTGCAAGCTACTCGCGCACGACCTTTACGAAGACGCCGTCGGGCAGTTCGCCTTCCAACAGGTGAACCACGCCGTCCTTCACATAGCCTTCGAGTATCTGGCGGGTGGGTTTGGCGGCAGGCGGGGGAACTGGGCGAACTGACGCGGGAGCGGCGGGCCTGGCGATGGGCTGACTTGCCGCTGTGACAGTTCCGCTGCCTGGCGATCTCCCCATCGCTCTATCCATGGCTTCGTTGGCCAGGCGGTCGGCGGTCTTGTTGCCGCCGCGCAAGGTGTGACGCATCTCGAAGCTGTCCATTCCGCGGGAGAGCCGCTTGGCCTCTTCGTAAAGCGGGCGCAGGATGGGGCTGGCGACTTTGTACTTGCCCTGCATCTGCTTGACCATCAGTTCGGAGTCGGAGACCACGCGCAAGCGCTTGACGTTATGCGCGACGGCCCACTTCAGAACGCCCAGCAAGCCGGAGTATTCGGCGTAGTTGTTGGTCTGGATGCCGACGAACTCGCTGAGTTCGGCCAGGACGCGGCCCTTTGCGTCTTCGAGGACGGCGCCGTAGCCGGAGGGTCCGGGATTGCCGCGCGAGCCGCCATCGCAGTGGGCGATAATCCAGTCGTTGGCCGCCTCGGCGGCGGATGATGCAAAGAGATTTCCGTTCATCGCTTTCCAGTGTAACGGGCATTGCCGGCGTATCGCCAAGGCGGCGAATTTGCGTTTCGGCGCGACCTGCCGGGCCGCTCACCAATGCGGCATGATTGCGTCTGTTGCAGTGCGATACCCGGAGCGGAGATTCGATGGCGACGAATGCGGCGATTTACCCTGCATCTTCGGCTCAAGCCCCAACCTCTTTGGCGTGGCCGCCTGCAAGAAGGGTAAAATCCTCCACAGGCATGGCTACCACGGCGATGGGCGGAACGAAGACCGCGGCGGAGCGGATGCGGGATCGCGCCCCGGAGATGGAACTGATCCGCCAGGCGCAGGCCGGTTCGCGGGCGGCCTTCGATACGCTGGTGCGGCAGTACGAGCAGCAGGTGCTGCGGTTGGCGCTGCACCTTACTGGATCGGAGCACGATGCCGAGGATATTTATCAGGAGGCGTTTCTCAAGGCGTACCGCTACTTGGGGAATTTCCGCTTCGAGTGCTCGTTTTATACCTGGATTTATCGGATTGTCACCAATCTTTGCTTGGATCAGATGCGGCGGCGCAAGACTCGGCGCGAGGACCGCTCGGTTTTTCTGGACCACTCCGGCGTGGAGTTCGACCTGCTGGCGGCGGTCTCCGACGACCGGTCGTTTTCAAACCCGGCCAAGGAGTTGGACCGCAAGCTGCTGGGCGACAGGATTCAGGATGCGCTGGGGAAGCTCACCCCGCGCGAACGCATGGTCTTCGAATTGAAGCACTACCAGGGACTCCGGCTGAGGACGATCGGAGAGATGCTGAATACGACGGAAGAGACCGCCAAGAATACGCTCTTTCGCGCCACCAAGAAACTGAGGGCGAATTTGGCGGGGTTGCGGCGGTAGAGAGCGCCTTGGCATTCCCACATTTGCGGGAAGCCGGACAGTTGGGCGAATGGCGGGGCTTTTGGGGCTGGAAGGACGTGAGTATGAACTGCGAGGTTGCACACGAACGGATCGTGACGGCGGCTTACGGAGAGTTGGCCGACGAACAGGCGCATGAGCTGGAGAGGCACCTGGGCGGCTGCGCGGCCTGCGCCGGGGAGCGGGAACAGATGCGGGCGCTGAAGGTGCTGGCCGATGCCTATCCTGTTCTGGAGCCGGAGGCCAACCTGGTGGCGCGTTCGCGGTTGCGGTTGGAGGAGGCGCTGGACGCGCTTCCGCCCAAACGCTGGTACGAATGGCTGGGGCAGCGCATTGGGAACGGCGTCGCCAGTTTGTGGGCGGCTCCGATGATGGCTTCGCTGCTTTTGTTGGTCGGCGCGGGGGCGGGGATTTTAGGCGGCTACGAGTACGCGCTGGTCCGCGCCGCGCGTACACCGCAAACCAATCAGGCGGCTGGCGCGCCGCTATCCTCGCCCGTGCCGGATACTCCGGGCGCGCCGGTTGAAATCTCCAATGTATCGAGCGTGGTTAGTCAGCCGAACAGCCACCGGGTCGAGGTTCGCTACAGCCAGGTGGTGCCGCGCCAGATCGAAGGTTCGCTGGACGACCCGGCGATCAGGCAATTGCTGATGCTGGCCTCGGCGAACTCGGCCTCGGCCGGAGTGCGGGACAATTCGGTGGGCCTTTTGGCGGACGAGTGCCGCTCCGGACACAGTTGCCGCGCCGGGGGCATTCAGAATGCGCTGATGGTGACGCTGCGCTACGACCGCGATGCAGGCGTGCGCGCGAAGGCGCTCGAAGGGCTGGAGCCTTACGTGGGCCAGGACGTTGAGGTGCGCAACGCGATTCTGGACGCGCTGATGAACGACTCCGACCCGCGCATTCGCACTGCGGCGATCGGCATTCTGGAGCCGGTTCAGGGCGATACCAGCGTTCGGCAAGTGCTGCATTCGGTGGCCAATACGGACGTAAACCCGCATATTCGCACCGTTTCCAGGCAAGTGTTGAGCAGGGAACCGGAGATTCAGTAAGCAGCTGCGCCTTTCGGCAAGCGCATCGTCGAAGAAGAATGCGGAGCCGGACGAAACCGATCGGGGAGAAGCTGGGATGAAGCGCTTTTTGGGGCCGTACAGTTGTGTTGGATGGGTTGCGTTGCTGGCGGGCGCGCTGTCGCCCCGCGGCTCCGCGCAGACGCGGGAGATGGCGCAGTTCTTCGAGTGGCCCAGTCCCTTGTCGCTGCACTCCGGTTCGCAAGGCTATCTGGGCGTGGACCTGACCGACGTGGACAACGAAAAGGCACAGGCGCTCAAGCTCAAAGAGGCGCGCGGCGCGGTGATCACGCTGATCGATCACGACGCTCCGGCGGGAAAGATCGGGCTGAAGGTCAACGACGTGGTGCTGAAGCTGAACGGACAGAGCGTCGAGGGGGCCGAGCAGTTGCGGCGGATGCTGCGGGAGATTCCCGCCGGCCGCCAGGTGAGCCTGGTCATCAGCCGCGACGGCAATGTGCAGACGCTGGCAGTGGAACTGGCCGATCGCCGGTTGATGGAACACGATGCCTGGAACAGGCTCCGCAACGGCAGCGACAGTTCGGCGCAAGCGCCGGAGATGGGGATGCTATCCAGCGGAGGCGACAGTTCCCCGCCGGGCGGCTTTCATATGCCGTTCTTCGGCAGCAGTCTGAATGTGGGCGCGATGGTGGAGCCGCTGACCTCGCAGATGGCCGAGTACCTGGGCGTGCCGAACGGGCTGATGGTCAAACAGGTGGCGCGCCGCAGCGAAGCCGAGACGGCGGGACTCCGGGCCTTCGACGTGATCCTCAAAGTTGGGCCGGAGTCGATCGTCACCACCGCCGATTGGGAGCGCTCTCTCCATGCCAACCAGGGCAAGCCGGTGCAGGTGACGATTCTGCGCGACCGAAAGCTGCAAACCGTGACCTTGCAGGTGGACTCGAAGCGCCATCAGGGATGATGGGGTTGCAATGCCCGAATCCCATCTCTATCGGGAAGTCGGTAACCGAGCTGATCGCACAGTTTCAATCGCGCGGCGATCTTCCGCGAGTTCGAACGGACATCGAAACGCTTGTATCGGAGATGGAATGCAAGCGGATGGATAGCAATCCGGGAATCCCGGTTCGGCCCCATTTGCATCCTCTGTACAATGAAACAGTGACCAAACTTTCCCTTCCAGCGGCCCCTTCCGTGGGCTTTATCTCTTTAGGCTGTCCCAAGAACCTCGTCGATTCCGAGGTGATGATGGGCCTGCTGGATCGCGCCGGCGCGCGGCTAACGGCCCATCCCGAAGAGGCCGAAATCCTTGTCGTGAACACGTGCAGCTTCATCGATACGGCCAAGCAGGAGTCGGTCGATACCATCCTGGAGATGGCCCGCTACAAGAGTTCCGGCTCGGCCAAGAAACTGATCGTCGCCGGCTGCCTGGTCGAGCGCTACCGCGACGAAATCCGTAAAAGCATCCCCGAAGTGGACGCCGTCGTCGGCACCGGCGAACTGGAGGCAATTCTTGAAGCCGCCGGCCTAGCCGCCCCGGTTGCCGCGCCTTCGCCCTTTCACATCCTCACGGCCGGCACCTCCGCGCAAACCCATCCCGGCCAGGAGTCGCAGGCGGGAACTCATAAAGTACCCCCCAGCTTCCGCCCCGAAGGCGACCGCCGCGAGCGCCAGGGCCGCTTTCGCCGCGACGATTGGCAGGGCGCGGCGCATCTGCTGCCCACCTATCTCTACGACGAAACTACCCCACGGGTGCTTGCCACGCCCAAGTCTTCGGCTTACATCAAGATCGCCGAGGGCTGCGACCACCCCTGTTCCTTCTGCGTCATCCCCAACCTGCGCGGAAAATTCCGCTCCCGGCGCTTCGAGTCGGTGGTTGCCGAAGCCCGCCGCCTTGTCTCCCAGGGCATCCAGGAGATCACCCTCATCGGCCAGGATACGACCTGCTACGGCGAAGATCTCGGCCTCAAAGACGGCCTCGCGCTCTTGCTCGACGCGCTGGCCGGCATCGAAAGCCTGCGCTGGCTCCGCTTCCTCTACGCCTACCCCAACCGCATCACCGCGCGCCTGCTGGAGACCATCGCCAAGCACGACAATATCTGCAAATATCTGGACGTGCCGCTCCAGCACGCGGCCCCCGCAGTTTTGAAGCGCATGAAGCGCGGCGGCGGCCCGGAGATTTTCCTCAAAACTCTCGAAAGAGTCCGCGCCGCCGTTCCCGGAATCGCTCTTCGCACCTCCTTCATCGTCGGCTTCCCAGGCGAGTCGCTCCGCGATTTCGAGGTATTGGAGGAGTTTATTCAGGAAGCGCGATTCGACTGGCTCGGCGTCTTCAGTTACTCCGACGAAGAAGGCTCCGCCGCCTTCTCGCTCGATGACAAACTCCCCAAGCGCAGCATCGAAGCCCGCAAGCGCGGATTGATGAAGGCGCAGAGGGAAATCTCCAAGCAAGCTAAACGGCGGTGGGTGGGCCGCGAGTTAGTCCTGCTTGCCGAAGGCGAAAGCCTGGAAACTCCGCTCTTGTGGGAAGGCCGCACCCAATTTCACGCCCCGGAGATCGACGGCAAGGTCTACATCAACGACTTGGGCGATTTGGAAACCCTGGCCAACGGCTGCTTCTACAGAGCGGAGGTCGCCGAAGCCCATGAGTACGACCTTGTCGCCCGCGTGGTCTCCGGCCCGCTGTGAGCCGGCGCTCCGGCCGCGCACTGTTCGCTTCGGCGTATCATTGAAGACAATCGGGAGTGTCGAATGGCGGAATTCGCTTTGCGCATCGATGGAATGCACTGCGGGGCCTGCGTTCGCCGCGTCGGTCAGGCGCTTGCCTCGGTCGAGGGAGTCACGGTCAATGAAGTGCGCGTGGGAGCGGCGCGCTTCGCTTCCAGCCTGGACCCCGCGCCTGTCGATCTTGCGCTGGCCGCTCTGGCCAACGCCGGCTTTACCGCCCATGTGGAAGAATGAGGCGGTCGCCGAGGGACGATCAGTTTTGGATCAGTTCTGCCTCTCCATCCCTCTGGATGCAATCTCCCGTTTCTTCCCGCGTTTCCGGTCCCGCATCCACCTGCTCTTGCCAGCCGATGAGGTGCTGGTTGCCGGTAATGAGCCTGGCTCCTCGCGTAAACGTGAAATAGGTCCATATCCACGCGGCGAAGACCGAAAGCCGGTTGCGGAAGCCGATGAGAAAGAAGATATGCACGATGAGCCAGGTGATCCAGGCGGGAAAGCCGCTCAAGTCGGCCTTGAAGGGCCATTTGACTCGGGCAACCGCATCCATGCGTCCGATGGTGGCCATATCGCCCTTGTCGAAGTAGTGGAAGGCGGGGCGCGGCCTGTCGGCGAGATCGGCGGCGATCATCTTGGCCACGTGGTCTCCCATCTGCATCGCCGGCTGGGCCACTCCGGGAACCTGATGGCCGTCCTGCTCGACATGGGCCAAGTCGCCGATCACGAAGACCTCCGGCAACCCAGGCGGATTGAGCCGCTGGTCCACCACGACGCAGCCGCGCCGGTCCACGGGAACGCCGAGCAGCTTGCCCAGCGGCGAGGCTTGTACGCCCGCTGCCCATAGAGTTACCGCCGATTCGATACGCTCGCCGCACAATTCCACCCAGCCCGGCCCGATGGCGGTCACGTGGCCTCCGTTATGCACCTCGACGCCCAGCCGGCCCAACGCGGCTTTGGCCTTGGCGGAAAGTTTCTCCGGGTAGGCGGCCAGAACCCGCGGCGAACCCTCCAGCAGCAGAACCCGCGCCTTGCACGGATCGATGCTGCGGAAGTCATGGCGCATGAACAGATTGGCAATATCCGAGATGGCCCCGGCCAGTTCCACGCCGGTCGGTCCGCCGCCGATGACCACAAAATTCAGCGGTGGATGCCAGCCGTGCTCGACCATCTGCCGCTCGGCCAGTTCGAAGGCCAGCAGAACGCGGCGACGAATCTCCAGCGCATCCTCGATCGTTTTGAGTCCGGGAGCGAGAGGCGCCCAATCGTCCTTGCCGAAGTAGGAGTGGGTGGCGCCGGTGGCCAGAACCAGGTAGTCGTAGGGGAGATTGGCGCCGCTACCGAGCGCAATCTGCCGCGCGGAGGCATCGATGCCCACCACCTCTTCCATCAGTACATTGGTGTTTTGGTGATTGCGCAGGATGGAGCGGATGGGCTGGGCGATGTCCGCGGGCGAGAGCACGGCCAGCGCCACTTGATAGAGCAACGGCTGAAAGGTGTGGTGATTGCGCCGGTCCACCACGGTCACATCCACCGGCAGGCAGGCCATTCCGTTGGCTGCGTGAATGCCCGCGAATCCGCCGCCGACGATCGCCACGCGAGGGCGTTTGGCCGGCGTTTGCGGCAAGATTTCCGTCGCTTTTCCCATGCGTTCCGCCTCACACCCTATCTACAGGATGCGGAAGAGGGGCGGGAAGAATCATCTTGTGCAACGGGCTGTGCGCAATTGTTCGGGTTGCGGACACTTTCTAAGGTTCCCGGTTGGGGCAGCGATAACAGGATGGGAAGGTGTCTATGTCCACTCAAGTCGTTGCCGCAAATCCACTCGTCGAATCGTCTTCCGACAGTTCAGCCGCGGAGAAGTCGGTTGCGCTGCGCTATATGGCGCGCCAGCCCATTCTGGATGAGAAGAACAATCTCTTCGGATACGAGTTGCTGCTTTGGAATGGGAGGGGTCGGGCGCTCGGAGCCGAGCGCGGAGCGGAGGCCGGGAATGCAACCGCCGCCGATACCATGGCAATCTCCGGGCTGGAGCATATGGCAGGGGGTTTGCCGGCCTTCGTCAATTGCTCCATCGACTCGTTGACCGCGCAGTGGGAGCGCATTCTGGCTCCCAGCCGCACCGTGGTGGAACTTCCCGGAGACTCCGACCCCACGCCGGGCCTGATTTCAAGTTGCCGCAAACTGAAGGCGTCGGGATTCCAATTGGCGCTTATGGATTGCACCGGTAAGCCGGAATCCAGGCATCTGGTGGAGATGGCCGACTTCATCAAGGTGAATATCGAAAAATACAATGCCGCCGATCGCCGCAAGATGCTGGATCGGCTGAAGGGCGCCTCGGCGCGCCTGGTTGCGGAGAGCGTGGAGACCCAGCCGGATTTCCATGAGGCCCGGAAGGAAGGTTTCAAGCTCTTTCAGGGGTACTATTTCTGCCGTCCGGAACCCGCGAAGAGCCACAAGATCGCCGGCAACCGCTACGTCCATCTGGAAATCCTGGAACTGATGCAATACGAGCCGTTGGACCTGGATAAGTTGAGCCAGTTGGTGATGTGCGACGCCTCGTTGACCTACCGGCTTCTGCGGCTGGTGAACTCGCCGGTATGCGGTATGCGCCAGGAGGTGACCTCAATCAAGTCGGCGCTCATGCTGCTCGGCGAGGAGACCGCGCGCTGCATGGCCATGATGGCCATCGCCAGCGACTTCAACCACGGCCAGCCGGCGGAGATTCTGCGCATGGCCTTCGAGCGGGCGCGCTTCTGCGAACTTGCCGCCAAACTCTGCGGACTTATCCCCACCGAGCAATATCTGATCGGCATGATCAGTATGTTTCCGGCGATGCTTCGCCTGCTGATGGAGGATGTCGTCAAGTCGATGCCGCTGCGCGAAGCGGCCTGCCAAGCGTTGTTGGGGTCCATCAACGCGGAGAGTACGCTCTTGTATTGGCTGGTGTGCCACGACAGCGGGGATTGGGAATCCTGCGATTCCATCATGCGGGCCAGTGGAATGCGTTACGAAGATGTGATGAGGTGCCATACCGAGGCGATCGGCTGGGCCGCCAGCGCTCTGGCCGCCGCGGAATGATCGGTTGAGGGCTGGCGGGTGGCGCAGGAAACCGTTCCGTATGCCCATCGCGACAGAACGGAGATTGCCGAGCCGGCAGGTTCCGGCTTCCTCGCTCCCCTCGCATTCATTCCGCGCCCATCTCGCGCAGGATGGCCACCGAGGCCGACGCGCCGATGCGGTTGGCTCCGGCTTCGAGCAGCGCGCTCACATCGGTGAGCGAACGGATGCCTCCCGCTGCCTTGATGCCGCAGCGCGCGCCCGCCACGCCGCGCAGCAGGGCTACGTCCGACGGGGTTGCCCCGCCGCCGGAAAATCCGGTCGAGGTCTTGAGGAAGTCCGCCCCGGCATGGATGGCAATCTCGGCGGCGCGCAGCTTTTCTTCCATATTGAGCAGGGCGGTCTCAAGAATCACCTTGAGCAGGGCGCCGTGACGATGGGCCACGGCCGCCACCGTCTGGATGGCGTGCAGCACGGCATGGTAGTTTCCGCTCTTGAGCTGGCCGATGGGCAGAACCATATCCAGTTCGCGGGCGCCCATGCGGGTCAGCGCGGCCGCCTCGTCGCGCAGCGTGGAGACCAGCGAGGCCCCCAGCGGGAAGCCGATCACGACGCCCACGGGAACCCCGGTTCCAGAAAGCGCCGCGACGGCCGCCGGCACCCAGATGGGGTTCACCATCACGCAGGCGAAGCGATAGCGAATGGCCTCTTCGCAGAGCTGTTCCACTTGGCGGCGTGTGGACTCCGGCTTGAGCAGAGTGTGGTCGATGACGCCCGCCAGAGTCTGCCAGTCTGCCAGGGTCTGCGCCGCGAAAGCGGCTGAATCGAAGAATCCGTTCTCGAACTCCAGGTCGGCATCGTGAATGGGGGTAATTGTAGCCATGAATCATGCTCCTTGCCGGAAGATCGCGGCTCTTTCAAACCGGCTGAACGGATACCGCGCGGAAGTAGTGTCGAGTCTCCGCGGCTCAGCGCCTTTTCGACTTCGGCGCCTCCCGGCCTAAACCGCAAAGCGGTTGCGGTCTGTTCGGCGGTCGGACTTGCGAAGAGTGTGCTTGCTCACTTGCGGCCGCTTATTGCGGAAACGAGCGCTACCAGCGCGGGCCGGAGACGGCGTGAAGATAGATTGAGAGTTGCGCGCGTACCGGAGGGGCCTGCGCTAAAGGGAAGCATATCGGCAACGCAAATACTGCAAGCGAATTGAATCTCAAACTGCGCATCTGGTTGGGCCTTTCTTGGTGGGCATGGCAACTGCCCTGGCCGGAGAATACTACTTTTTGTCTCTTTTGCGCTGCCTGAACGCCAATTTTTTCGCTTTTGCCGGCGTTCGTTCTCCATTGGCCGGAGGAAATCGCTGATGCCCTCAGCCGTTCAGGCTGGCGGCGATTGGAATTGTGCGGATTTCTTCCCTCGCCTTCCTTTCCGGCCCGGGCGCGTCGAAGACTCGGTCGTCCCTGTTCGCCGCTGTCATCTCCGCCCCGGTAAACTGTTTCAAGAGGTATTTCGTGTTTCACAGCGCTCGTTTCGCCTTGACGCTTGCCTGTTTATGGGGAGCCGCTGTTTCATGGACGGAGACCGGTTCGGCCCAGAATCCCGCGCAAAATCGGGAAACGCAAACTCCCGCGAACCCCGCGGCGACGGCCGCGCCCCAGTCCGTCTCGGCGCCGGTTGCAGAGGCCGAGGCGGAAATCGTTCAATCCGACTGGAAGGCCGCCTCTACCAAGCTGGCGCTGTGGCTGGCCGCCCATCCCGACGATGCGCGGGCGCTCTTCGATGCCGGTTACGCGGCCGATGCCGAGAACCGGCCGGACGATGCCGCCGCTCTCTACCGGCGCGCCGTCGTTGCCGATCCCCGGTCCTTCGAGGCGCATCTTTCGCTGGGCCTGCTGCTGGCCCGGCAGGGCAAGTACGCGGATGCCCGTCCAGAACTGGCCGCCGCCACCAAGCTCGATCCCGGCGAGGCCGGACCCGCTCTGAAAGCCCGTGCTTGGCGGGCCCTGGCGGAGATAGACCGGCCCGGCGAAGGAAAGACCGGCGATACGACCGAAGCCTCCAACGATCTGCTCGAAGCTCTCGACCTCTCGCCGGAAACTCCGGCCGATACGCTGCTGGCCGCCAGCCTGGCCGATCAAGCCGGCGAATACGAGGCTGCCGAGGCCGCCTATCGCCGCGTCTTGGCGGCGGACCCCAAATCCGCTCCCGCCAACTCCGGTCTGGCTCACATCCTGATTGCGCGCAAACAATATCCCGAAGCCGAAACCCTGCTGCGCGCGGCCCTCCAGCAAGCCCCGGACGACCCGGCGCTCACCGCGCAACTGGCTACGACGCTGGCCGCCCAAGACAAGGCCGAGGCCCTGCCGCTTCTCCAGAAGCTGCACAGCGCCCAACCCGGCAATGCGGCGATCGCTGGAATGCTGGCCGAGGCGCTGGCCGAATCGGGCGATCCGGCCGGCGCCGACCGGCTGTACGTCAGCCTTCTCGCGGCCAGTCCCAACGATCCGGAGCTGCTGATCGGCCACGGCCAAAACCTCACCCGTCAACTCAAATATCCTGAAGCGTTCGCGGCCTTCGACAAAGCTACGCAACTGGCGCCGGCCAACGCCGATGCATGGAGCGGTCTGGCTTTTGCGGCATCGAAGACCGGGCGGCCTTCCCTCGCACTGCACGCTCTGGCCGTGCGGTCGAGATTCCTCCCCGAGATTCCCTCCACCTATTTCCTGTGGGCAATATCCTACGATTCCCTGCACCGAAAAACCGAGGCGGCCTCTTACTACCATCGCTTCTTGGATGTCGCCGCCGGCAAATTTCCGAATCAGGAGTGGCAGGCCCGACAGCGTCTCGTTTTGCTCGAAAAAAAGCCGTGAGAACGTCCATGATGTCAAAGCAGGGTGCCGACCACCGCTTCACCGGCCGCGATATTCGAGCCGCTGTGCAACCTGCAGTCTTTTCCAATTGAAGGATGAGCCTGAAGGGAGCGAAGGGTTAGCGAAGCGGGGACTCCTTTCGTTTTTGCGATTCAAGTTATGTTAGCGCGCGCGTCGGATGGGTTGCCGATCGAGCG